>Ga0207687_10003927_pt1 | contig 9959 bp, 9 predicted proteins | sample KBSM54metaG_FD_184399 | JGI IMG/M metagenome (GOLD analysis project Ga0207687, IMG submission 184399) | Miscanthus rhizosphere microbial communities from Kellogg Biological Station, Michigan, USA - KBS M5-4 metaG (SPAdes) (version 2) | ecosystem: Host-associated > Plants > Roots > Rhizosphere >... | reverse complement strand
TCGACGGCATCCCGATGCAGGGGCTCGTGGCGCGGTTGTCCGCGACGCCGGGCTCGGTGCGCTGGACGGGCCGGGCGTTGGGCGCCGACACCGACGATGTCCTCAGCGAGCTCGAGTGACCAGCCCTCCGGTCTCGGTGACCGCGCCCGCGAAGCTCACCGTCTCCCTGCGCATCACGGGCGTTCGCGACGACGGTTTCCATCTGCTCGATGCGGAGATGGTCACGATCGACCTCGCCGACACGCTCACGTTCTCCGACGGTGACGGCCTCGAGATCGTCGGGGCCGACGTGCCCGCGGACGCGACCAACCTCGTGGCGCGCGCCCTGGTCCTCGTCGGTAGGCGCGCGCATGTGCGTGTCGACAAGCGCATCCCGCCCGGCGCCGGCCTCGGTGGTGGTTCCGCCGATGCGGCGGCGGTGCTGCGGTGGGCGGGCGTCGATGATCTGGGGCGGGCGGCCACGCTCGGCGCCGACGTTCCGTTCTGTGTGCGTGGTGGCCGGGCTCGCGTCACGGGCGTGGGGGAGATCCTCGAGCCGTTGCCGTTCGAGGAGCGCACGTTCACCCTCGTGCTGCCGCCGTTCGGTTGCTCGACGATCGACGTCTACCGGGCGTGGGATCGTCTCGGGGGCCCGAGCGGCACGGGTGCGAACGACCTCGAGCTCGCCGCACTCGACGTCGAGCCCCGGCTCGCCGCGTGGCGCGACCGCTTGGCCGACGCGACAGGGCAGCGTCCCGATCTCGCAGGCAGCGGATCGACCTGGTTCGTCGAGGGCGACTACCCAGGCGACGACCGATTGGTCGTCAGAACGGTCGGCTGATCGCTACTTGCCGGCGCGGCGCTGCCAACGCGTGCGCTTGAGCATCTTCTTGTGCTTCTTCTTGCGCATTCGCTTGCGCCGCTTCTTGATCAGCGAACCCATGAGGGCAGAGACGCTACCGGGAGTCGCCGGTGGGGCCAAGTTGGCTGGCCACGGCGTCGTAGTCGTCGATGCGACCCTGGATCACGGCGAGGCTGTCGGCCCAGAAACCTTCGTCGCGCACGTCGATGCCGAAGCGGGCGGCGAGCTCGGCGGCGTCGCCGAGGCCGGTGGCCGACAGCAGGTCGTCGTATCCGAGCCGGAAGCGCTCAGGGTCGGCCGTGAAACGCGCGTACAAGCCGATGCCGAACAGCAGCCCGAACGTGTACGGCCAGTTGTAATAGGCCATCCCGTAGTAGTGCGGCTTGACCGCCCACATGTAGGGGTGCAGCGCCCCGGGGTCGAGGCCGTCGCCGTAGGTCGCGAGCTGCGCCTCGGTCATCAGGTCGCACAGCTCGTGTACGGACAGTGTGCGATCGACCCGCTGCTCGAACACCGCCTTCTCGAACAAGAACCGCGAGTGGATGTCGACCACGACCTGCGTCGCCCCGGTGAGGTCGGTGTCGAGCAACACGAGTTGCCGGGCGGCGTCACCGGCGGCTGCCGCGAGGCCGGACTGCACCAGGATCGTCTCGCAGAAGATGCTGGCTGTCTCGGCGAGCGCCATCGGGGTCTGGCGTTGCATCGCGGTGCGCTCCGCCAAGTTCGTGTTGTGGTAGGCGTGACCGAGTTCGTGCGCGAGCGTCGACACGCCGTCGAACGTGCCGGAGAAGTTCAACAGGACGCGACTCTCGTCGCCGCGGACCGGCATGCAGAAGGCGCCACCGCGTTTGCCGTCGTGCGCCTCGGCGTCGACCCAGTGCTCGGCGAACGCGCGCTCGGCGAGCGCGAGGAGCGCGGGGGAGTACGACGAGAACGCGTCGCGCACGTGCGTGACGGCTTCGTCCCAGGTGCACGTCGATGCGGAGCGGTCGCCGACCGATGCGAACAGGTCCCACCACGGCAGACCCGCATCGCCGTGGCCCAGCAGTCGCGCCTTGGTGCGGAGGTACCGGCGGAAGTCGGGGAACGACGCGACGACGGCCGACTGCATCGCCTCGAGGGTCGTGCGGTCGACCGCGTTGTAGAAGAGCGCTGGGGCGAGCGAGTCCTCCCACCCGCGGCGGCGGTTGACCGCGTTGGCTTCGCCCTTGATGCCGTTCATCGCAGCAGCGAGCGGCACCGATGCGGACTCCCATGCGAGCAGCTCGGCCTCGTAGGCGACCTTGCGGGTGGCTCGGTCGGGATCCATCGCGAGGTTACGGACAAGCGTGATCGCGAGGTCGTCACCGTTCACGTTGGCGGTCAGCCGCGACGTGACGTCGCCATGGAGTTTGTTCCACGCGGTGCCGCCGGTGAGGTTGAGCTCGGCCGCGAGCCCTTCCTCTGCTTCGGTCATCTGGTGCACGGCCGCGAGCTCGGCTTTGCGCAGGGGCCACGCGTGGTCGGCGGCGACTGGGCTCGCTTCGATGAGACGCTCGGCACCGAGGCGGGCGATCCATTCGGAGAACCGGCTCGACAGCGTGCGCAGTGGCGCGACCTGCGCCTGTAGCTGTGACTGCAGCGCCGCCGCGTTGTCGTTGCGGGCATCGGTTGTGACGAAGCTGTAGAGGTAGGCGTTGACCAACCGCAGTTCGTCTTGCAGCTCGTTGGTCTCGGCCACGACGGCCTCGAACGCGGCGATCGCGGCATCGTCGAGATCGACCGGATCGCCGCCGCGCACGTCGTGCTGGTCGTACAGCGCGGTGAGCCGCGCGACGCCGGCTCCGACCGACTCGTGTGCGCCGGCGAACTCGCGCGAGTCGAGTCCCGGATAGAACGCGCTCAAGTCCCAGCGGGGAAGGGCTTCTTCGACGACGGCCATGGCCGCCATATTGCTACTCGTAGCGGAGGGCGATGACCGGATCGAGGCGCGACGTTCGCCACGCTGGAAGCGCGGCACCCGCCAGCACGAACGCGGTGGCGATCGCGCCGTACACGAACAGCGGTGTCAACGTCAGGTGGAACGGGATCGTGAGCCCGGTGAGGGTGGTCGAGCCGAGGGCGAACGCCTCCAAACTGACGAGACCGCCCACGAGGCCGGACACCATGCCGAGCAGGCCGAACAAGCCCGCTTCGACGAGCACCATGCGAGCGAGATCGCCCGGCGGCATCCCCACCGCGGCGAGGAGCCCGTGCTCACGCCGGCGCTTGACGCCCGCGAGCAGGAGCGTCGACGCCGTTGCGATGAACGCGACCACGAGCAGGCCGCGTGCCAGCAACCAGAACGGTGCGAGGAACTCCTTGAAGTCGTGCGCGAACTCGGCACCGAGTTGCGCGGTCTCCCACACCTTCACGTTGTCGCCGAGACGCGCGGCCCGAGCCGTGTCGGCCACTTCGGCCGTCGACACGCCAGGCTTCGGCACGAGGAAGACCGAGTTCGGCGGCCGTGGGCCAACGAGCCGCAGGAACACGTCAGGAGGGACGCTGATCGACTTGCCGAGCTCGTCGGGCGCGGCCCAGATGCCCGCGATCACCATCGACACATCGCCGGTACGACCGGGCAGCGAGAACGCGTCGCCCGGACGCAGGTCGAGCGCACGAGCGAGACCCGCGCCCACCATGATCTGGCCGCGGCGCACGGCCTCGGCCCCGCTCACCCCTTGGAAGACGTTGAAGTCGGGCTGACGGCCGTCGGTCGACGCGACGCCGATCTGCCCGACATCGGCGAGGTCGAAGCTGGCCCAGAAGTTGTGTTCGACTGCAGCGACACCCGGCAGCGCGGCGAGGGCGGCCTGCGTCGCGGGCGAGAGCTTGGCGTCGATCGCCGCCGTGTTGTTCGGACGCAACGTCGACACGACCACGCGGCCGGTCGCGTTGGCGCGCGCCAGTTCGTTCGCGCCGTCGACCATGCCGGGCAGCACGCTGCCGAGTACGAACGCCATGCCGACGGCGGACCCGACTGCGGTGAGTACCGCGGAGGTCCTACGGCTCTCCGTCAACAAGTTGGAGACGGCGACCCGCGCCGGGCCACGCTGCAAGACGGGAACCTTCTCGAGCCCTCGCACGATGAAGGGCGCGAGCGCAGGAACGATGCGAAAGCTGGCGAGGAACGCGATCAGCATTCCGATGGTCAGCATCGTCGGCTGCCACGACTCGAGGCTGCCATCGAGCGAGCCGCGCCACGCGAGCAACAGCCCGAACGCGCTCACGACCGAAACGATGACGGCTCGCCGCAAGCGGACGCGCGGCGATGCGTCGGCTCGTCGCGAACGATCGACGAGCTCACCGGCGATGTCGATGCGTGCGGCGCGACGGGCAGGGATGACCGCGGCCGACATGCTGGCGATCAGCCCCATGGCGAGACCGACCGCGACGCTCGATGCCGAAGGATGCACGGAGAGGTGCACGCCGGCGGCTTGTTCCGCGAACTTCGAGAGGTTGTCGACGAACGGACGCGCGGAGACAAGACCCATTCCGATTCCGAGCGCGCCGCCGGCCAGCCCGAGCAGCGCCGCTTCCGTCAGCACGCCGGCGACCACGGTGCCGGGCGTACCGCCGATGGCCGACTCGATGGCGAGCTCGCGTCGCCGCTCTTCGAGCGACAACGACATCGTGTTGTAGACGAGCTGACCGCCGACCGCGAGGCCGAAGAGGCTGATCAACAGAAGGAACGGCAGGAGCTGCCCGGAGACGTACGCGACGTCGGAGCCAGTCGCGGCAGCGGGGACGACCTGGTACTTGGGCCCGATGGCGGCGCCGAGGTTCGCCTGTAGTGACGACGTGGACACGCCAGGTTTCGGTACGACGAAGACCGCGTCGAGCCCTCCCGGGCGGCCGAACAACGCTTGCGACACCGGCAACGGGTAGAGGGCCACGAGCCCACGATTGACGCTCGCGAGGTCGGCGCTCACGGGTGCGCTGGCGAGCGAGCGGTCGCCGTCGTCGGTGCGGAGCACGCCGTTGACACCGACCGCGTCATGCAGTGCGGGGCCGATCAGCGGCGGCTGCGCATCTGTCGCCTGTGCGATGACAGCGGGGTCGCAGCCGTGCGCGCCAAAGATGGCTTCGGCGCGACAGTCGGCGCCGATGATCGCGACGAACTGCTCGTGACCGTTGTGATCGTCCGCTTGGGTCACTGTCAGGACGAGCGGCACTGCGGACTGCACGCCGTCCACCTTCTCGATCGCGGCGACGGTGGCGTCGTCGATCCCGCCGTGGTTGTAGCGGCTCACGACACGCAGAGTCGCGGGACCTCCCAACGCCGAGTTGTACGCGTTGAACGATCGATCGAGGCTCGAGCGCGAGATCAGGACTGCGACCGCGAGCGTGACCCCGGCACCGATCGCGATGACCGCCAGCGCAGCGCGCAGTGGTTGCCGGCGCAGTTGCCGGAGATGCATGAGGCGGAACGTGCGGGTCACGCGAGGACACCATCGGCCATCGTGAGGACGCGGTCGGCGTGCTCGGCGATGAGTGGATCGTGGGTGACGAGCATCATCGCCAGGCCCCCGTCGCGCACCCGCCCGACGAGCAGGTCGATGATCTCCTCGGCGGTCGTGCTGTCGAGGTTGCCCGTGGGTTCGTCGGCCAGCACGAGCGCGGGGTCGGCGACCAGCGCACGCGCGATCGCGGCGCGCTGCAGTTCGCCGCCCGACAGCTCGCTCGGCAAGTGCGTGGCGCGGTCGCCGAGCCCGACCGACTCGAGCAGCGGCCGAGCCCGATCGTGCGCGCGCTGGCGAGACTCACCGTTGAGCAAGAGCGGCATCGACACGTTCTCGATCACGTCGAGGCCCGGAAGCAGGTGGAACGCCTGGAAGACGAAGCCGATCCGCCGGCGCCGAGCGATGGCGCGGCCGCGGGTGCTCATCGACGACAAGGATTCGCCTTCGAGGAGCACATCACCCTGGTCGGGAGCGGCGAGCCCGCCGCCGAGATGCAGCAGCGTCGACTTCCCAGAGCCGCTGCGCCCGACGACGGCGACGATCTCGCCGGGACGAACCGCCACGTCGACGCCTCGCAGCACCGGCAGGCGCCGCCCCCCGAGCTCGTAGCCGTGATGGATGCCGCGCAGCTCGAGCATCGGCGCCCGCGGCCCTGCCACCAGCGGGCGGCCGCGCTGTGCGGGCGAGGTCGTGATGGTCATGGCAAACCCCCCAGGTCAGACCTATCTACCCGGCTATCTATATACATGCATAGCTAGAGCATGCAAGGGGAAGTAGGGTGACTCCTGTCATGTTGAAGTTCGTCCTGCTGGGCCTGCTCGACGCCGAGCCGCGCTACGGGTACGAGCTCAAGGCGGTCTTCGAACAGTTCCTCGGTGGCACGTGGCCGCTCAACATCGGGCAGGTGTACACGGCGTTGTCGCGGCTCGAGAAGGAAGGCCTCGTCGAGTGCCAGGTGGTGCCGCAAGACCTCCTCCCCGATCGCAAGGTGTACGCGCTCACCGATGCCGGCCGCGCCGACCTGCGCAGCTGGAGCGACGAGCCCGACACGGGGCCGGTGAGTCTTCGCGATGCCTTCTTCCTCAAGATCGCCGTCCGATCCCTGAACGGTGAGAGCCCACGGGAGCTCATCAACAAGCAGCGGGCCGAGCATCTGTCGGCGTTGGCCGAACTCGGCCGCCTGCAAGACGACCCGAACCATCATCCTGCGACAGGATTGCTACTCGAGGGCGCAATGCTGCGCCTCGAAGCTGACCTGAAGTGGCTCGACGTATGCGAGGACCGGCTCAAGGACACGACGTGATCGAGCTGAAGGACGTCCATCGTTCCTTCGAAGAAGACGAGGCTCGAGTCGACGCGGTGCGTGGTGTGGATCTCGCGATCGCCCGTGGTGAGTTCGTCGCCGTGATCGGCCCGTCGGGTTCGGGGAAGTCGACGCTCTTGAACTTGATGGGAGCGCTCGACCAGCCGACGTCGGGCGAGGTCTTGTTGTCAGGTCAGCCGTTGTCGCGCTGCAGCCGAAAGGAGTTGGCGCGCGTGCGCGGCCTCACGATCGGCTTCGTGTTCCAGGCGTTCAACCTCGTGCCAGGCATCAGCGCGTGGGACAACGTCGCGCTGCCGGCCGTGCTTCTTCGCAAGCGGCCCGCGGAGTATCGCGACGAGGTGACACGACTCTTGGACCTCGTGGGTCTCTCGTCGAAGGGTGATCGATTGCCGGGCCAGCTGTCCGGGGGCGAGCAACAACGGGTGGCGTTCGCGCGCGCGTTGGTGATGGATCCACCGATCCTGTTGGCCGACGAGCCAACGGGAAACCTCGACTCGAAGTCCGGGGAAGCAATCGTCGACCTCCTCGACGCGAGTCACGATGCGGGCCGCACGATCGTGTTGGTGACTCACGACCTGCGCATGGCGAGCCGCGCGCAACGCATCGTGCATCTACGCGACGGTGAGATCACGCACATCACGTGTCCGTCGCCCCGCGATCGCAGTTTGGAAGAAGTCCTCGAGGTCGGCGACCATTGACTCACCAGTAGCCGGCTCGCTGTCACACCCCCTTCGTACGATGGTGTCTGCACTTCCCCACGGTTTCGAGATCGAGGGGAACGCGCGTGTCCGAGGACGAGTCGAAGTGCTGCAGCAAGTGCGGCGAGTCCAAGCCGCTGGCGGAGTTCAACCGCAAGGACCGGAATCGACTGCAGCCGTACTGTCGGGCGTGCAACTCCGCGTATCTCAAGGAGCACTACGCCAAGAACAAGCCGTACTACATCGCCAAGGCCCGCAAGAACACCCGCTTGTCGAAGATCAATGCCGTTACCTGGATCTGGCGCTACCTCGAGACGCATCCATGTGTTGACTGCGGCGAGACCGATCCTGTCGTCCTCCAGTTCGACCACGTTCGAGGTGAGAAGTCGTTCGCGATCGCGACCATGGTCAGTACAGGATTCTCGGTGGAGCGGATCGAGGCAGAGATCGCGAAGTGCGATGTACGGTGCGCGAACTGTCACTTCCGGAAGACCGCGAGGGAACGGGGGTGGTATCGCTATATGCAGCAGTAACCCTTCGGGGGTCGTCCAATCGGCAGGACACTTGGTTTTGGTCCAAGGAACGAGGGTTCGATTCCTTCCCCCCGAGCGCGCGAGAAGGGCGCCGATCCATGTGATCGGCGCCCTCGTCGCGGGTGGGGGACGGGTTGACTACTTGCGCTTGATCACGACGGGGAACTGGCCGGGGTGGTCGCCGTCGTGGCCGACGAACACGTGGGCGGCGTCGAGCGGGTGACCGTCGATCGTCCCTGACACTTCGATGCCGCGTCCGCAAGCGGTGCGGAAGTTCATGCCGTCGAGGTGGCCGAAGTTGGTGGCTCGCAACGTGACGGCGTGATCGTCAGCGTGCTCGATCACCGCGTCGCCGCTCTCGTCATGCGTCTCGACGCCATAGATCTTCGTGGTCGAGCGAACGGTGATGCGGAACACCACGGGCTTGCTGTTCGCATGCGTCACGAATGCGTGCCAACCGGTGGTGTCGTGCCACAGGTACAACCCAGCGGTGGCACCGGCTTGGAGCTGTACTGGCCGGCCCTGCACCTCGGCAGGCCACTGTCCGAATTGGCATCCGGTCGTCTCACTCGACGGTTCGGGTGCGCTGCCGGTCGCCGTGGTCGGCGTGGACGACGTCTGCGCGCCGGCCGGCAACACCGCGCCGACGCCGATCGCCGCCGTACCGCAGATCGCGGCCATCGCAATCGCTCGCTTGAAGTTCATCGTGATCTCCTTGGGGGTGGTCGAACCTTCGAAGGTCACGATCGACCCGCCACATGAGGAGCCTGTGAACCAGCTGTAAGGGTGCGTTCACGGTTGTGTGATGGATCATCGGGGGTCCGGAGCGGTAGAACCTCATGGATGCCTGAACGCCCCCTCACCGCCGTCGTGCTCGCAGCCGGTGAGGGCACGCGCATGCGCTCCACCCGACCCAAGCCGCTGCACATGCTCTGCGGCCGGGCGATGGTGCTCTACGTCCTCGACGCGCTGGCCGACTGCGAGGTGACCAAGGCCGTCGTCGTGGTGGGCCATGGAGCGGAACGCGTCACGAAGAAGCTCCAGGAGGAAGCCGGCGACCTCGAGCTCGACTTCGTCGAACAGCACGTACAGCGGGGCACCGGCGACGCGACGAGCGTCGGCCTCACGGCGTTCACCGATGATGACGACGACGGCGACGTGATCGTGATGCCCGGCGACACGCCACTGTTGCGGGCGTCGACCATCGCGTCGCTCGTGCGCGAGCACCGTCTCACCGAGGCGGCGTGCACGATCCTCACCGCGACGTCTGACGACGCCACCGGCTACGGCCGAATCGTGCGCGGCAAAGACGACCGCGTCGTGCGCGTCGTCGAAGATCGCGACGCCACCGACGAAGAACGCGCCATCACCGAATGGAACACGTCGATCTATTGCTTCCGCCGTAGCGTGCTCGCTCCCGCGCTCCGTCGTGTCACGCCCGACAACGACCAAGGCGAGTACTACCTCACCGACGTTGTCGAAGTGCTCCACGACGCGGGCTACTCGATCGTGCCGATCCTCGCGCCCGACGACATCGAACCGCACGGCATCAACGACCGCCGCCAGCTCGCGCGGGCCGAGGCCGAGCTGCGGCATCGCATCAACGACGCGTGGCTCGGCGCCGGCGTCACGATGGTCGATCCCGACCGCACGTACATCGACACGACCGTGCGGCTCGCCTCCGACGTCACGATCTTCCCCGGCACGCTCCTGCAAGGCGCCACCGTCATCGGCGAGGGCGTCGAGCTCGGTCCCGACACTCGCCTGGTCGATTGCACGGTGGGCGACGGCGCGATCGTCGAGCGCACCGTCGGCCGCCATTCGGACATCGGAGCGGGTGCAATCGTCGGGCCGTACGCGGTGCTCGAACCCGGCGCGCACATTGCGCCCGGAGCTCGAACCGGCTCGTTCTACACTGCGACTGCGGAGGACTCAGGAAGCTAGGACGAGGGGCGCAGCGTTCGATGGAGTTGGTCACCAAGAAGACGTTGCGGCTCTACGCGGGGCGATCGCACCCGAAGTTGGCCGACGAGATCGCGAAGCGGCTGGGCGTGCCCCTCGGAGAGGCCAACGTCCGCAACT
>Ga0207687_10003924_pt1 | contig 9963 bp, 6 predicted proteins | sample KBSM54metaG_FD_184399 | JGI IMG/M metagenome (GOLD analysis project Ga0207687, IMG submission 184399) | Miscanthus rhizosphere microbial communities from Kellogg Biological Station, Michigan, USA - KBS M5-4 metaG (SPAdes) (version 2) | ecosystem: Host-associated > Plants > Roots > Rhizosphere >... | reverse complement strand
CGCTTCACGCGGCGTACTGGAAATACGTGGTGCGCCGGCGCATTACCGGCGAGAAACGCGGATCGTTCGTTCTCACTGGAAGCAATTTCTTTTCCCGTCCAGTGGAGATGACCGACCAGGCCTGGCACGCGGATATCGAAATCCTGGAAGCCGAGCACAGGAAGCTTCGGGACGTTGTCGTGAGCCTGCCGGCGAGCAACCACAACCCCGAAACCTTCCACCTGATTCGAGGCGCAGCCGCGCACGACCTTTACCACGCCGGGCAGATCCGGCTGCTGCGGCGTTTGCGAGCGGGTCCGTGATCGAACCCGCTCCGCGGAGCATCCGTTGGAACCGGGTCCGTTGGAACACTTCCACCAGTTCATGGTGGCGTTCACCGAACCTGTGCCGAGGTTATCGATACCCAGATCGCCGAAGAAGTTATTGAGATGCACATCCACCTCGCCGGGAGTTTTGATCGCCACATCGATTCCTTCGCCCTTGATCGTGTTGCCAACGATAACGACGCCCGTGATCGCAGCCGCGTGGCCGTTAGAGTCGCTGAACACGTCGATTCCCGTGGGAACCGTGGTGCCTGGATCAGAATCAGGTCCATTGCCGGAGATGGTGTTGTACGCGATCAGGATGTCCGTAAGCTTCTGGAAGACTGTGTGGGAGTGGAGTGAGACTCCCGGGAGGCCGTTGCCCGTCAGAGTATTCCCGACGATCACGTCGCCCCAGTTCTGCGCGCCCGGAGGTCCGGTGAAAACGCCGACGTCGGCGCCTTCGCCCGTGAGTAATCCATTACGCGCCGATGTGTTTCCGCTGACCGTGATGTGGTAGACACCTAACGTCGGATCCTGCGGGCTCAGTGCAAAATGATGCGATGCGAGCGTGATGCCGCAATCGTAGGGATTGTCCTGCACCGTGTTCCCCGTGATGAGATTGTCATGGTTGGGGCCGGTATCGTCCCTGACGAGGATGCCTCCCGCATTGTGGTCTACAAGATTGTTGGACACGGTCGAGTGGCTGACGCCGCTCAGGTGAATGCCCTTGCCGCAATCAAAACCCTCACCCGCAACGAAAACCTGCCGGATGCCAGGGCATACCGGTCCGCCGTCAGCAAACGGCTGGAGACTACGGTCATTGCCGGTCACATGATTGCCGGTAATTGTGACGTCGGACACGTTGATCGCCAAAATACCTTGAAAGTTGGCATTGGCCACGGTGAATCCGCTGATAACAACGTGGCTCGCGTTCACCTCGATACCGTCCGCAAGGCCCAGGGCGTTAATGACGGTATTCGCCGGGTTCTCGCCAAGCAGCGCCAGCGGCTTATTCACGATCACGTATTCCGCGTAGGTGCCGTGCCCGACGCTTACCGTGTCGTTGGCTCCGGCCGCGGCGATGGCGGCGTTGATAGAGGATAGGCAACCGCCGCCTCCACCAGGCTTAACGCACTGATTCGCGGTAAAAACGGCGGGCGCAAACAAAATTGCTGCGCTCAACCAAGTCTTGTGGGAGGTATTGCCGGAACGCCCGGCAAGCTGGTCATTCAGGTGAAACCCGGCGGCGCTGTAGCCGTCGCTGAATCGGTCCGGTAAACGAACGGATCGCCGCATCGATATCGGAAAGCCCCAGCATGCGGCATGCTGCGTAGTACACCCCGAGACCGATCGGAATCGACACAGCCAAGTCGGCCAGCCGAGCCATCTGCAAGACGCCTAGCCACCGTTCCATCCCGTGCGACGTAGCCAGGATCGCTGCGCCCATCATCGCGGACGCCAGCGTGATCTTGCCGATCTGCGCGGCCAACGCTCGGCCATACACCCCGCCGATGCGCCTCCGCAGCACGGCGAACAGAAATACGAATCCGAACAGTGCCACCGCGGACGTCGATAGCGCCAGGCCTGCGTGACCCAGCCCCGCAAATCGGATCATCGTAGACGCGGCGGCGTAGTTGACTACTATGGACCCCAGGCTCACCAGCATCGGCGTACGCGCGTCGTTCAGTGCATAAAATGCCGGACTCAGCACCTTGAGGGCCGCGTAACCCACCAGGCCGATCGCGTAGTAGGAAAGCGCCACCGCGGTTTGCTGCGTATCGTACAACTGAAACCGCCCGCCCTGATAGATCGCGCCGATGATGGATTTCCCTAGCACTACCAATCCCACCGACGACGGTACTGTCAGCAGGAACACCGTCCCCAGCGAGTGCGACAGCGTTCGTCGAAACTCGTCCATGTCGCCGCGCGCCGCGCTGCGCGCGATGGAAGGCAGAGTGGCCGACGCCATGGCGACGCCGAACAATCCCAAGGGCAGTTGCATGAAGCGAAACGCATAGCTCAGCCAGCTCACCGGACCGTCCAGCCCGCGCAGAGGGTCGTTGATGCTGGAAGCGAAGTTGGTGTTCACCATCACGTTGATCTGCACCGCGGCGTTGCCCAGAATCGCCGGAACCATCAACTTCAATATGCGCTGCAGGCCTGGATCCGACCAGTCCAGCGCAGCCCTGTAGCGGAATCCCAGCCGGTGCAACGCAGGAAGTTGCCAGATCAACTGGAGTCCTCCGCCCAGGACAACTCCGATCGCCATGCCCTCGATGCGCGAAAGATGCAGCAGCGGTCCCAGCCAGATTCCCAGCAGCACGCCGAATCCCACGGAGCCGATATTAAAGAACGTGGAAGCCATCGCGGGAATACCAAAGCGATTGCACGCGTTCAGCACACCCATCGCCTGCGCGGCCAGCGCCACCAGAAGCAGGAACGGGAACATGATGCGCGTCATCTTCACTGCCAGCTCAAACTTGCCGGGGACCGCTGCGAATCCGGGAGCCAGCAAATGCACCAGCGCCGGCGCGAAGATCATGCCGGCGGCGCATACGGCGCCCACCACGATGATCAGGGCGGTCGCTACCAGGTTGGCCAGCCGCGCGGCTTCTTCCTTGCTGCGCCTGCTCAGATATTCGGTGAAGGTCGGGACGAAGGCGCTGGATAGTGCGCCCTCCGCGAACAGATCGCGCGTCAGGTTGGGAATCCGAAAGCCCAGCATGAACGCGTCGTAAATCAGTCCGGCGCCGAACAGCCGGGCCATCACGGACTCGCGCAGCAAGCCGGTGATCCGGCTCATGAACACTGCTACCGAGACGACTCCGGCCGACCGCACCACGCTTTCCGATTGCGAGGGCGGGCTGGCCTCCACGCGCCCGACCAGGCGCTCGGCGTCGTTACTGCCCGTATTGTTCAAGGAAATGGGCAATCGTCATGATGCCGGCGTAGTAATTCGCCAGTTTGTATTTTTCATTGGGCGAATGCAGCCCATCGTCCGGCAGTCCGAAGCCCATCAGGATCGTGGGTATGCCCAGATGTTTGGCGAAATCGCCAACGATTGGAATCGAGCCGCCGCTGCGGATGAAGACCGTCTCGCGCCCCAGCACGTCCGCGAACGCCTTTGCGGCGGTGTGAATCGCTGGATGGTCCGGATTCACGCTGATCGCTGGTCCGTACGCCAGTATCTTCACCTCCGTCTGGATTCCCGCCGGCGTGAATTCCTTCACCGCTTGCTTGTAAGCCGCGATCACCTTCTCAGGGTCTTGATTGGGAACCAGCCGGATGCTGACTTTCGCGGTCGCCTTTGCCGGGATCACCGTCTTCGCACCGGCGGCGATGAATCCCCCCACGATCCCGTGGACCTCCAGTGTCGGCCGCGCCCACACGCGTTCGAGTACTGTGAATCCCGGTTCGCCCGTTAGCTGCGTGGATCCCACTTCGAGTTTTAGAAATTCCTTTTCGTCGAACGGCAGCGTGTCCCAGCTATGTTTCTCCGCAGGCGTTGGCGGCGCGACGTCGTCGTAAATGCCCGGGATGTTGATGTGCCCTTTGGCGTCCTTCAGTTTTGCCAAAAGCTCTACTAATCCGAAGATCGCATTCGGCGCCGCTCCGCCGTACATGCCGGAGTGCAGATCCTTGGCCGGACCTTTCGCCTCGATCTCGGTGTAGATCAGCCCGCGCAGGCCGATGCACAGAGTGGGAATTCCTTCCGCATATAGCTCCGTATCCGACACCAGCGCGACATCCGCCTTCAGCTTGGCGGGATTCTCGGCAACGTATTTCGCAATCGCCTGGCCGCTGACTTCTTCCTCGCCTTCGATCAGAAACTTTACGTTCACCGGCAATTTGCCGTTCACCGCGAACAGGGCTTCCATGGCCTTGATGTGGCTGTACATCTGGCCCTTGTCGTCGGCCGAGCCGCGCGCGTAGATATTGCCGTCGCGAACAGTGGGCTCAAAAGGCGGGGAAATCCACTCGTCCAGCGGATCCGGAGGCTGTACGTCGTAGTGGCCGTAGCACAGGACTGTCGGTTTGCCCGGAGCGTGCAGCCAATCGGCATAAACCAATGGATGGCCCGACGTCAGAATTACTTCGACGTTTTCCATTCCTGCCTTATGCAGACTGTCGGCGACGAAATCCGCCGCGCGCTGGATGTCCGGGACGTGCTCCGGCAGCGTGCTGACGCTGGGGATGCGGAGGAAGTCCTTCAGCTCCGCCAGGAGACGATCCTTGTTGGTTTCGACGAACGCGTTAGTGGAGAGCGACACACTTCATTATAGAAGCCACAGCCGCGCTGGAATCAGGGCCGCGACAGGAATGGAGCGGAGCAGTTCTATTGGCTGGTGGACTTCTTGCTGCCGCCCAGAGCGAGCGCCGCGCCCGCGCCGCCGCCTGCGACTGCGGCTACGATACCGATCTTCGCGCCCGTAGACATTCCGGTATGGACAGCGGGGGCTGGCGACGAACCTGAAGGAGCTTTCGCAGCGGCCGGATTCGGTGTTCCTGCCGCCGCTGCCGCGGGAACATCCGTTCTTGCATCCAGCGCGGCGGCCACACTCAGACATCCGCCCTGCGATTGCGGCGCAATCGCTGCGACGGTCATCACACTGGTAGCGGGTACAACGCTCGGCCGGGCACTGGATGCTGCTCCGCGCGCCTCTACGCGATTACCGACATTGGCAGCCAAATCGGGTCCTGAGAGCTCAATCACCTCTTGGGTGGTCTGATCCTGCAACAGGTAGCGGCCGTTCTTATACACCATGCAGCCGGTGTGCACTGTCTGCCCCGCGGCTGCCTGAAATGCCGACCCTGCTCGATACGGAGCCCGGATCAAGTTCGCATGGCTTAATACGCTGACTTCAAAAGACGCCGGTGCGGCCAACTGCCCGATACCTTTTTCCAGTACCATCCGGTTCTTCCAGATTCGCGCGCGCGAATCCACGCCCAGCTGGAGCCGAACACCGTTGCGTAATGTCAGATCGGAGGAGGCTGAGCTGGTTTCTACCGTAGCGCCGTCAAATAGTGTCGCGTTACCCCATACCGGGGATCCCTCCACGCTAAAATGACCGCTGGCGGTGACGATTCCGATGGCGGGAGCGGCAATCGCTGCCGCAGTCAGGAAAGAGAATAAGAAAACGCTTCTTGCAACCACTGGACTCAGTATACGGTCAGCGGGTTTAAGACGGCAAGAGAATTTCGCGTCATGCTGATGTATTACGTTCAACGCGCGCTGACATTTCTTGCATTGCTCTTGCTGGCAGTCGCAAGCTGGTGGTCCGTCCGGCTCGCCCGCGCCGATGCTGCGTTTCGGCAGCGATCGCCCGCGCAAGTTGCGCGCGCTATCGAACTCGCACCGGAGAATTCCGCCTATCTTGCCACTCTTGCATTACAAGGAGAATACGCCGGACAAGACACGACATCGCTTTTGGAAGACATCGCCGCACTCAACCCGCGATCCTCCGCGCCGCGCATTCGGCTCGGTCTGGCCGCCGAGCTGCGTGGTGATAACGTCGCTGCCGAACGTTGGCTTCTGGAAGCCTTCTCCGTCGATCGCCAGTTCGAAACCCGCTGGGCCTTGGCGAATTTCTATTTCCGCCAGGGACGTTCCGGCGAGTTCTGGACATGGATGCGATCGGCGCTGGAGATGTCCTATGGCGATCGAGGCGTCGCTTTCGACCTGTGCTGGCAGATGACGGCCGGCGCGAATGAGATCTTGACCCGTGCGATTCCCGGCAGTCACGACGTGATGGCCTCCTACCTTGTTTATGTTCTGAACAAGCATCATCAGGATGCCATTGCCGCCATCGCGGATCGTCTCGCCGGCGTACGCAATCCGAATGACTTGCCGATTCTCTACGCCGCTACTGACGCCCTTCTGGAAAACGGACAAGCCAGCGCCGCAGCGGACCTCTGGCAGGCCTTGGGCCACGCTCCTCCGCACGGCGTCACCTATTCCGATTTCGAAGAACCGCGCATTGGTCACGGATTCGACTGGCGATTCGCGGAACCGCCGGGCGTAACCCACCTGCCGATCGAGTCACCCGCCGCTCACCGTATCCGCTTCAGCGGTCAGCAGCCGGAATCCACCGAACTGCTCCGCCAGGTTCTGGGCGGTCTTCATCCCGGCGTTTCCTACACGCTGCACTGGGACGCCCGAACCCAGGGAATTGCATCGCCCACGGGCTTGGAGTGGAGAATCGCTGGCAAAGCCGCGCCGGTTCTTGCTGACGACGATTGGTCCACGGGCCAAATGGTCTTTACGGCCGATTCCGATCATCCGGTTCTGGTACTCGCCTATCGCCGCCCGGAAGGACAGGTTCGAACCCAAGGCCAGGTGGATCTGAAGAAAGTGTTTACTTCTTCACCAGAATAAAGTTGCCCACGTTGATCTTGCCCGGTCTCGGATCGGTCAAAAAGTTTATTTCCAGCAAATTGAATGCGGGACCTGGGATCAGCTCGATCGTCCCCGCAGTTCCTTCGCTGGTCACGACTGGGAAACGCTGCAGGGCGGCGTTGGCGAAGTCGCCCTGAAAGTCGAAACGGACCAGGGGATCGGTCGCGCCGCCGGCGGGCAGCTTGAAGCGCGCGAACAGCGTCCCATCGGCGTGGCCGTTGGCTTCGTGTACCACCAGATCCACGAACTCGGGCTGCGCTCCATGGAAAATTCCGTTGCTGATCGGATACGTCCATGCACCCACGTAGCGCGCGCGCGGAATCCCCGGGGGTGTATCGTTTCGCGGCGCAACCGTGGTGACCTCGACGCGCGGCGGCGGAGGCGCGTTGGCGATCTGAATCGCCTTGGCGAGGCCTTCGTAGTAAACCGCCCAAGCCGCAGTTTCTTTTTCCAGCTCCACCGAATTCTGCGAAAGCGCTGTGGTTTCGGCGCTCATTGTTTCCGCGATCCGCACGCGCCCCTGCTCCAGCGTGGTAGCCGCGGCGGTCGTGGCTGCAACAGCCTTCTGCCGAGCCTCGATGGACTCGTTCAACGCCGCCAGCGCATCCCGTTCGCGTTCCAGAGACTGCCGGAGCTGCTGAATCCCGCGGTCCTTATCGTCCGCGAAGCGCGCAATCGTTTTCGTCACTGTCTGCAGGTCGCTCTTGACCAGGTCCGACACAGCCGGCGGCGCTACATCCGGTGAAGGACGGGTTGTCACCGCTTGCAGAACCTGGCGCTGCTGCGCGGCGGTTTGCGCTGCCGCTTTCGCAAAGGCCGCGCGGTTCGTGCCGAATGCCGCTACCCGGGCCGCGGCCCGGTCCACTTGCGGAATTAGTGTAGCTCCCCCGCTGCCCGCATCGCGCTCAAGATTCGCGTGCACTTCGCGCCACGCATCATAATCCTGCCGATACGCTTCGCGGCTGGTCTGGCCCATCAGGCTGGCTGCGCCGCAAATCCAAATTCCAGCGAACCGCATGCGGGAAAGCTTCATTGCTTTGCCTTCCCCTTCGCTGGCGATTTCGCCGGCTGCGCGGCCGGATTCTGCGCTCCCCCGATTTGCGTGATGGAACACTCGGTTTGCGCCCGAGCCTGGCGTGCCGAATAATATCCGCTCCAGCGCGTCCGTTCCGCCTCGAAGGCTGCGGATTCATTCTGCAGCGCCGCGTCACGAGCCTCGAATTTCGCCAACAGGTCGCGCAGCACCGGGCTCATCTTCTCTGCGGCATCGGCCTGCCGTTCGGATTCCGTCAAACGCTGCCGGATCAACGCCGTGATTTGCTCCAGAAGTTTCTGTGCATCCCTCAGCGAAGAGCGTTGGTTGATGCTCTGCAGCAAACCGTCGGACTGGATATCCACAGCGGTCTGTTCCTGGCCGGCGTCCGCCCGCTCTCGCACGGCTTCGATGGCGCGCCTTTCTTCGGCGATCAGCAGATTCCTGGCGGCGGCTGTCTCGGCGAAGGCTTTGGCCGAAACCGCCCGCATGTAATCGGACAGGGCGGCCAGCCGCGCTTCGGACAACCCCTTGACCTCCGCGATCGCCCCGGCCGAGCGGGCATCGCACGGCAGAATTCGCGCCAGGCGTTCTTCCAGGCTCTTAGCCTGCGTTTCCCACTCCGCGTGGCGTTTCTGCGCCGTTTGTTCCAGCGCGGTTAAATCCGGTGTCTGCGCAAGGCTTGCCGAACATACAAACAAACTCAGCCATGCGACGCGTTTCATGGAAATTCTATTATTTCACTCCTCCCATCAGTCGCGTAACCGGCTTCGAGATCAGCAGCAGCAATACGCCCACCGCGACACCCGTCATGCCGGCATAACCCACCAGCTTTTCCAGCGGCATTGATTCGTAAAAGGACGCCATCCGCCCGGCGAAGAAATTTCCGACCGAGATCGACAGGAACCACACGCCCATCGTCAGTCCCGCGATCCGGGCCGGCGCGAGCTTGGTGATCGCGCTCAAGCCTACCGGGCTCAGGCACAGCTCGCCGACCGTGTGGATCAGATACACCCCAGCCAGCCATAGTGGGCTGACGCGGCCGCCGTCCCCGGCCGCGCGCGCCGCTAATACCATCAGTAGAAATCCGCCGCCCGCGCCCAGCAGCCCGAAGGCGAACTTGGTGACCAGCGATGGATTGCGATCCCCCATGCGGACCCATAGCCACGCCAGCAGCGGTCCCAGCAGGTAGATGAATCCGGAGTTGAGCGATTGGAACCAGCTTGACGGAAATGCGAAGCCGAACAGAGTATTGTTGGTGCTGCGATCGGCGAACAAGTTCAGAGTCGATCCCGCCTGCTCGAAGATCGCCCAGAACAGCGCCGACGCCACGAACAGCACCAGGATTACGTAGATTCGTTTCTTCTCCACCGGCGTGAAACCAGGGGAGAATGTCAGGCCCCCAAACGTTACGGCGACAGAGACCAGCAGCAGAATCGCAAAACCGTCGCCCACGGCTTCGAGCGGTACCTGCCGCACGAACAGAAATCCGACCACGGCGACCAGCACCGCCGACCCGATGATCAGAATCCGGCGCTCCCTGGCAGTGGCGGCCAATGCCGGCTTGCTTCCTGCTTCGCCCAAATAGCGGCGTGTGATCCAGAACTGCGTCAGCCCGCCCAGCATGAACAGGCCCGCCAGTCCGAACGCATATCGATAATTGATGGTCTGGCCGACGTATCCGCAAATCAGCGGGGCAATCCCCGCGCCGATATTGATGCCGACGTAGTACAGTGTGAATCCCGAATCCCGGCGAACATCCTTCTCCCCGTATAAGAACCCAACCAGCGTCGTGCAGCTTGTCTTCAGGAAGCCCGTGCCGATCGCCATCACCAGCAGCGAAGCGATGAAAGCCCCCATCGCGGGAAGCATCAGGCCGAAGTTTCCGGCCGCGATCAGCAGGCCGCCCGCGATCACCGCGCGCTGGTGACCCAGAAAGCGGTCCGCGATCCACCCCGCCGGCAGCGCAAAAATATAGGCGCAGGACGTGTACAGTCCGTAGATCACCCCGGCAAGTGCCACGTTCAGTCCCATGCCATGCTGCTCCAGGGCCGCCGTCATGAACAGAATCAGCAGCGCCCGGATGCCGTAATAGCTGAAGCGCTCCCACATCTCGGTGAAGAACAGAGTGGAGAGGCCGCGCGGATGGCCAAAGAAACCCTTATCGTTGCCGGGCATTTTCCCGATTATAGGCGGTTGCTACAATGGATGTTTCCGGGAGATTGAAT
>Ga0207687_10003923_pt1 | contig 9968 bp, 12 predicted proteins | sample KBSM54metaG_FD_184399 | JGI IMG/M metagenome (GOLD analysis project Ga0207687, IMG submission 184399) | Miscanthus rhizosphere microbial communities from Kellogg Biological Station, Michigan, USA - KBS M5-4 metaG (SPAdes) (version 2) | ecosystem: Host-associated > Plants > Roots > Rhizosphere >... | reverse complement strand
CTCACATGCAGGCGCGCCGCGTGCCGCTCTGGCTTCGGCACGTGGGCCCTGGCCGTGCAGCTTAGCGTCTGATCCGTTAGCCCGACCGATGTGCAGAGCGAAACAACCGCCGCCCACCTCGCTAGACGCGCCACATTGCCTCCATGGTGCGCTGTAAACCTCGCCTAACGTTGAATGTTCAAACTCCGGCCGAGCTGGCGTCCGCTCCATGCAGCGCACGCGTGTCGCGCGAATCTCAACGGCAGGCTTGGTGGCCGCGTTCCGCGAACGGTCGGATACGACCGAGCGTGGAGGTATCGGAATGAGCTGAGCTGGGTTGAACGTCGCATGCTCGTGGCAGAGGCACCGAAGCGCCTTTTACCGCCGTGCGGCACACGAAGCGGCCTTACCGTCCCGATTCCACGGAAACATCAGGGGGACAGTAACTTAGAAGCAACTTGTTCCGAACCGTAAAGCGCTATACTCGTCCGCGTGGAGTATGAGTGGGATCCAGAAAAGGACCGATTGAATCGCGAGAGGCGCGGCCTTTCGTTTGCAGAAGCGGCGACCGTGTTTATTGATCCGCTTGCTGCAACCGTCCCGGATGATCGCTATCCGTATGACGAACTTCGATTTCGCACTACAGGGTATACTGTTACGGGTCGACTAGTCATCGTCGCACATACAGATCGTGGTGAACGAATACGCATTATCAGTGCCCGAGACGCAAAGAGCAAAGAACGTCGGCAATATGAGCAACGAACCTAAAGACGTAGATGAAGACGACATCCCGGAGACGGACCTTTCTGGTGCCGTTCGCGGCAAATATTATGAGCGGGCGATGCGTGGAACGAACATCGTCTTATTGGAACCCGATGTGGCCCAAGTTTTCCATGATTCCGCCGTGGTTAGTCAAGCTTTACGCGAGTATCTCTTGGAGCATGGCGCTCCTCCCAAGTTAACGAAGGCGGGCTAACTCACCGCAGAAGCTGGCGCGGCCCGCCTTCGGTCCGGCAGCCGAGCTGCCTTGTACTGCGCAAGCGTGACGGCGTCACGCCGCCTGCATCGCGCGCCTCACATGCAGGCAGGCGGCGCGCCGCGGCGGCTTCGGCGCGTGGGCCCTGGCCGCGCAGCTTAGCGGTTTGACCGTTAGGCCGACCATCATCGTAACGCAGGCCCCCACCCCACCTTGCGCTCGTGTTCGTTCGTCGATGACGCCGCGTCGTCGCCCGGCGCCTGTGGCACGCGAACGAGGCCAACCCGACCGCTCGGGCCAACGAAAGGGGCCCGCAAACTGACGCCTGCCAACTTCGGCCACGACCAAGAGTGTCAGCGAGCTTCACGGCGCTTGCAACCAAAGAGCGACGTACCTTCACGCCGATCGAAAACATATCGGCCTGGACATTCGCTATTTTTCGCCGTGAACTCAAGTGTGGTCAATGCGCGCCAATCTCATCGCGACGAGTGGCCATGGCTTGTCCGGAGGGCGTCGGTATCCATCCCAATGGTCTCATTCTTCTTCAAAGCAAGATCACACGCGAAACCGCAAATCGATTACGATTCCAGCAAATGTCAACGTCAACCGTCGCAGCAGCGATAATGGGTGAGCTCGATGCTCTCGTCGCGATGGGGGAGCGAGTTGTACGACTCGCTTCGAACGCCGATGAAGCGCTGGCAGGCGAGCAACTATCCACTCTGATGACGTGGGTGTCGCGGAGCGGTCATATCATCCGTAAAGTCGCTGGTGAAACGAGTGCGCACGAACAAATGTATCAGGCCGCGCTTCGTGAGGATGAGTTCAACTACATTCATAGCAGTCACTCGGCGCACATTTCTCAAATCTTCGGTGCGGTGAAGGCGTTGCAGCACGATGCCCAAACAGGTCTGCTTGTCGATCTTCGCAAGCTTGTTCAGGCCGATATTTTTGCAGACTTCCTCGACATGGCTGAGCATTTACTCCACGAAGGGTACAAAGATGCCGCTGCGGTGATCACAGGCGGGGTATTAGAAGACTCACTTCGTAAGCTCGCCGATGAAAGGGGGCTGGCAAGAACTGCGCCGAGTGGTAAGGCTCTAACCATAGATCCTCTAAATGTGTCCTTGGCTAAGGCGGGAGCCTACCAGTCCCTAACGCAGAAGCAGATCACAACCTGGGCTGATGTCAGAAACAAGGCAGCGCATGGCGAGTATGCGAAATACACCGGCGAAGATGTGAAGCAAATGCTCTTCTTTGTCCAGAGATTTTGCGCTGAGCACCTCCAATAGCCATTCGCGGCCTAACTCGCCGCAGAAGCTGGCACGGCCCGGCTTCGGCCCGGCGGCCGAGCCGCCTCGGAACGTCAAAACCTCGCGGCGTCACGCGGCGCGCATTCGCGCGCCTCACATGCAGGCGCGCCGCGTGCCGCTCGGGCTTCGGCACGTGGGCCCTGGCCGTGCAGCTTAGCGTCTGATCCGTTAGGCCGACCATGACTTTCGCCGCCGCACGCTTCCCCCGCCCACCCCGGTGTTTCCTCGCGAACTGTGCACGCGCCAGTTTCATCTAACATTCATCAGGAGACTCGCATTCTGTGGTGATTTCCCGGACCGAAGTCGGTTGTTGGGCCGACAGATTCAGCAGCGATTCTCGCAAGAAAGTAAGAATGTGCTGGCCGCCCTCATCTGATGACTTCGTATTGTAGTTCGGTGTCGACATGAGCGGACACCAAGCTCTGGGTAGGGAGCTGGCCCTCTCGCGGTCCTCCTAGGTAAGCGATTACGACAATCCAACGGCTTCCGGAGAAAGCGTATGGCCGAAACGAAGAGTAGTCCGTTCGTCGAGTACCTCGACAAAGAGATGAACATCATGGGCATTCTCTCGGTGTTCTGCGTCGCTGTCTCGGCACTGGCCTTGGATCGAACCGCTGGTGCAGCGGTGACCAGCCCTCTCGCTGCCGCCTGGCGTCATAGCGCACCTCTCATAGCCTCAGACGTCCTCTTGGGCTTTGTGGCGGCGCTTTTCTTTTATTGGGAACGCTCCCTCTTGGCGTGGTACGCGGGCCAACTAGCTCTGGCCGAGGCCACGGATGCTCCGAAAACCGTCCAAGAGCGCTTGATCGACGCCGATGGCTGGGACACTTGGATCAGTTACCGCCTTGGTTTTATCAGCTTGTATGCCGCATTTTTGTGGATGTCACTCGCTGTGACACGGGAAATTTTTCCGGCGATGATGCAAATCCGCCAGCGCTGGTTAATAGGCGCGGTACTCTGTTTAGTTATGCTCAGCTCTATCGTCACGCGCCACATCCTCACAAAGTACAAGTATGAAGAAGATCCATGGCAAGCTTTTTTAGCAAACTTCGCAAAAAATGGTGCGCGGCCTAACTCGACGTAGAAGCTGGCGCGGCCCGGCTTCGGCCCGGCGGCCGAGCCGCCTCGTTCAACGTAACTTGCACGGCGTCACGCCGTCTGCATCGCGCACTTCACATGCGAGCAGCCCGCGTGCCGCTCTGCCGTGGCCACGTGGGCCTTGGCCGTGCAGCTTAACGTCTGATCCGTTAGGCCGACCTCGATTATCCCGGCCGCACCTTTTCCCCCGCCCGCCGGGCCAACTCACCAACTATCTGTTAGAAGGTCAGTCCTGGGCTTTGGGCCAACGCGCTCCGCGTTATTGTGGCCTTACGGTAGTGAGTTCAAACGTCTATTGTGCTGGCATCCCCCTCGCGGCGCCGCGAGGTGAGAGAAGCGGCGCCACCACCTTACCGCTCCGCCCGCCCTGCCAATTCACACACTCGCCCCTTCACATCCGCCCGCCACCCGCGGTAGGCGAGTGTGTGAATTGGCAGTCCCCCTCTCGCGACGGTCGTGGCGCCGCTTCTCTCACGCGCCACCCCCCTGAGCGCGTTCGGCGAACCTGCGAATCAGCGTCACGACAGTTGCGATGCATACTGATCGCTTTCCCACGTTGTTCGCGCGCAACTGTTGCGCCGCTGCTTCGCAGATTCGCCTCGGCGCGCTCCCACCTGCGCCGGCGCAGCTCACACCCGAGCATTCTTCAGGAACGCTGCCCCTGGCGTGCCCGCTCATGTCGGTGCGTTTCCACCGCCGTCGCGCCAATTGCAGATCGCGAGTCATTGCTCCGCACTCGTCGCGGCAATTGGCGCGCCGGCCACCCCGACTGACGATCTCGGTTCTGCGCAAGAGTGTTCGACGGGCTCTCCCTCTTCTCTGTTAGGCCGAAACGATTTTCGCGGCCTTGCCTTTCCCCCGCCCCACCCGACGTCTCAGCCGACGCTAACCGCCAGGCAGCCGATGGAGCATTCAGCAGAAGACATGTGCCCTCGGCCATTTCCGCCACCGAAAATCGAAAGTTAAGCCGACCGGGAGAGCGAGGCCGTTCGGTCGAGACCCCGACGGCTCAGAGGAAAGTTTATCCGCTCTACGCCCTTCTCAGGAGCCCGGCATCAAACACAATTCAGGGCAGCAGGCGACCTGAAATCCTATTTCTGGTATCCTGCGGCACTTATGGCGAAAACAGCGCAGTCGAAGGGGGTGCCGGCGATGTCAGCATCTCCTCTTGATGGCTTTGACCCCCTTGCCGCAGACAGTGCGGAGCGCACTATCACGCTCACGCGCGTTGTAGAGGAATCAAATCGGCGCATCATCCTAAATATTTTGAAGTCGTACACGGGCTACTTTGATATTTTTGCGGAGCTGCTCCAAAACGCGCTGGATGCCTTGCAGACTCGCCAGCGGTTCCAGGAGAGCGGCTACAAGCCCACGCTCTGGATGACCATCGACATCTCATCCGGGCTTGTCCGAGTTGTCGATAACGGTATCGGAATGAACGAAGAAGAGTTCCGATACTGTCTCCGACCGAATGTCAGTTTCAAACGACAAGCGGATCTTCGCGGGCATAAGGGCGTTGGCGCCACGTTTTTGGCCTACGGCTATTCTTTCATCAAGCTGCAAAGCAAGAAAAATGGGGTTGGAATCGGCGCGATACTCCGACAGGGCCGCCAGTGGGCAGAGGATACGAGTGGTACTGTTCCCCGCCCGACATTTCAAGCCGTCGACTTTGCTGTACCAGAACTCGCCTCCGAGGCCAATGGAACTGCTGTGGAGATACTCGTGGGCGGCGCTCAAGGTGAACGCCCTCGTAACCTGGGATGGATTGGTGCACAGACGGCTGATCAGTGGTTAGACATACTGCGTATCAAGTCTCCGCTCGGAGGCGTGTATCTAACAACCTCGCCATTTCAACCCGCCGTCCATCTTGCCGTTAAATCGGCTGAGGGTAGTAACACGGACACGACGACTACAAGAGCCGAATACTACTACCCACACGAGATCGAGGGCCTCAAGGTTCAATCACTGAACGTCATTCGGAAAGCGCTGGCTGCGATACAGGGTGATGCCGCGACTCAGTTCACCAAACTTGGAAGCGAGCACAAACGGCTCGATTGCCTGTACGAGATTTGGTCGAAAGACCAAATTCTGCAAGACGATTCTTACTTCGCGACAGCAATTGACGAAGAGCAAAAACTGCTGATTGAACGACACAACGTGACGGTATACGCCGCATTTCTTCGCTCAGCCAAGCTGTGGGGCGAGTTTAACGATAACGTGTTAAAGCTGCGCAAGGGGCAGAAAATCATGCACGGCGGCGTTCAAATTGCGTCAGATTTTATGGTTCAGGGGGATTTGGGAATCATTCCGCTCACTAGCACAATTGGCTATCAAGCCAATTCTCACGTCATCGTCCACTTTACTGACGGTAACCCCGACATGGGGAGGAAGACATTCCAGCCAGAGCTGAAAGACTTGGCCGACACCCTCGCGGTTCGCTGCGTAAACACGATGAAACGCTTCCTGCAGCACATGAGACCTGATACCGGCGCGCAGACACTCGCGCCCGATCGGGAGCTCCACGATTGGAAACGCACGCAAGAGCAATACCGTGACACTAGTGCGCTGTCGTTCGCATTTAACGGCAATCGCCTGGCGCTCATATCGGTTCCGCAGCAGGAACAGGATGTCGTGGCACTTTTTCATGAACTGATTGGTATGGGAGTGCTGAAAGGTTTCAACATCTTCGCTACGAGCCAGAGCGAACGCTACGATTCCCTGTTTTTCATGGAGTACCGGGCTGACGACAACGTTCTGTTTCACGGCGATTCAAATCGCCTGGGCATCAACCGATCGCATGCTCTGCCATACACGACAGAACCGAAGGTCCTTGAATACAAATTCGATTTCGACAGTCTTGTCCGCGATTTTGACAAAGAGGAGAAGTTTGCCAAACACATTGATCTTGTCGTTTGCTGGTCGATCGGTACAAATTATCGCGAAAAGTATTATCTTCAGAGTCTTCTGATTGGTGACGAGGGGTCGTCAAGAAATATTCACGGCGCCACTCATCAGGCATTCCCAGTCAGCTCTAACCAACCCGAGTTTGAGCTTCTCGTACTCGACGACCTTCTTCGATGGATCAGGGATCCAGCTGACGAAGAGGCGCGGCAGAAGCGTGTATACCGAGACAGTTGATTGTCGTCAAATGCGGGCGGCCTAACTCGAGGTAGAACCCGGCGCGGCCCGGCTTCGGTTCGGCGGCCGAGCCGCCTCGTGCAGCGCAACTTGCGCGGCGTCACGCCGCCTGCAACGCGCGCTTCAAATGCGGGCAAGCGGCGTGCCGCGCTGCCGTAGCCACGAGGGCCTTGGCCGCGCGGGTTAACCTCTACTCCGTTAGGCCGACCACGAATCTCGCGGCCGCACGTTTCCCCCGCCTAACGCGGCGATTGTCCGATGCCGTACCCGAACGACGGCCATCGCTCGATCCTTGATCCGCTAGGTCGACAGGGAATGGCGTTGACCTGCGGGGGAACACGCGATAGATTGTTGGGGATCCCGAAGAAAGGATTTACGTCACGCGGCCAGTCACTCTATCGGCTCGCCATGCGATCGTCGTTATCGCCGTAGTAGTAGCGGCCACTCTGATGGGGGCCGCGTTAGAGCAGCGGCGCGCCTTGAAGTTCGGCACCCCCGGTCACGCTGCGTTGACATCTCCGTGGCCTGGCGCTGGCACCCAAGACATGAACGGGTGGGCAACTGACACTCTTCAATCCGCAAGTGCCCTCGCGATACTTGTTACGGCTTTAATTCAGTCATTCAAGTTGCCGTTACGCGGACGCTTTCATGCCCGATCTCTTCTACAATGGCTCCTGCCGCAACTCAGGGACAGAAGAGGCTGGCACTCGGGGGGAGCTTATCGAGATCTAATGCAACTCCTCGCACCATCGTATCCCAGAGATGTTTTGTCTCTGCCCATAGAAATGTTGGCGGCGCAGCTCGCCGCAACAGTCGATGCGGCATTGGATAGTCCGCAGTACGCAGCCTTGGTACTGCTCTTGACTGGCGGCGATTACGAGCCACAAATATCGCGATACATGCAGCTTCTGTTGCAGCAATCTGGAGCCCCGGATACTGCGGATGCTTCAACCGAACTACCTCACCTGAGATCTCTGCTGTCAAACCACATCCAACGTCGGTTAGATGGCTGGCAAGTTCACGTGACAAATGAATGGAAAAGTGTGCTGCGCGCACTAACAATTCTCACGAGCGCCCTTCTCGCGACGCTGGGTGTAGTAACGTCAGGCTTGTTTCTGGATCGGCCCTTTACGGCGCTCGCATTTATTTGGACGGTCGGCTTGCTTGGAGGCTTGCTTTCGTCGGTCGCTCGTGACGTCATAGCGATTGTTGAGAAGCAGCGTCGATAGATGGGCTCACGCGAACTTTATCTAACGATGCCTTCTGACGGACCACGCGTGCTTCGGGATGGCACCGTGCCGCTGAGGGGTCAGTCTCGGATCACATGCTTTGTCCATGGATATAATGTAGAAGCGGGCGAGGCGAAATCGTCATTCGACCGCTTCATCACAAATGTCCGTGCCGAGGCGGACATTCCGAATAATCGCGCCGTCCCCATGCTCGATGGATCGCGCGCATGGCGGCTATATTGGCCGGCTTATGCCAGACTCGGTCGTAATCGCGGGCTAATATCAGCTTTGACTTACCCGTGGCACGTTGCCGATGTCGGCCATTGGGCGAACGCCTTCGCAGAGTATCTCAGCATGGAATTTCGTGGTTTTGAGGAGACACCAGTTGACGTGACATTCGTTGCGCACTCTCTTGGATGTCGTCTGATACTGGAAACTCTTCGAGTGAAACTGGAGGACCGTTGTACCTCATGGTCGGTTCACTTGGTATTCCTGATGGCAGCGGCGATTCCTGTTCGACTTGTTAGGTATGGCGGGCGCCTATTTTCCTCGGCGCTTCACGCCAAACGTCGTTGTGTGGCCTATTCGCCGATCGACCCGGTTCTTCAGGTTGCGTTCCGTGCTGGTCAACTTGGCCAAGGTGGCGTACTGCCTACGGCGATAGGATCGTCGGGCCAGCCAGTGGATCTGTGGACGGACCGTCTGTGTACATTGAATGGTCACAGCGGCTACTTCAGCGATCGTGCTACGGCCCGGTTGCTTGCTGCAGCACTTGGGCTTCGCACTCGTAGACAGCTTGGCGACAGGACCATAATGCCAAAACTCACTGTCATCCGAAAACTGGCAAGTGTCGCGACATTACCACTGCGAATTCTTAGAGGAAGACGTGTGGGAGACTGATCGTGAATGTTACAGTTTCAGCGTGGCAATTGGCGGCGCGGCCTAACTCGAGGTAGAACCCGGCGCGGCCCGGCTTCGGCCCGCCGGCCGAGCCGGCTCGTTCGGCGGTATTTGAGCGGCGTCACGCCGCCTGCATCGCGCGCTTCAAATGCGGGCAAGCGGCGTGCCGCTACGGCTTCGGCACGCGGGCCCTGGCCGCGCGGGTTAACCTCTGGACCGTTAGCCCGACCGAGATCCAAAACCCGCCGTTACACAAAGCCATGCAGGTGACGCCCGAGGCTGGGCCAGCGTGCAACACCGAGAGGTCCCCTTCGTAGGCTACCCGAATGCCCGAAACGAGCGTAGTGTTTTGTCAGCCTTGGCTGCATGCTATCGTGATGCCGTGGCGGCGATTAGTGATACCTCTCCGAAGGTTGAGGCGCTTCATCTGGAGCTCTATCGGGCAGCTGGAACGGCACGACGCGCGCGGATCGCGGCTGAACTTAGTGACGCCGTTCGCGAGACCGCACTCGCTGGCATCCGGCGGCGGCATCCAGAATTTTCGGAGGCACAAGTCCGCAGTGCGTTCTTGAATCTTCTCTACCGTAACGGAAGCCGGTTTTGAGCGTCCGAGATGTTTTCGAAAAGCTTCGTGCCGCGCTTGAGCAGGCCGGCATCGCATATTTCGTTACCGGTTCATTTGCAAGTTCGGCGCATGGCATACCGCGATCAACCAACGATATAGACATCGTCATAGCGCCGACAGCTGAACAGTTACGTGTTTTCCTTGAACAGTTTCCGTCCTCACATTTTGCCAGGGACAACGACGATGCGTTTGACGCCTTCGAGCGCAGGTCGCAGTTTCAAGTCATTGACTACGCGACGATGTGGAAGGTGGATGTAATTATTCGGCAGGATACACCGTTCGACACCGCGCGGTTTGCGCGTCGAGAGATCGTCGACATTGCTGGCGTGCGGCTTCAGACCGCGAGTGCCGAAGACATCCTGATCACTAAGTTATGGTGGTTTAAATTGGGCGAGTCCGAACGGCAGATGAACGATGCGGTGGGTATCATCAAAGTCCAAGGTGCAAACCTCGACAGAGAATATGTTGAGCATTGGGTTAACACTTTGGATCTAGGCTCTCAATGGCAGACCGCCATGAATCGAGCGGGCTAACTCGCCGCAGAAGCTGGCACGGCCCAGCTTCGGCCCGCCGGCCGAGCCGGCTCGGAACGTCAAAACCTCTCGGCGTCACGCGGCGCGCATTCGCGCGCCTCACATGCAGCGCGCCGCGCGCCGCTCTGGCTTCGGCACGTGGGCCCTGGCCGTGCAGCTTAGCGTCTGACCCGTTAGGCG
>Ga0207687_10003915_pt1 | contig 9980 bp, 7 predicted proteins | sample KBSM54metaG_FD_184399 | JGI IMG/M metagenome (GOLD analysis project Ga0207687, IMG submission 184399) | Miscanthus rhizosphere microbial communities from Kellogg Biological Station, Michigan, USA - KBS M5-4 metaG (SPAdes) (version 2) | ecosystem: Host-associated > Plants > Roots > Rhizosphere >... | reverse complement strand
CCATCGCGCGGATAAGCCCAACCGCACCGCGCTCCATGACCTCGGCCTCGCCAATGAGAATTTAGTAATTCAGGCAGTTTCGATGGGACTCGCCGTTCATATGATGGCTGGATTCCATGTCGATAAGGCGCGCGAGCTCTTCGAGATTCCCGAGAATTATGATCCGCATGCGATGATGGCGATCGGCTATCCGGGCGATCCAGAGTCTCTTTCCGAGGAGCTTCGGGCTAAAGATCTAGCACTGCGCCAGCGTAAACCGATCCGCGAATTTGTGTTCCGCGGAAAGTTCGGGCTGCCGGCAGGGTTAGAATAACCATCGGAGGATGCAGTGGAGAAGAGAAAGATCGGGTCACTAGAGGTTTCCCTCGCCGGTGTGGGGTGCAATAATTTCGGCTGGCGGATCGACGCGGAAGGCACCGCGGCTGTGGTGAATGCCGCGATCGAATCCGGGATCAACTTTTTCGACACCGCCGATATCTACGGCGGCGGGCAGAGCGAGGAATTCCTGGGACGCGCGCTGAAGGGCCGCCGCGACAAGGTTTTGATCGCCACTAAGTTCGGGATGAAGATGGCGGAAGACAAGCAGGGCGGCAAACCTGCGTACATTCGCCAGGCAGCCGAAGACAGCCTGCGCCGCTTAGGGACAGACCGTATCGATCTGTATCAAATACACCAGCCGGACCCTGCGACTCCCATTGCCGACACGCTGGGCGCGCTGGATGAGCTGGTCAAGGCGGGCAAGGTGCGCGAGATCGGCTGCTCGAATTTCTCGGCGGTCCAACTCCGCGAGGCCGCCCAGGCCGCTCTTCAGACGGGCGGCGCGCATTTCGCCAGCGTTCAAAACAATTACAGCTTGCTGCATCGCGAACCGGAAGCCGAAGTTCTGCCCGAGTGCCAGCGCCTGGGAATTGCGTTTCTGCCCTATTTTCCGCTCGCTAATGGCCTGTTGACGGGAAAGTATCGCCGGGGCCAACCGTTCCCCAAATCCAGCCGGGGCGAAGACGGTTTCGGTCCGAAGGTTTTCACCGACCAGAATCTTGGTTTGGTCGAACAGCTTCGCGGCTTTGCCGAATCGCATGGGCACACGCTGCTGGAGTTATCGATGGCGTGGCTGGCCGCGAAACCGGCAATTGCTTCGGTCATCGCGGGCGCTAAGACGGCGGAGCAGATGAAAGCCAACGCGTCCTCGGTGGCGTGGCGATTGACGGAGGCTGATCTCGCAGCCGTAGACGGGATCTTGACGGCGAAGGCGCACGGATAAAATGGACGAACAGGAATTTAAGATGCGCGCTGAACAAGCGCTGGACGACCTCTATCGGCGGCTTTCGGCCGCGGCGGAGGACTACGAGTTCGAAGTCGATTTCAACGCCGGCGCGCTGGCCATCGAGTTTGAGACGCCTCCGGGCAAGTTCGTGGTGAGTCCGAACTCGCCGGTGAGCCAAATCTGGGTCTCGGCTCATTCGAAGAGTTTCAAGCTGGATTGGGATCCGGCTCGGAGTGCGTTCGTACTCGCGGGCACTGGACAGTCGCTTGCCCAGCTCATTGGAGATGCTGTTGGCCACCAACTGGGTGAGAAAGTCATCCTTTAAACATCATGGCCGGTGTTTATATTTCGTATCCGTTTTGCGCGCAGAAGTGCAGCTACTGCAACTTCGCGTCGGGCGTCTTTCCAGTGGCGCTCGAACCGGGCTACCTGGAGGCCGTGCGCAACGAGATTCGAAATACCGCCTGGGCGTGGACGCCTGAAACCGTATATTTAGGCGGAGGCACCCCGAGTCTGATCGATCCCGAGGCGCTCTCTGCGCTGCTCGATGAAATTCCTGGCGATACATGGTCCGAAGCGACCGTGGAAGCCGCTCCTGGAGGCATCACGCCAGAGAAGGCCGCCGCTTGGCGACACGCTGGAATCAATCGCATCAGCTTGGGCGTTCAATCGTTCAACACCCGCGAGCTGGCACGGACGGGTCGCAAGCACACGGCGGCGGTCGTCGAACAGGAAGTCGCGATTCTGCGCGCCGCAGGCATCGGCAACTTCAATATCGACCTGATTGCGGGGCTTCCGGGCCAGACGCTCGAGAGCTGGAACATCTCGCTCGAATGGGTGGAGCGAATTCAAGCGCCGCATGTTTCCGTTTACATGCTGGAAGTTGACGAAGACAGCCGCCTGGGAGCGGAGGTCATGGCTTTCGGCAAGCGCTATGGCGCGCCCGACATTCCCTCTGATGATCAGATCGCCGACTTCTACGAGATCGCGGTCGAGCGGCTGGCGCGAGCGGGTATCGCGCGCTATGAGATTTCGAACTTCGCCCGTCCGGGCTTCGAATCGCGCCACAATCTGAAATACTGGCGGCGCGAGCCGTACCTGGGCTTTGGCGCGGATGCTCACTCGTTCGATGGTCAGTGGCGTTGGCAGAATCTTGAATCAATTGAGGATTACTTGCGCGGTTCCAAACCCGAGCGAACGTCTGCTGACCCCGCTGCGGAACGCCTCTTCCTCGGGCTACGGCTCACCGAAGGGATCACATCGGATAATCCAGGCGACTGGTCGCCTTTCCAGTCGGCGATCGAGGGCCGTATAAAAGATGGACTCCTTGAAACTGATGGAAGCGTCTTGCGCCTGACACCGAGAGGCGTCCTGCTTTCGAACGAAGTGTTCGCCGAATTCGTATGATTGACCTGCGTAGCGATACTGTGACCAAACCGACCGCCGCGATGCGGCGCGCCATGTCCGAGGCCGAGGTCGGCGACGACGTTTACGGCGAAGATCCCACGGTCCGAAAGCTTGAAGAGCGCGTCGCGGAGATCCTCGGCAAGCAAGCCTCGCTGTTCCTGCCCTCGGGCACCATGGGCAACACCATCGGCATCAAGCTGCACACCCGCCACGGGGAAGAAGTGGTCTGCGATCATCGCGCGCACATCCTGGATTGGGAGATGTCGATGATGGCCTGGTTTTCCGGCTGTCTGGCGCGACCTGTCCCGACCGATAACGGCGTTCTGCGCTGGTCCGATATCGAACCGGTCGTCAGGCCACGGACGACTGGATTCCCTGCGCCGACCGCGATGGTCAATATCGAACATCCGCACAACATGGGCGGCGGGACTCTGTTTCCTATTGAAGGGATCGAAGATATCTGTGATCGCGCGCATGATCGTGGTCTCAAGGTCCACATGGACGGCGCGCGGTTGTTCAACGCCGTGGCAGCATCCGGTGAAACCGCGGCGCGGATCGTCGCCAAGACGGATTCGGTGATGTTCTGCCTGTCGAAGGGGCTCGGATGTCCCGTTGGTTCCATGCTCGCCGGGGACACCGCTACGATGGCCGAGGCACGGCTCTACCGCAAGCGCCTGGGCGGGGGGATGCGACAGGCCGGTATCCTGGCTGCGGCTGGATTGGTAGCGCTGGAAGCTCCTCCCAGGCATTTGTCTGACGACCACGCCAATGCCAAGCTCATGGCGGAAAGGATCGGCCTCGATCCGGGGAACGTCCAAACGAACATCGTCATTTTCGATATCGCTCGAACCGGGCTCGCGCCGGCCGATTTTCTGGGGCGGCTCAAATCGAGCGGAGTGCTGGCAGGCTCGGTAGGTGGAACTCGCATCCGCTTAGTCACGCACTACGACGTTTCCCGCGAGGACTGCATCCTTGCGGGAAATGCGATCGCGGCGCTACTCGCGTAATTGCTGGGCTAGCCCTACTTGGCAAATTCGGGTGGAACCGGTATCGAGACTTTTCCGGTGGTGGCCCACTCGACGCCGCGCATGAAGATCGCCTTGAATTCCGGATTCTCGGTGTCCTCGGGGCCGTGGCCCAGTGCGATGTTGAACACGCGCCCTTTGCCGAACTCGGTGGTCCACAGGATCGGCTCGTCGGTGCCCGCACCGACCTTGGTCTGCTTGTCCTGCGCGCCATAGCGCGAGTGGTCGTCGTATGCGGTCGCCAGGACGTGATAGCCCCCCTCGGGCTGCCACCGCAGGTTGGCGAATAGCTCGTCGTTCTTGATCATGAGAGGCGTCTTGAAGCCCTTCATGATCGGATGATCGGGATCCTTGATGTCGAGAGCGTAATCGTGCTGTGGGGAATGGTGGCCCTGATTCGGCCGCCAGTTTCCGCCAGACATTTTCTCGTAGTCGGTCCAGCCGTCGAAGGCGCCGAGCGACAGATGATACAGGACCAGTCCCTTACCATTGCGAACGAAATCGGCCAGTCCGGCCTCCGCTCGCTCACCCCAGCGATTCTTGGGGTTGGTCCCATCGTAGTAATTCACAATGACGACGTCGTAGGGCGCCAGAATTTCGGGACCGCTGCCGCGGAATTCCTCGACCACGCGCGTTTCAAACTTCTCGGTATCGTCCAGTGTTTTGCGGAGCGAAGGAGTCGTCGCGCGCCAATCGTGCGGATTCTGACCGGTGATGATCAGGACCTGCATCCTCTCGGGATGGTTCGCCCCCGGAGGACCCTTGCCCTTGGCTTTGCCCTTACCGGCGGCGGGTTGGTCTTGCGCCGTCAGGCTCAGTGTGGCGAGGAGAGCGGCGCCGCACAAAACGAAGACGAAAGCTCGGGTGATTCGCATGCGCCGGACTCCGTTTCAAAACCGGAAGCGGGCGACGAGCTGGCCCGTGCGCGTGCCGCCGACGATATTCGAGGTCTGCATAAAGCCGAAGCCCGAGGCGTAGGTTGCACCGCCGGCGGCAGGGCAAGCGCCCGTGGGTCCTTGGTTGCCCGCAGCGAAGCATGTCGGGGCCGTTAGAGGAGCCGTCGCACTCGGCGTGGGAAGTACAGTGCGGTTAAACATGTTCACGAACTCCGCCCGAATGCTGAAGCTGTACCTTTCCTTGAAAGTGAAATTGCGGCCCATGTTGAAATTCTCCACGGGATGCCGTTGCTGGCGGTAGTCGTTGTAAAAGGCCGTGGAGGATCCAAACGTGCCGGCCGGGGGATCGACCCAGGCTGCTGGATTCAGCACCAGAGTCTTGGTCGGATCGAAGCAGTGGCAGTTGACGTCCGCCAGGTACAACGGGACGCCGGGCACCCGATTCATGAACGTCGGGCGGAACAGTTGGTTGGTCAGCTGGTTCGTCGATGTCGGAACCAGGATGGGCATTCCGCTCGCGTAGGTCATGAGCGCTCCCACCTGCCAGTCGCCCAGAACCTGCCTCAGGAGTTTGTTGGCGCCCCACCGGGGTACCGTGTAGCTGAAGTTGATGTTGCTGACGAACGGCCGTGAATACGTCGAGATGTACTTGTTCTGAGCCCGATTGAACACATCATTCTCTTGGGCGGCTGCTCCGAAAGGACCGGCGCCGTCGGCCTCGACGCCGTTTTCCAGCTCCTGCGCATACGTGAAGTTATAGCTGAAGTCCAAGCCGTGCGAAAAACGCTTGGTCACCTTGAGTTGCAAGGAGTTATACCAGGTATCTCCCAGCGGCGCCCACAACGCCTGCGCGGCGGTAGTGAACTGCGGGAACGGCCGCAGCGATTGCGCTACGGTCGCGGTGAGAGGGAAATTCGCATAGGGCAGTTTGCCTTGGAATGGGCCGGCAGCTGCGCTGCCGATCTGAGCGTTCAGGATGTTCCGCGCCGCCAGAGTCGTAATGTCGAGCCCGTCGTTCAGCAGATCCTGCGCCGTGAGGGCGTTGTAGTTGACGGGCGTAGAAGTGGGCCACCAGATTCCGCGATTTCCGACGTAGCTGGCGTCCACCACCAGATCCTTGAAGATTTCGCGCTGCACGCCGATGCTCCATTGATACGACCGGCTGGGCCGCCCGGCATTCGGATCGATCTGATACATAGGAGCTGGTCCCGGCGTTCCTGGAACGGCCGTGACGGGGAAGTAGCTGGCACTGAAGTTAGGGTATGCGATCTGCGACGGGGTCAGCGGAACGCCGCCGGCCAGGGTCATAACCGGCTGCCCAAACGAAGTGGAAGCCACGATATTTCTGGACGTGACTTGGCGAGTGAGCACGTTATTGGCGGCCGTGCCGTTGTAGAGGATACCGGCTCCTCCGCGAATCACGGTTTTTGAAGTCAACTGGTAGGCGAAGCCCAGGCGCGGCCCCAGGGCATAGGGATAGTTCTTGGCGAAGCTACAGCCGCAGGTGGCCTCATAGACCACACCGCCGGGATGTCCGCCATCCTGCAAATTGGGCACCGAGGCGGAGAAGCTTCCGAAGCGGCCATACTGTTCTCTCTGATAAGTGGAGTAATCGTAGCGCAGCCCGATTTCGACCGAGAATTTGCGCGTGACCTTCCAGCTATCCTGCCCATACAATCCCAAGGAGTGTTTCCCCAGCTTGCCGATCGCAGGCTGCGCAATGTTGTAATTATCCACCATGCCCAGCAGGAAACTGGCGTACGGAAAACCGATGGTGTTGCTTTGGCCAGTGGGGCCGGTCGCGTTCAAATAAGGGAGACCGGTTTCCGCGGGGCCGAAGGCATACGATCCGTTCGTATTAATGATGTTGGCGTTGGGGTATCCCTCAATGCGTGTTTCGCCGCCGAACTTGAAACTGTGGTTCCCCTTGATCCAGGTCAAGCTGGCCACGAAAGTGGTCTTTTGTTCCCGCGTGTTCACGGTTCCACCAAAGGGAGTCGATCCGATGCCGGAAGGAGCGCCGAAAGAGCCCACCGCGGCGAGTCCACCAAGGCTGTTATTACCCGTCATGCCGCCGGCCAGCGTTGCCGTTTGTCCTCCACCGATGATCGGGAAGCCCAGCGGCGTAAAGGGTCCGGTTAGCCCCAATTGCGTGGTCGCATTGTAGCCGGTGATGAAGGAGGGCATGTCGAGCGCGCTGCTCTGATAGGCTCCTCCCAAATGCAGCAGCATGGTCGGCGTGAGGGAGTGGTCGTAGTTCAGGCGATAGTTGATGGTGTCGAAAGCCGTCGGGGCAAAGGTCGTGATCGGCGAGGGCAAACCGTCCGAGGTGGTGTTGACGCCACTGCCTGGGGTCGCTGAGTGGGTCCATCCCCAGAATCCGCTCAGCTTGATCTTGGAACTCAGCGCGTGGTCGATCTTAATCGAAGGAATGTAGGCTTTGGTCTTGGTCGTGAATGGATTGATGTAGTTATTGATGGCCTGCGTCGCGTTCTGCCCCTGGGGGGTGGGGACGAGGGCCTGGATTTTCAAGGCCACTGGGTCGAGCTGCTTGGTCGGGATAATATTGCCTGGGAACGGATCCCGGATCAGTCGTGAATCCGTCAAGGACGCTGGCCGTTGCGACAACGGATCGTAAATCGTGTTCTGGATGATGCTCCGGCCCAGAGGATCGGTCCCCAGAACCTTGTTGAAGCCCGACCCGTCGATGGCACTGAAATCCCCAAGGCGATAGGCCGCCGTCGGAACCGTGTTCTGCGTGGTGGTGTTCGCCGTGGTCGTGGGACTCGACTCGTAGCTGAAAAAGAAAAACGTTTTATCTTTTCCGTTGTATACCTTGGGAACCCAGACGGGACCGCCTGCTGTGCCGCCGAAGTCGTTCCTGCGCGATTTCGGGTCGGTGTGTGAGTATGCGCCGGCGGCGTTGAGATCTTCGTTCACCAGGTACTCGAATGCCGATCCATGGAACTGGTTGGTGCCCGACTTCATGGTGAAGTTGAAGACGGCCCCGCCTGCCTGGCCGTATTCGGCGGCGAAGTTACTGGTCTGTATCGCGATCTCCTGGATCGCATCCATGCTCGGCTGCCCGAACGAATACGAGCTCATGCCCAGGCTATAGGTGGCGTCCAGGCCGTCCACGCGAACCTGTTCCGAATTGACGGGCGTGCCGCTGATGCGAAGGGTGCTGCCGCTCACCACATTCGTGCCTGGAATCAATTGGGACGCCGTCAAGGGATTGCGGATCGCGCCGAGAGTGCCTACGGGAAGATCGTTGACGTGGTTGGTGCCGACGTTGTGGCTCACGTCGCCGGTCTCCGTCTTAAGCAGCGTCGCGGATTCCGTAACCGTGACCGACTCGGCGGATGAACCTATTTCGAGTGGAACGTCGACGCGCAAGGTTTGCAGCGCCTGAACAGTTAGCCCCGCGCGGGTGTACTTTTTGAATCCGGCTACGGTCACGCTGATCTCATACGTGCCGATGGGAAGCTGTCCGAGGTTGTAGTTACCTGTCGCCGTGCTGGCGGACTCGAAGACAACGCCGGTGGCGGAGTTTTTGGCTTGAACCGCAGCACCTGCTACCACCGATCCCGCTGGATCGGAAATCACTCCGGTGATGGTTCCACGGTCGCCCTGGGCAAATGCCGAAAGAGCGAACACAAATAGACCTACTGCCGTTCCTAACCTCATGACTGACCCCCTGAAAAAACTGCGTCGGGATCAATGATGTCGCTAACCGCGCGCACTTGTCAAGGGATGACGGCTTCCATCGGGATATGCCATTTGGCTTTCGCGGGCCAGGAACAAGTAGGCCGCCACTCCGATAATTAGGAAGACCCAAATCGTCTGCATCGGAGCTGTGTAACTGCCGGTGAATTGCTTCAACAGTCCCGTGATGATCGGCGCGACAACGCCGGCCAGATTCAGAGCTGTATTTTGGATGCCCGCCACACGGCCTGGCGCGACGTCCGGCAGCATGGTCTGGGTGATGGCCCAATAGTTGGCGGTAGCCAGGCCCAGACCGGTCATGGAGAAGATGGCGAAAAAGACGGCGACGTCGGTCGATTCCGACATTGCCCCGAACACCTCGGTCGAAGCCGCCAGCAGGCCGGCGATGGTGAACCAGCGACGTGTCTTCAAGGCGCTCGCGCCGCGCCGGATCATCCAGTCGGCGGCCGCGCCCGCCAGGATCGCCATGGTGCCTGTGCCGGCGAAGCTGAACATCGTATACATGCTCATGGAGGTCAAGGTGAGGTTGCGGCTCTCCACCAGATAGGCCGGCATCCAGGTGAGAGAGAAAAACAGAAAGTAGTTGTAGCAGAACGTACCGATCACGATGGCCCACATCGCGCGTGTTCGGAAGAGCCCGCCAAACGACGGCTCCGCGGCATTTGGGGAACGACCTGTTTCTTGCTTGCGGGGCGGATCTGCTCCGGCGAGAACAATCCACGGGATCACCCACACCAGGCCGCCGAGGCCCAACAGGAAGAACATCGTCCGCCAGCCATAGCCCAGGATCAACCAGGTTGCCAGAGGTGACGCGATGGCCGGCCCCCATTTGCTTCCCGAGACGAAGATGCCCACGGCCAGCCCGCGCTGCCGTTCGTCCACGTGCTTGGCGAGCCACGCCAGACCGGCGGGGAATAGCGCGGACTCCGCCACGCCCAACATCAATCGCAACGCGACCAGCTGCCAGAACGCGCCTGCCATTGCCGTGGCCGCGGCCACCAGGCACCACGTCACGAAGCTGATGGTCATGAGGCGCTTGACGCCGAAGCGATCCACGGCCAGCCCGGCGGGGATCTGCATGACGGTGTAGCTCCAGAAGAAGACCGAATTGAGCACTCCGCGGCCTACATCGGTTAGCCCGAAGAATTGCTTGAAGTCAGGCGATGCCAGGGCGATCGCCAAGTTGGTGCGATCGATGTAGGCGATGATCACGCCCAATCCCAGCAGCGTGACTAGAGACCATTTCCGCACTTAGCGACGCGTTAAACGCGGTCGGGATCGGCACGCCAGTTCGCCACGGACTTCTTGATGTCGTCCTGCGACATGCTGCTTTCGGCCGCTTTTCGCGCAAGCTCCACGAACTCCGCATCGGAGGCGAAGCGCAGTCCCACGATTTGCTTGATGGTCAGGCGCCGATCGAGCAGCTTGCCCACCAGCGCGAAGTGGCGCAGGTTTTCTTCCGCGCGGATCGCCCGATCCTGCACGCCCATGGCAAAACTCCGCGTAAAGACGAACAGCAAAAACAGCGCCACCGACATGGCTGCGATCAGCGACGCATTGTAGAGGCGCTCATGATCGCCCAACGACTGCCAAAGATTGACGAAGGACCCGATCAAGGTCAGCAGGATGATGGGGCCCAGTACAAAGTGGAACATGGGCACA
>Ga0207687_10003913_pt1 | contig 9987 bp, 11 predicted proteins | sample KBSM54metaG_FD_184399 | JGI IMG/M metagenome (GOLD analysis project Ga0207687, IMG submission 184399) | Miscanthus rhizosphere microbial communities from Kellogg Biological Station, Michigan, USA - KBS M5-4 metaG (SPAdes) (version 2) | ecosystem: Host-associated > Plants > Roots > Rhizosphere >... | reverse complement strand
ACGACGCCGGCCTGAGATCGTGCAGTGCGAAGCGACCCTCTCCATCGGTAGCAGCCTCCTCCGCGTTGATGTTGGGATAAACGCTGACCTCGATACCAGCGGCCGGCTTTCCATCCGGACCTAGTACGCGGCCTTGGATGGCATTGAGTGGCGTGAGTTTGATCTCGACTTTGAGGGGATCGCCACCGGCGGCGACGCGCAATCCCGAGTTCAAAAGGGTGCTGAGATCGGGCGGCGGAGATGCGAAACCATTCTTGCCTGCACTAGTGCGGTACGTGCCCGGAGTCATGCCAGTGATCTTGAAGTGCCCCGCCGCGTCCGTCGTGGCTTCATACCGAGCGGATCGGGGGGCGGTTAGAACCACCGACGCTCCTTCAATGCCGGCCCCGGTTGCGCTGTTGACGACAGTTCCTTCGACGGCGCCATTCGACGGTGCGTTTTGCGCGACCGAAAAAGCCGCGAATACCCCGGTTGCTATCAGAACCGCGGCCGGATTAGGTTTCATGCGGTTTACCGCGCTTATGCTTGAGTTCGTTTTGGGCGATCCGGGCTTTCACCAGTTTTTTCACCAGAGCGGCTGGCGGCGGCTTGTCCACGGGGAAGCGGATGGTGCCTTTGGATGTTTGGAAGCCCTTCAAGTCATCCTTGAATGCCGCGATCACGGATGAACCCATCGGGAACAAACTGCAGTGATTCGAAAACGCAGCGTAGCCGAAGAGCGCCCCTTTGTACTTGAACATCGGAATCTGATAGCTGATGGTCTCGGTGGTCTCGGACGGCACGACGGATCGGATGATCGCGCGGATCTTTCGCAAGGTCGCGCGGGCAGGCTCGGGAACATCGTTAATGTATTCGTCCACGTTCAGCGGGCTCTGCGGGGCAGCTGTTTTCATCCAGGAATACCGGAAACGTATCTGAGTTTAATCTACACCTGGCGACTTGGATTGTGTTTCCTGCCACCATCGCCGGGCTGCTACTATCGCCCAGATCGATTCCACCAATCCGAAGGGCCATGCGCCCTGAAGGAATCCATAGGCGGAGCCGAGCAGGCAGGATCCGGCAAAGGCCAAGATGAACCAAGAACTGTGCTTCTCGAGGGCGTAGGTCACGAGCATTGCGGTAACGGCGAACAGGCCGAAGATGGTCAAGGGATCCATGAGTGTCTTGCACCAGCTTATGCTGCTCTCTCCGAGGTCTGCCAGTAAGCGAACACGTTGAGGTGGCGCAGCATATATGATGGATTCTGCCTTGTCATCCGCCTCTAAGGAAGGTTCCATGAAACGTCACACCTTTACGAGTTTTGCCTGCATGATATTGGGGGCAGTTGCTTCGCTCCCGGCGCAGGACGTCACGATCACCAATGCGCGTATCGTCGACGCCAATCGAGTTGCCAACGGCACCGTAATCGAGCGTGGATCGATCGTAGTACGCGCGGGGAAAATCGTTTCGGTGGCGGCGGGCGCGCCCTCCGCGAGCAGTGGCAAGATTATCGACGCCAAAGGCATGACGGTCATGCCTGGGTTCATCGACGCGCACCGGCACATCAATACCGGGCCCATGGAGAAGGCGCAGATGCAGGCGCTGCTCGAGGCCGGCTATACGACCATCCTGTCCGGGGGCGGTCCGGCGGAAGGCAACATCACGCTCCGGGATCACATCGACACGGGCGTCATCAACGGACCGCGCATCATTCCTTCCGGCGCAGTGAGGCTGAATGGCACTCCCGAAGCGGCTCGCGCCGAGGTGCGCAAGTTGGCCGAGATGGGAGTGAAGTTTACGGGCGAAATACTCCTGACTCCGATCCCCGGGCCGAGTGAAAAAGAGGTCGAGAATCTCAAGGCGGTGGTTGACGAGGCGAAGAAGGTGGGCGTGATGGTCCAGGTCCATGCCGTGAGTTCGAAGGCCATGGTGGCGGCGGTCGAAGCCGGTGTGCCGCTGCTGGTTCACCTGCCCAATAAAGACTGGGTGAGCAAAGAGGATGCGAAGAAGGTGGCCGCGGCGGGCACGAAAGTATTGGGGACGGTGGGTTTCGGCTCACCCGTATTCGGCGTTTTTGCCGAAGACAACAAGCCGCGGTTCCGGGACGGGAAGGCGTGGCCGGAAGGGATCATCGACGGCGTCCGGCTAGGTGAGGAAGCCGGATATATGCCGGTGAATGCCCGTACGATCTGGGATGCCGGCGCGATTCTCGGCTACTGCACCGATACAAACTACGACCCCAAGGCTGGGCTGGATCATGAGCTGAAGATCCTCAATGTGATGTTCTCGACGCAGGACCTCATCAAGATGATGGGGCCGAATACGGCGTCCTACATCCAGATGGGAGACCAGCTCGGAATGCTGGATGCGGGCAAGCTGGCCGATCTTATTTTGCTCGATGGCGACCCGCGAGAAGGCTATTGGAACTGGCTGAAGACGAAAGTGGTGGTCAAGGGCGGGGTAGTGGTGGTCGATAAACGCTAGCCTAAGTTCCAGCGGTGCTGATGGTGCCCAGCCTGCGCAGCAGCGTGAATTTCGGGCGCACATGCGGGCTTTCCGGAAGACCGCTGATATTCTGGGCCAGGGCTTCGCAGGCCTTCCCGAATGAGCTGGAGGGAGAGGCCAGACGTGTTTCCAACATCGAGTCACGGACCTCTCGGTAATCGTTGGGCAGGGTTGCGAATACCTTTCCGTCCACCGCTTTCTCGATATTTTCCATAGGCTGCCGGCGCTTTTCCCAGCGATTCACTATAATATTGACGTTTTCGGGGGGGATCTCACAGCTTTCGAGCTCGATGCGCCGCAGCTTCGCCAGCTTCAGGGAAGGCAGCTCGGGCTGGCTCACGATAAAGACGGCCCGCGCATTTCGTACGAACTCGGCGGTGGCCTGATTGATGACTTCGGGCAGATCCACGATGACGTAGTCGTATTGCTTTTGGACAAATAACAGCAACCGGTAGTAGTCGGCCCAGGATGGCAGACGGCCGCGGCGGCTGGGGTTCGACAGAAGCAGATCGAGCCCGTCGTGCTGTGCCGTGAACTGCCGCCATTCCAGGGGACTCATGAATTCGGCCTGATGCTGCAAGAGCTCGGGGAGCCCCTTGTTTTTCTCCAGGTCCAGCATGATGGAGAGAGGGCCGGAGCGTTGGTCGCATTCGACCAGCAACACTTTCTTGTTCGCGCCGGCCAGCGCGGCGGCCACGTGGAGGGCGACGGTAGAACAACCGCCTCCGGCCTTGGCTGGTAGGAATGCCAGGATGTTCTTATGGGTTAAGGGATATCGCCGGTGGATGGCTTCGTACGCGGCCGCTTCAATATCTCCAGGAGAGAAGGGCTCAGGCAGTAAATCGAGGATGCCTGCCTCCTCGAATTTCTGCTGCTCGGCTCGATCCCAACGCGGCCGGAATCCGATGATCACAGTGCGCGGCAGGCTGTGCTGAATCTCTTTGGCGATACCCCCGGCTTCGATCCAGTCGCCCAGATCCAGGAGAACGATGGCGGGATTCTGAGCGGTGAGGGAGCGGGCGATTTCCTTGGCAGGAGGTACCGGTGTGATTTTGAAGCAGGGCTGAAAGGCGCCCGAGTCCATCGTCAGGATCTCAATGGCATCGGCTGCAACTGGATTGGGGGTCACTACGGCGAGCCGAAGCATGAGTCTTTAATGATTATTCTACAGGTTTGACCAAGTCCCGATACGTTCAGAACGAAAAACGCTCCTCCTGCCAAGGATTGCCGCGCATGTGATAGCCGTTCTGTTCCCAGAAACCGGCCTTGTCGGTTTCCCGGAACTCGACTCCTGCCACCCATTTGGCGCTCTTCCACGCGTACAGTTGCGGCACGATGAGACGCGCCGGGCCACCGTGTTCAGCGCTGAGAGGCTCGCCGTCGTGGGTGAGCGCGACCAGGGCGTCCTGCGCTAAGAACTGCTCGGCGGGCAGATTCGTGGTCCAGCCGAAGTCGTATCCGTAGACCATCGCGAACCTGGCGTTGGGCAGGATACCTCCGGCGCGATCCACAAGTTCCCGGACAGAGACGCCCTCCCAGAGGTTGCCTAGTCTGGACCAGCGGGTGACACAATGGAAATCGGCGAAAACCTTCACTCTGGGTAGGGTTTGGAACTCCTCCCAGCTCCAGGAGACGGGTTTGGCGACCAGGCCTTCGATCGAGAATCGCCACCTGGACAGGTCGATGGAAGGCGCGCCGGAGGCGTCCAGAACCGGCCACTTGAGCGTACGGGACTGGCGGGGAGGAACGCGATTCTCGCGGAGCGTGTCCGGACTGACGATGACGTCCTCGCCCAAGCCTTCCGGGGAAGGGACCTGCTTTCCTTGGGTTTTGGAGGAATCCATCCCGAACATACCTCCAGTGTATTCCTGGCATGAGAATTCTAAACGCTTTCTCAGACTTAACTTCTATGTGGACGGCTTGTTTATGGATGGCGCTGGCCAGCGTGGCGGCGGCCCAGTCGACCGTGGAATACATCGGAGGGACGGCTGCGCTGGCAGAAGGGACGCGCGGGGCCATCGCGCTGTCCGACGAGCGGTATCTGGCGTTCTATGCCGGAAAAACACAAGTGCGGGTGGCCTACGAGCGCGTCAACCTGCTCGAATATGGCCAGCAGGTGGACCGGCGTCTGGCATTGGCGCTGGTACTCTCGCCGGTGTTCCTGCTCAGCAAGTCGCGTAAGCACTTCCTCACCATCGGTTATAGCGGCGAGGATGGCAAGCAGCAGGCGATGGTGTTTCGCGTGGACAAGAACGGCATTCGGCCCACACTGGTCGGGTTGGAGGCGCGCACGGGATTGAAGGTTCAGTATCAGGATGAGCAGGCGCGGAAAGCCCGTAACCAATGAGACAGAAACCAATGAAGGCGATCGTGTTATTTGTGTTGCTGTGCGGCAGTGCCGGGGCTCAGGACGACTTGTCGAAACAGCTATTAAGCGTCAAGCGGATCTACGTAGATCGGTTGACCGGCGGGGAAACCGCCGCGCAGATGCGCGATCTGATCATCGCCAGTATCCACGGCGCGAAGCTGTACGTGCTGACCGAGAATCAGGAGCGCGCCGACGCCGTTCTGCGCGGCGCCGCCGAAGACTTGATCTATACGGACCAATTTCAATCTTCGGACAGCGCGGATATGCGCAGCGGCATTGGCACGGGATCGCGATCGACTCGAGCATCCAGCGGGGCACGATCTCTCAGCGTCGGGGTGAGCGGTAAAGACTCGACCGATATCCGCGAGCGCAGGCACGAGGCGCTCGCCACGGTCCGGCTGGTGAATAAGGACGGCGACGTGATCTGGTCGACAACACAGGAAAGCGATGGAGCGAAGTTTCGCGGGGCGAGCGCGGATGTCGCGGATAAAATCGCCAAGCAGTTGACGGCGGATGTGGAGAGGCTGCGGCAGGGACGCGATCCGCGGTAGCCAGACGTCAGGAACTCGAGTGGCGCTTGAGGATTTGAGGCAGGTTTTGCGAAAACGCCGAGCGCGCCAGCACCATATCGCAGCCGGCTTCCTGCGCCTGCAGCTTCAGCTCCCCCTGGATGTGCGAAAGATAACCCAGCAGGTTGATGCGCCTGGTGTGCTCGTCTGCCTTGAGTTTGCGGATCAGGTTGAGCTGGTCCACGCCGGCGAAATTCATGTCCATGATGATGAGCGCGGGGTGGAGCTTGGCTTGCTCGAGGGCGTCATGTTCGCTCTTGACGAAGGTAATGCTCAGTCCGGCGCGTTTCGCGGATTCATTAATCTTGACGGTGAAGAACAAGTCTTCAAGCACGGCCAGGACTTTCTTGGGTTCCAGCATTGGGGTAAAAGTGTCCTTCTGAAAAACCGAGACGGGGGGTAACCCAATGCTACCATGCAGAAATGACGGAGGCTCGGAATCCTTTTGCCGATCCGCTGCGCTTTGAGCGCCGCGTGCCCGAATGCGCGATTGTGATTTTCGGCGCGGCAGGCGATCTGGCCAAGCGCAAGCTCTTGCCGGCTCTCTACCGGTTGGCTTACGACCGGCGCCTCCCGGCATCGTTCGCGATTGTCGGCAATTCGCGCACCCCCATGACGGACGACGACTATCGCGCCCGCATGCGTGAGGCCGTAAAGCAGTTCAGCGAGGACGGCGACTTCGACGAAGAATTGTGGAAGCGGTTTGCAGCGAATCTGCACTACGTGGCGGGTGACGTCAAGGAGCCAAATCTCTATCAGGCGTTGCGGGAGAAAGTGAACGCGACCGGACAGGCCAATATCCTGTTCTATTTATCGACCCAGCCCAGTTACTACGCGACCATCGTAGACGGGATCGGACATTCCCACCTGGCTGCGGCGCCGGAGGGCGCGTGGCGCAGGCTGATCGTCGAAAAACCTTTCGGTCACGACCTGCAAAGTGCCAAGGAATTGAATTCGCGCATCCACGCCGTCTTTCGCGAGGAAGACACCTATCGCATCGATCATTATTTAGGCAAAGAAACGGTGCAGAACATCCTGGCTCTGCGCTTCGGCAACGGAATCTTCGAGCCGTTGTGGAACCGGCGCTATATCAACCACGTCCAGATCACGGCGGCCGAATCGATCGGCGTCGAGGGCCGGGGCGGCTACTACCAGGAAGCCGGCGCTCTCCGCGACATGATCCAGAATCATCTGTTGCAGGTGATGGCGACGGTCGCCATGGAACCGTCCGCGGTGTTCGAGCCGGATGCGGTGCGCGACGAGCGAGCCAAGCTTCTGCGGTCGATCAAGATCATGCGGCCGGAAGAAGTCGATTTATATGCGGTCGCGGGGCAATATAAGGGTTTCCGCCAGGAACCGGGCGTGAATCCGGACGCCCAGACCGATACGTATGCGGCCGGGACGTTCTTCGTCGACAACTGGCGCTGGGCGGGCGTACCGTTCTTCATTCGAAGCGGCAAGAAGCTCCCCAAGCGAGTTACCGACATCGCGATTCAGTTCAATCAGGCCCCCCTTGCGCTGTTCAGCGCCGGAGATGGCGATCAGAAAGGGCGACCGAATCTACTGATCCTGCGTATCCAACCGGAGGAGGGTATTTCGCTGTTGTTCTTATCCAAGGAGCCGGGCAGTGGGATGCGGCTGCGGCCGGTCTCGATGGACTTCAACTACGGCACGAGCTTCGGTGAGCGATCTCCTTCTGCCTACGAGACTTTGCTGGTCGATGCCATGGTCGGGGACGCGACCCTTTATACCCGCCAGGACATGGTGGAGGCGAGCTGGACGGTGATTGAGCCCATCCTGGAAAACTGGAGCAACCGGCGGTTCGATTTTCCGAATTACGATCCAGGCACCTGGGGTCCGGCGGAAGCGGATACAATGATCGCCAAGCTTGGACGCCAGTGGCGGAATAGCTGAGACATGAGTACGACTGCGACGGTCCAGCCCGAACGAATCCTGCGCGACCTGCAGGAGTTGTGGGCCAAGATGGCATCGGACCAGGCCGATTCGGGTGGGGTGTTGCGCGCCTGCGCGATGACGTTGGCGGTGGCGGCTGAAAACGCCGCGGATGCCGAGCGAGTCCGCCAGACCGTGGGCGTACTGATGCATAGCCATCCTAGCCGCGCCGTGATTCTGCACGCCGGCAGCACGGGCGGAGAACTGGAAGCACGGATCTTCGCCGAGTGCTGGAAGCCGTTCGGCAAGAGCCAGCAGATCTGTTCGGAGGGAATCGAGATAACGGCCGGGCAAAGCGGATATTCGGAAGTCGCTAAGTTTCTGGTGCCGCTGAGGGTCCCGGATCTTCCAGTGGTGCTGTGGTGCCGCGGAGTGGCCGCGCTGGAGCCGGGACCGTTAGAGCCTTTGTTCCCGCTGGCCGGCAAAATCATCTTCGATTCTTCGCAGGTCTCCGACGCGGACAGTGCGCTGCAATTTCTGCGCCGGCTTCGGGGACGGGGGAGTCGTGTGGCCGATCTGCATTGGACGCGGCTGACCGGTTGGCGGGAGGTCGTAGCGCATTTGTTCGACGATCAGGCTTTGCAGCCGAGTGAGATCATGGGCGCGCAGGTGACATTTGGCGGACCGTCGGTGACCACGTGCGCCCGGTATTTCGCAGCCTGGATCCGGACCGCGTTGCCGGGGACGCGCGTGACCGTCAGCTCCGACAACGGTCCACGGGGCCTTCATTCCGTCGTCCTTTCGACGGCGTCCGACACTCTAACCATTGCGCTCGGGAGCGATCACTGCGTCGAGGTAACCGGAAGGGGCCGGCATTACCGCTCGATGCTGCCATCGACCTCGGAACAGGCCCTGATGCAGGAGGAACTCGGCATCCTCGGGCCGGACCCGGTATACGAAAGAGCACTCTCCGCTTAAAGGCTATGTATGGGAACCACCCGGCGGATGGATGTCTTACGTTTTCCCAGTGCCTTCGAAGCTTCCCAAGCGTGCGGGAACCGTACTTTGGATCTCCTGGCGAAAGCGATTAGTGTCCGAAAGCGGGCGACCCTGGCAATTTCCGGCGGGACCTCGCCGAAGCCGATGTTCGAACTGTTCGCGAACAGCGGATTCCCATGGGAACAAGTCCACGTCTTTTGGGTGGACGAGCGCTGCGTTCCTCCCTCGGATTCGCAGAGCAATTACCGGACGGCGAATGAAACGTGGCTGGCTCCGGCTAAGGTTCCAGCGGGAAATATTCATCGCGTGCAAACGGAACTGGAGCCGCAGGAAGCCGCCCGGCAATACGCTCAGGCCTTGCAGGATTTCTTCCGGGTCCGGATGGGTGAGCTGCCGCAATTCGATGTGATTCATCGCGGGATCGGACCGGATGCGCACACCGCGAGCCTGTTTCCGGGTGAACCACTGATCGCGGATCATGAGGGGTTGGCCGCCGCGGTGTGGGTGGAGAAAATGCATCAATGGCGGGTGACGCTGCTTCCGGGAGTCCTCGAAGCGGCGTGGCATACCGTGGTCCTGGCCACAGGCGCGGATAAAGCAGAGGCCCTGGAGACCGTGTTGCACGGTCCTTACGATCCCATGAAATGGCCCGCCCAGATCGGCGCCAGGGACGTGAATGTAAGCTGGTTTACGGATCTGCCGAAGGAATAGATATGAGGATCCTGCGGCTGCGGCTGCTGCTGCTCGTCATCCTTCCGTTCTGTCTTCCTTTCTTTCTTCCGTCTTCGCGGACGGCTGAGCAGCCGGCGCCCGCTCCGATCCGAACGCACCTGGTACTGGGCGGCGACGTGATGCTATCGCGCCATGTGGCCCGAGTCGCACGCGAGCGGAAGGATCCGGCCTTTCCCTTGCGCGATCTGGCTCCCGTGCTTCAGGCGGCCGATATTGCGTTCGTGAATCTGGAATCGCCGTTTTCGGATCGCGGGGCCGTAGTCGAGCGCGGGATGATTTTCAAAGCCGAGCCGGACATGATTGCGGCGCTGGAGCTGGCGGGCGTGGATGTAGTCTCGACCGCGAACAATCACGCGCGCGATCAGGGATCGCACGGGGTCGAATTCACGCTGGACTGGCTGCAGCGCCACCAGATCGCGGTCGTCGGAACGGGGAGCTCAGCGGAGGCAGCCCATGCCGGCGTGGTGATTGAGCGCAACGGGATGAAGTTCGGATTTCTGGCGTACACCTATGACCAGTCCAACGGGAATCACGCCGATACGGACGACCGGGTGGCGGTGATGGACGTCGCAAGGATGAGGGAGGATGTTGCCAGGCTGGCAGTGCGCGCCAACGCGATCATCGTTTCCATGCACGCCGGAGTCGAGTACTCACCGAAATCGAATGCGCAGCAAGTTGCCTTCGCACGGGCAGCGATCGATGCGGGCGCGAGCGTGGTGGTGGGGCATCATCCGCATGTGACGCAGCCTTGGGAGCGGTACGGCCAAGGGGCGATCTTTTATTCACTCGGCAACCTGGTGTTCGATCAGTTCCAGCGGGTGGAAACCCAGCATGGCGGGCTGGCGGACATCGTATTCGAGGGCCCACGGCTGGCCCGGGCCAACCTGATACCGGTGGACATAGTGGGGACTGCGCCGCGGCTCTCCCGGACTATCCCGCCTT
>Ga0207687_10003909_pt1 | contig 9994 bp, 9 predicted proteins | sample KBSM54metaG_FD_184399 | JGI IMG/M metagenome (GOLD analysis project Ga0207687, IMG submission 184399) | Miscanthus rhizosphere microbial communities from Kellogg Biological Station, Michigan, USA - KBS M5-4 metaG (SPAdes) (version 2) | ecosystem: Host-associated > Plants > Roots > Rhizosphere >... | reverse complement strand
GCGTTTGCTGACGCGCAGCATTCCGCGCAGCACCGCCAGCGGATATCGCGTCTCCTGCAGTGTCTGCGACAGCACCACGTAATCGAACGCCTGGTCGGGATAGTCTTCGACCGCCGACTCCAGGTCGCCCTGATAGACCGACGCTCCACGCGCGATGGCCTTCTGCACGCGAGCGCCTTCCATCTCAACGCCGCGCCCGTCCACCTGCTTGTTCTCCTTGAGCCAGGCCAGCAGCTCGCCTTCGCCGCAGCCTAAATCGAGCACCCGCGTCTTCGGCTTGATCAGATCCCCGATGATCGCGAAGTCGCGCCGCCCGTAGACATTAGCCATCGGCTTTACGCATTTGCGGCCGCCTCCCGGAACGTGCTCGCCAGGAATCCGCGCACCACTTCGGTTTGCTGCTCCACTTCCACCAGGAAGGAATCGTGCCCGTAGCGTGCATCCAGATTGCAGTACGCCACGTCGCAATTCCTTCCCCGTAAAGCTTTGACGATTTCCAAAGATTGATACGGCGGATACAGCCAGTCCGACGTGAAGCTGATCAGCAAAAATCGCGCCTCATTCGATTCGAACAACGTCGGCAAGGCTCCGCGCTGTGTCAGATCGAAGGTGTCCATGGCACGCGTGATATAGATATACGAGTTCGCGTCGAAGCGGTCGACGAACTTGTACCCGCGGTACTTCAGGTAGCTCTCGACTTCGAACTGGTCCGGCGTGCGCAGCTTGCGCCCGAACTTCTCGCGCATGCTCTCATCGCTCATGTAGGTGATGTGGCCCACCATACGCGCCACTGCCAGACCGCGGCCGGGCAGCCGTCCGCCGTAATAGTCTCCGTTGTTCCAGTCGGGGTCGGCCATGATCGCTTGCCGCCCGACCTCGTTGAACGCGATCTGCTGTGCGCTGTGCCGCGCGGTGGTCGCGATGGGGATGGCCGACGCCACGCGCTCCGGATACGATACGGCCCATTCCAGCGCCTGCATCCCGCCCATGGAGCCGCCTGACACGGTCAGCAACTTCCCGATTCCCAGATGATCGATCAGCATTCTCTGCAACCGCACCATGTCGGCGATGGTCACCTGCGGGAAGGACATGGCCCAGGGGCATCCCGTCTCCGGGTTGAGGGAGCCTGGACCCGTGGTCCCGCGGCATCCACCTAACACGTTGGAACAAAGGACGAAATACTTGTTGGTATCGAAGGCCTTGCCGGGTCCGATCATGGAGGACCACCATCCGCCTTCGCCCGCCGCATGCGCGTCGCCCGAAAAGGCGTGGACGATCAGAATGGCGTTGGAACGCGCGGCGTTCAGCTCGCCGTAGGTCTCATAAGCGACTTCGACGGGAGCCAGCGTAGCGCCGGAATCCAGCTCCAGCCGGTCGAAAGTACAGCTAGCAACCTCCGTCACCATGGGGATACTTTCAGTATAGTGGGCAGGAGGCAAAGTCCCGTTATGCTACGAAAGCTGCTCGCAACTCCCAACGATCCGACGCTCACTCTGGCCCGAATTATCCTGGCCGCTATCTTCTTCGCCCACGGATCTCAAAAGATGTTCGGCTTCTTCGGCGGCCGGGGTGTTTCCGGAACCATCGCGATCTTTGAGCAAACCATGGGCATCCCGGCGCCCCTCACGATCCTGGCGATGACCGCCGAAGTCTTCGGCGCAGTCGGCCTATTCTTCGGTTTGTTCAGCCGGGTCGCCGCCATGGGAGTGCTGGTGGTGATGATGGTGGCCCCGTTCGCCAATCATCTGTACCCGAATTTCTTCATGAACTGGACCGGCCGTCAGATGGGGGAGGGCTACGAATACCACCTATTGGCGATCGCTCTGATCGTCACGATCTTAGTTCGCGGAGCTGGTGCGCTCTCCATCGACCGGGCGATTTCTTCTCAACAATTAGGAGCGCGCTAGAGCTTCGAAGATCCGCTTCACGCTGGACGGCGCGGTGCCGGCTAATCCGGGTTTCGCCAAAGATTCCGCGATCGGTCCTGACTCGGGGATCGCCAATCCGGCGGCCTTGATCAAAGGCATCACCATCTCGGGCGTCGGCGGATTCTTTTCAAGATAGTCCATGCCATCGACGGTGATCTGGAGGTTGCTTTTGTCGTCACTGGCAACCATGTTCCGCTGTTTCAGATACCACAGCGCGAAATTCAATCCCTCCGGTGTCGATTCGAGCATGTTTTCGACCTGCCGCATTGAGATTCCTGGTGTGAACGGCTTCAGGCGCCGGCGGTCATACAGGATACAAAGCAGAGCCGCGCGCAAGGCCGTCTCGTGGCCCAACGCCGCGAAAAATTCCAGACCGCTGAACTTAAACTCGGCCTTGTCCTCTCCGACGCCTTTGAGCTTGTCGAATTCGCTCCGCAATCCCGAATCGCACAGAACTTCGTATGCCAGGTTAACGGCGTCAAACATGGCCTGATCGCCGGTCTTATCGTTGCGAGGATGATACTTCTCCGCCAGTTTGCCGTAGGCGTGATGAATCGTATTCAGGTTCGACTTCGGCTCAATCCCGAGAACCTTGTAGTGATCCTGAAACTTGCCGGCGAGAGGAGCGGACATAGGTACTTTCTCTATCGGCAGATATGGCGCCGGCCTTCAGGTTCCCCGGAAATATTCTTATCCGAGCCGCGACAGTGATGGAGCGGTGTCTATTGTGGCGGCCTCACGAACAGAGCGGGGGTCTTTAGCAGCTCTTCGAAGCGCCGGATATCCTGGTTGTCCGCGATACATTCATACTCGCGGAGCCTCTCTCCGGGCCGCAGCGAAAGAAAAGACGGCGCCGTATTGAAGCTCTTGGTGAACACCTTCGGATCCTCAATGAATACGTTATAGGTGATGGTGTCGTAGTCCACTCGCTGGTACCGCTCCACCACGTGCAACGCATCGCTGTGAAGGGACGCGCCGCCTACACCCAGCCAGGTCTTGTCATTAAAACCGGTCACGTCCACCACCAGGGTGTCGCCTTCCCAATGCCCCACGGAATCGCCCATGAACGATGGGTCGATATCATCCGGATGCTTACGGCCATCGGTCGGAATCACTCGAAAGGCGTGGAAGGTTTCGTAGAGAAAGATCACTTCGTCCTTGGTCTGCACGATCTTGATCGGCAGCGGCATGGACGTGATCCTCGGGACGCCTACCAGCAGGCACCGGCCGCTAGGATCGTCGATCAGCCTGCGGTCGCGTAGCTCCTTCAGTTTGGGCAGGACCCAGTCCTGATACGGAGCGGGCTGAGCCCCGCCGCCCCTGCCTGCCTGCGCCGGCGCGGCATCCGGCCGTGCGGCCTTGGCGTTGTCCGCGCCGATCGCGAAGGCCAATCCCGCTGCTCCCCCACCTTGCCAGATACCCGACATATCCGGTTTGCCGTCGGCGGTTTTTGGGACCGGAGGTTTTTGAGCTGCGGCCATAGAAACCGACAGGATCGCGGGGATCAGGTGTTTCAGGCTCAATTGCCACCGCCTGTTCCCGCAGGAGGTCCCGACAAAATCTTCTTTCCATCCGCCATCGTGATTTCGCGCGAATGCGCGAGGTTCATGCCATTCCGCGCCCGCCACGCGAACACCGTCACGGTGTCGCCGACCTTCAAAGTCACGTCGCGCTTCCAGCCTTGCCGGACCAGCATGTTGGGCGGGAATCCTTCGAACTTCCATTCCTCGACCTTGCCCTTTTCATCCGTCACATCCAGATAAAAATGCATGTGGGGATTCTCCCACTCGACTTTGCTAACCACGCCCTTCAATGTGATGGGCTTGTCGCCGTCATATTCGGCAGCAAAGGAATGGTGCGCAAAGGCCGGGGCGGCAGCCAGCACGGCAGCCAAGAAGAATGAACCTCGCATAGGAAGGACCTCCACACGGCGCAGATCACCTGCCAGTATACTCTCGGAAAGGAATGCCCAACGTTACCCATCTGGATTGCAGTCTGTGCAGCGGGCGCTTCCCCGCAAACCAGGTTCACAACCTCTGTTCCTGCGGCGGGACGCTCTACGTCCGCTATGATCTCCCGGCGATCAAAGCAACCTGGACTCGCGATCAGGTTCGATCCGCGCGTCCCGATCTGTGGCGCTATCTGCCTGTTCTGCCGCCCCAGCGCGCGGAGTCCATCGTCTCTCTGGGCGAAGGCATGACGCCGCTGATCCGCACACCCCGCCTGGGCGCTGCGATCGGAGCCCAACAGCTTTGGGTGAAAGAAGAGGGGCTGAATCCTACGGCTTCTTTCAAAGCCCGCGGCATGACTACCGCGATCACCATGGCAAAGGAGCTCGGCATTCGCAAGATAGCGATCCCGTCTGCCGGAAATGCGGCCAGCGCGGCAGCCGCCTATGCCGCTGCTGCCGGAATCGAAGCGCACATCTTCATGCCGAAGGATGTTCCTCAATCCAACTACATCGAATGCAAAACGCTGGGCGCGATTGTCACCCTGGTCAACGGACTTATCAGCGATTGCGCCCGCATCGTCGCCGAGCGCAAGGATCAGGAAGGCTGGTTCGATATGAGCACCCTCAAGGAGCCCTATCGCGTCGAAGGCAAGAAGACCATGGGTTACGAGGTCGCCGAGCAGTTTGATTGGGAGCTGCCCGATGCGATTTTCTACCCCACCGGCGGCGGCGTAGGAATGATCGGAATGTGGAAAGCCTTCGACGAGCTGGAGCAGCTCGGCTGGATCACCTCCAAGCGCCCGAAAATGATCGCCGTTCAAGCAGACGGCTGCCAGCCCATTGTCCGCGCCTTCGAACAAGGCTCAGCGCGCTCCGAATTCTGGCAGAACGCCTCGACGGTTGCGGCCGGCCTGCGGGTCCCCAAGCCACTGGGCGACGTGCTCATTCTGAATATCCTTCGCGAGAGCATGGGAACCGCGATCGCCATCAGCGACGAAGAAATTCTCGCCGCTGGCCGGGAACTCACATCGCTCGAGGGAATCTTCGTGGCCCCGGAAGGTGCTGCCTGCGTTACCGCCGCTCGGAAGCTGCTCGCGAATCAGTTCCTGAAGCCCACCGATCGCATGGTTCTCTACAACACCGGGTCCGGTCTGAAATACCTCGATGCCTATACCCCGCGCGCTTAAAGGTTAGAATCGTTACGACTCTGATGGCACTCGCGTCGGGCGACAAACTCGGGCCGTACGAAATCCTTACTCCCATCGGTAAGGGCGGCATGGGCGAGGTTTATCGCGCCCGAGACCCGCGATTGCATCGCGAAGTAGCCGTAAAAGTGCTGCCGCAAGCCTTCGCCACCGAGTCTGCTCGCGAAAGGTTCCAGCGCGAAGCGCGCGCCGCCTCGGCCCTCAATCATCCCAATATCTGCGCGATTTACGACGTCGGCGAGTCGGCGGGCCATCCGTTTCTGGTGATGGAGCTGCTCGAGGGGAAAACTCTTCGCGAGTATATCGATGGCAAACCGCTGGATGTCTCCACTGCGATCGCGCTGAGTATTCAAGTAGCCGATGCGTTGGACGTGGCGCACTCCAAGGGCATCGTCCATCGCGATATCAAGCCGGCCAATATCTTTGTGACGGAGCGCGGCCACGCCAAGGTGCTCGATTTCGGTCTGGCCAAACAAGATCAACCCCTGGATACAGACGCCTTGACCGTGGACATGCTCACCGAGCCCGGCACGGCGATGGGAACCGTCGCTTACATGTCGCCGGAACAGGCTCGGGGCGAGACCGTCGATGCGCGCAGCGACTTGTGGTCGTTTGGCGTCGTTCTGTACGAAATGGTCACCGGATCGCGGCCGTTCGACGGCCCCACGTCTCCGATGATCTTCGAAGCTCTGCTGAATAAGACGCCCCGACCGGTTCGCGAACGGAATCCAAACGTCCCCGTCGAGCTGGAACGGACCATCGGCGAGCTTCTGGAGAAGGATCGTGCGTTGCGGTATCCCTCGGCGGCGGCGCTTGGCGACGATCTGCAAGGGCTGCAAGCGGGCTTGAGTCCGGCCCCGCGCGGCGAAAACCGCAAACCTCTGCTGAAATACGGAATCGCGGCTGCTGGAACGCTTCTTCTGGCCGCTGGCGGGTTCTTTTTGTGGCAGCAGCGCAGCCAGGCGAAGCTCCTCACGGATAAAGACACGATCGTCCTCGCCGACTTCGCCAACACCACCGGCGATCCTGTGTTTGACGAGACGCTTCGCCAGGGGTTGGCGATCCAGCTTGAGCAATCCCCTTTTCTCAGCATGATTCCCGATGAGCGCATCCAGGCGACGCTAGCCTTGATGGGCCAAAAGGATGCGCGGCTCACTCCGAAAGTCGGTCAGGAAATCTGCGAGCGGACGGGAAGTGCCGCCGTCCTGGATGGCTCGATCACAAGGCTCGGAAGCCAATACGTGGTTGGGTTGCGCGCCAAGAACTGCCGCACCGGGGAGATTCTCGATCAGGAGCAGGTGCAAGCCGCTCGAATTGAAGACGTGATGAGCGCCCTGAGCCAAATCGCAATCAAATTCAGGACCAAGGTCGGCGAATCGCTCGCCACCGTCAAGCAGCATGGCACTCCGCTCGAAGAGGCTACCACCACCTCGATTGAAGCTTTGAAAGTCTATAGCGCGGCCATGAAGCATCTCACCTCGGATCACGACCTCGCCGCCGGAGTTCCTCTTTTTCAGCGCGCCATTGAGATCGATCCTAAATTCGCCGTGGCGCACGCATCGCTGGGATTTGTGTATGGCCTTCTGGGACAATACGAGCTCTCCGCGGAAAGTAACAAGAAAGCCTATGAGTTGCGGGATCGCGCCAGTGACCGGGAGAAGTACTTTATCGCTGCCACATACGAAACACAAGTCATCGGAGACCTGGAAAAGGCTCTACAGACCTGTGAGTTATGGCTGCAAGCTTATCCTCGCGACAAACCTCCACACGGAATTTTGGGTGCATTCTTGTACCCCACTTTCGGCAAATACGAAAAAGGGGTCGAGGTGGATAAGCAGATGGTCGAGCTCGATCCGGACTTTGCCGTCGGGTATCTCCAGCTTGCCTTCAACACTCAATTCGCCGGCCGGCCGGATGAAGCCGAGGAGATCCTTCGTCGAGCCGCTGAGCGCAAGCTGGAAATCCCGGAGATTGCCGTCCAACGATATGACATCGCTTTCTTGAAGGGCGATCGGGCTGGAATGGATCGGGAAGCGGCACTGGCTCAGAAGCAAACCCCAGTCGACGACCTGGTCTATGACCGCCAGGCTTTTGTCCTGGCCTATTCCGGCCGCCTGAAAGACGCAAAAGTGACAGCGCAGCGTGTGGCCGACTTGAATTCGCAGCCAGACCAGCGAGGCCGCAAAGCATTAATCGAAATCGGACCGGCTCTGTGGGACGCATTCTTCGGCAATATGGCTGCTGCCAGGAAGGGCGCGGCTGCGGCAGCGGAGCTTTCCAAGGATCGCGACGTGGAGTATGGCGCTGCCTTCGCGCTGGCTCTTTCGGGAGAATCCTCGCGGTCAAAGACACTCGCGAAAGATCTGGAAATGCGCTTCCCGAAAGATACGGTGGTTAAAATTTTTTACCTTCCCGCGATTCGAGCACTTCTCGAATTGAAAAACGGAGGCCAGCCGTCAAAGGCGATCGATCAACTGCAAGTCTCCCTGCCTTATGACCGGGGCATGCCGCCTTCCGGAGCTCCCTTTTTTTTCGGAGCGTTTTATACGGTGTATGTGCGTGGCCTGGCCTATCTGGCCGCCGATCAAGGCCCCGAAGCCGCCGCCGAATTTCAGAAAATTATAGACGGCCGCACGATTGTGGTCAGCGATCCTATCGGCGCACTCGCGCACCTGCAACTCGGGCGGGCCTTTCGTATGTCGCGAGACAAAACCAAGGCGAAGGCGGCCTATCAGGACTTTCTCAGTCTCTGGAAAGACGCCGATAAGAATATTCCGATCCTCGACGAAGCCAGGAAAGAGTTCATGGAGCTAAACTAATCTCCGTGACCCACCCACTCACTCGCCGCCGCGTCCTCGCGACCCCCATCGCCTTGGCCCTCGCCGCCCGCGCTTCTCGAGCTCAAACTGCGCTCCCCAACATCGTCTACATCATGGCCGACGATCTAGGCTACGCCGATCTCTCCTGCTACGGCCGCCGCGATTACTCCACACCCAACATCGACCGTCTAGCCACCGAGGGTATGAAGTTCCTGCAAGCCTACGCGAACTCGGCCGTCTGTTCGGCGACGCGTACCGCACTCATCACCGGACGCTATCAATACCGCCTGCCGGTCGGGCTGGCCGAGCCTCTGCCCGCCGGTGTCACGAATGTGGGCCTGCCGCCCGAACATCCCACGCTGCCGTCGCTGCTCCGGCAAGCCGGCTACGGGACCACCCTGCTCGGGAAATGGCACCTTGGTAATCTTCCAAATTACAGCCCGCTCAAGAGCGGCTACGATCATTTCTGGGGGATCCATAGCGGAGGCGTCGATTACTTCTCGCACAAGTCTGATCTACGGCCAGAATCTGCCGCCGATCTTTGGGATGGTGATACGCAGATCGACCAGGCCGGCTACCTCACCACCCTCTTGGGCGACCGCGCTGTCAAAACCATCGGCGATTACGCCGCGGAACGCCGGCCCTTTCTTCTGAGCCTCCATTTCACCGCGCCGCATTGGCCGTGGGAGGGACCCGAAGATCAGGCGGAATCGCAGCGCATCCGTGCGTTGGCCGATTACGATGGCGGCTCCCTCAAAACGTTCGCCGCAATGGTCGGGGCGATGGATACACAGGTCGGCCGCGTGCTCCAGACCCTGGCCACCACCGGAATCGCCGGCAACACCATCGTGATCTTCACCAGCGACAACGGCGGCGAACGTTTCGCCGATACCTGGCCCTTCACCGGCAAGAAGACTGAGCTTCTGGAGGGCGGCCTGCGGATTCCCGCTTTGGTCCGCTGGCCCGGTCATATTACGGCCGGACGTACCACCCAGCAAGTCGCTATTTCGATGGACTGGCTGCCCACGCTGCTGGCCGCCGCCGGCGCCAAGCCCGACCCCGCCTATCCACCCGATGGCATCAGTTTGCTGCCGGCGTTGACGCAAAACGCCGCGCCTATCCCGCGCAAGCTCTACTGGCGTTATAACGAGAAGTCCCAACATGCGATGCGCGACGGGGACATGAAATACCTCAAGATTCGCGAAAATACATTCCTGTTCAACGTGGTCGACGATCCATTGGAGCGCGCCAACCTCAAGAATCGCCAACCGGAGGTGTATCGCCGCCTGGTTCAGGACTACGAAAACTGGAACGCGACCATGTTAGCGGAGACGCCTCGACCCAATGGCGGTTTTACGGCGGATCAGCTCGCCGATCACTTCGGGAACGAGCGCCCAGCGCCTCCGCCTGCCGCAGGACGACAGTAGAAGAGAGTACTGTGTGATGGAGGTACGTATGATCCCAGGGACCGGCCGATCCTCGGCGGTCGAAACCACCCGGAGCGGCCGATTGTCCTGGAGAAAGCGAGCGGGCCCTCGGAGGAAGAAGCCCACTAGCGCTTGAGAGATTCTATCACCACATCGGTTGTAGTCAAAGTTAAATGTCTGGGATTTTACTTTGCGAATCCGCAGACCGGGGTCCGCGATTTCTGCCTTTTGGCATATTGGCTCGCCAAGGCTAGGGTTGGACCTAGTTGTGGTTCACACCACGGACCGGGACAATGGGTTGCCCCGATTCAAGTTGCCACTGTGTAAGCCAAGCTGCCAACAGGACGCCTTTCGTCGACGGCAGAAAAGGCTGCCCAATGCTCACTGGAAAGCGATTTACTCTCTGCAAGGAGACCCTTGCGTTACAAGTCGCGGAAGGCAAGCGCACTGCAGTTCACATCCCGAGCGGTGCAATCATTAAGGTTGTTTCAGGCCCAAAAAACGACGATGGCATAGTCGACGTTCTTTGGGAAGGCCGCACCATCGCCATGTTCCAGGTAGATGTCGAAGCACGCGGAACCGAAGTTACGGATCGCAGTTTAGGGGCCAGTCACTAGGCGTTGGCTGGACGAACCACTACACTTCGCGGGTGCCGCATACGGGA
>Ga0207687_10003907_pt1 | contig 9998 bp, 5 predicted proteins | sample KBSM54metaG_FD_184399 | JGI IMG/M metagenome (GOLD analysis project Ga0207687, IMG submission 184399) | Miscanthus rhizosphere microbial communities from Kellogg Biological Station, Michigan, USA - KBS M5-4 metaG (SPAdes) (version 2) | ecosystem: Host-associated > Plants > Roots > Rhizosphere >... | reverse complement strand
TCGATGGGTGCTCGCCGCCACGATCCTCGGCTCCGCGATGGCGTTCATCGACAGCACGGTCATCAACATCGCGCTGCCCGTGTTGCAGAAGTCTCTCGGCGCGAATGTCGCGCAGGCGCAGTGGATCGTCGACGCGTATCTGCTCGTGCTGTCGTCGCTGATGCTCGCCGGCGGCGCGATCGGCGATCGCGTCGGACGCGTGCGCGTGTTCGCGATCGGCGTCGCCGCGTTCGCGCTCGGATCGCTGTGGTGCGGCGCGGCGCCGAACGCGTCGCAACTCATCGCCGCGCGCGCCGCGCAAGGACTCGGCGCCGCGTTGCTCGTGCCGGGAAGCCTCGCCATCATCACCGGCTGCTTTCCGCCGAAGACGCGAGGCCGCGCGATCGGAACCTGGTCGGCGATGACCTCGCTCGCCATCATCGCCGGTCCGCTCCTCGGCGGCTGGCTCGTCGAAGCCGTGTCGTGGCGCGCGGTTTTCTACATCAATCTTCCGATCGCCGCGGCCACGCTGTTGATCGTGTGGAGAAAGTTGCCGCACATCGATGCGACGGAGTCAGGAACGATCGACTGGCTTGGCACGATCCTCATCACGCTCGCACTCGGCGCGACGACGTACTCACTCATCGAGCGCGTCGTTGCTCCCGCGGCGATCGCGCTCGTGGCGTTCATCGCATTCATCGTCGTCGAGCGGCGCGTGAAGGATCCGATCGTGCCGCTGTCGCTGTTCAAGTCCCGCACGTTCACCGGCGCGAACGTGCTCACATTGCTGTTGTACGCGGCGCTGTCCGCGGCGACGTTTCTCCTGCCGTTCAATCTGATTCAGGTGCAGCACTACTCGCCGGCGAAGGCAGGCGCCGCGTTTCTGCCGTTCGTGGCGACGATGTCGCTGCTTTCGCGATGGACCGGAGCGCTCGCCGATCGCATCGGGCCGCGCGTGCTGCTGATCGTCGGACCGATTCTCGCCGGCATCGGATTCGTGCTGATGGCGCGTCCCGGAATCGGCGGCTCGTACTGGACGACGTTCTTCCCCGCGATTCTCATCCTCGGCATCGGCATGGCGATCACCGTTGCGCCGCTGACGACGACAGTGATGACGTCGATCACCGACGAGCGCCACGCCGGCGCGGCGTCCGGCATCAACAACACGATCGCGCGCGCCGCGGGTTTGCTCGCGATTGCGCTCTTCGGCGCGGTCGCCGCGACGATTTTCGCGCGCTCGCTCGACGCGCAACTCGTATCGATGCACGTGAATGAAAACGTGCGCGTCGTGATGGCGCGCGAGAGCGAGAAGCTCGCAACGGCGCAGCCGCCAAAGGATGCGGATCCGGAGACGCGGCGTCGCGTCACGGACGCGGTCAGCCAGGCGTTCCTGCGCGCGTTCCGCGTCAACATGATCGCCGCAGGCATTCTCGCCGCTGCAAGCGCCGGCGGCGCAGTCATCATCAAGAAAAGGCTAAGAAGTGATCGCTAAAGCTGCCGTTCGAACAATGGCAGGAACAGACGCGCCGCCCACGCGCGAATGCGCCACGAGCGCGGCGCCGGCATGCGCAGCCGGTGCTCGTGCGCGGTGATCGTCCACGTGTTCTCGAGATGCTCGTCGAGCGATGCGCGCACCTGCTGCGCGATCTCTTCGTCTTCGACGGCGCACATGACTTCGGCGTTCAAGTTCTGCGATCGCGGATCGAGGTTGTACGAGCCGACGACGACGGTGCGGCCGTCGATGACGAGAGTCTTCGCATGCAGCGTGTCGGGACCTTTGAACTCGCGGATGTCCGCGCCGCGCAGCACGAGCCGTCGACGATATTTGAGATAGCCGGCGTACGGCAGCACGCCGTCGCACGAGTGCAGCGAGTTCGTGATGATCTGCACGCGCACGCCTTCGGCGAGCTTGCGCTCGAGAAGCCGCATCACCGGCTTCGTCGGCACGACGTACGGCGACTCGATCACGATCGACGTCTTCGCCTTCGCGATCATCTCCTCGAGCGACGTCGCAACCTGGTCATGAAGAAACTGAACGGAAGGAACTTCCTTCTGTCCCGCGGTCCAGTCGTTGTTGGTATCGAATTCGACGTAGCCATCGATCGTTGCCGCGTCGAGAACCGCGGAGGCGCGCTGCTTCTCGGCGTCGCGGACGTTCACGTCGAGATCGGCGACGTCCTTGCTCGACCACAAGTCCTCGAAGTGTTTCTGCGCGTCTTCGCCGGACGGTCCTTCGATGAAGACGTCGCGATCGATGAAGTTGCGTTTCGACAATCCGAAATACGACTCGGCGAGATTGCGGCCGCCGGCGATGTAACGCGCGCCGTCGGCGACGACGAATTTCTCGTGCATGCGCCGGAAGACCCAGCTCGGATGACGCAGCGTGAGCGGGTGATAGACGCGGACTTCGACGCCTTCGTCGCTCAGGTGCGCGAGGACGCTCTTCGGGATGTGCTGGAAGTTCGCATCGACGATCAGCCGCACGCGCTCGACGCCGCGCCGCCGCGCGTCGCGAAGCAGCCGCAGCACTGTGAGCGTGACCCGATCGTTGCGCGCGAGGAAGTAGACGGCGTCGATCTCGCGATTTGCCTGCTGGATGAGATCGACGCGCGCCTGCGCAGCGTCGCGCGGATCGTCGAGGACGCGGAAGACGTCGCCGCTCGCCGGCAACGCGATGAGAACCAACAACAGAAGTGCCCGCCGCATGCGCAACGGTCGTTGTGCATGCGGCGGTCCAAGTCGCCCGCTCAAGGATTGATGATGGCGACCGTGCGCTGATCGTCGCGCGCCGTGAGCGCGACGAAGAGATCGCGGCGCTCGCCGCGCACGAACACGATCACGTGAACGAGCGTCTCGTTGTCGACGCGGGTGTTGTCGCCGGCGAAGTAGTGCAGCACGATCCGGTACGGCCCTTTCTGCGAATGCGGAATCGTGTATGTCTCGGGCCCGTAGCCGGTGGTGATGTCGTGGTCCAGCGCGCCCTCATGCTTGCTGTTCATGTGGCCGTAGAACACCTCTTCGCCATCGGGCTCGATCACGTGAAGATCGACGTCGGTGTAGTTCGAGTCCCACATCGACTCGATCTGCAACTCCGCCTTCTCATCGCGGCGCGGATCGTCTTTCTCATGACGCTCCTTGGCCGCGAGCAGCGTCAGTTCGCGCTCGGTCTGCGTTTCGCGCGGCGCGAGCTCGAGCGCGCGCTCGAACATCAATCGCGCCAGATCGCCGCGGCCCCATGCGTCGAGAACGCGGCCGAGGATTCTAAGCGTCGCGGCGTCGTCGGGATTCGCCTCGGCGAGATCCGTCAACCAGCGAACGGCGAGATCGGGAGCATCGTCGCGAACGGCCAGCGCTGCATTCGCCTGGAAGAGTTTGTCTCCGCCGACGACCGAGCGCGCCGCGGCGTAGTAGCGGAATCGATCGTCGAGCGATCGCAGCGACTTCAACTTCGCGACGACTTGATCGATGAGATCGAGCCGCTGCTCGATCGACTTCGCCGCGGCCTTTTCGTCGTCTTCCGGCAGCGGCGTATCACTGGCGAGTGCGGCGAGGAGCTGATCAGCGATCGTGGCGTTCTTCGCGCGAATCGACGCATTCGCGCGCGGCGTGTTGATCGACGAGCTGTCGCTTTCGATGAGCGGCCCGGAGGCAGTCACGGTGATCGATTCCGCAACCGCGGAGAATCTCATCACGATCTCGGCGACAGAACCTTTCGGCGTGTCTTTCGGAAACGTGCGTGACGCAGTGTTCAAGCCGGGCAGCTCGGCCGTGATCGTGAACTGCGCGGTTGGCGCTTCGCGCGCGGTCAGCCAGAAACGTCCTTCGATGTCGGTGACCGTTGCCTGCGATTCGCCAGAAGCAAAATGCAACGTGACGGTGACGCCCGGGAGCGGGCCATCGTCGTTCAGGACGACGCGTCCTTTGATGTACCAGGCGGCATTGCGCGACACGGCGAGGTCCTGCGGTGGATGCAGCGAAATCGTCGACGGCACGCGCGCGATTTGCTGACGCTCCGCCTCGGCGGCAACGAACGCATCGCGTTCCGCGCGCACATCCGGCGGCATCGGCACGCCGTTCAATTCGTAATCGCGCCACGACTCGAGCACGAGCAGCGACGTGCGAGGCGTGAGCTGATTGAATGCGCGGCCGTGCGCGAGGATCTCGTCCGGTGTCGCACCGGCGTCGAGCAACGATCGAAGCCGCGCTCGCGCCCACGCGCGGCGGACAAGATCGGCTTCGACGGGCGAGTCGAGGACGCGCACCGGCAACTCGCGGCGCCCGTTCGTGGCGATGACGGGAAACGATCCGATGGCGTCGCTCGATCGCGCGCTGAACGTCGTGCTGACGTCCGAAGTGACGATGAGCTGCGACGGCAGCATGTCGCGCAGCGGAAGCTGCGTCATCACGTTCAACTTCGTCGGAAGTCGCATCGCGTTTTCTACGGCATCGCCGATGTCCGCGTGCGAGAGATCGATGTACGAGCCGCCGGTTTGGCGGGCGAGTACGCCGAGAAGGTTGTCGTCGGCGGAGGGAGAAGCGTTGACGAGCGTGAGCGGTCGACGAAGTTTCGCGAACGATTGTGTCGCGCGCGCGAGCCGTTGCGAGTCGCCGAGGGTGTTGATGCCGTCGGTGACGATGACGAGGCGCGATCCGGCAGGTGACGCGGCCATGATCGATGGAAGCTTCTCGAGCAGCTCGACGAGATTTGTTGCGCCGGCGACAGGAATTGCTGCGAGCGTGCGATCAAGCGCGGCGGCCGTCGTCATCTGCGGCGCGTCGACGCTGATGTGAAACGGAACGACGCTGACGCCGGCGCCTTCGCGTTGCTTCGCCAGGAACGCGGCGAGGAAGGCGCGCAGTTTCGCGTCGTCGCGCTGCACGGCGCTCGACGACACGTCGTACAGAAGCGTGACGTGCGGCGCCGGCTCGATCGCGCGCGACGTCGAATGAATGCGCATCGGCGCGGACGCGTACCAGAGTTTGTCTTCCGCCGAGAACGCGGCGAGTGCGACGTCGCTGTCGTTGCGTTGCGCGCGGATGACGTGATCGAGACGCACGTTTGTCGCGTGCCGCGGAATGCCGCCGGTGTCGACGCTGACGTCGCTGTCGATCGTGAGATCGAAATTCTCGAGCGTGACGCCGTAGCGGAGATCGAGCTCGTACGGGGCCGTGGTCAGTTCTTGATCGACGGCGATGTGCACGACCTTCGTGCCTTGCGCCGGAATCGGATAGACGCGGAAGTGAAACGCGCGCGTCGACGCGCTCCACTCGGCCAGCGCGGGGTCGACGCGTTTGTGGATCGTCCGTTCGTACGCCGCGCGTGCCTGCACGCGCTCGACGGCGACGGCGTGGCGGAGGTGATCGCCGAAGTACAACGCGAGATCGCTCACCTCGGCGTCGACCGGAAGCGGGAACGCGAAATCGCCGTCGGCGTCGTGATCGAGCGCGCTCGCGTACGTCAGCTCGTACGTCGTGCGCGCGAGATGACCGCGGATCAAGACGTCGACGCGCAACGACTGCAGCGTGAGCGATTGCGAGCCTTCGTAGCTCTCCACGGTGAGCGACGGAAGCGCGGAATGCGGTGATGCGGAGGCAGTGGCGGCGAGAACGAGAGCGATGAAGGAGCACCGTGTTACGAATCGCATGACGACCTCCTTACGCCGCGTTCATCGGCGCATTCGCGGTGCCACGCGTTCGTGCGAGAGCGCGTTCTCGCGCGGGAGGTCGTCGCGTACAGATCCGTGTTTCGGAACGTTCAGATTCGTGGTGCGTCGCCGTGGCGGAATCGTGAACGTTGTCACGGAGGAGTGAATGACGCGGTGCCGGGTCATTCGCACACATCCATGCGCGTCATTTCGACTCGCTGCGTCGGATGCTCCCTCGCAATCGCGATGGCATCCCGCTTGTCATCACAACGTCCTCGTGTTCGACGAGCTCACCGCCACCGACGCCTTCCGCCGCGGCGACTCCGCTGCCTTCGACTGGCTGGCCACGCACTACCTGGGCAAGGCGCGAAACACGGCGCGCAAGTTCGTGAGCAGCGCGTCCGACGCCGAGGATCTCGCGCACGATGCGTTCGTCCGGGCGTGGGATTTTCGCAATCACCTCATCGCCGGCCGCCGCTTCGGACCGTGGTTGCTGCAGATCGTCCGCAATCTCGCCATCGATCTCATTCGCCACCGCAACTGCATTCCGCACGAAGGCCTGCGCGCGTCATTCCCCGCGACGCGCCTCGACTCACCGGAGACGATCGCGAACACCCGCCTCCTCGCCGAACGAATCCGGCAAGCGATGAAAGGCCTCCCGCTGACGCAGCGAACCGTGGCGATGCTCTACCTCCAGTACGGCTTCCGCCACGCCGAGATCGCGCGAATGACGTCGCTCTCCGAGGGAACGGTGCGATCGCATCTGTCGATCGCACGGAAACGGTTGCGTGTGGCGCTCTCCGATTGCCACTGAGTGTTAACCTTCCTGCAACCTTCGCCCGATTCTCTCGTTACACCATTTCGGAGCTGACATTCATGAGCGAGTCGATGTTTGAATCGCGGCCCAAGAAGCGGTCGCGGAAGAAGATGTGGATCATCATTGCGATCGTTGTCGTGGTCGTAGGCGTGGTCGGTGCCGTCGCGGCCAAGCGCAAGGGTGAGAAGCCGATCCCGGTGACGACGGAGAAGGCGTTCCGGAAGACGATCACGCAGATCGTCACGGCCACCGGCAAGATCCAGCCTGAAGTCGAGGTGAAGATTGCGCCGGAAGTCTCGGGCGAGATCATCGAGCTGCCGGTGAAGGAAGGACAGATCGTTCACCGCGGCGATCTCCTTCTGCGCATTCGTCCCGACAGTTACCGCGCGCAGGTCGAGTCGCAGGAAGCGGCGCTCAGCGGCGCGAAAGCGGCCAGCGTGCAGCATCGCGCTGAGCTCGCGAAAGCGGAGCAGGACTACCGGCGCGTGCAGCACCTCGCCGAGCAGCACCTCGTCTCCGAACAGGATCGCAACGCCGCGCAGACGCAGTTCGACATCGCCAAGGCCGCGCTGCAGACGTCGCTGTTCGACATCCAACGCTCCGAAGGTGCGCTCAAGCAGATCAACGACGCGCTCAGCAAGACCGTCATCCACTCGCCGTCCGACGGCTCCGTCAGCGCGCTTCCCGCGCGCCTCGGCGAGCGTGTCGTCGGCACGAGCCAGTTCGCGGGTACGGAAGTGATGCGTATCGCCGATCTCACCAACATGGAGGCGCAGGTCAACGTCAACGAAAATGATGTCGTCAACGTGAAAGTCGGGGACACCGCGCGCATCAGCGTTGATGCTTATCCCGACCGCAAGATCGACGGCGTCGTCCGCGAGATCGCCAGCACGGCGACGACGAACAACGCCGGCACGCAGGAAGAGGTCACGAACTTCCTCGTGAAGATTCGCGTGACCGACAGAACCGTTCGGCTGCGTCCGGGCATGAGCGCAACGGCCGACATCGAGACCGACACCGTCCAGAACGCGATCGCCGTTCCGATTCAGAGTGTCACCGTTCGCAGCACCGAAAGCGGCAACAAGTCGCCGGAGGAGCTGGAGAAGATGAGGACCCAGGGCGCGGCGATGGACAAGAGCGACAACCGCGCCGACGTCACGAACGAGATCCTGGAGAAGCAGAAAGCACGCGAGCAGCGCGAGAAACTGCAGCGCGTGGTGTTCGTGAAGAAGGGCGACACCGTTGAGATGCGCAAAGTTGACACGGGAATCGCCGACACGACTTACATTGAGATCAAGACCGGCGTGAAGCCCGGAGAAGAGATCGTCGCCGGCAGCTACACCGCCATCAGCCGCCGCCTGAAAAACGGATCGAAAGTCGCCTTCGAGAAACAAGGAAAGACCTAGAGCACGACATGCGAGGTTTCTTCGTCGAGATCCTGGAGAGCTTTCGGATTGCCTCACTGCAGATCCGCATGCACAAGATGCGGTCCGTCCTCACCGCCCTCGGCGTGATCATCGGCATCATCGCCGTCACGCTCATGGGCTCCGCGATCGGCGGCATCGAAACGGGATTCGAGCGAAGTCTCGCCGTGATCGGCGACGACGTCTTGTACGTCGAGAAGTGGCCGTGGCATCACGTCGACGACTGGTGGAACTATCGCAATCGGCGCCGCATGGAAATGCATTACGCCGACGACATCAAGCGCCTGATCGCGGCGACGCCGAACTCGCAGCTCGTCACCGCCGTGCCGACGATGAACACGATTCGCAACGTGAAGTACGGATCGCAGGACGTTCGCAACGTCTTCACGCAAGGGACGACGGACGAGTTCCTCATCACGTCGACGGCAACGTTCAAAGAAGGGCGATTCTTCACCGAGATCGAGTCGCGCGGCGGCCGCAATGTCTGCGTCCTCGGCTACGACGTCGCCGAGGCGCTGTTCCCGAACGAGCCGGCGCTCGAGAAGACGGTGATGATCGACAACCAGCCTTTCCGCGTCGTCGGCGTCTACGGAAAACAGGGCACCTTCCTCGGCCTCTTCAGCTTCGACACGCAGGTCGTCGTGCCGCTGTCGGCGTTCATGAAGACATTCAGCGCGCGGCTCGACGCATCGATCCGCGTGAAAGTGAAAGACAAGAACAAGCTCGAGAAGGCGAAGGATGAGCTGACGGGCGACATGCGCCGCATCCGCGGGCTGCGTCCCGAGGTGAAAGACGACTTCTCGATCAACGAACAGCAAGCGCTGCGCTCGACGATCGATCCGATCAAAGGGGGCATCTTCGTCGCCGGACTGTTCGTGACCGGCCTCGCGCTCTTCGTCGGCGCGATCGGCATCATGAACATTACTTACGTGAGCGTGAAGGAACGCACGCGCGAGATTGGAACGCGCAAGGCGGTCGGCGCGCGCCGCCGCACGATCCTGCTGCAGTTCCTCATCGAGGCGATTTCGATCTGTCTCGTCGGCGGCGTTGCGGGACTCGTGCTGTCGTGGTTGTTGTGCACAGGCGTCGCGGCCGCGTTCCCGAGTTTTCCGATTCAGTTTTCGATCACGCTGGTGATCGTCGGACTGGTCGTGTCGATGGTGACGGGCGTCTTCTCCGGATTCGCGCCGGCGCTCTCGGCGTCGCGGCTCGATCCGATCGAAGCGCTGCGATACGAGTGAACGATGGGATTCAATGAAGTGATCCGCATGGCGCTCGGCGCCCTTCGAGCGAACAAGCTTCGTTCGATCCTGACGATGACCGGCGTCGCCATCGGCGTCTTCTCGGTGATCGGCGTGATGACTGCGCTCTCCGTCATCAGCAGCTCCATCGAGAGCGGCATCAGCTTCCTCGGCAGCAATCTCTTTCAGTTCGCGAAGTACCCGATCATTCAGAAAGACGACTCGGACACGTATCAGAACCGCCGCAACATCACCTTCGAACAAGCGCAGGAGTACAAGCGCCTGATGGAAGGCGAAGGCACCGTGTCGCTCAAGGTCTTCGACCGCGGCGGCAAAGCGGTGGGCTACGGACGGAAAAAGGTTCAAGGCAAACAGCTCGTCGGCGGCAACGAAAACTTCCTTCTCTCGAACACATTCACGCTCGCGTACGGCCGCAACATCACGCCTGAAGATGTCGATCTGTCGCGCAATGTGGCTGTCGTCGGCGCCGACATCCCGAAGGGACTCTTCCCGAGCGAGAACCCGATCGGCAAGGTCGTGCAGATCGACGCCAAGCCGTACCGGATCATCGGCGTGATGGGGGAGAAAGGCTCGTCGTTTGGACAGAGCCAGGACGACACCGTGCTCGTGCCGATCACGAAGTTCCTTGCGGACTTCGGACGCGCCAATCGAACGGTCAACGTCGCCACGCAGTCGATGTCGCAGGCGACGTACAACGCGACGCTCGACAAAGGCATCGGCGCGATGCGCATCGCGCGCGGCCTTCGCGTGAATCAGCCGAATGACTTCGAGGTCTACTCGAACGACACGCTCATCAACGCCTTCGCGCAGATCGCCGATCAGATTCGCGTCGGCGCGTTCTGCATCAGCGTGATTGCGCTGCTCGCCGCCG
>Ga0207687_10003902_pt1 | contig 10005 bp, 7 predicted proteins | sample KBSM54metaG_FD_184399 | JGI IMG/M metagenome (GOLD analysis project Ga0207687, IMG submission 184399) | Miscanthus rhizosphere microbial communities from Kellogg Biological Station, Michigan, USA - KBS M5-4 metaG (SPAdes) (version 2) | ecosystem: Host-associated > Plants > Roots > Rhizosphere >... | reverse complement strand
ACACCGTCGCGTATCCAATGTATCTCGACAACAAGTATGAGATGTACGAGTACGCCTGCCACGAGGGCAACACCGCGGTGCGCAACTACATTGAAACGTCGCGCTACGAACGCACGCATCCCAAAGCGGCAGAGAAGAAGTAATCTTCGCCGCTAGGGCCGGCACCGGTTCGCGGCGTTGCCGGGGCGATACTTGTTGTGGCAATTGGCGCACGATGCCGCCAGCACCTCGGATGCCTCCAGCATCTTGTCCTGGTTCTTAGTGAGAGCCGCCTTGTAAGCGACCATGCTCGCTTCCCGGACCACTTTCACCATTTGCGCCCAGTCCGCGTTCGCCAGGGGAACATTCCGCCCGTTGCTGCACTTCCGCCCAGGCGTCATCAGCAGGTCCGCAGCGTCCGCTAGGGTGAGCGCGCTATTTTCAACTGCCTCCCAGCCTCCGAAGACGCCCGTCAGAGGGTCGGTCGATGCCGAAGGTTCCGATGCCGACTTCACCGCCGCGGGATCGTATCTCTGCGTGAAGAAGACCACGTTGGAATGCGGAAAGAACAGCGACCTCATCAGTTGATTGAGGTTCGCGGCGGGTGCGGCTGCCGGTGGAGGCGTCTGCGCCATCAGCAATCCGCCGCTAAGAACGGCCGCCATGAGCCCGCTTATTCTCATCCCAGTCATCTGATCAGGATACATGAGGTGGGGCAGGCGTTTTCGCCTTCTGTGCAAATTGAAAAGGGCCGCGAGGCACTGATCTATGCTTCGCGGCCCGAATGTTATGCTGAGCGCGTTCTTAGAACGTGAAGCGCCCGATCAACTGTCCGCTCCGCGGCGTACCCAGTTGTGCCCCGTTTCCGAGATTGCCAAAGGTGCCGAAGCCGGAAATATATCTCCCGCTGACGGTGTTAAGGTTGCAGGGCCCGCTAGAACTGCACTGATAGGTCGGAGCGAGGGGACTGACGGCTCCCAACCCACCGTTTACAGCGAGTCCTGTGGGATTCGGAAGCTGAATGCGATTAAACACGTTCTGGAACTCGATTCGAACCTGGAACGTGTACCGTTCTTTGATCCTGAAGTTCCGTTGGAAGTTCATCGATTCTGCCGGCTTCCGCTGCCCGCGGAAGAAAGCGTAGGTTGACGTATCCGAAGTCCACTGGGCATCCGGTATCACCTGCCATGCATCCGGGTTGAGCGCGACGGTTTTGTTCGGGTCGAAGCAGTGGCAGTTGATATCCAGCGGATCGGTGTGATGAGTACCGCCGTTATCGAACCAATCCACCGACCACGGACTCATGTAACTGCCATCCGCGTTCTTCTTCAACTGCGCACCGCCGGGTCCGCGCCCGAGCCAACGGTTGATGCCGTTCGTTGAACCGGCCGCAGGACGATTCAGAAATGCTCCCGACGAATAGTACAGGGCACCGGAGACCGCCCAGTCGGAGAGAGCATAAGAAACGACTTTATTGCTGAGCACCGGAAGGGAGCCCTTGTACTGGGGCACCCGGTATTCGAAGGAAATGCGCAAGATCTGCGGGGGATTCGCGGTGGCGAGATCCTTGCCGATACTCTGGTTGAAAACGTCGGGAGTGCTGATCCATTGCAGGTTCTTCGAGAATGTATAAGCGGCGTTCGCTGAAAATCCGTGCGAGAAGCGCTTAGTGAGATTCAACTGGAGCGAGTCATACCATGACTTGCCCTGGGGTGCCGTGGGCGAAAGCGCGCTGCTGAATTGTGGATAATTCTTCAGCGCCTGGAAGACGGTCTGGACGAACGGTCCGGAAGTTGGGAACGACGCGTAGGGCAGTGAGAATCCACGGCTCGCGAGCGTGGATTGTTGCGCGGGGGTGAGCGAGTTGAGGCGGGCGTTCAAGAGAGTGGCATCGGACAATCCCTGGGGTGAAGCATCTACCGTGAAGCCGTTGCGTTTAAGATCCTGAACCGATACCGCATTGAAGTCCTGGAAACCGCCGGTCGACGCCCAGATGTTCCGGTTCCCCACGTACGCCGCTTCCACCACAAAGTTCCGGGTGATTTCCCGCTGTATGCTGATGTTCCACTGATACGTGCGGTCCGGACGGCCGCCGTTCGGGTCTACAAACGTGGACAGATTTGTATTTACCGTTCCTCGCGCGAAACCGGCGCTGGGATCGGAGGTCGCTACTACGGGATTGTACTTACTGACGGGGACGCCGCTTCCCAGAGTGAAATCGTCGAAGCCGTTCGGCAGGGTAGGCGTAGAGAGGCTGTTGATGACCCCGCCCGCCGTAAACGGTGTCGCACCGTACGCGATGCCGGCGCCCCCGCGAAAGACCGTTTTCGAATCGAGAGTGTACGCGATTCCAAACCGCGGGCCGATCGCAAACGGATAATTCTGAGCGAGCTGACAGTTGCACGACGCTTCGTAAATATAGGCTCCGCGACGTCCGTCCGCGGCTGGATTCGGTGTGTTCAGGCTGAAGCCTGCGACACGGCCGTAGTCTTCTTTGGCATACGTCCCGTAGTCCCAACGTAGACCGTAGTCGATCGTGAGATTGCGCCGGACTTTCCAGGTGTCCTGAATGTATACACCATACTGCTGTTTCGTCTTGCGGTACTCAGTCGGGACGGCCAATGTGAGGCTAGTCACGCTGCCCATCAGAAAATTGGCGAAGGGGAAGCCGACCGCATTCGAAAAACCGGTAAACCCGGTAAGACCGTTCAGCGCCGGCTGCCAGGTAACGCCGTTGCCGGTCGCGGCCGTAGCAGTCGTACTCCCAAAAGAGTAGCTTCCCGTGCTGTTGGCGACCAGGATGTTCACCTGCTGGTTTTGCCGGGCGTCCGCGCCAAACTTGAAAGTGTGGTTGCCGCGAATCCATGTAAGGTTGGCCGAGGTCGACGGGTAACGTTCCAGCTGCCGTGTGGCTCCGGGATGGCCTACGAAGTTCAAGCCGCCCAGTAGGGGACTGGTGACGACCAGACCCGCTGCCGGAGGCCCGGCAGACTGCTGGAAGCGGGGGAAGGAATTCGGAGGAAGCTTGGTCCCGTTCGAGAAGGTCAGTCCGAGCTGTGATGCGTCGTAATCATTCGTCTTGGGGCAGGCGCAGAAGTTGAATTCCTGCCAGCCGACGCCAAAGTGGAATAGCATGGTCGGCCGGATGTTGTAATCCAGGTTGACCCGGTAGGTCGGGGAAGCCTCGAACGTTCCGGCGTTCATGCTGATCGGCTCCGGAAATCCTTCGGCAAATGCACCGGGAGCGACCGTCTGCGTGGGCGAATCGGTGTGATTGTCGTTCCAGGTAAATCCAACCCGCATCCGGGATCCGACGTTCTGATCGATCTTCACCGCCGGTGAGCGCGTAATGCGAGTTGCGCTGATACCGTTCAGATAGTTGTTCGCCAGGATTCCCGCAGCGGCGTTCGGACCCTGAGGAAGGGGAACATACTTCAGGGTCGCGAGCGCGACCTTGTCCTGCAAAGTGGCGGGAACTTTGTTGCCGACAAACGGGGTGCGAACCTGTAGAACCGATCCGGCTGTGCAATCCGTCGTAAGGGCCGTATTGCACGGTACGTTTTGGGTCGTTCTCGGATCGAAGATGGTGCCCAGAGGGATCGCGTTGCCCAAAGGATCTTTATAGTCGTGCCCGTTGATCTTCAGGTTGCCGGTAACGCCCGGCACGTTGAGCAAGCCGCTGAAGTCGCCGTTGCGGTAAGCCTGCGTGGGGACGGTGGGAATAGGATTGATCGCCGCCAGAAAGTAGTTGTAATCGCGATACTGTTCCCAGTTGAAGAAGAAGAAGCTCTTGTCCTTGCCGTTATAGATTTTGGGGATCCGGACCGGACCGCCCACGTTGAATCCATAATCATTGCGCCGGATCCGGTTCCTGGTGTGCGGACCGGGATCGTCGGAGTTGAAGACATCGTTGGCGATATAGTCGTACGCCGTGCCGTGATACTGGTTCGTGCCCGACTTCACGGTCACGTTGAACACCGCGCCGGATACCGAGCCGAATTCCGCGTTGAAGTTGCTGCTCTGGATCGCGACTTCCTGGATGGCGTCGGGGCTCACGTTGTTGCGCGTCGTGATGGTCCCTTTTTCTCCCGAGTTTGTAACCGGCTCGCCGTCGATCTTGTATTGGTTGTTGGCATTGGACAGTCCGTTCATGCGCGGCCCGAACCCAGTGCCGCCGCTCACTGCGCCGGGAAGCGTCAGCGCCAGCTGGTAGGGATCCCGAATGAAGGTTGTGGCCGGCAATACCGGCAGGTTCTGAATCTGCTGCGGGTTGATGTTCTTGACCAAGGCCCCACTCTCGGTCTGGAGAAGCGTAGATTCGGCTCTGACCGTTACCGACTCGGTCGCCGAGCCCACTTCGAGCGTCACGTCAAGCCTGAGCGTCTGCGCCGATGCCAGCGAAAAGCCCGCGCGTTGAAACTTCTTGAAGCCTGGCTGCTCGACGGTCACCTCATATGCCCCGATCGGCATCTGCCCGATCGTATAGTTTCCGGTGTCCGTGGTTGTCGCGATCATCGTCGTGCCGGTATCCACATGCACGGCCTTCACCGCAACATTCGCCACTACGGCCCCCGTGGGGTCGGTGACTACGCCTGTGAGCGTCGCCCGGCCGGTTTGCCCGTAAGCAAACACAGCGGTAATCATCATCAACAGAGAAAGGACGCGATAGTTCATAGTTAACCTCTTACGTGGAGCTACGCCCGGAAGCATACCGGACTGCTCGAACATACTAAGCTTAAAGACCGTTAATTAAGTATTGGACGACTTCCGTCCAATGTCAACTGCGAACCTGCCGTTACACATACATTCGATGTGGTCCAAAGGTTACGTTTAACGTCGCGCGCTGGGATCGCCTGTAGGCGGGGGCGCTTGGTCCTGCTTTCCTGCAGGACCAAGCAATTCCGTGAAAATCGGCTTCAAGGCGTCCGCCCAAACCTGATAACCCGGAACAGCAGGATGCAGCTTGTCAGCATTCATCATGCCCTCAAACAACTTCCCATCGGAGTCCGCCAACTTCGCGTTTATATCCAGATAGCGGATCTTCTTCCCGTCCGCCAGCTTCGATAGGTTCGCATTGATCTTGTTGATGGTGGCCATCACCGCCATGTTGTCATTGCGAGGAAAGATCGCTGTCGCGATAATCGTGGCGTCGGGCGCCTTCGTTTGGAAAGCTTCCAGAACGGCCTTCAAGCCTCTTGTAATATTCGCGGCCCTGGCATCATCGCCCTCCGGCGGCAAGCTGTTGCCAACATTATTGGTTCCCGCCAGCAGCACGATAATCTTGGGGTTCACTCCGTCCAGTTCCCCATTCGCCAGCCGCCACAGAATGTTCTCCACGCGATCGGCGCCCCAGCCGAAGTCCGCCGCATTCCATCCAAAGAAGTTCTGCTTCCAGTTTGCCAGCAGCTCTGGATAGTCGGTTGCTCCCCAGCGCCGCGTAATCGAATCGCCTTCGAAGTAGATGTCGATCCGGCCCTGTTTGGCCTTTTCGAGCAGTTGCGCGTGGGCTGTTAGCGAATTCTGTTCCGTGCGCGCGACCGGTCTATCCGCCGGGGTTTGCGCGAGCCCCGCTGTCGCGCACAAAAGAGCGCACAAGAAAATGCCCAGCGCCCCGGCAATCCTCATGGACGCTTCAGCAGCTTGTCCGCCCACGGGATGAAGTACTTCCAGTTAGGACCGTCCGTATGGCCGCCGTCATGCTGTCGCCATGCGAGCTGCCCATCCAGCATGCTTACATTCACCGCAGGCATCTTCTCTTTGGTGTAATCAGCGGACGTCCCCAGATCCTTCGCGCCCAACAACCGGAAGACCGGTCCGGCGGCGACCGCCGCCATGTAGCTGCCCTGATGGTCGAGCCATTTCGCGTCGCCCTTCTCAGGCACGCCATAACTGATGAAGGTCGGCCGCGGCGCGCACAGCGCGATCAGCTCATGCGCATCCACCGGTATATCGCCGGCGTTCTTGCTGCCGAACGTGGCTTCCGCGGCGCCGTACTTCATGAAGTTGCCGGCCATCCAGTGATACTCGCCGGTTCCCGTAAGATTCTCCACCGCTTCGCCCCAATTGCGGCGATGCAGTTTGGCCCCGCCTTCGCCGGAGGAACCCACCAGCACCACGGCGAATCGCGTGTCGAACGCCATCGTAACCAGGGCGGCCTTCCCGTAGCGCGAAACTCCTTCGATGCCCACGCGCTTTGCGTCCACGGCCTTGTCGGTTTCCAGATAATCCAGTCCGCGTGCCGCTCCCCATGCCCACGCGCGCAAGGCTCCCCAGTCGTCAGGCTTGCGAGCCTGCCCCTTATTCACCAGGCCGATGATCCCCTTCGTCAGTCCCGCTCCATTGTCCGCTTGGATACTGCCCGGATTGATCGACGCATACCCCCAGCCATCGGCGATCAACTGCTGCGTCGCTGGCGGATCCGCACCCGGTGCGGGAGGCGGTGGGCTCTTTCCATTGGCCGGCGGAACTCCCGGAAGTCCGCCGCCGCCGAACATCATCATCACGGGAACCGGACCGGTCGCATCCGCCGGTGTTACCAAGGTCATCTGTATCTCGACGCTGATCAGCGGATACGCAGAATTATCCACATGGCCGACAAGCTGCTTCCCGATAACTTGACGCGAGCCAACCAGGGCGCTCACCGTGTTGGTGACTGTCCACGTCACTTTGGGAACATTTCCGGGAACACGTCCCAGCACTTCCCGCTCGAAATCCTCGATGATTTCCGGACGGCGCTGATTCTTCCACATGGCCGCGCTGGTGACCTTCTTCCCGTTCTTTAAGGTCAACACATCCGGCAGCACCGGGAACGGATTTGCCGTGGATTCGTCGTAGTTTGCATGATTGGGCGCGGTCTCCGTCCCGCTGGGACCCGGACGAAGTGCCTTGATGCCGAGCTGATCCATCATGTTTTGATGGTCCTCCGCGGCAGTCCAATTCAAAGGCGGCTGCTGGCCGAACAACACACCAGCGAGCGCGAATCCCGCGACGCTGGCAAGTTTTGAAGAAATCATACGCTCTTGAGCTTATCGCTACTAGGGACCCACAACAAGGGTGGCCCCTGGTTTGCACTCACGATCACATGCCTGCCCGGACAGTGCCCCCAGCCGATCTAGGCAACCACGTGCGATTTCTTCTGGTTGGCGCTCTTTTCCTCACCAGCGCAGGCGCGGATACGGCCGCCCGCGAGCCCAAGGGACCTGCAGAATCTGCCGGATTCCAGGAGGTTTTCTGGACCGAACCCGCCGACCTCGCCCAGCGAGACCTCTTCTATGGCAGTGGTGGGCAGCAGCACGCTCCGGCGGGCACAAACTTTACGTTCCTCAGCGAGAGCCGGAAAGGATCCAGCCCCAAGCTCGACGTAAAGGATTCGGCAGGAGTGACCTGGAAGGTGAAAGCCGACGTCGAGGCCAGACCGGAAACCGCTGCGTCCCGGCTGATCTGGGCCACCGGCTATCGCACCCAAGAGGATTACTTCTTGCCGGAAATTCACGTTTCCCGTCTACCCGAACGCCTCCGCTGGCGCCCTGGGCTGATCGAGCCAGGAGGAGTGGTTCCCAACGTTCGCCTGGAGCGTGCCCATGACGGCTTGGTGAAAATCGGTATCTGGAGTTGGAAGGATAGCCCGATTGCCGGTACGCGCGAATGGAATGGCCTTCGAGTCCTGATGGCTCTCATCAACAACTGGGATTTGAAGGACGACAACAATGGCGTCTTCACGAATCCGAATGATGCACGCCAACGGATCTACATGATCACCGATTTGGGAGCCAGCTTCGGAACCAATGGAATAGGCCGTGGGCATCTTGAATCCCGCGGAAACCTCAACTCCTATCAACAGTCCCGATTCATTACGAACGTCACTACAGATCGGGTTAGTTTCGCCACTCCGGAGAGAGCCCCAATGCGGTCTATCCTCATCGCCCCGCACTATTTTTATCGGCTCGGATTGCGATGGCTTGGGAGGGATATTCCGCGCGAGGACGCCAAGTGGATGGGACGCCTCCTGGCTCGTCTTTCCCGGAAGCAGCTTCGCGACGCCTTCCGCGCAGCCGGTTATGAATCCGCCACATCTGAGGCCTTCGCTCAGGTTGTGGAATCTCGGATCGCGGCTCTCAACGCCCTTTAGGATTTCTTCTTCGGAATACGCGCGCCTGCCTGCCTTGCCTCGCTGAGAGCGACGGCCACAGCCTGCTTGCGGCTCTTGATCTTCTGCCCGCTGCCCGATCTAAGCGTGCCTTCCTTAAACTCGTGCATCACCTTATGGACTTTGCTCTTACCCTTGGTCGCTGCTTTTGTTGCCATGCTGGACTCCTGGAAAGTAGAGCGCCTCGCTAGGAGATTTGTTTCGACCGGAATTCCTAAGGCTTACAGCTCCGAAAGTTCCTTGAATTGTCCGTTGCTATCGCCCAGCGTTTCGGCCGGCACACCCAGCTTATTCAGCAGCGTCAGTTGAAGGTTCGTCAGCGGCGTGTGCTCCGGATAGATCAGGTGACGTCCGCCCTTCAGCGTCCCCGCGCCTCCGCCCACCACGAACGTCGGCAGCGGACCATGCGTATGCCGGTCGCTGTTGCTGATCCCCGACCCAAACAGCAGGATGACGTGATCCAGCAGCGAGCCGTCGCCGTCCGGAGTATTGCGCAGCTTCCCCAGGTACTCGGTAAACAGCTCGATGTGATGCCGCTGGATGCGCGTGCATTTTTCCATCTTCACCGGATCGCCCTGGTGATGCGTCAGCGGATGGTGCGCCTCGGGTACGCCGATCTGCGGATACGGCCGTCCCGTCTGCTCGCGGCCGTACATGAATGTGATCACCCGCGTCAGATCGGACTGGTAGGCCAGCAGTTGCAAATCGTACAGCAACCGGACGTGATCCACGAAAGCATCCGGAATCCCGGCCGGCTGATGCACGTCCGGTAGTTCTTTCGAGCTCTGCTCTTCGGCCTTCTGGATGCGCCTCTCCACATCTCGCAGCGCCGTGAGATAGTCGTCTACCTTGCGATTGTCGCCCTTGCCGAGCTTGCGTTGCAGCTGGCTCACGCGATCATTTACCGAATCGAGCAGACTCCGGTCCTGCTTGAGCCGCGCCGCGCGCACCCGAACGTCCGTGCTGTCGCTGGCCCCGAACATCCGCTCGAATAGCACGCGCGGATTATTTTCCGCCATTAGCGGCAACGTCGGAGTGAGCCAGGAAACCGTGCTGCTGTAAGCGCAGCTATAGCCCAGATCGCACGATCCCAACAGGCTGTTTTCGTCCGCCGTCATCTGCAGCGAACCGAGCTGCGTGTCGCGCTCGAACGCCTTGGCGGCGATCTGATCCATGGAGACCGCGTTCTCCAAAAGGCTGTCTGATTTCTTGACATGCACGCCGGTGAGATAGCTACCGCAGGCACGGGAATGATCCCCGCCGCCATCGCCATAAGGCTCCGCCGGATCGCTGAACAGGCCGGTAACCACAATCAGTTTGTCCTTGAAAGGCTCCAGCGCTTTCAACGTGGGGGATAGTTCAAAATTCGACCCGGCGCCCGTCGGCAGCCATTTGTCATAGATCACTCCGTTCGGATGATAGACCACGCCAAAGCGGCGCACGGGAGCTGTGGTCGCGGCCGGAGCAAACGCCGGAATCATCGCGTCCAGCAGCGGCAGGGCGACGACCGTGCCCGCTCCCCGGAGCAGGGTGCGTCGTGAGATGTGCTTTTTCGCAATGAACATATCTCTCCTTATTGTTTCCCGGCGGTTCTCATCTGAAAGGGGGCGCTCTTCACGATCGCCAGCATCAGCGACGACCATCGATATCCATCCGCCGCCGCCGCGCGATCAATCGCTCGAACCGCGGGAGCGTCGTAATATTCCAGCCCGCGCCCCAGCGAGTACGTGAGCAGTTTCTCGGTGACAGCCGTGGCGAATTGCGTTTTCTGCGCCATCAGCGCTTGCCGCAGCTCCTTCGGCCCGCTCACTTTCGTTCCATCCAGCAGCACGCCGGACGCATCGATCGAGTGGCCCGCATCCGTCGCCCGCCATTGCCCG
>Ga0207687_10003901_pt1 | contig 10005 bp, 10 predicted proteins | sample KBSM54metaG_FD_184399 | JGI IMG/M metagenome (GOLD analysis project Ga0207687, IMG submission 184399) | Miscanthus rhizosphere microbial communities from Kellogg Biological Station, Michigan, USA - KBS M5-4 metaG (SPAdes) (version 2) | ecosystem: Host-associated > Plants > Roots > Rhizosphere >... | reverse complement strand
CATCTCGTGCGGATCGCATGCGGGACTGCAGCTGTTCATGCGACCGACCATCGCGATCGATCCTTACGCCACGCCGGCGCGCGACATCTACCTCTGTTCATCCGCGACGCCACCTGGCGGCGGCGTCCACCCACCTCGCGTCCCAGCTCGTCCAGCCATTTCAATCATATGAACAGCTCGATGCAGCCGTCGAAATGTTCTTCCGAGAAGGCCCGCGCGCGACCGAGCGTGAACTTTCCGCCATGCGCGGCGGCCCCGGTTGGCAACCGATGGTCGAGAACCTCGCGCGCACACTCGGCTACGATTCACGCGTTCAACGCGCGTTCGAGGCGACGCCCGAAGAGCTCGCTCGCATCCACGTCCCCACGCTGATGTTGATCGGCGGCAGCAGCACCCCGCGCATGCAACGCGGCGCCCGCACCGTCGCAGGCGGCCTACCCAACGCCGAAATCGCCGAAATTGCCGGCCAGCAGCACATGGCCATGCTCACCGCTCCCCATCTCTTCGCCGCGCCGATCCAGCACTTTCTCAGTCGCTGAGCCCGATCGCGCGCCGCCACTCGGGAGTGGGTTCGATCAGTTTGCGCACGCGTGTATCCCACAGCGCGATGACGAACTTCGCTTCGCAAAAGATCTGCCCCGTGGCATCGACGATGAGCTGCGTCATGCGCCCAATCTTGCCCTCGTAGCTGTCGAGCTGACTGCGCACGATCACCTCTTGGCGATTTTTCAGTTCGCGCACGAACTTCAAGCTCAACTCCAAAATCACCGGACCAGTCCCCGACGAACGCACGTACTCGAGCCCAAACCCGTTATCGGTAATGAAATCCCAGCGCGCTTGCTCGAAAATCTCCAAATAACGGGCATTGTTCACGTGCCCGAACGTGTCCAAATGCTGCTCCCGAATCACCAGCGGCAGATCGAAGACCCGATTGCTCATCGCTACTTCTTCAGGCGGGGCTGAGCTTGTTCTTCGGCTTCGAGGTCGGCGAGGGCGCGAGCCAATTCGTCTTGCTCGGCGGCATCGAGAGGTAGCGATTCGTGGGCGCTGGCTTCGACGCGCACGGGCGCTGCACGGACGGGTTCTGGTTCGGGCGGCAACAGGCCCATTTTGCGTTTGAGCGCGACGAGATCTTCGTCCGCGCCCTTCGTGACTTCGAGCTCTCGGAACTTGTGGGCCAAGGTATCCCCGCTGGCTTCTTCGTTCAGCTCGGCGTGCGCCTCGGCCTCGGCCTCCATCTGTTCGATGCGGCCCGCCATGCGATCGAAGGTCTCGAAGGCGCTCGCATTCTTGAGGCCGGTCATGGTCTCTTGAATGGCTTTTTGGGCTTCGGCGCGCTTCTTCCGCGCGATGAGCAGGTTCTTCTTGCGCTTGGCTTCCTCGATCTTGTTGTTCAGCGCGCGCAGCGCGAGCTTCAGTTGTTCGACGGCCGCCTTCTGCTTGGCCCACTGATCTTGAAATTGCGCCGCGAGCGTCTCGTGCTCTTTCTTGCGGGCGAGGGCTTCCTTCGCCAGCGCGTCATCGCCGGAGCGGATGGCCAGCATGGCGCGGCGTTCCCACTCGCTCGAGTTCGCGGTTTCGGCCTCCACCTGCTTGGCCAAACGCTTTTCATCCGCGATCGATTGTGCGACCTGGCGTTTGGCCTCGAGCAACTGGTTGCTCATATCGAGCACGATCTGATTGAGCATCTTCTCCGGATCTTCGGAGCGGTTGATCAGATCGTTCAGGTTGGATTTGAGGAGGGCGGCGAGGCGCGCGAAAATTCCCATGATCTTGCTCTCGTTGGTCGATTAGGCGGAGGATTTTTGGCGCAACGTGGGGACCTGGTTGGCGAGCGCCATGTCCAAGTCGGCCAGCACGGCTTCGAGTTCGTTGAGGTCCAGACTGCGCAGCTCGAGCGCCGCGCTGAGCACGATCGTGTCGCCTTCGAGCCCGTATGCCGCGTGCACGAGTGAGCCGGCGTTCAGCTCCAGCAATTTGCGAAACAGGGTCGAGCGATCCGCGTCGTTGTCGGGCACGGCGCCGATGGCCACCTGCGCGACGAGCACTGGGGTCGCGATGCGCAGCGCCACGAGCGGGCGATCTGCTCCCATGGAAACGAGATACGTGCCATCCTCCGCACGCTCGAAACGGCGTTCCAAGCGGCGCAGATACCCTTCCAAATCCTCGCTAGTTTGGATCATTGGTCAAGGAGCGTATCACGAAATTCCGGGCGCGAACTCAGGCGCGAATCGGCGCGCCATCGCGGCTCGCGCGGACGGTTACGAGCTCGTCGGGTGGCGGCGCTTCGGGCTGAATCGTCACGTGCCCGAGGCCATATTCGGACTTCAAGCACTCGGCGACGCTGCGCGCGACGACGGTCCCGTGGTGTCCGCGCTCGATCGTCACGTGGGCCGTCAAATTGTCGAACTCTTCCGAGATACGCCAGACGTGCAGATCGTGCACGTCGGCGACGCCATCACAGCTCTTGATGGTGCGTTCGATGGCGGCGACGTCCAGGTGAGGCGGCGCGCCTTCCAGTAAAATAGCCGTCGTTTCGCGGAGCACTCGCCAACCGCTGAATGCGACCAGGAGCGCAATCAACCCAGACAAGACCGGGTCAGCGCGCGTCATGCCCCAAAGTAACACCGCCAAGCCGGCGAGGATTGCCGCTACCGAACCGAGTGCGTCGGTGAGCACGTGGGCCAGCGCGGCGCGCACGTTCAAATTGCTTTGGCCGCGCGCCAGCAGCACCGCGACCAGCAAATTGACGACCAAACCCGCTGTTGCCGTCGCCAGCATGGGCTTGCCGTGAATGGCGATGGGGCTGATCCAACGCTCGATCGCTTCTTTTACGATCATGAGCCCCACGAATGCGAGCACGATACCATTCACGAACGCCGCCAGTACCTCGGCGCGCCGATAGCCGAAGGTCGTGCGCTCGGTGCGTGGGCGGTCGGCAAATTGTTGCGCCACGAGCGCGAGCCCGAGTGCGCCCGCATCGGCGAGCATGTGGCCGGCATCGGCGAGCAGCGCGAGGCTTCCGCTGCGAAACCCCACCACCACCTCGACGCCCATGAACGCGACCGTGAGCGCCAACGCCTGCGACAACGTGCGACGGGCGTTATGCGCGTGGCCATGTCCGTGACCGTGGCCACCATGACCATGACCGCCAGCAGCCGGCTTGGCCACCGCGTGCGCGTGACCATGCCCGTGGCCGGCGGCCTCCGGTTTGGCGACCGCGTGACCATGCCCGTGGCCGCCGTGACCAGGATCATGCGCTGCCGAATCGCGTTCGCTCACCTCGGAAGCAAAGCACCAACTCCGAGGGCCGAAAAGCGCGGCCCCAAACTCGGCCAATTCAGCGAGATTTCACGGAGGGGGACGTCGTATCCAGCGCGAATGAAAGCCCGAGGCTGCCGCCCACTGAACTCACCGAACCGATGCCATTCGTGCAATTGCCGAGCGTTTCCCCGCTGAGGCGCTCCCCGGTCGCGTCCAAACGCGTGAGCAGCGAAAACCGCCGCGACAGTCGATACGCAAGACCAACGGCGCCGCCCAGCCCAAGCCCCGGACCATCCGACTCCGAACACGAAAAACTCACGGCCGGCGTGGTGAACGTTTGCTCTTGCCGGGTACCGAGCGCCGACACGTGCTGCAGCGCGAGGCCGATCCGCAAATTGACGAACAGATCGAGGCGCTCGTTGTGCCACGCGAAGACGCGCGCCGCGAGCCACGCGCTGTTCGAGCTGTACTCACTATCGACGGAATTTTGCCCTGAGAGCGCGCGCGCCCGACCAAGCCCAGTGTGCTCGAGTTCGATGCCCACGGCGTATTCCGGCGCCCATTGCAGATAGCCTCCGAAGGCGTAGCCGAAACCCGCGAGCCCCTCGTCGGCAGCGCCGTCGAACGCATTACTGAGCCGTGAATCGAACCCGAGCCGCGCCTCGAGCGAAAGCGGCCACGCCTCGTAGTCGTGATCGAAGCGCCGCGCCCCTCCGCTCGTCCCCGAAATCTCTCCCGTTCCCGCGTTGTCCGCCGCCGGCGTCACCGGTGCAGGTGCAACCGGCGCAGGCGGATTCGAAGCCGGCGCGGGCCCCGGCAAATCATTGGCAACGACCGGCGGCGCCGGCGTCACGGGCGCAGCGCTCTCCGGCGGCGAACTCGGCCCCGGCGGCGCAGGCGGACTCGGCTCGGACGCATTGCCCTCCGCGGGCGGTGCGGGTGCGGCCGGGGACTCGTTGCTGACAGGCGGCGGCGCGGACGGCTGCTGCCCCCAAGCGCGACCCGGCGAACCCAGCACGGCAAGCACCAACCAGCCTGGGTTTACGCGCATCTCCGGATGCTTATCCAATTGTGGATTCGCCGTCAAAAGCGGCCGTCGAAAGCGTTGACAGTCCGGCCTTCGCCGTACATATTCCGCCGCGGAGAGATGACCGAGTGGCCGAAGGTACCTGATTCGAAATCAGGCGTACCCGTAAGGGTACCAAGGGTTCGAATCCCTTTCTCTCCGCAAAGCCGCCACTAAGCCGCCGCCACTAAAGCAACCGCGAGGCTTGCTCGATCGCCACCTGGTTGGCCTCGAGCAACGCCGCCCCCTCATCCGTCAAGAGCACCCGCCACTCCACGCCGGTGCTCGATGGCCCGTGCGACACCAAGCGCTTGTGCTCGAGCACACGCATCAGGTGCAACACCGTGGACCGATCCAAATGGAGGCGTGCCGCCACCTGGCTGTGGTTCACCGCGTCGCGAAAAGGATCCTCATCCACGATGAGTTCCCTCACGGCGGCGAGTACCTGCCACTGCGCAAAGCTGATCCCCGCACCCTTCAACGTCAGCGCAACCCGATCGCGCCAACGCTTCGCCGCCCGCCATTCCGCCATCCTGACCCGCGTCGCAAACGCCACGCAGCTCCCGTCGCTCCCACCGCCGTCGCTCCCACCGCCGTCGCTCCCACCGTCGTCGCTCTGGCCGTCGTCGCTCTGGCCGTCGTCGCTCTGGCCGTCGTCGCTCCTGCCGTCGCTCTGGCCGTCGTCGCTCCCACCGCCGTCGTTCCCACCGCCGTCGCTCCTGCCGCTCATCGATCTTTCGCCACGCACCTGATCCATTCGGGCACCGCCGGCACGATGTTCCAAAAATCTTCTGCGACTACCCGTCTCGCGCTCGAGTTGGATGTTGGTTTTCCAACACGCGTTCGCTTGTGCAACCCCCCCCGCCGGAATGGTTCTTTTCACGGGCGTCTGGATGTTGGTTTTCCAACACGCGTTCGCTTGTGCAACCTACCGGCGGGAATGGTTCTTTTCACGGGCGTTTGGGTGTTGGTTTTCCAACACGCGTTCGCTTGTGCAACCTACCGGCGGGAATGGTTCTTTTCACGGGCGTTTGGATGTTGGTTTTCCAACACGCGTTCGCGTTTCGGGAAGGGCGTCCGTTGAAGGGGAAGGGCATCCGTGTTCGAGAAGTGGCGCTCGTCGTTCGGAAAGGGCGTTCGCGTTGGAGAAAGGGCGCGAAGGGGGCGAACGGCGAAATGAGGGCGTTTTTTGGGGGTAGAGTGCGCTTCAAGCGGGGGCTCAGCTCTGCTAAAACTCCGCGTTGAAATGCGGAAATTTGCTTCGCTCGCGCTCGGTTCGGCTCTCGTCCTTTCGTCGCTTCACGGCTTGGCCGCGGGTCGCTTGATCGTCGCGGAGCCCATGCAGGGCGAGAAAGTGCGCATCGACGGCGATTTGCGCGAGTGGCCGAACAAGATGACCGAACTGGGTGACGCCATTTCGGGCACGCCCAACGGCGATCCGCGCGCGGCCGTGACCATCGGCTATGACGAAACCAGCCTGTATGTCGTGCTCAAGATTTTCGACAAGCACATCGTGCGCACGGCCGCCGCGGGCCCCAACGAAGATCACGCGACGTTGCTTCTGGCCTTTCCGCACGGCCACGATTTCACGACCTACGAAGTCGAGCTCTATCCCGGCAATCCCGGCAAAACCGCGGGCGTGGTGAAGCTCAAAGGCAGCGCGCTCGGCTCCGCCAAAATCGTCGAAGCGCCGAGCGATGGCGGCCTGCACGTCGAAGCGCAAATCCCCTGGTCCACGTTCCCCGAAGCCGCCAAGATTCGCGTCGGGCTGCGCGCCGCCGTCACCTATTCCGATGCCGATTCCGGCTCGGTTTCGGCCATCATCGGCACTGCTTCGGGCCGCTCGGGGCGCGCCTTGCCGCCGCTCCTTTTGGAAGCCGAAGAGGGCCTCGAAAGCCAACTCTTGCGCCCCAAAGGCCTCAGCGTGCCCTCGCGCGAAGTGTACGGGAACGTATCGGGCGATCCGATGTTCGAGCGCGTCGCGGTGTTCGGCGATAGCCTCGCGATTTTGGGCGCGCACTATCGCGGCGGCAAAGAGTTCTATTTCGCCGATCTGGGCGTCAAGGATCCGAGCATGGTCACGCGCCTAGAACTGGTCGACTTCGACGGCGACGGCCACGACGAAATCGTGATCCAAAAGCGCATCGGCGCTTCCGATCGTTACCGTGAAATCCTCACCGTCACCAAAGTGGGTTCGGACGACACGCCCTTCCAAGCTTTCGCCCAAGAAGTGGGCATCAAAACCCCCGAAGGCCACATCGAAAACCGTGTTTCTTTAAAGAATGGGGCGATCGAAGTTTCTCAAGGCACCTCGGAGGGCTTCGATCCTGGCACGTATGCCGAGTCACAACCGAGCGACATGGGGCCGGCGCTCTTGCCCTGGGAAAGCGTGGGCAGCCGGACCTTCAAGTGGCAAGGCAAAGGCTTCGAAAAAACCGACGAGACCGCGTTTTCACCCAAGACGGCGAGCGGCGACAAACCCGCAAAAGGCCACAAAAAGAGCCATAGAGCGCGCGCCTCGGACGAACCTCCGCCACCCCCGCCGCCGCGCGCGCCCACTTCCGATGAACTGCTCGACCGCGTGTACGCCCTCTACAAGAAGGACCGCAGTGTCGGCAAAGGCAAACCGAGTTTCGACTTCGTCACCGACGTCGCCGGCGATCGCGGCCCTGAGCGCGTCCTCATCCACGGCAAAGACTTGGTGGTGTTCGGCAAAGGCTTTCGCAATGGCTTGAGCTACGCGTTCATCACCATCGGCGTCACCGATCCGAAAGACATCGTCGATGCCACGGCTCGCGATATCACCGGTGACGGCAAAGCCGAAATCATCGTGCGCGCCGTGCTGCACGCCAAAGCCAGCAAGGCCCTCGGCGGGGATCTGGTCGAGCGCCGCGCGCTGATGATCTACGGCATCAAGGACGATGCGCTGGTGCGCGTGTTCGCGGCCGAAACCAGCCGCGCCGTGGGAGACAACCAAGTGCTCGGCGCGGTCGCGTTCGAGCCCGGCAAGCGCGGCCTCGACATCGAATTGCGGCCCTCGCGTGCCCTCGGTTGGACCGAAAAGAGCTATCCCTTCCCCGCCGATACGACCACGGCCGGCGGCCTAGAGCCGCTACTTTTGCCCTGGGGCGATCCCGGCAAGCGCACTTACCACTGGAACGGCAGCGCGTTCGTGATGTGAGGAACGCGGGCGCGGCGCTGCGTCACGCGCGCGGCCGCGCATCGCGCTTAGAGCTCGATCACCGTCGTGGGTTCGGCTGCCGCTTTGCGCTCCATCACGCTCGCGCGATACGCCCCTGCGCGAGCGCGCATGATGGCGCCGAGCGGCCGATGTGCTGGCAGTGAGTGCCAAGGATCGAACGAGAAGCTCTCGACGAGCTCGCTTACCTGTTGGCCGCGCGCGCTCTCCGGATCTTGTTTGAACAGGGTGAGGGTGCCGAGATCCGTCCAGGGCCCCGCCCACACCACCGAGGCATCTTCGATCGGCGTGCTCTGCTCATCGACGAAGAACTGCGCTTTGAGCGACCAGCTGAGCGCACCGGCGCGCAGTCGCCGCACCAGATCGCCCCGCAGAAAGTCGTCGCCCGCGATGGCAGGCAAGGCCTCACTGGGCGCCGGAACCAACGCCAGTTTGGCGGCCGTCGTGCCAAACGAGATCGGCGCGGCCGTGTGAAACGTATGCCCGGCGAATGACGTCACTTTCGGGCTGCTGATGGCGCGCCGCAAAATCGCGAATGCACGCCGAAAGCCGACACCCGAGATCAGCCTTGGCAGGAGCTTCGCCGGGCCACCCTGCGCCGCGCGCACGAAGGCCATGAACTCCTCGGGATCACGGAACGGAAGCGCCGGATCGTTGATGAACAAAAAATCTTGTGTGACTGCGTCTTCCAGCCCGCTGATGATTTTCCTGCCGGGCACGCCCACGAGCTTCACGGCGAAGCCTCGCACGTCGGGCTTCTTGTCCGATTGGTGCTGGCTGCTGCCGTTCGAGAAACGCACGTAAACCGGCCAAGAGCGCTCGCTCTCGAACACACCCAAGCGGGCTTGGGTCCCCGCATTCACGACGAGTTTTCCGACCGCCCCGAGGTGAGCTTTGAGGTGCAGCGCACGCGCGGTCGGCTGAATTTTTTGAGCACGAATGCGTTGTATTTCGGCCAGTTCGGCGCCGTAGCCAGTGAAGCGCGAGGCCTCGTCGGGCGCGACCACTTCCACAATTCCCATACGCGGACGCTACCATGAGGAGAGTTGGCTTGACCCGAAGCGGCGTGTGTGAGACCCCTGTTTCGAGGTGAGTAAGGACGAACGAGAGCGGAGTCGCGCTCACGGGCGCGTGTCGTCCGTGCCGCCCCCTGTTGCCGAGGGCGACGCGCGTGCACTGTCGTCGCGCCCCCCGGCGACCGACGAGATCGACACCGATTGGGGTGCGCCGGCGGAAGCGAGTCCGGAAGCGAGCCTGTCCGCGCCGCCTCCACCGGTGACCGCCTCTCCGCCCGCCGTTGCTGAGAGTGCTCGGCCGCCTCGCGCCAGCACCGCGCCCCGCGCCGCTCGTCCTCCCAGCGAACCGCCGCAGGCCCGCCAGAGTTCGCGTCCGCCAGCGGTTTCGCTGCCGAGCCGCGTTCCGCTGCCGTTTTCGGCACCCATGGGCTCTTCGCGAACCCTGATGGGCCTTGCGCCGATCGTGCCGAAAACCGGCGTTGAAGCCGCGCAATCAGGCTCGCAACCGCCACCCACGGCGCCGTCCGAAGCCGCCTCCGCCGAAGCCAACGTTGCACCGGCATCGCCCGAGGTGCTGACGGCCGCGCTCTCCAGTGAGTTGCAAAGCTTGCGCGCTGCGGTGCCGGAAGCCCCAAGCGAGGCGATACCCGAAGAGCTTCCTCCTCCCGCGCTGGATGAGTCGAGCTCTCCCGTCAGCGCTGCGTCCGCGCCGAGCAGCGCGTCCCGATCGGCGGCAACCACACCCAGTATCGAACCCGAGCAGACGAGCGCGCACTCCGTCGCTGCGCCGGATGCGCCGCCGCGTTCGCCCCGCGGAGTCGGTTGGTTGCTCGTTGCCATCATCGCGCTCGGCGTCGGCGGCTATTGGTCGACGCACCGCGCCGCTTCGCAAACGCCTGAAGCGGCTCGCCCTGCCTCATTGCCGGTCGCTGCTGCCGAACCGCCCGCGCCCGCTGCACCGCAACCCGTCGCGGAACCGCAGGCGGATCCCGCCGCCGCCGCGCCGTCACTGGGCGAACCCGTTGCCGACCCGGCGCCCGCGCCGGTTGCGTCGGCCAACAGCGCAGCGTCGGCCATCGCCCCGAGTGCCAGCGCCGCCGCTCCGTCCGCGCCCAATACGCACCTCGTCACCATCGATACCACCCCGCCCAAAGCCAAATTTTTCCACGCGGGCAAAGAGGTCGGCACGGCGCCCTTCGCGGTCGAAGTGCCCGAAGGCGAAAAGCGCGCGTTCGAAGTCTTTTTGCCGGGCCACGTCACCCACAAAGTCGTGGTGGACGGCTCGAAGCCCAAAGTCTCAATCGGCCTCAAGCCGCTGCAATAGCCGCAGCGCCGCTCGCACGCGCCGCTCAACGTCGCACGCGCGCCGTGGGCAACGCGCTGACCATGCGTTTCACGGCCGTCTCGAGCTCTGCTTCGTCGTAACGCGCGAAGCCGAGCCGCAAGTGCTGCGCATAGTA
>Ga0207687_10003898_pt1 | contig 10017 bp, 9 predicted proteins | sample KBSM54metaG_FD_184399 | JGI IMG/M metagenome (GOLD analysis project Ga0207687, IMG submission 184399) | Miscanthus rhizosphere microbial communities from Kellogg Biological Station, Michigan, USA - KBS M5-4 metaG (SPAdes) (version 2) | ecosystem: Host-associated > Plants > Roots > Rhizosphere >... | reverse complement strand
CGCCGCCCCCACGGCCGTCCCCCCGGCCGCACCTGCCCCCGCCCCGACCGACGCCCTCGCCGACCTCGATGCCACCGGGCTGGTCGCGACCCGGGGGCCCGAGCCCACCGGGCCGACGCCCGTCGTCCCCGCCGGGGTCGGCGCCAGGCGGGCCGCGCTCGACGACACCGTCGCCCACGCCGCCCCCACCGTCGTCACCCGCCAACCCCGGCGCCCGGCCCCGTCGCCGCCGCACGTCCCACCCGAGCTGTCGAAGGCGGGCCGCCGCCGCCGGCGCCGGTGGCCGTACCTGCTCCTCCTCTTCCTGGTTCTCGCCTGCGCCGCCGCCGCCGGGGGCTACCTCCTGGTCGCCGACCGGGCCCCCAGCCACCCGTTGCCCGACGTCGTCGGCCAGTCCGAGCTGCAGGCCGCCCCCGCCCTGCGCAAGCTCGGGTTCGTCGTCCAGATCCGCCAGGACTACTTCGACGCATCCGTCCCCGGCGAGGTGCGGGTGCAGACGCCGGCCGGCGGCGGCGCGGCCACCCTCAAGGAGGGCAGGAAGGTCGTCCTGGTCGTCTCCAAGGGCCCGCCCCCGACGGCCGTGCCCGACCTCGGCTCCCTCGACGAGGACGGCGCCCGCAAGGCGATCGAAGGGGTCGGCCACGTCGTCGGCACCGTCACCTCCCGGTACGACGAGTCGGTCGTCGCCGGCGGCGTCCTCGACTGGACGCTGAAGGGCCAGTCCCCGCCGAAGGGCGCCACCGTCGACCTCGTCGTCTCGGACGGGCCCGAGCCCCGGGAGCTGCCCAACCTGGCCGGCAAGACCTTCGACGAGGCGGCCGCCGCCCTCGACGCCCTCGGCCTCGACGTGGCCCGGGAGGACGTCTACACCGACGACGACGGCTCCGCGGGCAAGGTCGTCGGCACCGACCCGGCCGCCGGCGAGAAGGCCAAGCGGGGCACCAAGGTCACCGTCACCATCTCCAAGGGGCAGCCGGTCGTGCCCAAGCTCAACGGGCTGTCCGCCGACGAGGCCGCCGCCGCCCTCCAGGCGGTGGGGCTCCAGCTCGGCAACAAGTTCGGACCCTCGGGCGGCGACGTCTTCCTCGCCGTCCCGGGCGAGGGCACCAAGGTCAAGCCGGGCGCGTCGGTCACCATCTACGTGCTGTGAGCGGCGCCGGCGGCGCCGGCGGCGCGCTCGCCGGTCGGGTCGCGATCGTCACCGGCGGGGGACGGGGCCTGGGCCGGGAGCACGCCCTCCTCCTGGCCCGGGAGGGCGCCCGGGTGGTGGTCAACGACGTGGGCGCTTCCCTCGACGGCACCGGGTGCGACGGGAGCGCGGCCGCGGCCGTGGCCGAGGAGATCCGGGCCGCGGGGGGCGAGGCGATCGCCAACCACGACGACGTCGCCGACTGGGACGGAGGCCGGGCCCTGGTCGAGGCCGCGGTGGCCGCCTTCGGCGAGCTGCACGTCCTGGTCAACAACGCCGGCAACCTCCGCGACCGTTACCTGACGGACATGACGGCCGAGGAGTGGGACGACGTGGTTCGGGTCCACCTCCGCGGCCACTTCGTCCCCACCCGATGGGCGGCCGCCCATTGGAAGGCGCGGGCCGGGGCCGGGCGCCGGGTGGCGGCGGCGGTCGTCAACACCTCGTCCACGTCCGGACTCAAGGGCAACGCCGGGCAGTCCAACTACGGGGCGGCCAAGGCCGGCGTCGCCGCCTTCACCGTCATCGCCGCGGCCGAGCTCGGCCGCTACGGCGTGCGGGTCAACGCCGTCGCCCCTCTCGCCCGCACCCGGATGACGGAGTCGAGCCCGTGGCTGGCCGGGATGGTGGCCGTGCCCGCCGCCGCCGACGCCTTCGACGCCTGGCACCCGGCCAACGTCTCGCCGGTGGTGGCGTGGCTGGCGTCGGAGGCGTGCACCCGCACCGGCGAGGTCTTCCTGGTCCACGGGGGATTGGTGCAGCGCTTCCGCCCGTGGACCCTCGACGACGACGCCAAGGTGATCCAGGACGCCCGCTGGACCGTCGCCGACCTCGATGCGGCGATGGCCCGGCGGACCTAGGTGGGCTCCGGCTCCGACCGAGGCCGTGACGGGCACCCCGGTCCGAGCCGCCGCCAGGTGCTGCTGGGCGGCGGCGGCCTCCTCGCCGCCCTCGCCCTCACCGGCTGCCGGGGGACGGCCGGCGCCGACGGGCCGACGCCGACCACCGCCCCCGCCTTCGTCGACCGCGACCCGTTCACCCTGGGCGTGGCGTCGGGCGACCCCCTGCCCGACGGCGTCGTGCTCTGGACCCGGCTGGCGCCCGACCCCCGGGCCGGTGGGGGCATGCCCGACCTCCCCGTCCCGGTCGGCTGGCAGGTGGCGAGCGACGAGCGCTTCCGGAGGATCGTCCGCGAGGGGGTCGTCGTCGCCCAGCCGGCGCGGGCCCACGCCGTCCACGTGGAGGTGGGCGACCTCGAGCCCGCCCGCTGGTACTGGTACCGCTTCCGGGTGGGCGCCTACCGCAGCGCCGTGGGCCGCACCCGCACCGCGCCCGCCCCCGACTCGTCGCCGGGCTCGTTCGCCTTCGCCTTCGCGTCCTGCCAGGACTGGCAGAACGGCTTCTACACCGCCTACCACGACCTGGCCGACCAGGACCTCGACCTGGTCGTGCACCTGGGCGACTACATCTACGAGTTCGGGCCCGAGGGCAAGACCCGGCCCGGGGCCGCACCCGGACGGATCCACGACGGCCCCGAGCCGACCGACCTGGCCGGCTACCGGGGCCGCTACGCCCAGTACAAGTCCGACCCCGACCTGCAGGCGGCCCACGCCCGCTTCCCCTGGGTCGTCACGTGGGACGACCACGAGGTGGAGGACAACTACGCGGGCGAGATCCCCCAGGAGACCACCTCGCCCCCGGGGGACTTCGTCGCCCGCCGGGCCGCGGCCTACCTCGCCTACTTCGAGCACATGCCGTTGCGCCCCTCAGCGCTGCCCGGCGCCGCCGGCGCCCGCCTGTACCGGCGCCTCCGGTTCGGCGACCTGCTCGAGCTCAACGTCCTCGACACCCGGCAGTACCGCGACGACCAGCCCTGCGGCGACGGGATCACCGATTGCCCGGGCCGCTTCGACCCCTCCCGCACGATGACCGGGGCCGAGCAGGAGCGGTGGCTGCTCGACGGTCTGGCCCGCTCGACGGCGAAGTGGAACGTGATCGCCCAGCAGACGGTCTTCGCCCAGACGGGCCTCGGCGCTCGGTTCAACGTCGACCAGTGGGACGGCTACGTGGCCCAGCGCCGGCGCATCACCGAGTTCCTGGGCGGCCCCTCGGGACCGGTCAACCCGGTGATCGTCAGCGGCGACCTCCACTCCAGCTGGGTGAACGACGTCCGGCTCGACTACGACGACCCCGCCTCGCCCACCGTCGCCACCGAGTTCGTGGGCACGTCCATCAGCTCCGACTTCACCACCGCCATCGCCCCTGTCACCGCCGCCCTGGCCGACCACCCCCACGTCAAGGACTTCGACGGCGACCTCCGGGGCTACGTGGTGACGAGGGTCGACCGCCACCGGTGGACGTCCGACTTCCGGGTGGTCGACACCGTCGACAGCCCCACCTCGGCCGCCCGCCTGCGCCGCTCGTGGACGGTCGACGACGGCATCCCCGGCGCCCACCCGACCTGAGGTCGGCTCAGGCGGTGATCTCCCGAATCCGCTGCTGGACGGCGGTGGCGGCGGTGCCGTCGGGCGGGGCCAGCTGCTGGAGGGCGGCCAGGAGCTTGGCCATCTCTCCCTGCACCCGCACCTTGCCGGCCATGAACGCGCTCATGGCGGCGGAGACGGTGCCGTCGACGAAGACGGCCTTGGCCGTGTCGTAGTCGAGGGTGACGGTGACGTCGGCCCGCTCGAGGTGGCCGATGTCCATCTCCAGGGAGCCGGAGGTGGTGTCGAGGTGGGCGTTGATGGTGCCCGTCCCGAACGGGACCTCGTTGATCACCTGGTTCATCCGGATGTTGCTGGGGATGCCCTCCTCCAGGGCGCCGAACTCCTCCCGGATCTGGCGGGCCGCCGCGACCCACTCGTCGGAGAGGAAGGGGTAGCGGTCCATCGGTGCACCGTAGCCGTGCCCAATAGCCTGGCCGGCACATGCCCGGCGCGCTCCTCCTCCACGGCTACACCAGCACGCCCCAGAGCCTGGAGGGCCTGGCCGCCGCCCTCACCGGCGCCGGCTTCGACGTCGACGTCCCCCTGCTGCCGGGCCACGGCACCACGGTCGAGGATCTCGCCCTCCGCCGGTGGGCGGACTGGGTGGGCGCGGCCGAGGAGGCGTGGGACGAGCTGGCCGCCCGCCACGAGCGGGCCGTGGTCGGCGGCCTGTCGATGGGCGGGACCCTGGCCGCGTGGCTGGCGTCGGCCCGCGGCGACGTCGCCGGCCTGGCCTGCGTGAACCCCATCGTCGACCCGCCCGTCGAGTCGTTCCGGGAGCTGCTGCGGTCGTTCCTGGCCGCCGGCCACACGTGCGTCCCGGGCCCGGCCAACGACGTGTCCCAGCCCGGCGCCCGTGAGGTCGCCTATCCCCAGTGGCCGATCGAGCCCATGCTCTCCCTCTTCGAGGCCCAGGACGAGCTCCTGCGCCGGCTGCCGGGCGTGAGCTGCCCGGTGCTGATCGTCACCAGCGCCCACGACCACGTGGTGCACCCGGTGTCGAGCGACGTGCTGGCCGGGGCCGTGGCCGGGCCCGTCGAGCGCCTGGTGCTGGAGCGCAGCTTCCACCTGGCCACCCTCGACGTGGAGCGGGACACGCTGGAGGCGGCGGTGGTGGACTTCGCCCGCCGGGTGACGAAAGCCGGCTGAGGGTTTCGCACCCGGTCCTACGATGGGCCGGTGGACACCCCTTCGCTGACGCGCGCCGACGTCGTGCACGTCGCCGTTCTGGCCCGGCTGGCCCTGACCGACGAGGAGGTCGACGTCTTCACCGTCCAGCTGGCGGCGGTCCTCGAGCACGCGGCCGACGTGGCCGCCCTCGACACCGAGGGCGTGCCCCCGACGGCCCACCCCCTGCCGCTGGTCAATGTGCTGCGCGACGACGAGGTCCGCCCCTGTCTCGACCGCGACGAGGTGCTGGCGGCGGCGCCGGCGGCCGAGGGGGGCCGGTTCAAGGTGCCCCGGATCCTGGGCGAGGCCCCGTGACCGCCCTCGAGATCGCAGCCGACGTCCGCGCCGGCCGGCGGTCGGCCCGCAGCGTGGTCGAGGCCCACCTGGAGGCGATCGCGGCCCGGGAGCCGGAGCTCCACGCCTTCAACCTGGTCCTGCACGCCGACGCCCTGGGCGAGGCCGACGTGATCGACCGCCGGGTGGCGGCGGGCGACGACCCCGGGCCCCTGGCCGGCGTGCCCGTGGCCGTCAAGGACAACCTCGCCACCCGGGGCATCCCCACCACGTGCGGGTCGCGCATCCTGAACGGGTGGCGGCCGCCGTACGACGCCACCGTGGTCATCCGGCTGCGGGCGGCGGGCGCGGTCGTGATCGGCAAGACCAACATGGACGAGTTCGCCATGGGCTCGTCCACCGAGAACTCCGCCTTCGGGCCCACCCGCAACCCCCACGACCCGTCCCGGGTGCCGGGGGGATCGAGCGGGGGCAGCGCGGCGGCGGTGGCGGCCGGCTTCGCCCCCCTCGCCCTTGGCTCCGACACCGGTGGCTCGATCCGCCAGCCGGCCGCCCTGTGCGGGGTGGTGGGGATGAAGCCCACCTACGGCGTGGTGTCCCGCTACGGGCTGGTCGCCTTCGCCTCGTCGCTCGACCAGATCGGCCCCTTCGCCGCCACCGTGGCCGACGCCGCTGCCCTGCTGGAGGCCATCGGCGGCCACGATCCCCTCGACTCCACGTCGATCGCCGGCCCCCCGCCCCGGGTGAGCGGGGTGCTGGGCGACGGTGTCGAGGGCCTGCGGGTGGGCGTCGTCCGGGAGCTCACCGGCGGCCTCGACCCCGACGTGAGCGCCCGTCTCGTCGAGGCCGCGGCGGCCCTGGCGGGCGAGGGGGCCAAGGTCGACGAGGCGTCGGTGCCGTCGGTCGGACTCGGCCTGTCGGCGTACTACCTCATCGCCACCGCCGAGGCGTCGAGCAACCTGGCCCGCTACGACGGCGTCCGCTACGGCCTGCGGGTGGATGCGGACGACGTCACCGCCATGTACGGGGCGACCCGGGCCGCCGGCTTCGGCGCCGAGGTCAAGCGCCGCATCATGCTCGGCACGTACGCCCTGTCCGCCGGCTACTACGACGCCTACTACGGGCAGGCCCAGCGGGTCCGCACCCTGCTCATCCGCGACTTCGAGGCCGCCTACGCCCAGTTCGACCTCCTCCTGTCGGCGACGTCGCCCACCACCGCCTTCCCGCTCGGCGCCAAGAGCGACGACCCTCTGGCCATGTACCTGTCCGACGTGTGCACCATCCCGTCCAACCTGGCCGGCCACCCGGCGGTGTCGGTCCCCTTCGGCACCGGCGACGGCGGGATGCCCGTCGGCATCCAGCTCTACGCCCCCGCCCTGGGCGAGCCGACCTTGTTCCGGGCCGCGGCCGCCCTCGAACGGTCGGCGCCCCGATGACCGCGGCCCCCGCCTGGGAGACCGTGATCGGGCTCGAGGTCCACTGCGAGCTGGCCACCGCCACCAAGCTGTTCTGCGGTTGCCCCAACGCCTTCGGCGACGAGCCCAACACCAACGTCTGTCCCGTCTGCCTGGGCCTGCCCGGGTCGCTGCCGGTTATCAACCGGCGGGCGGTGGAGCTGGCCATGACCGTCGGGACGGCCCTGCGGTGCGAGGTGCGGCCGTCGATCTTCCACCGGAAGAACTACTTCTATCCGGACATGCCCAAGGACTACCAGGTCAGCCAGTACGACCAGCCCATCAACGTGGGCGGCCACCTCGACCTGCCCGACGGCACCCGCATCGGCGTCACCCGGGCCCACATGGAGGAGGACACGGGCAAGACCACCCACGTGGGCGAGAGCGGGCGCATCCACGGGGCCGACTACGCCCTGGTCGACTACAACCGGGCCGGCGTCCCCCTGGTGGAGATCGTGAGCGAGCCCGACATCCGCTCCGCCGACGACGCCCGGGCCTACGTCAACGAGCTGCGGGCCATCCTCGTGGCCATCGGGGCGTCCGACGCCCGCATGGAGGAGGGCTCGCTGCGCATCGACGCCAACGTCTCCGTGCGCCCGGCGGGCTCACCCACCCTCGGCACCCGGGCCGAGATCAAGAACCTCAACTCGGTGCGCTCGCTGGGCCGGGCCGTCGACTACGAGGTCAGGCGCCAGATCGGGCTGCTGGAGGCGGGGGAGAAGGTCGTCCAGGAGACCCGCCACTGGAACGAGGACGCCGGCCGCACGTCGTCCATGCGTTCCAAGGAGGAGGCCTACGACTACCGGTACTTCCCCGAGCCCGACCTGGTGCCCTTGGAGCCGTCGGGCGAGTGGCGGGACGCGGTGGCCGCGGGCCTGCCGCCCCTGCCCGCCGACCGCCGGCGCTCGCTGGCCGCGGCCGCGGGCGTGGCCGCCGACGACAAGGCGGTGGCGACGGTGGTCGCCCTCGGCCTCGACGATCTGGTGACAGCGGCGGTGGCCGACGGCGCCGACGCCCGGCTGGCCCTCAACCGGGCCGCCAACGAGGTGGCCGCGGCCCACGTGGCGGCGAGCGACGTGGACGCCTCCGCCTTCACCGCGGTGGTGCGCATGGAGGGGGACGGGCGGCTGACGTCCACCCAGGCCAAGCAGGTCCTGGCCGAGGTCCTGGCCGGTGGCGGCGACCCGGCCGCCATCGCCCGGGGCCGGGGCTTCGAGGCGCTGGGCGCCGACGCCCTGTCCGGCGTCGTCGACCAGGTCGTGGCCGATCACCCGGGGGAGTGGGCCCGCTTCCGCGCCGGCGAGGCCAAGCTGGCCGGCTTCTTCGTGGGCCAGGTGATGGCCGCCACCAAGGGCCAGGCCGACGGCAAGGCCGTCACCGCCCGTCTCCGGGAGCTGGCCGCCGGCGGCTGACGGGGCGGTAGCGTCCGGCGCCATGAGCGTCGTGAAGATCAATGCCATCACCGTGCCCGCGGAGCGGGCCGACCAGCTGGCGGCCCGGTTCGCGGCCCGGGCCGGTCAGGTGGGCCAGTCGGAGGGGTTCGAGGAGTTCCAGCTCCTGCGGCCCACCGACGACCGCACCACCTGGCTCGTCTACACCCGGTGGCGGGACGAGGAGTCGTTCCAGGCGTGGATGTCGTCGCAGGCGTTCGGCCAGGCCCACGGTCAGCCTGGAGCACCCACCCAGAGTGGGCCGGTGGCCACGGGCAGCGAGTTATGGAATTACCACGTCGAGCAGCGGGAGGCCCGCTGAACCTTCCCCAGAGCTTGCCGAACCAGTACTGGCATCGGGCCCGGCCGCTCGGTTAGGTTACGCCGTCTGCTTGGCGTGGCAGGTGTGGGGTGGGCACTGGCGGTGGAGCATGACGACTGAAGGAGTCCGGGGATGAGCGCATCTCGAACGTCGAGGATCCGGGCTGTCGCGATCGCGGGCATCCCGTTGGCCGCCATCGTCCTCGCCACCCTCGCCCCCTCGGCCCAGGCCGACGTCGACTCCGTCAGCGCCAGCGCTTTCGGCGCCACCCTCCAGTCCTCCCTCCTCGGCCAGGTCATCGCCCCCACGCCCGCCGTCTCCGGCTCCGCCACCGAGCCCGTCGACAGCTTCGGCCCCATCCAGCAGTCGTCGGTGCCGGTCGACGTCGTCGGCCTCCTCCACGTCGGCGTCCTCAACTCCCGGATCGAGGGCAACGGCGTGGCCGCCGGCGAGCCGGCCGGCCACTTCGGGTTCTCCCGGGCCCGGGCCAGCGTGGCCGACGTGAGCGTCGGCCTGGGCGCCCTGAGCATCGACGCCATCGAGACCCAGTGCCAGTCCGACGGCACCGGCTCCACCGGCTTCACCGAACTGGTGGGCGGTGTCCTGGGCGGCAACCCGCTGATCACCTCCCCCCTGGCCAACACCAACCTCACCCTGCCCGGCATCCTCTCGGTCGTGCTCAACGAGCAGATCCGGGCCGACTCGGTCGGCAGCACCAGCATCATCGTCCGGGGCGCCCACGTGAGCCTGCTCCCGGGCCTCGGCAGCCTGCTCGGCGTCGTCGACGTCATCCTCTCGGAGTCCCGCTGCTCGGCCACCGGGCCCGACGTCAACGTGGTGCCGACCACCACCTCGACCACCACCACCGTCCCCACCACCACCACGTCGACCACCACCACCATCCCCGGCACCACCACCACGTCCACCACGACCACCAGCACCACCGTGGTCGGGGCCACCACCACCACCTCCACCACCTCCACCACGACGAGCACCACCGTCGCCCCCGCGGCCACCACCACCACCAGCACCACGCTCGCCCCGGTGGTCATCGTGCCGGTGGTGCAGCCGACCACCACGACCACCACCACCATTCCCGCCCCTCCGGTGACGGCGCCGCCGCTCGCCCGCACGGGTGGTGACACCATGCCCATGGTGGCACTCGGCTTCCTGGCCATCGCCCTCGGCGTGCTGGTCCGGCGGGGCAGCGAGAGCTTCTCGCCGGTGACGGAGACGGCGGCCACACCGCCGCTTCCGCCGACGCCGATCCGGTTCCACCCGGTCGACGCCCGGCCGTCGGCCGCCCGGCGCCGGGTCCGGCGCAACCCCCTCGACGCCGCGGCCAGGGATGCGCTGTCGGCCTTCGCCGACGACGATCCCGAGCCCGAGGCGTAGTCGTCCCGTCCCCCGAGAGGCGCGGGCTCTGTTCGGACGTCCGAGCCGTGGGGTTTTGCTCGAGAAAACTCGTAACCTTCCGGCCATTCGACTAACGTTCGCCCGTCGTCGCCGTCGTGAAGCCTCGGGCGGCGTTGCGGGTGGGGAGCGCCAGATCACCGAAGGAGTGTTGAGATGAGCGCAGGTCGAAGCTCGAGATTCCGAGCCGCCGCAATCGTGGGCGTGCCGATCATCGCCATCATCCTGGCCGCGGTTGCGCCGTCGGCCCAGGCCGACG
>Ga0207687_10003896_pt1 | contig 10020 bp, 7 predicted proteins | sample KBSM54metaG_FD_184399 | JGI IMG/M metagenome (GOLD analysis project Ga0207687, IMG submission 184399) | Miscanthus rhizosphere microbial communities from Kellogg Biological Station, Michigan, USA - KBS M5-4 metaG (SPAdes) (version 2) | ecosystem: Host-associated > Plants > Roots > Rhizosphere >... | reverse complement strand
AGGTGGCGGCGTTGAGGAATGAAGTGGCCGAGCTGAAGCAGCAGATGGCGGAGTTCAGGAAGCAGTTTGAATAGACCAAAACCTTACCACGGATAACACGGATTAGGGATTTCTACCGCGGATTTACGCGGATGATCGCGGATCAAGAGCGGAAGAACCTACCACTGATTGCACTGATGACACTGATGGAAATCGGGTGATCGCGCGTGATCGGGTGATCTGGAAGCAGACTTTATCATCTCTACATTTGAAAAAACCTCACCGCTGATTTCACTGATGACACTGATTTGCGCTGATCTAAAAAGAGAGAGCTAGCAGGTGATTTTTATCCGCGATCATCCGCGTAAATCCACGGTAAAGAAACTCCTGATGCCTTTATCCGTGCATTCAGCGGGTTCCAGATCACCCGATCTCCCGATCACGCGCGATCACCCGATCTTCATCACTGCTTGAGGTAGCGCGCGAAGAACGTTTCCGCCCGGCGCATGGAATCTTCCTTGGCTTTGCGGTTAGCGGCAACACTTTGCTTCTTGCTGCCGGGATCGTCAAAGTCATGCTCGGCGCCTGTGTACAGCACAAACTCGATTCTGTCTCCATCGCGCTTGCCGGTTTCATTCAGCGCCTGGCAGATTTGCGGTGAGACTTCCTCATCGTCTGTGCCAATGGCCAAAAGCACCGGCGCATAGGTGCGATAAGCCTTCTTGTAATGGTCCTGCAGGCCGCAACCGGGATAGAAGGCAATGGCCGCGCGGAAACCAGTTTCAGGCGTCGGATCCTTCATGCCCGGCGTGTTGCGGGCCATGGATGAAAGCGTGGCGCTGGCGCCATTCGACCATCCTTGCAGGCCGATTCGATCTGCCGCCACATCATTGCGCGTGCGCAGGTAGCGGAGCGCTCCGTAGGCATCAAAGGGACGGATAGTGACTTCATTCAATTCTTCAGGCCTGTCTGAATACGTTCCTTTGGCGAAACCGGCGGGATATCCGCGGGGCCCAAAGCCATCCACATGCAAGGCAACATAGCCGCGCTCCGCCCAGAATTCTCCCCACATCTTGTGGCGCTTGGTGAGCGTGTGAGCGTCATAAACGCCGTGGGCCAAGCTGGAATAAGCGCCATGCCGGCCATGCATCATTACCACCGCAGGATGCGGGCCGCGACCATCAGGCAGCCATAAGTAGCCTGTGAGCCTGGTCTTGCCATCGTCACTCATGAAGTGCACGGTTTTTGGCGTGACCTGGGCGGCGGCAGACAACGTGAACAACACAAAGGCGATGGCGAGCTTACGCATTGTGATGGAGTGCCTCTCTGGCAGAAGATTTTTGGGGCAGGGTCTTTTGGTGCTGATGAGCGTCTCTGGCATTAAAGCACGAATGGAACTAAACGCGCGGTCTTTCTGGAATACTCCGCGTAGTCAGGATACGCAGCGCGCAAAAGCTGTTCTTCACAAGCGATCCTTATCAGCAACGTCACGGCCACAACAGCCGCAAGCGCAGCGTTCGTCGGCGACCAGTGGACGGCAACGCCGGTCCATATAATGAGCCACGCGGCGGCGTAAATGGGATTGCGAATATAGCGGTACGGGCCTTTGGTGACGAGTCCACCTTGCGTGGGATTGGCGGCGTAATGAAAGCTACGCCAGCCGAAAGTCAGGCGCGCCCAGACCATAAGCGCCAATCCGAGCAGTTGCAGAGATATGCTAACCGGTCCTGTCCCTAAAATGCCGCCGCGAAACACCAGCGCAGCGGCTGCTGCCATGAGCACGACCGTGGCAAGAATCGAGACACTGCGGGACACCATGAAATACCTGCTTCTCTGCTTTGCGTTTCTATAGTGTGATCCCGGTCACATCAAGGCAGCAAGGCTAATCTTATGATGTGCTCTCATAGCTGCCTGACGGCGTACAATTGGCTGCGTCGCCACCTGGGCGAGATGGTTTGACTGACTGTTTCGCCTTTTTTAACCGGCGCTCGCCATCGCAAAAAGACCCGCGCACGAAATTTGCTGCGCCTGATCGCCTGAGGAGGAGTCAATGTCAACGGTCGCCCACTCTGAAGCCGGAATTGAGCAGCTACTACACGCGGAAAACGAACTTCTACCGCCAAAATCTCTCGTCGAAAATGCGCGGCTGAAAGATTACGCCGCGGAATACAAGCGATCAGTCGAAGATCCTGAGGCTTTCTGGGCCGACGCCGCTAATGAGCTGGAATGGTTTCGTCCGTGGACGAAAGTTTTTGAGTGGAAGTATCCGACGTTTGAATGGTTTCAGGGCGGCAAATTCAATATCACGCATAACTGTCTTGATCGCCAGGTGAAATCAGGCCGCAAGAACAAAGTCGCGTACATATGGGTAGGTGAGGACGGCACGGAGCGCCAGGTCACCTACGGCCAGTTGCTCGATCAGGTGGGCCGCACGGCGAACGCGCTGAAGTCGCTCGGAGTAAAGAGAGGCGACAGAGTCATTGTATATATGCCGCTGTGCCTTGAGGGCGTGGTTTCCATGCTGGCGTGCGCGCGCATTGGCGCCGTGCACTCCGTGGTTTATGCGGGCTTCAGCGTGGGAGCGCTCCGCAGCCGCATTGAAGATGCGCAGGCGCGCGTGATCCTCACGGCGGACGTGACGTATCGCCGCGGAAAGCAGGTGCCGCTGCGCGCGATTGTACAGGAGTCGATTGCCGGGCTGGAGCTGGTGGAAAAAGTTGTGGTGCTGCGGCGCGCCAAGCCGATGATCGAACTTACGGAGCGCGAAGTTGATTTCAACGAGCTGGTGCAGGCGCAGAAAGCCGAGTGTCTGGCCGAGGTGATGGATTCAGAAGATCCGCTTTACATCCTCTATACCAGCGGGACCACCGGAAAGCCCAAAGGCGTGGTGCACGTGCATGGCGGTTATGCCGTCGGAACGCATTATCATATGACGCGTTTTTGGGACATCCGTGATGATGACGTTTATTTCTGCACCTCCGATATCGGCTGGGTTGTCGGGCATTCCTACATTGTTTACGCGCCGTTGCTGGCCGGTGTGACAACGCTGTTTCGCGAAGGCGCCATTGACTATCCCAATCCTGGGATTGCGTGGGAGCTGGTGGAAAAATATCGTGTCTCGGTGGTTTTCACCGCGCCGACGGCGGTCCGCATGTTCATGCGCCACGGTGACGAGCTGCCGAAAAAATCCGATCTCCGCAGTCTGCGTCTTTTCACTTGCGCGGGCGAGCCGCTAAATCCTGAAGCGTTGCAGTGGGCGTATCGCGTGCTCTGCGGCAACGGCACTACGGCCTTCGTCGCCGACAACTGGTGGCAAACTGAAACCGGCGGTCCATGCCTTGGCACTCTGCCGATCATGGCTGCGCGTCCGGCAAAAGCCGGTAAGGCGCTTCCCGGCGTTGTGGCTGAGGTCGTGGATCAGCAAGGCAATCCTATGCCGCCGAACAAGGGCGGACTGCTGGTGATCCGCAAGCCATTTCCGCACATGTTCCGCACGGTGTACGGCGACCCGGCGCGTTACTCGCAGGATTGGGGCAAGGTTCCTAACTGCTACACCACGGGCGACGTCGCTGTGTGTGATCAGGACGGCTACTTCACCGTCGTTGGCCGCGCGGACGATGTGCTGAACGTTGCCGGCCATCGCATTGGCACCGCCGACGTGGAAGGCGCGCTGGTCAGCCATCCTGCGGTCGCTGAAGCGGCTGTCATCGGCCGCCCCGACGAAATTAAAGGTGAGAACATCAAGGCTTTCGTGATCCTGCGCATTGGCCACACCGGATCGCCAGAGCTTGAACAGAAATTGAAAGAGCATGTGCGGCACGTGCTTGGCGCAATCGCCGTGCCTGCAGAAATTGCTTTTCCCGATAAGCTGCCCAAAACGCGCAGCGGCAAGATCATCCGCCGTCTGCTCAAAGCGCAGGAACTGGGCCGCGACGTCGGCGATCTCTCCACACTCGAAGAGTAGCGAGTGTTGGGAAAGTCCACAGTCGGTGCGGCGCCACCCATCCCGACTCAACCCGCACCGGCTGTGGCACACATCAACCTTGGCGACCGCTACGCCACCGCCGCCGAAACGAGTTCCCGCTTAACTCGTTTCGGTGGCCTTTTTATTTCACTCTCAGGTAAGGCCCTTAATCCGCGTAACTCGGTAGCAGGCCCTATTTTCTCTAAGGGTTTTCGCGGCAAGAATTGCCAGTAGAAATCCACATTCAATCGTTATTCAATTGCTCGAGCACGTTCGCGCTCACGTCTGGGGAGACTGATGAGAGTTGCCGTTGCCGCAATATTTTTGGCGTTGTTAGGATCGTCGGCCTTTGCAGCCGATAGACACGGCGCCCCTTCGCCCGCATCAACTCCGGCTTCCGCGTCAGATTCCGCTGCTTCGACCTCGAATGCAAATGCGGCTTCGGCAAAAACATCTTCGACTGCGAATGCGGCTTCGACGAAAGATTCTTCGGCTACCGCATCTTCTCCGCCGACTGCGAACGCCCTGGTAGCAGATGCGCCGCCGATGCCCGGCCCTAACACAGCGCCTGCGGCAAGTGAAATAAAGGCAACTGAAATAAAGTTTGTTCCAGCAGCAACCGCGCCCACGACCACTGCAGTATCGCCCGCGACCATTGAAATAAAGCCCGCTGAACCTTCATCCATAGCGCCTGCCATTGTTGAACCAGCGCCAGCAACTGCGTTTGTTGCAGCGCCGCCCGCCGCCTTAATTAAGCTAAAGACTCCGCCGCGCACACACAGCTTTTTTGACGCACGTAACGCTCTCGGCTTAGCAACTCTGGGCGCATCGCTCACCGCGGACGCACTCTCCACGCAAAAAGGCCTTGCCTATCCCGGCTTCGCGGAAATGAATCCCATTGCGCGCCCATTCGTGCAGAGCCGCGCCGGCGCCGCCGCTTACAACGCCGGCAGCTTCGGCCTCATGGCTGGATTAATGTACTGGGCGCACAAAAAAGAACATCACAAGCTGGAGCGCATTCTGCCGTTCGCCATCGGCAGCTGGGAAGGCCTGCTCAGCGCGCGCAACTATCACGTGATCGCCAACCGAACACGTTAGATTCATCTTGCCAGTGATTCAGGGCCGGAATCTAACCGTCATCAAGGGTTCCACGTCCGTTGGTTGGCCAATTCCGCTGTCTTGGGGTCGATCAACGGCTTTCCAAACTCGCCGACTGATCGGCGAACTGACCGTAACGACGGCTAATGTCCAAACAGATTGCAAATCGTTTTCTCGCGAAAAGCGAATATTTCTTTTACGTCTGATTTCACCTTGATCTTGTACACCAGTTGCCCCAAAACACCGAACGGAAGAGCGAGGTTGATAGTGTCCGATATCAGGGTTCCGCCCTGGCAAGTTTCAAAACGATGTTCATGCCGCCACAGTTTGTAAGGGCCGCTGAGTTGGAGATCGACAAAACGGTGCGGCGGTTCCCATTCGATGATTTCACTGGTCCAGCGCACAGGAATGCCATGGATCCGCAAACTGTAATGGATGAGAGTTCCCTGTTGGACCGGCTGGGGCTTTACGTCAAGAATCTTGAATTTCAGCCACGGCGGAGTAAGTACCTCAAGGTTTTCAGCCCGCGAGAAAAACTCAAATATTTCCGGCAGAGGCCTCGGAACCTGTTGCTGGAAGGATAAAGTATAGGTATCCGCCATCCTCGTCTCTTTTCTTCATTAGAACACACGGTGGAAGAACGGCCCTTTAAGGCCCGGACTTGAGTCCGGGGGAGCGAAGCGGATGAGTAAAAAGATGTGAACAAACTTCCTTCTTTGCGCCGCAGTCCCGGGCTTCGGCAAGCCCGATTTTGAGTTGCCGGGTTGGAGGCCCGCGCGCGTGCAACGGAGTGTCAGGGCACGAGTTTACTCATGCGGACACACCAGTCCCGCGCTAGCGGGACGTCTCGTAGTAGCCCGCCGTTTCAACGGCGGGAAAGCGGACACAACAAGACGAAGTCCCCTTCAAGGGGACGACTGAAAACAATGCCGCGTTGTAAAATGCGCAACGCATGTCACACACCTATTACAGCATCCTCGCCCATTGCGTGTTCTCAACCAAAGAACGTCGTCCCATCATCCCCGCAGACATGAAAGCCAAACTCTGGCCGTACATCGCCGGAATCGCGCGCCAAAATAAATTCAAAGCGCTGGCGGTCGGCGGAATGCCAGACCATTGTCATGCGCTCTTGTCATTGCCCACGACAATGTCCATTGCCAAAGCCGTGCAGTTGATTAAAGGCGGCTCTTCAAAATGGATCAACGATCATCTTGACCGACGAACATTCGACTGGCAGGACGGGTATGGGGCATTCAGCATCGGTATCTCTCAACTGGAAAACACCATTCGCTACATCAACAATCAGGAGCGGCATCACGCAAAGATGAACTTTCAGCAAGAACTGGAGAAGATGCTGAAACGTCACGGAATCACGTTTTATCGCGGGCCGCGGGATTGAAATCCCGCGTTGTTTCAGCCGTCCCTCACGGGACTCTATCTTTCTGTTCAGCTTTCCCGCCGTTGAAACGGCGGGCTACTACCAGACGTCCCGCTGGCGCGGGACTGGACTGTGGAAGTAATGCGTTCTTGCCTGATCAAATCTACGGTCCGTAAACAACCCGAGCATAGAGACGCGGCACGCCGTGTCTCAAGTTCTGCAAATCCTGAATGTTTCCGGAAACGAAGTTTCTTATGATCCGTGCGAAGATTGCCAAATGGAAAACCTTTGAAACACGGAGGAATGGAAGAAACGGACGGGAAAGCAAATCTTACCACTGATTAACCTGATGACACTGATCTGAAGGATTGCCCAACTTGAAAAGCCAAAATCTTGAAACACGGAAGAAGCCGAGAGAGTATTAGATCCAGATGCCTAGGGGTTCTTGACAGGCCGATTACGTATCCAGGTAGCGACACGTAAATGCAGGCTAGCGCCACAGCACTCGGAACACACACAACCCAGTCCCGCGCTAGCGGGACGTCTCGTAGTAGCCCGCCGTTTCAACGGCGGGAAAGCGGACACAACAAGACGAAGTCCCCTTCAAGGGGACGGCTGAAAACAATGCCGCGTTGTAAAATGCGCAACGCATGTCACACACCTATTACAGCATCCTCGCCCATTGCGTGTTCTAACCAAAGAACGCCGTCCCATCATCCCCGCAGACGAGCAAGCGGAGGGGAACAGCTAGCGCCACGGCGCTCGGAACACATTCACAACCCAGTCCCGCGCTAGCGGGAGGTCTCGCAGTAGCCCGCCGTTTCAACGGCGGGAAAGCGGACACAACAAGACGAAGTCCCCTTCAAGGGGACGACTGAAAACAATGCCGCGTTGTAAAATGCCCAGCGCATGTCACACACCTATTACAGCATCCTCGCCCATTGCGTGTTCTCAACAAAAGAACATCGCCCCATCACCCCCGCGGACGAGGAAGCGAAGAGGAACAGCTAGCGCCACGGTGCGCGGACACATTCACAATCCAGTCCCGCGCTTAGCGGGACGTCTCGTAGTAGCCCGCCGTTTCAACGGCGGGAAAGCGGAAACAACCATAACAAGTCCCCTTCAAGGGGACGACTGAAAACACATGCCGCGTTGTAAATGCCCAGCGCATGTCACACACCTATTACACATCCTCGCCCATTGCGTGTTCTCAACCAAAGAACGCCGTCCCATCATCCCCGCAGACATGAAAACCAAACTCTGGTCGATGCCAGCGATTTTGTTGGCAGAGAAGGCCTGCTGGTTGACGTCCTGTTGAATCGTGCTTCTGACTCGGCAATAAACAGTCTCTTCAATTTATTCAGTGATTTGCTACGTTGGGTGCTTATGCGATCCGAGCGTGTTAACGAGGGTTTACAGTTTCCATTCGTATTATCGGACATATAATTTGGGCCGGTTTACAAAAACATGCGTATTATCAGACGCATGTACAAATTTTGTCTATTGACAATAAGCTCTCGTTTATGCGATAGTGAGGCTGGATCTGACGGGAGCGGCGCCGACGGATCAGCAATTGGGCAAGAAAAGCCTGGTTGGTGGGGAAACCCGAAACGGCCTGCAACCCTGTGGTCAGTGGCCTACCGTTTGGGTCACAAGTTACCGCGGCCTCCGATGAACTAGAGTGTGTCCTCAAGAAGATGCATTCTTGCGCAACAAATCGTCATCGGGTAGGTGGCAGTGATGCGTAAAAAAGCTGCTAGCTTCTAGCCACTAGCTGCTAGAAAAACCGGCTCTTGGCCGTCGGCTTTTGGCTTTGCCTTCCCATCTGCACTCATCAAATTCGATCCGTAATTCCATACAAACATTCAAAACGCAGGCGAGGGCGCCTGCGGTCCACGAGTATTTTTTTTAAATCCCACAGCCGAGGGCGGCTGTGCCACACGAGTTTCGTAAAAAACAAGATTCTAAATTTGCCACCTTAACCGGTGGCTTTTTTATTGGAGCAAAACATGAGCGACGACGCGATTCACAACCCCAACGCAGCCACGAACGAACAAACCGAAACCACTATGAAAGAAATCGGGAAACAGCCGAGCATGACAGAAAGCCCTGCGGCAACCACGCCTCTAGCGGAAACTACGCCTCCACCGCAAAACACAATTCTGGGCGCGATTGAGCCTGCGGACGCAGATGCGAGCCCAAGTGAGGGCGCAGGCGCACGCGAGAGTGCGGGCGCAGGTGCGGGCACGGTTGCGGATGAAGGCGAAGGCGTAAGGGCGGGTGAAGGCCCGCACGCGAGCGCCGCAAATCCACTGCTCGGTAATAAGCTCGGTGATCAGACGACTGAGGCGCACAGGATGCACGCGCGAAGGCCCGGACGTCGTGGCTTGAAGATGACGAAAGAGCAGTTAATGGCGGCGATTGTGGAAGTGGCGGACAAGCTGGGACATGTGCCGAGCCATGCCGAGCTGATGCGCAGCGGCAAGGTCAACGGCCGGCAGATTGTGAAGTACTTTGGCACGTACACGCGAGCGCTACGGGCGTGCAATCTGGAGCGCAGCACGGGCGGAAAGAAGCTTCCGCTGGAGAAGCTGTTTCTGGACTGGGCGCGGGTTGTGAGGGAGGTCAAGAGAATCCCCAGCAAGGCTGATTATGAAACCATTGGCAAACACAGCGTTACTCCTTTACGAGAGCGCTTTGGCACCTGGGGACAAGTTCCGCGCTATTTGAGGCGCTACATGGAAGAGCAAGGCCTGACGGAAGAATGGAAAGACGTGATGGAGCTGATCCGCGCGTACGAACAGGGCCAGGATGGAATGGAGATGGCTTCAACCCCGGAGTGTGAACACAAAAAACCCAGGGTGATGACGGACCGTCCCGTGTATGGTCCCCTGATACGGCCATACCCGATGATTCATGGTCCCATTAATGAAAACGGGGTGCTTTACCTGTTTGGAACGGTGTCTGAGAGGCTGGGCTTTGTGGTGACACTTATCCAGGGTGCGTTTCCCGATTGCTACGCGATGAGGCTGGTGGATGTGGACAGGTGGCAGCCGGTGCGGATTGAGTTTGAATACGAAAGCCGCAATTTTTTACGGCACATGCATGACCCGAAAGGGTGCGACATTATTGTGTGCTGGAAACATAACTGGCCGGAGTGTCCGCTGGAGGTGATTGAGCTGAGCAAGATTGTGGGGGAAACAAGCAATTAGCCATTAGCAATTGGCAATTAGCCAAACCCGGAACTTACCACTGATTTGCACTGATGACACTGATCGGAAAAAACCTTACCACGGATAAACACGGATGAGACGGATTAGAAAGATTGCCAAAATCGCCGCAATTGCCCAAACATCGCCAAGATTGAAACCAAAGACGCATTCCCCTGACGGGATCGCATTCTTTTGCAGCGTTGCGTTACATTTGTGATGGATGCGATTTGTCACCTGGAACTGCTGCATGGGTTTTGCCCGCAAGGCGCAGCATTTGTTTGGCCTTCATCCAGACATTGCGATTGTGCCGGAATGCTCAAAGAGTGCCTTGCCAGAGGCGCGAAAGTATGGGTATTCGGGGCTGTGGGTGGGATCCAATCCGCAAAAGG
>Ga0207687_10003885_pt1 | contig 10030 bp, 5 predicted proteins | sample KBSM54metaG_FD_184399 | JGI IMG/M metagenome (GOLD analysis project Ga0207687, IMG submission 184399) | Miscanthus rhizosphere microbial communities from Kellogg Biological Station, Michigan, USA - KBS M5-4 metaG (SPAdes) (version 2) | ecosystem: Host-associated > Plants > Roots > Rhizosphere >... | reverse complement strand
GGCGGAGGCCTACCTGGCGTCGACCGGGGTGGCCGACCGGGCCTATTTCGGTCCCGAGCCCGAGTTCTTCATCTTCGACGACGTCCGCTTCTACTACCGGGGCAACACGTCGTTCCACCTGGTCGACTCGGTGGAGGGCACGTGGAACACGGGCCGCGACGAGGGTCCCAACCTCGGGTACAAGCCCCGCACCAAGGAGGGCTACTTCCCCGTACCGCCGATGGACCATTACCAGGACCTGCGCTCGGAGATCTCGTCCACGCTCATCGGGCTGGGGATCCCGGTCGAGTTGCACCACCACGAGGTGGCGTCGGGCGGCCAGGGCGAGATCGGCATGCGCTTCGACACCCTGCTGGCCATGGCCGACAAGCTGGTGACGTTCAAGTACGTGGTCAAGAACGTGGGCAAGGCCTTCGGCAAGACGATCACGTTCATGCCCAAGCCCCTGTTCGAGGACAACGGCTCGGGCATGCATACCCACCAGTCGCTGTGGCAGGGCGACACCCCCCTCTTCTACTCAGAGACGGGCTACGCCGGGCTGTCCGACATCGGGCGTTGGTACATCGGCGGGCTGCTCACCCACGCGGCCGCCATCTGCGCCTTCTCCAACCCCACCACCAACTCCTACAAACGGCTGGTGCCGGGCTACGAGGCGCCGGTGAACCTGGTGTACTCCCAGCGCAACCGGTCGGCGTCCTGCCGCATCCCGCTGGCCCAGAAGTCACCGAAGGCCAAGCGGGTCGAGTTCCGCTGCCCCGACTCGTCGTCGAACGCGTATCTGGCGTTCGCGGCCATGATGATGGCGGGGCTTGACGGGGTCCTGAACCGGATCGAGCCGCCGGACCCGGTCGACAAGGACCTCTACGACCTCCCCCCCGAGGAGCTGGCCATGGTGCCCCAGGTGCCCTCGTCGCTCGACGAGGCCCTGCTCGCCCTGGAGGCCGACGGCGACTTCCTGCGGGCCGGCGGCGTTTTCACCGACGACGTCATCGAGACCCACATCGCCTACAAGCGGGAGCACGAGATCGACGCCCTCCGCCTGCGGCCCCACCCGTACGAGTTCCACCTGTACTACGACATCTGACCGCTCCCGAGTGTGCAGTGGCGTCGGAACATCCGACGCGACTGCACACTCGCCGCTCGATCAGTAGCGCTCGCTCCGGTTGCTGTTGATCTCGTCGAGCACCTGGGTCGCGTCGCCGTAGCGGGAACGGTTGGGCTGCACCCAGGGCAGGGCCAGGGTGGCCCCGCCGTAGGACGCGGCCGACCCCACCGTCGTGAGGGACAGGGCGGACGCGGTCTTGGACGCGATCGTGGTGCCGGCGTTGACCCGCCGGGTGGCCAGGTTGAAGTAGGTGGACAGGAGCTGCAGCCGCAGGGTCTCGGGCTGGCCCCGGCTCGGCTGGTAGGTGGCGGAGAGCTCGGCGGGCGAGAGCGCCCCGTCGGCGGCGGTGCCGTCGGACCCGTCGTAGCGCTGGTCGGTCGCCTGGATGCGGGCCCGCACCTCGGCCGACCACGTGTCCGGGTGGTTGGCCCAGTAGCCCATTCCCAACGGGTCACGGCTGGGCGGGGTGACGGTGACGGTGGTGGCCGCGGATGCCGTCGCCGGCGGGTAGGTGCAGCCGCCGGCGGCCTGGAACTGGACGGACGCAGCGTTGGTGAAGGAGGTCCCGGCGGCGGCGAGGAGGCTGCTGCGGGCGGTGAACTCGATGGTGCGGGGTCCGGAGGCGCCCGGCAACGACCCGAGGGCCCAGGTCAGCGTCCGGGTCCCGTCGGCGTTCAGGCCGGCGCTGGTGGGCCGGGGACCGGCGCCCTGATCCAGCGGCACGCTGTAGTACAGCCCCGCCGGGAGGGTGTCCTCCACCACCACGCCCGCGGCCGCGCCGCTTCCGGTGTTGTCGACGGTGATCCGGTAGGTGATCGCGGCGGCGGCGTCGACCGTCGGGGTCGCCGTCTTGGCCAGCTGCAGCACCGGTCGGCGGACGGTGCTGGTGACGGATGCCGAGTTGTTGGCGGTGTTGGCCTCGGCCCCACCGAGGAGGTTGCGGCTGCTCAGCACGGCCGTGTTGGTGAGCGTCGTCCCGTCGGCCGCGGCGCAGGGGACCGTGTAGGTGAACGCCGCCGACCGGGAGCCGCCGGGAGGAACGTCGGCCAGGTCGCGGGACTCGACCGCGCCTCCCGGCATCGTGTCGACGACGTGGACGCCGGTGGCGATCCCGAGGCCGACGTCGTCTGCGGTGACGGTGTAGGTGAGCGTCTCCCCCGGTGCGACATCCGTCTTGTCGACGGTCTTGGACGCAGCCAGGTCGGGGTCGTTGAACACCCCCTGGGCCCGCCGCGCCTCCTCCAGGGTGATGTCGGGGCCGTGGTTGACCGACGGGCGGTCTGCCCCCGGCGCGAGAACCGCCCGGAAGATGAGTCGCGACCAGTCCTCGGAGCCGGCAAGCGGCGCCGGTTCGGTGCTTCCGAGCTTGACCACCTGCTTGTCGTCGGCGGGTGCCGTCGTCGGGTCGGGGTCGCCGACGTTGGCCGCGCTGTCGCACGTGTGGTCCTTGCCGCCGGCGATGGCGTCGAGGGTCCCGTTGGACAGGTACGTCGCGTCGTCGTTGGCGAGGGCCGTGTCCCGCACGCCGTTGGTCCCGGGGACGACGCAGACGCCGTCGCCGTTGACGTCCACGTTCACCGCGGCGGGCGAGATCGAGCCGTCCCCGTCCCAGTCGAGCTTCTCGTTCCCGATGCAGGCCACGCTGTAGCCCTGGCTGTTCCTCCAGGTCGTGCCCAGGGTGGGGCTGCCGATGCAGCCGGACGGCCGCTCGACCAGCGCCGTCTCGTCGAGCGAGGCCGTCGGGGCGGGCAGCTTCACCCGGGAGTAGTCGAGGAGGGTCGTCCCGCTGGTGGTGGGGATGCCGAACTGGAAGGCGTAGTTCATGGCGCTGAGGTAGTTGGGCTTGTAGTTGGTGCCGTCGAGGCCGCCGTGGCCCAGCCCGAGGGCGTGGCCCAGCTCGTGCACGAAGCTCCCCGCCTGCTCCCGGTCGCTCCCCACGCCGCCCGTCCACTCGCCCAGGCTGACCATGAAGTGCTTGTTGGCGACACAACAGATCCCCGACGTGCTGTCCCCCGGGGCCTGGTCGTGGACGAAGAGGGCGTAGTGGAAGTACGGGCCCCGACCGGGCGTGAAGTAGCCGATGCCGATCAGGGGCAGGGCGTCGAGGGGCATCGACTCCGCCTCCTGGATGATGTGGTCGGGGGAGTCGCGGTCGATGATCATGTCGATCCCTGAGGCTTTGCGGGGGAAGCCGGCCCCGCCGTAGGGGCAGGCTCCGCCCATCGTCGCCGGCACGGGAGCGGCGTCGAACATGCCGACGACCTCCTTGACGGCCCCGTCCGTGGGCCGGTGGCTGTGGCTGGCGAAGGGGCCGTCCATGTAGTCGACCTCCACCGCGATCGTCTTGCGGCAGGGGTCGGCGCCCATGAGGTGCAGCGGCGTGAACACCCGGTGGTCGTTGTCCCAGAAGCCCTTGAGCTCGGCCCCGTCGGGGATGCCGTCGCCGTCGGAGTCCTTGGTCAGGGAGCTGGTGACACGGAGGAAGACCTGGCCCACCGGGCTTCCGCCGGCGGTGCCGTAGGACGTGGTGAGGGCGCCGGGCTCGGCCTCCACCTCGCCCGTGAGCCTCCCGGTGACGACGTCGAGCGTCGTGTGGAGGATGTCGTCGCCTGGGCTGATGTCCATGACGTCGTCGCCGTTGGGGTCGGAGCCGATGTCGCTGTCCATCAGCTGGACGTCGACCGCGACCGTGTCCTTGGCCCCGTCGACGAGCTTGCGGAACGTCCAGTCGGTCCGGTTCAGGTCGGCCAGCTTGAAGTCGGCGCTCTCGATCTCGCCGACCGAGCGGAACCGCTCACCGTCGATCCACACGAAGACGTAGTAGTCGCCCGGGCAGCCGGTCGCATCGGGGCACTGGAGCTCCACGACCCGGGTGATGTCGACGGTCACCTCCGTCTGGAACGACGCCGCGTGGGCCGCGGGCACCGCCGACGGCGGGAGCACGGAGGCCACGAGCGACGCCGTGGCCAGTCCGACGACGATCCTCAACCGCTGTCCCCACGACGGTCGCTTCCTCATACGGCCACCCCCTGCGTCACCCGCCGCCGTCAGCTTCCGACACTCGCGTCGAGCAGGGGCCCGGTTCAAGGGTGCTGCCACGAATGTGGCCCGTCCGTTACGCGGGTGGCGGCCCGTCGGCCAGGAGGTCGGCGATGGCGGCGGCGATGGGCTGGCCGGTGGCGTCCTCGTAGAACGTGAACCCGGGGGAGGGGTTGACCTCGAAGCAGACCCACTCGCCGTCGGGAGTCCGGCGCAGGTCGGCGCCGGCGACGAGCAGGCCCAGGCGGCGGGTGAGCGCCACCAGCCGTCCGGCCACCTCCTCCGGGATCTGGCACGGCGCCATCACGACGTCGGCGCCCACCAGGCGGGCATAGCGGTAGTCGGCGGCGTCGGATTCGACACGGGTGGCGAACCATCGGCGCCCCACCACGTGCACCCGAACGTCGACGCCGTCGATCCACCGTTGCAGCTGGACGGGACCGGTGGCGACCCCGCGCAGACGCTCACAGTCGTCGGCGTCGCCCGCGTCCAGGGTGGCGACGATGCTCCGAATCCCGCTGACCGACTTGTACACCAGCCGGCGGTGGCGGGCGAGGAAGGCCTGGGCCGTGGTCGGGTCGGTCGTGACCAGGGTCTCGGCCACGGCGAAGCCGGCGGCCGCGATGAGCCCGAGTTGGAACGGCTTCGACCAGTTCGATCGTCCGGAGGCGGGCCGGTTGACGACGGTCGCCGCCGCCGACGACGAGGCCACCGCCAGGAGGACCCGGGCCGCGGCCAGGGCCGCGTGACCGTCGACCGCCCCGCCTGGCCGCAGGTAGACGCCGGTGATCCGGTCCAGCGGCACCTCCCGGCCGTCGAGCTCGATCCAGCCGGAGGGGGCCGCGGCCAGGACGACGTCGTAGCGGAGTCCGGCGAGCTCACGGTCGTCGAGGTGCACGACGTCGACGGGATGGTCCTCCAGCGCGGCGAGCACGTACTCGACCGGCGGGTCGTCCGATGGACCCCACACGAGGATCACGGGGACAGGGGTGTCGCCAGCAGTCGTCCCAGGGCGGCGGTGGCCTCGGCGCCCGGCGACTGGGCGCTGGTGACCGCCACCAGCCGGTGGCGGCCGTCGAACACCATCGTCGCCCACAGGAGATCGAGGGCCCGGGCCAGGGCCAGCGCCCGTCGAGCAGCGCCGGCGGGGGCATCGCCCACGACCTCGTCGCCGACCACCTCGACGACCGTCGGCGTGAGCCGCCGAGGTCGGGGCGGCGCGCTCGAGAGGCGCAGGGGTGCGACCGCCATGCCCACCTCCGCCGCCGCCCGCATCCACCGCTCGGGACCCAGGTCCTCGTCACCGAGGGACCCGTCGCCGCCCCGGTTCACGACGGTCGCCCGGGTGGTGGCCAGCACGAACACCAGGAACGCGTGGGCCTCGGCGGCCAGGTACGACCGGTCGCCGGCGTGGGTGCCGACCAGCTCCTCGGGATACACGGTCGACCGCCGCACGAAGACGCCCGTCACCCGCTCGTCGTCGACGATCGCCCCGTCGACGACCCAGGTGTGGGGCCCCCCGGCGGCTGACGACCACGCCCACCCCGGTCGGGTCAGGTCGTCGGCCGAGCAGAGGGCGGCCCCGGGCCAGGCGTCGACCAGGGCCGCCGCCACCGGGTCGTGGCGGCTGCCGAGGACGACGATCATTCGACGCTGGGCCGCTCCGCGTCCTTCTTCCGGGTCCGCTTGGTGGTGGCGGACCGCTTCACCTCACCCTTCCGGAGATCGGCCTTGCCTCCGGACCGGGAGATGGCGTGGATCTGCCGGTGGAACTCCTCCGCCTCCGCCGAGACCGCCACCTCCTCCCGGCCGTCGTTGAAGGCCCGCTTCTCCTGGCCGATGCGAGCCTGCTCCTCCGAGATCTGCGGCACCGCCAGCTCCTCGATCTCCGGGGGCGGCGGACCGACTGCGGGCCGCTCCTCGGCGGCGATGAACGCACGGCTCAGCTCGGCGTTGGCGGCGTCGACGTTGAGGGCCATGCTGCGTACCGTCTTCACCCATTCCTCCTGGATCCGATCGAGGATGTCGATGTCGCCCTCGCGGGAGAGCTTGATCTCCTCCCTGATGCCCTTGATGTCATCGATGTCGGGAGACCGCTTGAGCTTGATGTTGTCGATGATCTCGATCTTCTCCTTGATCTCGTACTTCAACTCCTTGAAGATCTTGAAGGAGACGCCCACGGACTTGCAGGCGGACGCGATCCCGTTGGCCACCACGAACAGGCAGTAGTTGCCGAACGGAACCGACGCCGGCACGTAGAAGTTGCAGGTGTGGACCACGGTGCCGGTCTGCAGGCCCATGGTGGAGAAGCCGGACGTGCGGCAGTAGTAGACCTGGCTGGTCGACGTGGACTCGAGGCGGACGAGCGGGTAGTTGGTGGCCATGGTGGCGTCGTTGCCGTAATAGGCGCCCTGGGTGAGCCCGTTGATCTGGCGGCCGGAGAGCGTGTAGGTCTTCTTGCGCTTCAGGTTCGACGGGCAGGCGGTGATCGTCGGCGCCCACACCGGGTCCGGTCCGCTGCCGGGCGTGTAGAGCTCCACCGTGGTGGTGCCGGAGGTGAAGAGCACCTCGCCCGACGGCAGCATGAGCATCCGGCCCCAGTAGGGGGTGCTGGCCGCGTTGGCCGGGTCGGGCACCTGGGAGATGACGTTGGTGTCCGGGTCGTACTCGAACGCGTAGGTCGGGGGGTTGAACGTGGCCGGCGACGTGATCGGACCGGAGGTGAAGAGCACGTTGCCGTCGGGCATGACGCACGCGGGGGCGTCGACGGCGCCCACGGCCTGGCCCGCGACCTGGGGGATGGTGGGCCCCTGCACCCAGGTGCCGGCCTGGTTGGCGATCGGCGGCGGCGTGTAGAGGGCGGTGAAGCCGGTGGCCCCGATCACGAACAGGCGACCGTCGGGCAGCAGGGTGGAGGCGCCGATCTCGGAGATGCTGTCGACCAGCACCTGGGGCGTGGCACCGGCCGCGACCCACGTGTTGGCGGCGATGATGTACTTCTCCGCGTTCGGCGGGTTCGAGCAGTCGACGGCGTGGATGGTGCCGTCGGGCAGCAACGACCAGCTCTCCTCGCCGACGGAGCTGATCTTGTCGGCGGCCGCCGTCCAGGTGTTGGCGACGGGGTCGTAGATGGCCGTCTTCCGGGTCCCGACCTGGCCGACCATGAACCGGCCGTCGGGCAGCACGCAGCCGGGGGCGTCGCCGATCTGGAACCAGCCCGCCGGCGTCGCCAGGGTCGTCCAGGTGTTGGCCACCGGGTCGTAGATCTCGGCCCCCAGCAGCCAGACCATGGCGCCGTTGTCGTACTCGCCCCCGACGACGATCACCCGCCCGTCGCGGAGCACGCCGGACGCGTAGTAGAGCGGCGCGTGGACGCTGTCGGCCATGGTGGCCCACGTGCCGTTGCCGTAGTCGCCGTTGGCGTCAGGGGTGAGCCGGTACCACTTGTTCGTGCTCACGCCCTGGACGAGGACGGTTCCGTCGGTCAGGAGCAGGGGCGTCTCCACCTGCGCCGGGGGAGCGTTCGTGAGCGTCCGCCAGGATCCCGCCATGACTTCCTCCTTCGTCAAAGCGCCGCCGATCGGCGCCGGAAGACTACCAACGCCGTCCCCGCTCCGCCCCGCGGGGCGACGGGAGGAGACCCCCGCGAGGAAGATGTCAGGTTTGTTTCAGCGCCGTCGGATAACTTCGCGCCGGCCTGGGCGAGCGAGGGAGGACAGCATGGAGGAACGCAGTCCGGCGGACGTGGTGCGGCTCATGCAGGACGAGGGCGTGGAGATCGTCGACTTCCGCTTCTGCGACCTGCCCGGGCTGATGCAGCACTTCTCCACCCCTGCCCATCAGCTGACGGAGGACGGGTTCGAGGAGGGCTACGGGTTCGACGGGTCGTCGATCCGGGGGTTCCAGGAGATCCAGGAGTCGGACATGATCCTGATGCCCGATTCCAACACGGCGGTGATCGACCCCTTCCGGGAGGCCAGGACCCTCAACCTGAACTGCTTCGTCCGGGACCCGGTCACGGGCGACTCCTACACGCGCGACCCCCGCTACGTGGCCAAGAAGGCGGAGGACTACCTGGTCTCGACGGGGCTGGCCGACACGGCCTATTTCGGTCCGGAGGCGGAGTTCTACATCTTCAACGACGTGAAGTTCCACCAGGACCAGCACTCGGCCATGTACTCGGTCGACTCGGTGGAGGGCATCTGGAACTCAGGCGCCGACGAGAAGCCCAACCTCGGGTTCAAGCCCCGGTACAAGGAGGGCTATTTCCCCGTCCCGCCCATGGACCACTTCCAGGACCTGCGCTCGGAGATGATCCTCATGCTCGAGCGGGTGGGGATCGACACCGAGGTGCAGCACCACGAGGTGGGCACCGCCGGCCAGGCCGAGATCGACATGCGCTTCGACACCCTCCTGCGCATGGCCGACAAGCTCATGCTCTACAAGTACGTCACCAAGTCGGTGGCCTGGGCCCACGACCTGTCGGTGACGTTCATGCCCAAGCCCCTGTTCCAGGACAACGGGTCGGGCATGCACTGCCACCAGTCGCTGTGGAAGGGCGGCGAGCCGCTGTTCTTCTCGGAGACGGGCTACGGCGGGCTGTCCGACATGGCCCGCTGGTACATCGGCGGGCTCCTGACCCACGCCTCGTCGATCCTGGCCTTCGCCGCTCCGACGACCAACTCGTACAAGCGGCTGGTGCCGGGGTACGAGGCGCCGGTGAACCTGGTGTACTCGCAGCGCAACCGGTCGGCGGCGGTGCGCATCCCCCTCTATTCCAAGAGCCCGAAGGCCAAGCGCATCGAGTTCCGCTGCCCCGACCCGTCGTGCAACCCCTACCTGGCCTTCTCGGCCATGCTCATGGCCGGCATCGACGGGGTGCAGAACCGCACCGAGCCCCCCGATCCGGTCGACAAGGACCTCTACGACCTCCCGCCGGAGGAGCTGGCGCTCGTGCCCCAGGTGCCGTCGTCGCTCGAGGAGGCCCTGCGGGCGCTGGAGGCCGACCACGACTACCTCACCAAGGGCGGCGTCTTCACCCCCGACCTCATCGACACGTGGGTCGCGTACAAACGCCTCCGCGAGATCGACGAGGTCCGCCTCCGCCCCCACCCGTGGGAGTTCATGCTCTATTACGACATCTGAGCAAAAGAGCAGCTTGACCTGCGGTTATCCCGACGTACAGTCGTCCTGGTGCACATTTGGTGCACTCCACGTGGCGAGTTCGGCGTCAATTGCAGCCCGGGTACGGTCCTCCTCGTCAGCGAAGAGGTGCCCGTAGACGTCGAGTGTCGTCTTGGCCGACGAGTGCCCGAGGCGGGCCTGAATGACCTTCACTGAGGCTCCGGACCGGATCAGGACACTGGCGAAATAGTGTCGAAGGTCGTGAGGGGTGGCCCATTCGGGAAGCCCCGCCCGACGCGCCGCCGCCCCCCAGACGACGGCGAACGGCGACTGCTGGATCGGGGCATCGCGCTCGTTCGTGAAGATCAGACCGGGTTCGTCCCGCGCCGGCCACCGGCTCAGATGACCTGCCAAGCCATCCCCGATGACGCTGGCAAGAGGGAGGGTGCGATAGGACGCCGGCGTCTTCAGCGGAGCAAGCGCCACGCCCTCGCCTCGGACGCGCAACGAGCTGCTGGTCGACCCGGATCGTGCGACGTAAGAAGTCCACGCGATCGACTGTGAGGCCCGAAGAGCTCGCCCGGCCGGAGACCCGTACCGGCACCCGCGACAACGAGGCCTCGGTACCGCTCGGGCACCGACGCTGCCATGGCGAAAATCTGGTCGCGCGACAAGACAGGCACTTCGGCGCCAGTCTTGGCCGGCCTGCGAATGTCGATGCAGGGGCTGACCGTCAAGACGCGGTCCCGTACGGCCGCCCGG
>Ga0207687_10003880_pt1 | contig 10035 bp, 7 predicted proteins | sample KBSM54metaG_FD_184399 | JGI IMG/M metagenome (GOLD analysis project Ga0207687, IMG submission 184399) | Miscanthus rhizosphere microbial communities from Kellogg Biological Station, Michigan, USA - KBS M5-4 metaG (SPAdes) (version 2) | ecosystem: Host-associated > Plants > Roots > Rhizosphere >... | reverse complement strand
CTGGGACCTCTCCAAGAATCCCGGCGGCTCCAGTGCCGGTGCGGGTGCTGCTGCCGCGGCCGGCTACGGTCCCCTGCATCTCGGCACCGATATCGGCGGTTCTGTACGATTGCCGGCCGGCTGGTGTAGCGCCCGTGATGAAGCGAGCGACCGCGTTCACGCGACCTGTTCGGAGCTAGCCATGGATCCCAAATTGAGCCGCAGAGATTTTGCCAAAGGCGTTTCGCTAGTGTCCCTCGCCGGGGCAACGGGCGTCTCGCTCGGTTGCGGAGGCGCGAGCACCAATCAGTTCGCCCACGCTTCAGCGCCCGATGCAGGCGGTTTTGGGCGCATCAGCTTGAATGCCTACTGCTTCAATTCGGCCCTCAACGATCTGTCGAAGACACGCAAGCAGTCGAGCTGCGTCCAAACTTTGTTCGACGTGCTGGATTTTGCCCACAAATACAAAGTCGACGCGATTGATCCGACCGGCTATTTCTTCCCGCAATTTCCAGACGCTCCACCCGATAGCTACCTCGACGAATTCAAAGCGCGGGCGAACGAACTCGGTATCGCCATCAGTGGCACCGGCGCACGGAATGACTTTGCGCAGCCCGACCCAGATTCGCGAGCTCGCGACGTGAACATCGTCAAGACGTGGTGCAAGGTCGCAGCGCACCTGGGCGCGCCCGTGGTGCGCTTGTTCGCCGGCGTGGTGCCGCTCGGCTATGAACAGCGCTGGCAAGAGGTGGCCACGTGGATGGCGGAAAGCATGCGCGAGTGCGCCGTGTTCGCCAGAGATTACGGCGTCAAGCTGGGGCTACAAAACCATGGCGATATGCTGCGGTCCTCGGATCAGGTTTTGCGCGTGCTCGAGATGATCGACTCGGACGTCGTCGGCGTCATCAACGACACCGGCTACTATTCCACGCCCGATCCATACGTGGATATCGAGCGCATGATGCCGTATACGATCAGCATTCAAGTCAAGGAAAGCGTGCGCCCCGTCAAAAAGCAGAACCCCAATTACACGGATCTGCCGCGCCTGCTTCGGATCATCAAAGACAGCGGATATCCCGGCTATTTACCGATCGAAACCCTGCCCACCGTGCAGCAGCATTCCAGCACTAAGCCGGGCGACTACAATCCGTCGCTCGCGGTCACTCGCTTCCTGGTCAAGCTGCGCGCCGCGATCAGCGAGGTGACCGGTCAGCCACTGGTCGAAACTCCGGGCGAGATCCTGTGCGATCCGACGGATCCGCGAGACCCGACGACTGGGCGGGCGATCGAACTGCAATAGCGGTGGCCGCCTCGCGCGCAATCGGACCGATCTGCTGTTATGCCGACCACAAGTCAGCAAGCCGAATCGACAGCGCTTCGAAAGGTTCGCACTGCACGACGGCTTCTGCGCGCCAAGCGCCCACGAGGCGATATCCAGCTCCGTCGAGCCGAAGCACTTCCAGGGTCTGAAGAAGCGGGTCGACGAGCCACACGTGGCCGACGTGCTCCCTGGCGTAGATTGGGAGTTTCTCGGTTCGGTCGATCGAGGCGGTCGATGGCGACAGGACCTCGCAGACCCAGTCAGGCGCCAATTCGAATGCGCTCGACTTGGGTAGCGCCGGCATCCGCTCGCGACGCCAGCCGACGATATCCGGAACGAGCACGTCGCTATGCAGATGAAGCTCCGGCTCGATGAGGATGATCCAGCCACCCGGTCCACCACGACCACGGTCGAACGGGCCATAGAGTTCGCCTCCAAGGCTGGAGGCGGCGCGAGCGTGCGGAGGCGACGGACGAGGACTGGTGTGAAGCTCGCCGTTGAGGATCTCGGCCACAAGATGAGCGGGCACCGCTCGGAGGTCATCGTACGTGGCGCGGCGCCGTGCTGGATCGGCCATGACCTACATAGCTTAGCAGGCGGCGCCGACCCAAGCGCCGCTAAATCACCGCAGCAAGTCGCGAGCCGCCGGCTAAAATCCAAAGATATCGCGGGATGCCGTCCGCGTTGCGCCCCCCGCGATTCGAATTTCCGAAGCCCGCCCAAGTTCCGGTGCATGGGCAAGCCGCCTTCGAGATATCGACCGCGTTGCGGATTCAACACGCCCGGCAACGTCCCACTCACGCCGAGGTCGCCCACCACGGTGACATCACTCGCGCCCATGGCCTGGCAAATCGTCACTAGCAACTGGGACCAATCGTACTTCGACTGAAAATCGAGCAATCTCCCCGTATTTCCTGTGTTGATGGCGCCGCCGAGGCGACCCGCCAGCACGGCGATGGCCGGCTCGAGTTGATGCACGGCGCCGTAGTTCATGTCGTAGCCCCAAACGACCAAACTGTTGTCCAGCAACGTGCCGTTGCCTTCCTTGACGCTACTCATTTGTTTCAGCAGGTACGCGAGCTGCTCGGCGTACCAATGGCTCATCCGGTATTGCCAATTCACTGCGTCGTCGGTGGTCAGATGAGAATTGGTGTGATGTTGGGGCGCGGCGGGGTCGAGCCAGGTGTGCCGAAGCATGCTGAACGTGCGTGACCATTGCAGCGTCGCGATGCGCGTCGCGTCGCACGCGAGCGCCGCCACGGTCAGATCGCTCTGCATCTTGAGCAGATCGGGAAAACTGTCGTTGTCGTACAGCTTGCTTTCCAGACCGGGGCTGAGCGTCGGTGGCGCGCAAACCGCGCCACTCGGCACCGCGGCGACCGCCGGCGCCTCGAGACGCTTTTCGATATCGCGAATGCTGGCAATATGGCCTTGGATCTTGTCGCGGTCTTGCGCGCCCACCTTGCCACCCAACGTGTTCAGTTCCCCCAACACCAGGTCGAGCACGCTCTTGCGCTGTGCGCGCACCGCCGCTAGCGCAGGCGTCGTCACGATCTTCATGCCGCCGCCGCTCAGCATCAACGAGTTGAACACGTGATACGGATCGGGGTCGGGCAACACCGGCGTGTTGGACGCCGAATAGGTCATGTATTTGGTGCTGACATCGAGATCGCCGCCAATCTGTTCGTCGTGGGCGACGGAGAGAGCAAGGCTTTGAAACGGCGTCTGCTGAGGCAACTTCGCGGCCAGAATTTGATCGATTGAAGGGCTCTTCGCGAAATCGAAGCCACCCGCGCTGTTTTCGTTCAAAGACGAAGCGGTCCACAGGCTGGCCATCGCCACTTCGTGAGGGCCGCCGCCGCGGGGCTTTTTGCGCGCCAAGTTCTTGGGAAAGATCAGCGAATTCCTGAACGGCGCCAACGGCTCGGTGATGACTCCCGGCGGAAACGTGAAGCCTTGCTCGCTACCGCTCGGCCAAAACCGACTCTCGATGGTGCCATTGGGCGCGAAGGTCAGCAGCAGTCGCTTGGGAAACGTGGCTGAAGCCGCCTCTGCCATGCCGTCCAGGTAGGGAATGAACGGACTCAAGGCCGTGCTCAAGCCAAGCGCCTTCAGGAACGTACGACGAGTCTTGCTACGCGAATGCATGGCTCTTGAACCTCACGGCCCGGGGATGGCTTGCCGATACCGGAAGGCGCGCGTGGCGGTGAGCGCCACGATCAGATCCGGAATCCGATATTGATTTTCAGAAAACGTCTGAAAAGCGGCGCCAATCGCCGCTTGATCGCCGTCATTCTCGAGGCGCCCGAAGGCGAACCGAAACCACTCGGTCGCCACACAACGGCGCACGGTGTCGTCTACGGCGAGGCGTTGCATCAGGTCGATTGCGTTCACGACCGGGCCGTCATGCGTCGCGCTGCCTTGCAACGAGCCACTCGAGTCGACCGGTTGGTTGCCATCCTGAGTCCGATAGCGACCGATCGCATCGTACGTTTCGAACGGCGTACCGAGCGGGTCCATCTGAGAATGGCACCCGCCGCAAGCAGGGCTCTTCGTGTGCTGCTCGAAGCGCAGGCGCGCGGACACGTTCGGGTCGACCGGTGGTGGGGTCGTGTCGACGTCCGGCGGCGGGGGCGGCAGCAGAGTGCACAAGAGCTGCTCACGAACCATCTCGCCGCGATGCACGAGCGACGTTTGGTCGACGTGCGCGTGCGTGGCCAGCACGGCAGCACTGGTCAACAAGCCCAAGCGGTTCGCGGGCAGCGCTACTTGCACGACCGCTGAGGGATTCGCAGGCGCCTGGCCCGCAATGCCGTAGAGAGAAAAGAGTGGCGGCTCGACGAATGAAGTGTTGCCCCCGAGCAACGTTTCGAGACGTCCGTCGCCCAAGCGCACATCGTCCGAGAGATCATCGAACTCCTCACGCATCGCCGCTCGCAGCTCCGGGGTGAACGCAGGGTCGGTCTTTTCCAGGCTGCCGAGCCCTTGGAGGCCCAGCCACTGCTCGTGAAACGAGATCATCGTGTCACGAGCGCGCGGGTCGCCCAGCATCTGCCGAGCGAGCGCCGAAACCGTCGCGGGGTCGCGCAACTGATCCGCGTCCGCCGCCGCCAGCAGCGTGGCATCCGGCATCGTGTTCCAGATGAAGTAGGACAAACGAGACGCCATCTCGAAACTCGTCAGCGGCGTCGCGCCGTCCGCCTCGATGCTGCCCTTCGTCCCGAGCTCGACCCGATACAGGAAATAGGGCGACTGCAGCATCGCGCGAAGCACCAGTGCGACGCCACTCGCGAAGTCGGCATTCGCGCGACCAGCGGCGAACAGCGCGAGATACGCCGTCACCTCGTCCGTCGTCAGCGGTCGTCGATAGGCGCGTCGCCCAAAGCTCCGAATGAACGACTCACTGCACGAAGCCTCGCTCGAGTCTGCGGGAGCGCAGCCAACGATCGCCGAAAGGTTCGAACCGACGCTGGTAGCCGCCAAGGCCTCCGCCGCGTCTTGGTACTGCTCGACTTGCAGATCTTGCACCGGCAAGCTCGAGTTGGCAGCAAAGCCTGCCTGGTCCTCGTCTTCGGCGAAAGACGCGGCTGGGTCGCCGGTGATCCCCAGCAAATCGCGCACGGTGTTGTCGTATTGGGCGCGAGTCAGGCGGCGGAGCAATGGCTGGTCCGCAGCCTGAACGCCCGGCCCTTTGCGGGCGTTGGACCCGGAAATACTGCCGGTACACCCGCAGGCGAACGCCGCCGCCAGCGCAAGCGGGCGCGCCAAGCGCAGCTCTTTTGCAAGCATCGCAGGATCCAATACCCGTAGCGCCTCTCAATCAGGCGGCCTGCCCACGGCCGACTCCGGGTATCTGCCGGTAGGGTAGGACACGCGCAGCCGATGTCCGGGCCCCGAAGCCTCGTGTATGCTTCTCAGAGCGACCGTTTTCAGAATCGCGAAGTCGGCGAGAGCGCCGCACACTCGAACATGCCCGGCGCAGCCATCGTCATCGAGATCACGGCCACGGACGCGAGCTCACCGTACACGGCGGCGCTGCTCGAAGCGTGCACCCGAGGCTCACGCGCCAACGTGCCTTGTCTGCTGCCCAGCGAGGGTGACGCGACCCCGCCCGCAATGGTCGCCGTCGTCACCTGGGAGGGAACGGAACGGCGCGCCGTGCAAGTTCAAGTCGGTGCGCACCGCACGGCTGGCCCGGAGTGGTCGAACCGTCACCTGACATTCAACGAGAGCGACGCGGAAGTGGAGCGCTGGCGCGCCGTCGGTCTCGTCATCGCGACTCTGGCGGGAGAAGTCTTCGAAGCCGAGCCAGCGCGCGCTCTCCCACCGGAGCCAGCGCCAAAAAAGCAACCCGAGCCCGCACGGCCCTCGCCTCCCGCGGCAGCCCCCGATACCCGAAGTCCAGCCTGGACGCTCCAGGCCGGCGCCGAGCTCGCGCGTGGGAGTGGCAACTCGTTGTCTGCTTATGGCGCGTCTCTCCGTATCACCCGGCAGCTCCTGCCACGCTTCTTGTTCGCGACTGCCTCCGCTCGCTACGAACTCGAACCCACGACCAGCACGGGAGTCCAGCTGAGCTGGGCGTGGGCAACGCTCGGTCTCGGTGCTTCCGTCCCGCTCGTTGGCACGAACCTTTCGTTCGAAGGGCGGGTCGAGCCGGCGCTGGGGAGCGCGCGGGCCGCACTCGCTCACCCGGCACCCGGTACATGGGCTCAGAGCGGCACGCTCTTCGCTCTCCGAGAAGGAGCCGGGCTCGTCTGGTGGTGGTCGGAGTGGCTGGGCGTCGACGTCAGCGCGGACGCGTTCGAGATCAGCCGGCGCACGGTCGTTCGCGACCAGAACGGCAGCAGGGACGTCGCACGCGTCGAACCGTTCGGTTGGTCAACGGCGATCGGGCTGCGTGTCGGGTTTGGGCGCTGAAGGCAAAGCGCCGGTCAAACGCCGGAATAGGCCGAGAATCCGCCGTCGATCGGGATGATCGCGCCCGTCACGAACCCAGACAAACTCGGGTTGCACAACCAAAGCAGGGCTCCGAGCAGCTCACGCGGCTCGCCGAAGCGACGCATCGGCGTGTGGGCGATGACCTTTTCCGCGCGCGGCGTGAACGATCCATCCGCCTGGAGCATGAGCGCGCGGTTCTGCTCGGTCAGGAAGAAGCCCGGCGCAATCGCGTTCACGCGGATGAGCGCTTGCGCAAAATGAACGGCCAACCATTGGGTCAGGTTCGTGACCGCCGCCTTGGAGGCACTGTAAGCCGCCACCTTGGTCAATGGTTTGAGCGCGCTCATGGAAGAGAGGTTGATCACCGAGCAACCGGAGCGCCCCAACATTTGCCGCGCGAAAGTTTGCGTCGGCAACAGGGTCCCGAGCAAATTCAAATCGAAGACGAACTTGAAGCCCTCCAAATCCAGGTCGAAAAAGCCCATTCCCGCGTGCGCAGGCGCGGCGTCCAACTCGAAATACTCCTGAGCCGTGATGCCTTTCGGGTGATTGCCGCCCGCCGCGTTGATCAAGATATCGCACGGGCCGAGCGTCTCGGCGATTCTGGAGGCCGCGTTCTCGAGCGAGGCGCGCTCCAAGACATTGCACACGAGGCCAACGGCCTTTCCGCCGGCGGCGCGAAGCTCCGCCGAGAGCGCCTCGAGCTTGCGCTGGTCGCGCCCGAGCACCGCCACCTTCGCGCCGGCTGCTGAAAGCTCGCGGCACATCTCGGAGCCCAAGACGCCGCTACCACCGGTCACGACCGCCACGCGGTCTCGCAGAGCCACGTAGCGCTCGGCGCTGCTCATTGGAAACCCACCGCGCCGACCTCGGCATGAGTCAACGTTTCCCAAACCATGTGGTGGTCGGCGTCGGTCGGGCGGATCTTGGCGATGAACTTCTGCGTGTTCGGCAAAGACAACCCACGCCGATTCGCGTATTCGTTGTAAGCAATTTCCCAGCTGTGCCCCGACTGCAACTGCAGCACGCCTCCACACAGCCAACTCGGGATCGGCGCTCCAACCAAAAAGGAGGCGTTGAATTCCAAGCCGGCAACGATTCGCTCGGCCTGCTCGCCGTACAGGTCAACCCCCTGGATCTTCGCTGTCTCCGCAGTATCGACCAGGCCAGCGAAGCCATATTCCAAATGATGAAAGTCGCGACACGCCTCTTGGCCCATGCCGTCAGCGAGAAACTGCGTTTGGCCACCCCAAAAGGTCTGCAATTGCGTGGCGTCGTATTTCGGGCCGGGCGGGTTCACCGGCAGCGCACCATCGCTCTTCAGGTAGATGTAGGACGGCGTTCGCGCGCGCCACATGTCGAGCGCCGTGTTGAACGTCGCTCGGTCGTCCGTGAACACGCCGATGGCCGCCGAGGCTTCGATCATCACCGCTTCCCAGTTGCCGTTCGCGGTGAGTCCGTATTTTCCGCCCGCGGTGTTGGCCGTACCGGCGATCGTGATCGGCAGATACGCCGTCGTCAGCATCAGCTGGAAGCGCGCCACATCCGCCGCCGACCAGCCATCATACGTGTAGCGCATCAATTCCGCGGCGCGCGTGAAGACCGACCCGGTCCAGCCGGATTCAGGCAGGGCGTTGCTCAGCGTGTGAGTCTTGAGCACCGCGGACCACGCGTTCATGATCTCGATCGATTTCTTGGCGCTCGCTTCGTCACCGGTGATCACCCAAAAGAGCGCGTGCGTGTAGGCGGCGATCGCGTCGCTCTGCTCGTCTGAACAGCCGTTGTTCGGCATCGAATACGGGCCGCAATCCACCGAAGCCCAGGGTTTTGCGGTGTAGCTCAGCGACCCGTAGCTGCTCGCTTTGGCCAGATTCAACGCCGAGGTCCACGGCTCTGCACCCGCTGCCACTCGCGCTTTGACGAACTCCAGTTGCGCGCGGGTGACGAGCACTCCCGGGTGGCGAAATCCCGAAGGCCCGACCACATCGCCCGGACCCGGATTGGACGAGCCCGCGGTCGCGGCAACCGTACCCCCAGTCGCAACCGAACCGCCCGCGCCTCCGCCGCCCGGTGCGCCCGCAGCGCCGGGGTCCCCACCGCTCGGCGTCCCGTCCATCGAGGAAGAATGGCTTCCGGCACAGGCGCAAGGGGCAGCACACAGCGCAAGCGTCAGCAGCGAACGATTCCAGCGGTCCACGAGCGTTAATCGCCGTTCCGCTCGAAAAGCAGGCAGCCGGCGCTGGGCAACGGCTCACGCACGCCGCGCGCGCCTCCCGATCGGTGGCTCCGGGTATTACCCGACGGTACCCATGAAACGCTCGAACGCTGCTTCGGTCGCCCTCACCCTGTTCGCGGCAACCTGCACGCTCGAACTGGGTTGTTCCAGCAGCGGCTCGCCCATTGCGGCTATCGCCGGCGACTCGAGCGGAGGCGCGACCAACGCCGGCGCGCCGAACGGTGGCGCAACGGGCGGCGACGTGGCGAGCGGAGGCTCAATCAGCGGAGGAGCAGCGGGCTCACTCGGTGTCTCTGGCGCGCCGAACACGCGCACGAGCGACATTCCAACCAACGGCTGGGCCAGCGGAGTTCCCGCCATCAGCGACGGCAAAGCCATCACCTACTATCCAGCGATCGACAACGCCGCCATGGGCGACTACCAAGCGCCGGGCGGCGGCGGTACCTACGTTGCGCAGATCGTGCCGCTCGTCACCGGCGGCTACCAAGCGGCGTTGCTGCACGCGTTCGACGTCCCCGCCGATGTGCCTGTCGCGATCTTGAAGGGCACGGCAGCCAACAACCGCGTCACCTTCACGGGCGGCGGCTGGTCCGCCACCTTGGAATCGGGGCAATTCACCGGCCAAAACGCCGCCGAACAGTTCTCCCTGACCTATGTCGACCACGCGTCGAAAACGCTGGGCGCGCCGCCTCCCGCCAACGCGGTGGTGTTGTTCGATGGCACGAACCTCGACGCTTGGGCAAAGAAGGACGCGACCAATTGGCTTCAAGCGGCAGGGCCCGCGGGCTGGAAGCTGGTCGACGGCGGCGCGGTCGAGGTGGTGCCCGGCGCGGACGGCATCATCACTCAAAAGAACTTCGGTGATTACCACCTGCACCTCGAATATCGCACCATCGGTTCACCGACCAATAGCGGCGTCCTGCTCGAGGGGCGCTACGAGTCGAACATCAACGAAGTCTACGGGCTCTACGACAAGTCCCCGGGCGGCGGCTTCGACAACTGCACGCCTGCAGCAGCCAAAATCAAGATCCGCGCCGCGCTAGCGCCGCTCGCCTGGCAAACGCTGGACATCGATTTTACGGCGCCGCGCTTCGATGCCGCGAACAAGAAGATCGCCTCCGCGAATGCAACGGTGGATCTGAACGGCGTCCGCATCTACGACCAGATGCAGCTCGATCCGCCGACCGGCGGTGCCGCGCGCTTTGGCGAGGCCCCCACTGGACCCGTGATGCTGCAAGAGCACGGCATGGCGCTTCAGTTTCGCAATATCTGGTTGGTGGAGAGCCCCCAGTAAGCGGCCGAGGCGCCGCTCCGATTTCAATCACCGCCACTGCACGAAGGAAACGAGGATCGCGGATGTTAGTGATCGTGATGGGCGTCACGGGTTCGGGTAAATCCACCATTGGGCGCTCGCTCGCGCACCGCGTCAGGGATGCGTTGGCGGTCTAACGCTCGTGGTCACTGCTTGGGCGGGTGATTGATCGACCTGACCGCGTAGTCAGCCGATCCCGCGCCGCAGGTTTATCCGACGCTCGAGCGTGCGGAGCAGCGCATCGATCGC
>Ga0207687_10003879_pt1 | contig 10036 bp, 9 predicted proteins | sample KBSM54metaG_FD_184399 | JGI IMG/M metagenome (GOLD analysis project Ga0207687, IMG submission 184399) | Miscanthus rhizosphere microbial communities from Kellogg Biological Station, Michigan, USA - KBS M5-4 metaG (SPAdes) (version 2) | ecosystem: Host-associated > Plants > Roots > Rhizosphere >... | reverse complement strand
GAGCCAACGCCTCGACGACCAAGTCCAGCCCCCAGTCCCGTGCGGATCCAGGCGACCCGGCGAGCGTGTCTTCCTCGTTTCGATCGCTCGAGCCGCACGCGGGGCACTCCACGAGTTCGAGCGGATACGGGTGCCCGCACACCGCGCAGTGACACATGAAACCAGTCGTGCGCGTCCCGTGCGATTGCTGAGGCGCCGGCGCTCCCGCGCAGAACACCATCTCCTGCGTGCCGATGCGCACGCGCTCGCCATCGCGCAGCTCGTGTAGGCTTTGTAGCGTTGCTCCGCCGACCTGGACGCCGTTGCGCGAGCCGAGGTCTTCTATCGTTGCGCGATCGCCGCGAATGCGGATGCGCGCGTGTTCACGCGAAACGAGCGGATCCTCGATCGTGACTTGGCAGGTCGCGCTTCGACCAATGACCGTATCCCCTTGTGGCAGATCGATCTCTTGAAGCAGGAACCTGAGCCTGAAACGGGCCAAAGACACCAGTCGGGGTTAGTTGAAAACGGAATCATAAGGGTAGTCTGCGTGCCCCTCCTCCGTCAAAGTTCATCCGCCACAGAAAATACTCTCGCCGACGCTTCGGGCCGGTTACCAGGCAGGCGTTCGGTTTTGGGACGGACAGTTTTGCCGGGCGCCCGCAACTGCCACACTCCATGACCGGGCAGCGCACACTGGCGGTGGAGGGCGCCGCTGACCGGCCGCCCGCCTACCTTGGCCTACAAACGAGAGCAGCGCGCGCTCACCGTATCCGGCAAACGCGCGCTGTTCGCGCTCCTCGACCGCTCGTCGACACGAGAGGGGTGAGGATACGTCAGTCGATCAGGCTTTGAACTTCTTCATGAAGTCGGCCAGCGCTGCGACCGCTTCGCGCGGTACCGCGTTGTAGATCGAGGCGCGCATGCCACCGACCGAGCGGTGCCCCTTCAGGCCTTCCATCTTCAGCTTCTTGGCTTCGGCCAAGAACTCGGTCTCGAGTTCCGGCGTCTTCAAGGTGAAGACCACGTTCATTACCGAGCGTGACGCCTTCTCGACCGGGCTACCGTAGAAGTCCGAGCGCGCGTCGATCACGTCGTACAAGAGCGCGGCCTTCTCCTTGTTCAGCTTCTCCATCGCAGACAAGCCGCCGTTGGCTTTCACCTCGGCGAGCACGTTGCGCAGGATGTAGATCGAGAACGTCGGGGGCGTGTTGTAGAGCGAGTTGTTCTCGACGTGCGTGCGGTACTGGAAGATCACCGGAATGTCCGTGCGACCCTTCTCGACCAGGTCCTTACGGACGATGGCGACCACGAGCCCGCTCGGGCCGAGGTTCTTCTGCGCGCCTGCGTAAATCAGGCCGAACTTGGACACGTCGATCGGGCGCCAAGCGATGTCGCTCGACATGTCCGCGATCAGCGGCACCGAGCCGGTGTCGGGGAACTCGTGAAACTGCGTCCCGAAGATGGTGTTGTTGCTCGTCATGTGGACGTAAGCAGCGTTCGGGTCGAGCTCGAGCTCGCTCTGCTTCGGCACGCGACCGAACTTCTTGTCCTTCTCGGTCGTGCCGGCGACGCGGGCCGTGCCCAAGGTCTTGGCTTCTTTGTAAGCCTTCTGCGACCAAGCGCCGGTCATGATGTAGTCGGCGCTCTTGCCTTGCGGCAAAAGGTTCATCGGCACCACGGCGAACTGTTGGCTGGCGCCGCCTTGCAAGAACAGGATGTTGTAGTCGTCGCTGACGTTGAGCAGCTCTTTGACGAGGCCGATTGCCTCGTTGTGCACGGCCTCGTACACCTTGCCGCGATGGCTGTGCTCCATCACGCTCATGCCGCTGCCATCGATGTCGAGCAGCTCTTTTTGAGCGCGTTCGAGCGCGCCTAGTGGGAGCGCTGCGGGGCCTGCATTGAAATTCATTACTCGAGCCATGGTCCTCCACGCGGGCATAAACCCGCGCGCCTCAGCTAGCGCCAGTGCTGCGTCGCGTCAAGGGGCGCCGAGGTACTCACGCGCGACCGCATCCAACACGCTGGTTGGTACAGCGGCAGCGCGGTCCACTCGATATCCGTTGCCCGAAACCGACACCACCGTCGAGGGTGCGCCGCCTGGACTCTCGCCGCGCAAGACCAGCAAGCGGCCCTCGGTCAGCGCGTCCGCAAACACCGCTTCGACCTCGCTCGAGCGAGTCGCGGGTGGCTGACCCGGCAGGTTGGCGCTCGTGGCGCTGAGCGGCCGCCCCACGCGGCGCGCAATCTCTGCGGCGGGCGACTGGCCTGGCAAGCGCACCGCGATCGTGCCTTCACGCGCGACGCGCGCTTCGATCCAAGGGGCCGCGGGCAGCGCAATGCTGAGCCCTCCGGGCCAGCGCGCATCCGCGAAGGCACGAGCCAAGCCGGGGATCGGGCCCGCGACGAGCTCTGGCCATGCGGTTTGCGACGGCAATAGGATCGGAACCCCTTTGTCCGCGCCGCGCGGCTTCAGGCCGAACAGTTGCTCGACTGCACTCGCCTGGCCGATGTCGGCGAGCAACCCGAAGAACGACTCGGTCGCCGCGGCGACCACACCGCCCTGCTCGAGCCACGCAACGCACGCAGCGAGCGAATCCGTCACTCCAGTCATGTCACTCCTCTCAACTCGAACCGAGCGCTCGCGCGCCGATGTCGCGCCGATATTGCAAGCCATCGAAATCGATCAAGGCCGCGGCCTCGTAGGCGCGCGTGTGCGCTTCGCGAAGGCTCGGCGCGCGCGCCGTCACACCCAAGACACGTCCGCCGGCGGTCACCACTTCATCCCCTTGCCTGCGTGTGCCCGCGTGGAACACCTGAACACCCGGCACCGCCGCTGCCGCTTCGAGACCGCGAATGACATCACCCTTGCGCGGTGCTTCCGGATAGCCCGCCGCGGCGAGCACCACGCACAGCGCATGATCGGCAGAAACCCGCAGTGTCTCGGGTTTGAGTTCGCCGCGCGCAGCGCCCAAGAGCGCCTCCCCCCAGTCGCCGTCGGTAACCGCCGTCAACACTTGCGTCTCGGGATCGCCGAAGCGGACGTTGAACTCGAGCAACATCGGCTCGCCTTCGGCCGTGATCATCAGGCCGGCAAAGAGCGCGCCGCGAAAGGGCTGGCCGTCACTCACCATTCCCGCGAGGGCGCGCTCGAAGATCTCGCTGCGGATCCGACGTTCGAGCGCGGGTGTAATCAACGGCGCCGGCGCGTAAGTGCCCATGCCGCCGGTGTTCGGACCCCGATCGCCATCGGCGATCCGCTTGTGGTCTTGCGCAGCCGGCAAGAGCACGAAGCGCTCACCGTCACAGATCGCATGCATGCTGGCCTCGGCGCCGCCGATGCATTCCTCGATGACCACCGTTTCACCCGCGGAACCGAAAGCGGCGCCGCTCAACATCTCGCTGGCGGCACGCAGCGCCTCCTCATGTGAACCCGCGACGACCACGCCTTTGCCCGCGCACAGGCCGTCCGCTTTCACTACCGGAGGGCGAGAAAAATCCGCTACGGCGCGTTCGGCCTCGGCAACGCTACGAACCACGTGGAAACGTCCCGTCGGCAACCCGTGGCGAGCCGCAAACTCCTTCATGAAGGACTTGGAGCCTTCGAGCTGCGCCGCGCGGCGATTCGGGCCGAAAACGGCCAAGCCAAGCGCTTGCAGGCGATCGGTCAAGCCATCGCAGAGCGGCACTTCCGGCCCGATCACCACCAGGTCAGGCGCTTCTCGTCGGGCGATCTCGAGCGCGTCACCCTCCGCGTTGCGCAGTACTTTGCCACTGGGCAGGCGGGCCGCAGTGCCCGCATTGCCCGGCGCGACCACGACCTCACCGACGCTGTCACTCGCCAGCAATCGCGCGGCGAGCGCGTGTTCACGGCCACCGGATCCAACGACCAAAATCTTGCTGAGGGCTGCCATATAAGCGGGCCGATTCCGCGCAGAGCGCGGCTGCCGCGTCAATCCTCCTGCGCGCGCCGCGCCGCGTCGGCCGTCGTTCCCCGGCAAGCAGCCCGCCCAAAAGCGCGCGGGCACTCCGCGGGCGAGGCACGAAACCAGTGGGAAAAAAGGCCATTCCGGGCTATCTTCAGGCTTCGCTCCACGCCCATTTCGGAGGTCACGTTGTCGAGCCCGGTCGTGATTCACGTCGTGCGCCCCTACGCGGACGAGGAAGAGTACCTCGCACGCGAGAGCGAGAGCATCAATGCCAAGTCGATGGTGCTCATCGATCAGCCGGCATTGCCGTTCGATACGGCGGTCGTGTTCGACATCCAACTCGGCAACGGCAACAAACCCATTCGCGCCGAAGCCAAAGTGATGGGCTCCGTCGCAGCGACCTCCACGACGCCAGGCGGACTGCGTGTTCGTTTCAAGCGTTTCGGCGCGGCCACCAAAGCGTTCATCGATCGCGCGGTGGCCTTGCATGGGGCGCCCGCGCCTGCGCCCGAAGCGGCGCGCCCAGCTCCAGCGGCGCTCGAAGCCGTGCCGACCTCAGAGCCCGAGCCGATCTCGGCGCCGCTCGCGAGCCCCATCGAGGCGGCAGCGGAACGGGGTGAATCGAGCGGCGTTCATCGTCGGCCGGTGATCCCGGTCGGCGCGCCCGCCAATCGTGAAGAGCTGCTCCAGCGCTTGCGTGTTCGCCTGCGCGACACTCGCCCCGAGCCCGAGCCCAAACTCGACGAGCGAACGGGCTGAACGCGGCTCAATCCACGGCAGGTGGAACGGGAGCACTCGGAGCGACGCCCTCGATCGGCAGATGCGAAAGTTTGATGCCGAGCTTCTCGCTCAGCTCGAAGATACGTGAGTCTCGATAAAATTCGCCGAACGCGATCCGCCCGAGCCCGGCGTTGGCGATCAGCTTGTAGCAACCGAAGCAAGGCGACGCGGTCACGTAGATGTCCGCGTTTTCGAGCCTTACCCCGTTGCGCGCTGCCTGCACGATGGCGTTCGCCTCCGCGTGGACGGTTCGCACGCAGTGCCCATCTTCCATCAAATGGCCCTCGTCATCACAGTGTCCGAGGCCACGGATCGAGCCGTTGTAGCCCGTGGTGAGGATCATCTTGTCGCGCACGATGACTGCGCCCACGTGTTTGCGGTCGCACGTCGATCGAGTCGCGACCACCCGCGCGATGGCCATGAAATACTCGTCCCAGCTAGCCCGTGCGCGCAACGTCATGTTCAGGGTCCTCCGCCGTGTCTTATAGCGCGGCCCCCCAAAGCCAGACGAGAGCCTTGACCCAGGGGGCGGCTCGTGGCTTCGTTCCGGCGTGAAACGCGCCAAAACAGAGGTCGCCTGGCTGCTCGGTGCAGCGTTGTTGCTCGCCGCGCCCGCGCGTGCGCTCGCCGCAGGCCCCGATCCCGCCGCCGACGCCCAACGCCTCATCGCCAAGCTGGACGTGCCGGCGACGCAAAAGCTCGCCGCTGACCCGCTCGTCAAAGCCAAAGCCGCCCAAAAGCGAGCGCAGAGCGCGCGTGGCGCGGGCGATCTCACGCACGCCGCCGAGCTCGACACGCTCGCCCTGCTCTGGGCTCAAGTGGCCGATGACTTGGTGCGCGCGAGCGAGAGCGAAAAGCAGCTGGCCGACGTGCAGAAGAAGGCGCTCGAGATGGAGCAGAAGGCCCTCCGCACCCAAGCCTTGATTGAACAGACCATCGCGCGCCGCGGCCGCGCCGAGCAGAACCTCTCCGCGCTCGAAATCAGCGCGCCGCCCGCAGCCAAGGCCGGCTCCAAGAACAGCACCAAGCCCGCCACCGAAACTGCTGCAAAGCCGGCAGCTAAGCCCGCCACCGATAAACCGGCACCCGGCGGCGTGAAGCCAGTGAAGACCGCGAAGCCAGCCAAATCAGAGGACAAGAAGTGACTCGCGCGTTCCGTTACCTGCCGCTGCCCCTCGCACTCCTGGCCTGCACCCCTACGCCGCGCCCCGAAGTGATGCGCCAAGTCGAAACGGCGCGCGAAAGCGCCGCCGCACGCGAAGCCGCCAAGAGCGCCCCGCAAGCCTACGCAGACGCGGAGCTGCGCCGCAAACAGGCCGAACAAGCCTTCAACGACGACGACCAAGCAGGCGCTCAGATCTTGAGTGAACAAGCCCTCGCTGCGTACGCGCGCGCCGCCGTTCAAGCGCGACTAGCCCGCGCGCAAGGCGCTTTGGCTGATGAGCAGAGCCGCCTGAAGAAGGAGTCGTCGGCCGAAGCCGATCTCGAGGCGCAGCAGCAACGCTTCTTGCTCGAGGCGGAATCGCTAGAAATGCGGCTGAAAGTCGCGCGTGACGCGCAGCCCTTGCCGGTGAGCGCGCCCGCGTCCGCGGAGCGCGAGCAAGCGCGTTTGGCAGCGGTCAAAGCCTTGCTCTCGCAGGCGAAGCTCTTGTGTCTCTCGGCACGGCTGCTCGATCCGGCACGTGATTCGGTGCCGCCGCTGCTCGCCAAGGTCAATGATCTGAGCGGCAAGCTCACCACTCCCCCCGCCCCGATCGACGACGCAACCGCCCTGCGCAGCGGTTGCTTGAAGGAGCTCGTGCTCACCCGGCGACCAGCCACGCAAAAGAGCCCAGCCGGCGGCATTGCCGACGCACTGCTCGCCGAACTCAGCGCGGCGAGTCTGCTCCCCTTTCGGGATGATCGCGGCGTGGTCGTCACGCTGCGCGCCCTGTTCGACAACAAGGACCAACTGAGCGCGGACGCGTCCACGAAACTCGGCACGCTCGGCAAGGTCGCCAAGGCGCACCCGGAGTTTCCCGTGTTGGCCGTCGTGCACGCCGCTCACGGCAACGCGAGCCCGCACGACGTCGCGCAAGCCACTGCCGTCGCGGACGCGCTGCGCAAAGCCGGCGCGAGCCGTGTCGACATCGATACGGCGGGCGCCGCCGAACCAGTGCTCGATCCGGAACGACCGGGCGCCAATGAGCGCAATGCGCGCGTCGAGGTCGTGTTCGTGGCACCTACCAGCTCGTGAGCCGGTCGCCGCAAGCGGCTCCAAGTGGCGCCCTGCGCCTACTATTTGCGAGTCGCGCTCGCCCTGCCGTGCAGTCACGCTGAAACCCTGGACGGAACGTCCCACTGGGCGCAAGTTAGCCTGAGGCTCGGACGTCTTACTTCGGTGTGCGAGGCAGCTACGTGGCGAGAGACTCGATCTTCGATGAGCGCATCGTGTGGACGGCCCGTCCCACCGTGTTCACGCTTCCGCCCACCGCCCGCGCCGCTTCGTTCGTCTGCTTCGTGCTTTCGGCGATTTCGCTGAGCTTTGCGATCGTGATCGCGCTCGCACTGCGCTCGGCGCCGGTCGGCCCGATGCTATTTGCGCTGTGGTGTGCCTCGATGGGCATCGCCGCCCGTGAGGTGCCACGCATTTGGCTGCAGAAGGCGCGCTACGTGGTGACCGAAGAGCACGTCATCGCCTACTTCGGCCCGTTCCGACGCAGCATCGAGCGGAAATCGATCAGCTTTGCGCGGATTTTCTGGAGCGATAGCGATCGCAACGCGGGCGATCTGGAGCTCGTGCGCGCGGTGCCGACGGGCGCGCTCCGGCGGCGCTTGATGTTGAAGCTGTACGGCGTGCGCGCACCCGATCGCGTGTGGGCCATCGTGCGCGGCGCCGAAGCCATTGCTCCCTCGGGGCACGCCGAGCGCCCGCTCGCACAACGGCTCGACCACGGCGAGCGCGTGATCTGGTCGGCGCGCCGGCACCCGCAATTGCGTGCGTATTTGCCGCAGGGTCAGCGCGAATGGGGCCTGCTGGGCATCAGCGGCTTCTTGTTCTTGGGTGTGGGCTGCATGGTCGATGACGGCATTCCGGCCTTGCAACGCGTGGCTCACGGCGGCTTGCCCGTGCGTTCGTTTCCGTTTGCGGCGCTCACCTTCGGTCTCTCGCTCGCGGTGCTGCTGGTGTTCGCGGTTGGCTGCTACATGATTTACGACGCCGTCATCCGTCAGGGTTATGCGGCCAAGCACACGCGCTACCTCATCACCGACAAACGCGTGCTGATCCAGCGCGGCACCGAAGAGCTGCACGTCGACCGCCAACTGATCGTCGACGTGATCGACACCCCCGCCGGCGATGGCCTGCACGACGTGTTTTTCGTGATCGACGGACCACGGGCGCGCGCGCTGGCGGCGAGCGGTGCGTTTGGGGAGCTCGGGCGCGGCCCGCACTTGCGCCCCGTGTTCGAGGCCGTCGACGACGCCGAAGGTGCGAGCCGCGTGCTGCGTGGCAGGCCCGAACCGGATTTTCCGCGCGCCGCCTGAAGACCGCTATTTCGAGGCTTTTTTGGGGCGTTGGCTGAGCGCCACGAGCTCCCGCTCCACGCTCGACTGATGCAGCCGCGCCTGCTCGACCCAGCGGGCGTGATCGGGCTCGGCTGCGGCGAGATAAGACGCCCAATGTTCGGCGGCGTCCGCCAGCGCGTCCCTGCGCGCGGGAGGATCCTTTGTGCCGCGCGCGACGGCCATCGCTGCCAGCGCCTTGTAATAGTGGATCTCGTAACCGGGCGTGTAGAACACACCCGGCAGATCGAGCGCGCTCGGCACGACGAACAACGCGGGCGGCAGGCGAATAGCCAAAGCCTGCGCCGCAGCATCCAAAGCCGACGGCAGATCGCCCGAGCGATCGAGCGCCACCGCGAGGCCGAAGTAAGCCATGGCCACCGCATCGGGCCGCCCCGAGCTCGCGAGCGCGCTGTGATACTCCCGAATGGCGCGCGGGAGATCCCCATCGAACATGTCGGTTTCGGCCAAATTCACGTACAGATTGGCCCGAACATCATCGTCCCAAGTGCGTTCGAGGGCGCGCACGCAAGCAGCGCGCTCGGTCACGTGATCACCGAGTTTGGCCGCCGCGATCGAGAGTTGAAAGAGTCCGGCAGCGGCGAGCGGGCTATCGGGTGCGCGCGCCAAAGCTCGCTCGAGTAGACGGCGAGCTTCCGCTTCACGGCCCGCATCGACATCGACCAGCGCCCCGCCGAGCAAGTAGTCCAGGCGCGGATCCGCTGAGGCGCGGCTATCCAGCTCGGCCATGGTCGTCACACCCAACGTCAACTCACGCACCAATTCCGGATCGATCGCGGAACTGACGCTACCGAGCAGCTCCAGTTGCCCCAAGCGGCGCTCGACTCGCCGCAAGAGCGCGTCGTCCCGGGCCACTTTCGGATCTTTCGCGCGTTGCCAAAGGCTGGGCGTGCCGAGCGCCGTCGCCGAACCGAGCGTCAACGCCAGGGAAGCGAGGAACGCCGCTAAGCCCCTCACGGCTTTGGTGCCTTGTTTGCAGCCAAAGTCGCGCGCTTCCGGGCGTCGGCGAGCCAAATGTTGTCGGCACTGGCGTGGCTCGAGAAGGCTTCCCAGTGCGCGCGCGCGCCCGCGGAGTCACGCGGATCGGTGAGCACCGCGGCCAACGCGTCGAGCTCGCCGGGAGGCAAAATCAGGCCCGGCGCCGGTCCGGCGGTGAGCGCGGCAGCGAGTGTGGCCAGGCGTGGCAAGGCACTGCTCGCGTGCGCCGAAGCGTGGCCCGCGCGAACCGCAACGAGCTGCGTGAGCGCTTTGATCCAAGGCGATAGCCCGAGCGAATGCTGCCGCGCTTGAGCCAGATAGCCGAGCGCCTCCTCGCTGCCGTCCGGAACGTAAGCGAGCACCTCGGCCGCGGCTTCGAGCTCGACGAAAGCGACCTCACGACTGTCATCGAAGAGCGCGCTGCGCGAGGCGAGCGAGCGATACAAGCGCACGGCCAGCGCGGATTTGCCCTGAAGCGCCGCCGCCCGCGCGTAGTCATGCAGCGCGCGGGGATCGGCAAACGCGGCCGGATCTTCGGCCTCGGCGTGGACGAATTGGTCGAGCGCCTCCGCGCTTTGGTTCGAGCGCAGCGCCGCACGTCCGGCGAGCACGCGGACGACCGCAACGTCTCCCGCGATTTGCCCGGCCGTTACCGCGGCCGCGCGGGCCTCACCAGGGTCGCTCTCGAGCCGCGCGTAGCCGCGCGCGAGCACATCGCAATAGCGCTGCACGTCTCCACCGTGCGCGCGCAACCACAAGCCGTCCGCGCTGCCCACACCGCCGCGACACTCGCGCGGGCGCGGGCT
>Ga0207687_10003877_pt1 | contig 10041 bp, 7 predicted proteins | sample KBSM54metaG_FD_184399 | JGI IMG/M metagenome (GOLD analysis project Ga0207687, IMG submission 184399) | Miscanthus rhizosphere microbial communities from Kellogg Biological Station, Michigan, USA - KBS M5-4 metaG (SPAdes) (version 2) | ecosystem: Host-associated > Plants > Roots > Rhizosphere >... | reverse complement strand
GATATCCGCCATTCTCGTCCTCAGTACACCAGAGGATGCTGGCGCGGCGCGAGATCTCAACACGCTCGTCGCCTAGCTTTCCACGCACCTGGATGATCGTTCCCACCTTGATGGGAGCTACCAGAGTGACGCTCAGCCCGGTTTCCGACCAATCCGCCAGATCGGCGGTGATATTGCGGGAATTCCCCATCCCGTCCTTCAGTTCGATGCGGATGACGGAAGTCCCGAGGGCCTTGCGGCGTGGCGCTCTTCTTTTTTGATCGGCCTCGGTTGTATTCATGAAAGACTCAAGTCCTATTCCATCGGCGGTTTTAGGAGTAGTCTGTAGAACGCTAAGCCCCTAATCTGACAGGAACTTACTGAGTGCCTCCAGGCACGCTCGGGCAATCGCTGGATCGGACCCGAACCCCTTTGACCAGATGATGCGCGGGTCGCCACGAAACCAAGTAAGCTGTCGCTTGGCGTACTGGCGGGTCTTTATCGTGGTAGATTCCACGGCCTGTTCGAGGGACATCCCGCCGCGGAGATAGGCCAATGCTTGCTTATAGCCCAGGGACTCGAAAGGTTTTTCTTCTCCCGAAAGGCCCTGCTTAAGCAGCACCCGGACCTCCTCCACTAAGCCCGTCCTAAACATTTGCTGGGTGCGGGCGGCAATGGCGTCGGCCAGCAAGGACCGCTCCGGCGCCAGACCGATTTGAAACAGCCTGAAGCCACTCAAAGGGACAGCCGCGGCTGGGGCCGGCAGGGCTTTACCAGTGAGCAGCCGGATTTCGAGGGCACGAGTCGTTTTCTGTATGTCACGAGGATGAATTCGTGCCGCAGCCGACGGCTCCAGCCGGCGCAGCAGTTTGTGAAGTGCCCCGGGACGGCGTTGCTCCCGTTGACTCAGGCTATCTCGCAATAAGTCATCGCGGCCGGGCAGGGCGGGGAGTCCGCCGAGCAGCGCTCGCAGGTAGAATCCGGTCCCACCTACTACCAATGGCAGGTGTCCGCGGGAGGAAATCCCGGAAATTACCTCTTTGGCAGCACGAGCATAATCACCTGCCGAGAAACTCATTGGGGGGTCTAACGCGTCTATCAAGTGGTGGGGAATACCGCGGCGGGCATCTGGCGGCGTTTTGGCGGTGCCAATATCCAAGCCCCGGTAGAGCTGGAGGGCATCGCAATTGACGATTTCACCCGAGAAGGCTTCGGCAATACTAAGTGCCAGCTCGCTCTTTCCCGATCCGGTCGGGCCAACGATCGCGACTAACGGACGATCCACGTTCTGCCATCGTAACAACCACTCGGCTCACAAGTATTTCAGAGCCGCGACACGGGTCTGCACTTCGCCTATTACATTTTCTCCCGCAGTCACAAAGTTGGGGACATCGCAGAGCTTCTGGCGTAGAATGACGCATGACGCAGACGAAGGGTGCCATACTCAGGGCGATCGGCTCTGCCGGCATTGCAGCCGTCGTTGGCTTGCTCACGGCAACAGTTCTGAGAACTCCGTTACCTTGGGCAGCGGCGATGGGTGTCGTCACGGCAGGGGCGTTCTCGCTTTTTTACTCCAGCCTGTCACGCCGAAACCAAGGCTACGGTGCGCGCCTCCATTCTTTCAACTACGATCCAGCCAGGATAGATTTCAGACATTATCCAGCGATGGAGCGGTTCCCGAATCGACCGGATATACTGAGGATGTGGGATTCCGCCGAGCCGGTTGAGAAAGCAAAACTGAAATGCGACTACTGAACGCAGTCTTCCTGATCTTGCTGCTGGGCGCCGGAGCGTGCTGGGGCCAGGGAAATGCCTCCCCTGCGAGCGCGGATCGCGCGAATGCCTACTACCACTACTCGCTCGGTCACATGTACGCCGAGCTAGCTGGAAACACCACCAGCCGTAACGACTACGTAAATCTGGCAATCGAGAATTATAAGGCAGCACTTAAATCCGATCCCACCTCGCCGCTTTTAGCTGAAGAGCTGTCCGATGTCTATAGCCAGAGCGGACGCATGCGCGACGGGCAGACTGACGCCGAGCAGGCCATTAAGACGAATCCCAACGATCTCGCGGCGCATCGCGTCCTGGCGCGCATTTATGTACGTCAAATCGACGCGCAGCGCGGCCGCGTGAACGAAACCATGGTGCGGCAGGCCACGCAAGAATACCAGAAGATCACCGAGCTCGCGCCCAAGGACGCCGATTCATGGGTCTGGCTGGGCCGACTGCAGAGCGCCTCGCAGAACATGGATGACGCCGAGCGTGCATTCAAGAAGGCTCTGGACATCGAACCGGACAACGAAGACGGCCTCACCGGCCTGGCTACCGTTTTAGGAATCAAAGGTGACGGTACCGGAGCGGCCAATTTGCTCAAGCGCGCCTCGGAGAAGAATCCGACCCCGGACAGTCTCAAGCGGCTGGCGGACGCCTATGAGCAGATGAAGGAATACGGCCTAGCAGCCGACACGCTGCGCCGTGCGCTGGAGTTTAGTCCCCAAGACTCTCCCGATATCGAGCGTAAGATGGCAATGTACTTGATCTCGGCCGAACGTTACGACGACGCGCTCGCGGCCTACGAGGAACTGGTAGCCGACGATCCATCGGACGCCGATTCGTATCTGCGGATTTCGCAGATCTACCGGCAGAAGAAGGACATGGTCAAAGCGCGCGCAGCTTCCGACAAAGCCAAGGCCATCGATCCGAACAACATCCAGGTTAGGCTGAACGAGCTGTATATTTTGCAGGCCGAGGGCAAACCCGCCGAGGCCATTGAGGTGATGAAAAGTATCCTCCAACAAACCGAAAGCCGTTCTTACGATCCGGCGCAGCTGGAGAGCCGCGGCGAACTGTTGGAGCAGCTCGGAGGAATGCAGCAATTAGCGGATCAGACACAGCCTGCCGTCGATACCTATCGCCAGTTGGCGGCTTTAGATCCTAGCAAGGCAGCACATGCCAGCGCGCGTATTATCGGCGCCTACATGGGCGGAAAAGAATATCCCAAGGCGCAGGAAGAAGCCGACGCCGCGATCAAGAAGTTTCCCAGTGATCGTGAGGTTCGTGTGAGTCGCGCCTCGCTGCTGGCCGAAATGGGAAAGACCGATGTGGCCGTGGCGGACATAAAGAAACTCCTCGACGGAAAGGACGACCGGGGGATTGAGCTCGCGCTAGCCGACCTCTACGTGAAGGGTCGCAAGTTCGACGACGCCGCCAAGGCTCTGGACGCGGCTGAGAAGATGTCCGAGTCCCAGGAAGACAAGATTGACGTGTGGTTTCAGCGCGGTGCAATGTTCGAGCGGCAGAAGAACGTGGCCGCCGCCGAGGCCGAGTTTCGCAAGGTGCTGGCCGTGATGCCCGACAACCCCGCCACGCTGAATTATCTGGGTTACATGCTGACGGATCGCAATCTGCGGCTGCCGGAAGCGCTTGCCATGATCCAGAAAGCCCTGGACCGCGATCCGAATAACGGCGCCTATCTGGATAGCTTGGGCTGGGTGTACTATCGTTTGAATCGAATTCCCGAAGCCGAGGATGCGATGCGCCGCGCGGTGGAGCTGACGCCGCACGATCCCACCATGCGCGATCATTACGCCGAAGTACTCTTCAAGGCCTCCAAGGTTCGCGAGGCGATCGCCCAATGGGAAGCATCCCTGCGGGAGTGGCAAACCAGTTCGCCGTCCGAGCTCGACGCCACCGAGGTGGCGAAGGTCAAGGACAAACTGGAAAACGCTCGCGTCCAGTTAGCCCGCCAAAACGGCGCGCGCCAGCAGTAATCCAAAGTTCACACGTCGTTGTTAGACTAATAGCTCGATGCGAAGGCGATTCCTTGCCATCTTCTTGGGCTTGTGTGTCTCAGCAACTGCCCAGACACAGGTAGCGGCGAAGGCCAATCCGCGCACCGGCGCACCAGCCAAACAAAACCCGGCACTGCCACCCAAACTGGTCCTGGCGATCGTAGTCGATCAGTTCCGCTACGACTACCTGACTCGCTTTCGTTCTGAGTTTACCGGTGGCTTCAAGCGCATGCTGGAGCAAGGGGCGGTTTTTACCAATGCCAACTATGACGCGGCTCCCACGGTGACCGCAGTTGGACACTCGACGTTCCTCACGGGTGCGATGCCTGCCCTGAGCGGCATCGTCAGCAACACCTGGTGGGATCGTACGGTGGCCAAATCGGTGACGAGCGTCTCCGACGACAAAACCAAACTCCTGGGTGGCAACGGGACCGGTTCCTCGCCCGAACGCCTGCTGGTGTCGACCGTCGGCGATGAACTCAAGATTTCCGGCAAGGGTGGCAAAGTTATCGGCATTTCCTTAAAGGACCGGAGCGCGATACTTCCTGCCGGCCATATGGCGGACGGGGCGTACTGGTTCGACGGGCAGTCGGGCAACTTTGTTTCCAGCACGTTCTACTTCTCCGAACTTCCTGGGTGGGTGCGGGATTACAACGCCGGACACCCCGCCGACAAGTATGCGGGGTTGGAATGGTTGGGCCACAAGATGCCTTCCGCGGGACCACAACTCTACAACGCCGTGGATTCTTCACCCTTTGGCGACGAACTACTGCAGGCCCTAGCAATGCACGCGCTGTCCGCTGAAAACCTGGGCGGCGGGCCGAAGACCGATCTGCTGACGGTCAGCTATTCCTCTGTCGATTATGTCGGGCATCGCGACGGACCCGATTCGCCTGAGATACATGACATGGTCAAGCGCGTGGATAAACTGATCGGCGCGCTAATCGAAGCTGCCGAGGCCCGCGCGGGGCGGGGAAGAGTACTAGTGGCGTTTACGGCCGATCACGGCGCGACGCCCGTCCCCGAAGAAAACCAGAAAAGAAAGATGCCCGGGGGCCGGCTGGCCTGGAATACCTATCGCGCGGCGGCCGAGAAGGCGCTCAACGAAAGATTCGGCTCAGGCAAATGGATCTCTTTCAGCGCCGATGGTGTCATATACTTCAGCCCTGATCCGATTCCGGGCAAGAAGCTAGATATGGCTGAAGTCCAGAAAGTGGCCGCCGACACGATTCGCGCCCAGCCTCACATTGGGCGCGTTTATACCCGGTCGGAGATAGAACGAGGCGCCCTAGGGCGGGATCCGGTGGATTCCCGGGTCCGCAACGGATTCAACCCGGCGCGCGGCCCCGACGTCTTAACGGTTGCCGATCCGTATTACCTATTTAGCGCCACCGGAACCACGCACGGCTCGCCTTACGGATACGATACTCACGTGCCGGTCATCTTCCTGGGCTCGGCGCGGATTCGCGCCGGCAGCTACGCGGAGACCATCGGCGTCCAGGATATCGCCCCGACGCTCGCCACTCTGCTGGCTGTCGAAACCCCCAGCGGGAATATGGGCCGTGTGCTTACGGAGATGCTGAAGTAGGCGGTGGGTTGTAGAATGGATCTAAAGGAGTTTTACTCGCTCATGCGTTCTTTCGTGCTTTTCCGCGCGGCTGTATGCCTCGCTCTGTGCTTCAGCGTGATTTCTGTCTCCCCGGCTAAGGCGCAGGCCCCGGCTGGATCTACCCAGACCAAAGTCGCCGTCATCAATTTCCAGAATGCCGTGCTGAGTACCGCCGAAATCCAAAAGGTGCTCAAGGACATCCAACTCAAATACAAGCCGCGGCAGGATGCGTTGCAGAAAGGGCAGCAGGAACTTTCTGATATACAGACGCAGCTCCAAGCCAGCCAGGGTAAGTTGAGCCAGTCCGGCGAAGCCGATCTCCAGGCGCGCGGCCAACGCAAGCAAACCCAGCTCCAGCGCCTGAACGACGATTTGACAGCCGATTTCGAAGCCGACCGTGACGACGCTGTCCGCAAGGCCAGCACGCGCATGCAGGAGCTGCTCAAGAAGGTCGCCGAAGAGAAGGGTCTGGATCTGATTGTCGATTCGGCCGCTGCGCCTTTCGTAAAATCCGGAATCGAGATCACCGACCAGGTGGTCGCTGCTTACGACAAAGCCTATCCCGCGAAGTAATCAACCTATAGCAAGATGCCGGGTTATCTGGATACCTATGGAGTCGGCGAAGAGCGCCGTGGGCGCTGGATCAAGAGAGTCATTTTCAGCGTCCTGGCTCTAGGCATCATCGGTACTTGCTCCTACCTGTACTTCCGGACGTGGCCCCAGGAGCAGGCGCTCAAGCGCTTCTTCGCCGCCCTCGAGAGCCAGGATTTTCAGAGGGCTTACAAGATGTGGTGCCCCACCGAGCGTGTCTGCAAGTACAACCCGTTCGACATGTTTGAGAAGGACTTTGGGCCCACAACGCCGTACTCTCACGGGAGCGCCGCCAAGGTGGATAACGTGGATTACTGCGGCGAAAGCGTGGTTTTCAACGTTTCCTATCCCAACGCGGATCCAATCGTGCTGGTAGTGAGACGGGACGACAACGTGATCAGCTTCGCGCCCTCGGATTGGGAACGCTGTCCAGGGCGGCACTGGCAATTCCGGCGATTCTTCAAGGCGCTGTTTTCCAGCTAGGTCTTCTGTTTGGTTAGACGAAAATCTGGCGCTCCATGCTGTGCAGGTCACCAGAATCGAAATACGATTTTGTCCAGGTGTCGGTAGTGGAGAGAAACATCTTAGCCTGGACGGCGGCCTGCTGTTTGGATTGAGGTTGCTTTTTAACGCGCGGCGCCTTTATGGGCTTCGCCCCCGCAGTCTTCGCCGTACCCGACTTCGGAACCACGTAGCGGTCTAAAAAGCTGTAGTGGTCGACCAAAAGCAGCGCCTCAATTGCGAAAGCGGTGGCCACATCGCCATCGTGAACGGCGAGCAGGTTGTCGCCGTTTTGCTTCTCGCCGCCCGACGCCAGGTTGGAGGAGCCGCAATAAACCACGGGATCGTCTCCGTTGAAGCCGCACACGACGAACTTGTCATGGATTTCATGCCCCGGAGGCACCGGCACCTGATCAAAAGGAGGCGGGAGCATCGTTTTGCCTACTTTTCCGGTCACTAGAACACCAGTTTTCTTGCCGGCCGAGTACAGCGTGACGCCTCCGGGGCTGTCTGAGATGCCGTAAGTGAAAGTATTCTGCTCTTTGTGTATGTCCTTGAGAGTTTGATAGACGGGACTGTCGCTGCCGGTAAGTTGCATCACGGCAAAAAGGACGCTGCCCTTGGATTTCTTGGTCGCTTCCGCATCGATTCGCTTTGTTAGCTCACCGAGGACGGTAGTCTCGTCGGCATCGCTATGCGGCGAAAAAGTGATGTGTGTTTCCGGAATTGTCTTCGACTTGAAAACAAACGGTGTGGCGGATGAAAGCGGAGACTGTATAAACTTCGTGGTCGACGTTTTCGTGCTCCAGCTCAGTTCAAAGACCTCTGCGTACTTTGCTGCGACGTCCGGATCGTCGAACACAAGCACGTGATTCGCGTTGACGTACAGGCCGGTCACTGAGAAATTGGTCGAGCCGGTAAGGACCTTCACCGGCGTCTTTTTCGTCTTGCTGGTCTTTGAGACGATAAATACCTTATCGTGCGAAAAGCGGCTGAACTTGCCGCGGACGATACCAACTCTCGCACCGTCGCCGTTCTTAGGAGCTGCTTTCTGGAAGAGCGCCGTGAATTGATCTTCTGGCGCGCCGCCAATATGCAGAGAGGCGTTGTCCAGTATGATGCGAATACGTCCCTGCTTGGCCAGTTTCAACAGGATCTGCATGAGATCCGGCTCATTCAGATCGTAGGCGAATACATCGAGCTGGAGCGTCGGATCTTTCACGACTTCATTCAGTAGCTCGAAGATGATTACCCGGGCTGTCGACCCCATCCATTGGTATTCCTCGGCGAAAGTGTGGGTCTTGCCTTGCGCGTCCGTTCCAGCCACCTGGGTTGTGTCGAAAAGTAACGGACCGTTCTTGGGCTTAATGCTGGCGTCGCGTCCAAAGTGGTGCGTAAACGCCTCTGATTGCATGTATCCGCGCGTGAATCCCAGCGTCAGGGCGTTTTTCTGAAAAGGTCCGACGTCGATCGTGACCGAAGCGCTTAGGGATGGGTCCATGGGCAACATGGATTGCTTATTGTCGAAGTACCGCGGCGTGACGGTGTAGGTATAAGGGCCGGTTGCAGGATGCGCACCCTGATGCATGGAACCAGGGAAGTGAACCCAGCGAAATTTGTGGATTGGGGCGTTGACGCTCGAGTTTGGTGGCTCACTGGCGACCTGGGCGTGATCGCCGGGTTTCTCGAACTGCAGTTCGTTGAAAAGATAGTAGCTCGCCGAGCCCGGCGGTTGGCACGCGATTGTAAAGCCGGCTAAGTTGGCCGCGCTCTTCGAATCCGTAAAGTTGAACGCCAAGAGTGTCTTGTTATCCCCCCGGTAGGCCTTTATGGTGAGGGTTTTCTTGCTGGCCTGGCTGACCGTCTTCGGCTTGGTTCCCTTCTTGCTAGGCATGTAGTTTCTCCAATTGCGAAGAGTATACCAGAAATATGAGCCAATTCACGGGATATGGACCGATTATCACGCTAAGGCACAGAACGCCGCGTTCTAATGTTTGGCCGGAGAGTTGAGATCTTTGGACCACAGCAGTTTCAACGTCAGCTTGTCTGACGCTCCGGTTACTCCGACGCCTATACCGGCTTCGAAATCTCCGAACCTGGCAGTGCCATGATCGAAGACGCCATAGATCTGATGGGACTGTTCGCTAGCCGAATAGAAATTGCGCAGGGGCCCGAAATCGGCGTATTCCTCCACCGCCACGGCCCACTTGGGGTTGAAATTGTACGCCACTCGTGTCGCGGGGGCGAAATCAAGGCTCTTGAAGCCGCCGGTAAAGGAATTGTCGAGAATCGGATTCAGGATGATGTCCACTGGATGCAGGTGCCACCCGATAATCGGCCGGATCTCGGAGGTGTAGCGCCGCTCATCCCAGTGCTTCGCGTTATAACTGAATTCGAAATTTGCGGCATAGAAGAATTTACGATCGTCCGCATGCGGCACCGCGAACAGCAGCCGGATCTTGCCGCCGTTGATCGTCGGGCCGCGGTCGGCGGAAATACTGTACAGGGGCAGATACAGGCCTGCCTCGAACCAATCCGTCACTCCGTACGCCCATTCTGTGACGCCGTTGAGATTCCTATTGTTGACCAGGCCGCCGGGGAAGGCCGGACTCTTCGGGCCCTTGGGCGTAAAGTTGTTGTGCCAGGTGAGATTGAACACGCCCACCTCGGCGATTGCGCCATCGTAAACCTGGATCTCGTCGCTCTGCGCAAAGGTGAGCGCGGGTACTGCAAGCATAGTGATGACTGTAACCAACGGGAGGTGCGTCTTCATGCGAGCGAAAGGCCTCATTTGGGATTTCCAATCGGTCTAGAAAGTATAGCCAAACCACGAGGGCTCGCGAGTGGAAAGTTTATTGCAGTAACGCGTCCAGGGCGGGTAGCGGTACGCCGCTTTCCTTGAGCGCCCGCTCATTGAAGTCCTTGAGCGAGTAGGCGCTGCCTTTGCGCTGCTTGTAGTGTTCGCGGACATCCAACCAGCCCTTCCAGCCGACGAAATACGTTGGCAACTGGCAAGAGGAGAGTTGCGCCCGCTGCAGCTTGGCGGTAGCCTCTTCCCTCTCCTGGAAGGTATCTTTCATCATCAGGTCGAGGGCTTCCTGATCGGTCATGCCCATGGTCTGGAGCCGTATGTCCAGAATGGTGTTCGCCAGCACACGCAGGATCTGCTTATAGAAGGTCAGCCACAGGGCGTTGTTGCCATCCAGGTACCCGGCATCCGACATCATCTGCTGGGTGTAAACAGCCCAGCCCTCCACATACGGTGTATTCGCCAAGATCGTTCGTAACAGGCGGCGAGAGACGGGTTGCACGTCGTTGGCGTACTCCAATTGCACATAATGGCCCGGCATAGCCTCGTGGATGGTCAGCTCCTGCAATCCGTAGTTGTTGTATTCGCGGAGTTTCGACTCGACGCGGGCAGGCGGCCAATTCTTGGGGATTGGCGTGATCCAGTAGAACGCGCCGAGCTGCGGCTCGAGTGGGGGCGCCGGGTTGAAACCGCCCACGCCGTAGATTCCGCGCATGAATTCCGGAGTCTCGATCACATCCAGATTGGATCGTGCCGGT
>Ga0207687_10003875_pt1 | contig 10046 bp, 8 predicted proteins | sample KBSM54metaG_FD_184399 | JGI IMG/M metagenome (GOLD analysis project Ga0207687, IMG submission 184399) | Miscanthus rhizosphere microbial communities from Kellogg Biological Station, Michigan, USA - KBS M5-4 metaG (SPAdes) (version 2) | ecosystem: Host-associated > Plants > Roots > Rhizosphere >... | reverse complement strand
TTCCCGTGCCGCCGACCGAGCGGATGTCGTAGACGAACTGCGCGCCCGCCGGCGTCGCGGCGGCTTCGTCGAAGTGCAGATTGATGACGTTCACCGGCGATGGACAGAAGAACGTCGCGCCCGAGCAGTAGGCGAGCGACTCGAAGATGTCGTACTTCACCGGATTCGGCTGCGTCGCGCCATCGATGGGAGGGCCGAAGCGCTGCGTGTCGCGCAGGTCGAACGACATCCAGCCGTTCGTCCGCGCGGCGGTCTCCTTCGGCGTGGCCACCACCGACGCGTACTTCACCGGCTCGACCGAGATGTCGCGCCAGGCGAACTCGCGCACCTGCCCCAGGAAGCAGGGCGGCTGCGGATGGTGATCGGCCTCGTACGCGATGGCCATGAAGTGGACGTAGACCTCGTTCCACGGGATCGTCACGTTGTAGGTCTCGATCAGCACGTCGGAGCGATAGACGTCGATGCGGTTCGGCCGGTACTCGATGCGCCAGAGGTACAGCTCGTCGATCTCGTCGGGATCGGTCGGCATCAGCTCCGTGATGCTGTCGTGCTTCGTGACAAAGTCGGTGACCGTGCCGCCGACGCTCTTCTTCACGCCGAAGCGGACCCACCATCCCTCATCGCACGGGATGTCGGGAAAGCCGGTGGCGATGACGTTGATCGAGTCGACCGACGGGCGGTGTCCCGGTCCCGGCGTCCCGGCGTTGTTGGCCGGCAGCGGATCCTCGAGCGGATTGGTGACCGCCGGCACCGCGCTGTACTCCGCGCCGACGACCTGCGTCGCCGGCGTGATGGCGATCTCCCACCAGTGTCCGGTGGTCTGGAACGCGGAGGCCCAGAACGTGACGACCGCCGGCTGCGCGTTGGAGATGAGCATCGGATTGCGCAGGCGCGCGCTGACGATCCCCTGAAAGTCGGTGTGCATGATGCCGACGCCGGGATCGCCGTTGCCGCCGACGATCAGCTTGTTCTCGATCCGCGCGTCGGCCGGATTCGCGGTCAGGGCGCGATGGATGTCGACGTGGTGGCCCTTGCCGGTGCTGGCCACGGCGATGAACGCCGAGTCGCCGCGGACGTCCCACGAATCGGCGTCCCACCAGACCGTGGTGCCCGACTCGTCGGCCGCCGTCGCCGCATGCGCGCCGCTCCAGGTGAACTTCTCGGTGAAGCGCCCGTTCGTGACTTCCCCGGCCAGGACGCTGGCCGCGATCAGGAGAGAGATGACGATGTTGAGTGTGCGCAAAGTGAGAGAAACGTAGGGCCGGGTTCGGCGGCGCGGGGAGCCAATGGCGGAATGGCCCGGCCGCCTCCTAAAACTTTAGTTGACAACCCGCCGCCGCCGACCGATGTTATCTCCGAAGCTTTTAGGAGATGCGATGCCCGCTCGGAAGGCGCAGCTCACCCCGCTGGAGCTGGAGATCATGAATGTGCTGTGGGAGCACGGGCCGGCCTCGGTACAGGAGGTGCAGAAGCGCGTGCGCGCCTCGCGCCCCCTCGCCTACACCACCGTGCAGACGATGCTCAACATCCTGGTGCGCAAGCGGCGGGCGAAGCGGACGCTGGTCGACCGCGCGTACCACTACCGCGCCGCGGTGAGCCGCGAGCAGACCGCCGGCAGCACGCTGCGCGACCTGGTGGAGCGGATGTTCGGCGGCTCGGCCGAGGCGCTGGTGATGAGCCTCGTGGAGACGAGCCAGCTGACGCCGGAGACGTTGCGGCGCCTGCACGAAATGCTGGAGGACAAACGCGATGAGTGATCTCGTCTTCGCCTTTCTGGTCAACGCTGTCTGGCAGGCGACGCTGATCGCCGGCCTGGCGATCCCCATCGCGCGGCGGCGATTCGCGCTCCTCGCGGCGACGCTCGTCGCCTGCGTCGCCGCTCCGATCCTCACCCTCGCGCCGCGCGGCGGCGCCGCGCCGGCCGGCGTGGTGCCGATCGCGATCACGCCTCACTCCACGAAGCTGATCGTCATCCTCTATCTCGCGGGGACTGCGGCCGCGGCGATCCGGATCGGCGTCGCACTGTTGAAGGCGAGACGCATGGTCATCGCGTCGTTGCCCTTCCGCGGGCGCATCCGCATCTCCGATCGCATCGCCGCACCGGTCACGATCGGCCGCACGATCCTGATTCCCTCGGGCATCGCACGCGACCGGCGCCTCCTCGCCGCCGCGATCGCGCATGAGCACGCGCACGTGCGGCGCGACGACTACTTCGTCCACGTCGCGCTCGAGCTCCTCGCGCTGCCGCTCTGGTTCCATCCGATGCTCATCCTTTTGAAGCGCGCCATCGCCGACGCGCGCGAGATGGCGTGCGACGAAGCGGCGGCGGCGCGGCGCGGACGCCGCGCGTACGCCGAGGGGCTGGTGCGGCTGGCGTCGGTCGCGGCGCGGACGCGGACGGCGATGGTCGTCGGCATCGCCTCGACCTCCATCGAACGGCGCGTCGCCTCGCTGCTCCGGCCGGAGTCGCGTCCGCCGCGCGCGCTGCTGATCGTGCCGTTCCTCGCCGCGATCGCATGCACGCGCTTCAATGCGGCGCCGGCGGCGCTACAAGGCACCTGGGTCATGGACATGGCCGTGAGCGACGTCGGCGGCAAGCGTCCTTACGACTCGTTCACGCAGACGATCGAACAGGATCGCGCGCGCGTCGCGGTGCGCCAGAAACGCGTCACCGGCGGACGAACCAATGTCGTGGCGTGGACCGTCATCACCGACGGCGTCACCCGCCCGGTCGGCGGAGTACGCGGCGTGAAGGGAAGCGCCGCGTGGCAAGACGGCAAGCTGCAACTCCGGATGTCGGGCCCCGGCAAGCATTGGGAGAAGGCGACGGCATTCATCCGCGACGGCCGTCTGGTCTGCGACGGCGTCGGCGACCACACGCCCTACCACACGGAGTTCCGGAGAGTGACTCGATGATCCCGATCGCGCTCGCGCTTCTTCTCGCCGCGACGCCGCCGCCCGATCTGCCGGTCGAGCAGACGAAAAAGAACATCAAGGTGCTGCAAGGCCTCCCCTCCTCCCAGCTCATCCCGGTGATGGCCTTCATCGCGAACTCCCTCGGCGTGACCTGCGCGCACTGCCACGCCGCGGCGTGGGAGTCGGACGAGAAGCCGGCCAAGGACGCGGCGCGGAAGATGATCGTGATGCAGCGCGCGATCAACGAGCAGCAATTCGGCGGCAAGCTGACCATCACCTGCAACACCTGTCATCAGGGCCATGTCGAGCCGCCGGCCACGCCCGACGTCGCGAACGCCGGCTGGAACGCGACGCCGGCGAAAAAGACGGCCACCGTCTCCGGCGAAGAAGCGATCGCCGCGCTGCCGGAAGCGAAGACCGGGCAGCGCGTGATCCGCGGCACGGTCGAGCGCTACAACGGACGCGATCAACCGAAGAGCGCGCCGTTCACATTGACGATCACGCCGTCGACGATCAGCTACGAAACCGAGCTCTCGCATCCACCCGAGGCGAAGCGCGCGATGCTCCTGTATCTCCTGCCGAAGCCGAAGCCGGAGCAGGTGAAGGGCGAGCGCTGGAGCGTGACGGCCGACGCGATCCGCCGCACGCGCGAGACGGCGACGCCGTTCGGCAACCTGCCGGAGCAGATCGACCACACCGACTTCCGCCAGACCGAGACGGGCCGCATCCCGTTCCGCTCGCAATGGTCGCGTGCCGACTACCGCGTGACGTTCACGGTGGAGAGCGATTGAGCTGTTGAGCGGTTGGGCTTTTGAGCTGAACAGCTCAAACGCTCAACAGCTCAATTGCTCCGGCACGAACGAGCGGACGAAACGTCCGCTCCCCTCCTGGCGCTACTTTCTTCCGCTCCGCCGGCGCGGTGGCGGAGTCGCGATCGTTACGTTCGCCGAGCTCGTGGCGGGAGGCGAGAGCTCTGTGTCGTCGGGATTGCGCAGCGACACGGTGATCCGATGCGCGCCGGTCGCGTACGTCTTCGTCAGGCGCATCTCCGACGCGGAGCAGCCGGTGGCATCGAGCGCGCCGTCGACGTCGATCCGCCAGTGCCCGCGGCCGCTGCCGGAAGTTCCGGTGGTGGCACAGTCGAGCGTGAAATCGGAGATCGTCGTGGAAAGCGACGCTCCGTTCACGATGGTGGCGCCGTCGGCCGGCGCGACGAGCGCGATCCGCGACTCGAAGGCGCGGAACTGATACGACCAGACGCCTCCGCCGGAGGCGGCATGGACAACATTGCCGCCCGGCTCGACGGCGATCGCATTGATCAGCGACGCCGGTGACGCGCCGCCGAGCAGCGTCCAGCTGGCGCCGCCGTCGGTGGAGCGGAACACGCCGCTCGACGTCGTCCCGGCGTAGAGGTTGTGCGCGTCGAGCGGATCGATCCACACCGACAGCGTGAACTTGCTGGCGATGCCGCTCGCGCTATGACCGCCTATCTGACGCAACCCAAATAAAAACAACAACCAGGCGTCTGCCTATCACGGAATCCGACACGAGCACTTCCACCGTCTTAACTAACACGCCATCCGAGCTCAACACACGTAGAATCCGCAAACTGAACCGGTCCATTTTCGGCCAACACTATCGCCGTTCGACGTGTTTCAACTTGCCGCCGAGCTATCGACGTCGGAGCCACGACGCTTCCAGACAGTCTCACATATCTGCGCCACCACACGCTCGTCAGTCAACGGGAACGACGAAGTGCGAGGTACGTTTTGAAGCTCCCAAGCAACAATTCCCATCTCCGGACCAAACTCCTTGCTCGTAAATGGTCGCGCGACAAACAACCGCTTCAATTGATGATTGTCTAACGTGTGATACGCAATATTCGTAAGCCGTACGCACCCAGCCTTTGTACCATCCATGAGTCGACACGCATTCACGACTCCTCGTCCAACCGTGATGGGGTTGTCCCGCTCATCGAGCGTCCAATGCGCTAAGGCGACATCAATACCGATCGCGCCACCCACCACCTTGGAGTCCAGCCGCAGAAACTTGCGTAATCTTCCGAGGTGGTACGCCATACCCTTTTGCATAGCAATGGAGCAAAAAACCGCCGCTGTAACGGCGTTACGTCCGTCGATTATTTCCGATGTGTCAACCGGGAAGTGAACCAAAGCGCCATCACCGGTAAATTTATCGAAGATGCCTCCATAGTAATGCGCTATATGCATCAAAATCTGCACCATGTCGTCAAGCCAATACGCAAACTTCTTGGGATCGTCGGCATTCTCCATACAAAACGTAGACTTCCTGAGGTCAAACCCCAAGGTGACGGTGCGCAGCGCCTTTTCGCCACGTGAGTCCCATGGCGGGACGAGCATATTCTCGCCTGGACCCTTACGCGCGTCTAGCCAGTATCGCTCTGCGACTCGAGGAGCCACCGGCAGAAACACCCTCACACGCTGTTGAAGAACCTGCCACAGCAAAGCGGACGTGCAATGACCGTGAAAAGTGATCATCCTTTCGCGATCCGCGCCGGCAGGAACAAATTTTGCGTAAAAACAGAGCGCCGCATGCCCTACAATTACATTCCGCCTCTTACCGCCACCCCTTAGTGCACTCGCTCCTTCCGGCGCCAGCGGCTCAAAAATAACCGTACCGACTATATGTAAACCAGAAAGCTCACGATGAAACACACGCCCGGCCTCATGTGAGCCTCCAGCCATGCTCTCCGCTACCGAGTCAAGCACGGCATCTGAAACCCGCGACATCCTGGTTGCATGTTTCAACGTTACGCCCTCGCGGTCGTAACGACCAACAAATGCGGCGGCTTCGAGAATAATCAAACAGTCGTCCAACGCCTTCAGCAAATCGGCATCCAGGTGCTTGTTGTCCCAGCTTTTTAGACACAACGTCGACGTAATGATGCCGAGGCGTTGAGCGTCAGCCGCCCTGTAAGGGCCCGTCTCCAACTTATGCGAATCGCTCTTCATGCCGGCCCGATTCCAAGGCATTCGATAAGCAAATCCGCAAGGGTTGTTGCGTCCACCGGCTTTGCCAAAATATGTCCCTCCGGGACAGAAATCGTCACTGTCGACGGAAACGAGGTCAAAAGGTATACGTTCTGTGGTCGCAACTTCTTCACGACATCGCGGTATACGGCCAAACCGTTTGGTCGATTACCCTTGTCCATACGTCAATCAATGCCACGTCGGCCACTTTAGCGTTCTCTGCAAACTGTCGATTAAAATCATCAAGGCGCTTATACAGCCGGTATTCGATCACGTGCTTCGTGGCGTCCTGCTCTAATGCGAAGGTGGTGCGAGTCTCGTCGTGTTCTTCATATGCGCCTTCATCCTGAACCCACTGCGGGAAACGAGACCAAAACCGGTTAAAAAGGACTCCCGGTATCCAACGAAGCAGCTCGGGCTCGTCCTCATAGTGGTGAATCGTGTGGACGTTCGCTTTCAATTTAACCCTTTCCGTAGTGTTTTCGGAATCGTGATAACGAAGGTCGTTTCCGCTGCATCATGACCAACACCGATCGAAGAGCACGTCACGTCACCGCCGTGCGCTCGGGCAATTTGCCGTGCGACCGCAAGACCAAGGCCCGTTCCAGGCCGCTGCTCAGCGGCATGACCTGTTGGACGGCGGGTAAAAGGTAAAAAGATCGCTTCCATATCTCGCTCCAGAATCTGAGTCCCATAATCGACGACAGTCAAACTCCATTCTTCCCTCGTTCCGTCGAGTGTGACGTGAAGCGCTCGGTTGCGAAACGAGTACTTGATCGCATTATCCACAACGTTAAAAATCAACATCTCGACCAAGGAGCGGTCAATTTCTGCGAAATCGGATATCTTCAACAGCTCGTTATTGAAGCTGACATCGATTCGCCTTTCTTCAGCATACGGCTTGAGTGTATTAAGAACGGCGACTACAACCACACTAACTGATTGATTTACTAGCTTGAGAGACTCACGCGTGATATTAGTCAAGAGAAAACGTGACTCTTCCAATAGGTGGGAACTCTTTTTCGCCGCAAAATTGGCGCGTTCGAGCGCCTTACGAAAACGAGCCTGAGATAGGAAGGAAGGTGCATACTTCATCTGCCGATAAATTTCGAAGCAACCGAGACACTCGTTCACGTAGCCAACTACGCCCGTGATTCCAGATCGAACAGCATGACGCAGTTGCGCAAATGTCTCTATGACGTCTTCGCGACCCTTCTCAGCCAAGAGAATATGACTTAACGCCTTCGCAAAAAACAGGAGGATTTGGTTCTCGTAGCCCGTCGTCGTCTTTCGCTTCAGCTCAACTGTCAGATAGTGCTCTGTCTCCGGGATTTTGAGACTTCTGTAGTAATTCCCCTTCGCGGCGCCACGCGCGGGCCTGAACGCATCATTTGCGCGAGCGAGCATATCAGCGTCATCAGTCCACAGCGACCCACCGAACATGTCAATTGTATAACCCTCCGCACCGCGCTGATTTCGAATAAGTGCGATTCCAGCCACTGCGGGAATCATTTTGACCACAACGTCATAAACGCGTCGTGCTTCTTCCGGACTCTCCAAGCTTTTAGGCGATACTACGTTGGCCATTTCACCCAGAGCTGCATACAGTTCGACGCTCGGCAGTACTCCCTTCAGAAAGCCGCAGACGTTGCCCAAGACCTCCTCATCGGTCTTACTAAAAATGCGCGCAAGATGCACGTCGGCTTTCTTGTTGACGAGAGCGATAACGGCCAGAGTGTGTTTTTCAAAGACGACTGGCGCCAGAAGCACGGAACGAATGGGACCATGAAGGAGCGTGCCCTCCATCACTTCATGCAAAACGAGGTCGTGCTCTACCGTGCCAAAGGCCTCCATACGTTCCGCATCACTCGCAAAATCGAGCAGACGTACAGGGTCGCGACGCAACGCTACGTGCGTGACTACGCTGGTCTTGGATGCCAGAGGTGGAACTTTAGGCGTGGACTTCCCGCGTGTGACAACCGCTTCATAGCCGTCAGGCGCCTCGCGAAACATCATCGCTGCTTCGGCGTTTGTGATGCTAATCAGCTTATCCGCGGCCAGTTCCAGCCATTCTTTGATCTGCCTTCCTCTTTGCTCTGCGCGCAACAGTTCTTGAATCGCGTCGAGCCTACGTGCGTCGCGGCTACGGGTGAGAAGCAACGCCATGCCACCACATACTATTTCGACGTTTCGTCGCGCGTTCGCGTCAATTTCTGAGGAGGAGAGTAACTGAATGAATGCGACGGTTCGGAGGCTCGATTGACCTCCCACGCGCTCCCCCACAGTGACCGGCAATATCGCCTCGAATTTATCGAATCCATGCGCACGAGCCCATTTCTCGAGCGGCTGCTGGTGGTCGATGCCGAGTTGCCAGTCGCGCGGATCATTCGGGCATTCGTTTGCGTCGACTGACGGTTTTGCGACGAGATCAATGAGTTGTGTCGGAGCTTTGTCATCGACTACGTTGCTGGCGTAGCGACTGAGAACGAGGAGACGCCAGCGGTCCTCCCAAAGCCACAATAGCGCTGCTGTGCGGTCAGCACCGAGTAGAGAGCAGGCGAGTGCGAGCAACTCGACGCGGCTGACGTTCCGAGTGTTCGCCAGTTCGAGTACGAGAGTAGCTACGCCGTGCGCAGCGCTCGCTGCCGGGGACGCATGACCGCTCATCTAAACGTTACTCCGGAAGGCCGTTAGTATACCATGAAGCTTGGATCCAGAGGAGGCAAGTGATAGTGCGGCAGCCGAGAGAGTTCGATGCTCGCCGTAGATTCTCGATCGATTCCCTTCGATACCAGGCCTGTTTGTCGGACGACAATGTGGTCACAAGCTTGCTCGTGGTTACGTTGACTACGAGCGTATTAGAAGCTTTTCTGGGGCGTTGTCAGCTAAGACGCAAATGGGCGTTTTCATCAGCGGTTCTGATTTTGCCGTGCGGTGACGTCGAGCCTGTCTTCATCGGATTGGTCGCGAAATGTCGTCAGGCCACTGGGTATCAGGGAAGCCGGCGAGACTCAATTGATTGGCTATGTCAAGCGGGCATCCTTAACGCTCGTACTCGTCGAGCACGACAGGTTTGTCGATTGAGCGCTAATTGTTGGGCGTGCCCGACCGGCTTCAGATAGCGTTGCGGCAATCAGGACGTAGTACGCGCTCTGCATATTCAGTTCAGAAACAAACCGACGACATACCGGTGCGCCTACTTCATCAGCTCTGCTTCCACCCGGTCCCGGCCGCAGGACTTGGCGCGGTAGAGCGCGGCGTCGGCGGCGGCGACGATGGCGGGGGGCGTGATCGGCGTCGTGCCGATGCTCGCGGCGACGCCGAGGCTCGCGGTGACGACGCCGCAGTCGGCGCTGATGTGGCGGATGCGCGCGTCGCGGATCTTCGCCCGCAGCGTCTCGGCCTCGGCCTTCGCTTCCTCCAGCGTCATTCCGGGCAGCAGCCACGCGAACTCTTCGCCGCCGAAGCGCGCCGCGAGGCCGCCGCGCGATTCGGTCCGCTCGGCGAGCACCGCGGCGACGGAGCGCAGCGCTTCGTCCCCTTCCTGGTGTCCCTGCGAGTCGTTGAGCCGCTTGAAGTGATCGAGGTCGATCAACACGAGCGAGAGCGGCGAGGAGAATTCGTTCGCCGCCGCGCACGCTTCGTCGAGCGCTTCATCGAATCGACGCCGATTGGCCACGCCGGTCAGTCCATCGAGATACGACAACGCGCGCAGCTGCACGTTGGCGACGGCGAGCTGGCGGTTCGTGTCCTCGAGCTCCGCGGCGATGCGGCCGAGCTGCTCGTTCTTGCGCGCCAGGTCCTTGGTCAGCCGCGCCAGCCGCAGTTGGTATTCGATCCGCGCCATGACCTCGGCGACCTGGAACGGCTTGGTGATGTAGTCGGCGCCGCCGACGGCGAACGCCGCGACCTTGTCCAGCGCCGCGTCGAGCGCGCTGACGAAGATCACCGGCACCTCGCGCGTGGCGGGATCGGCCTTCAACTCGCTGCAGACTTCGTAGCCGTTCATCTCCGGCATGTCGACGTCGAGCAGCACGAGGTCGACGGCGTACGTGCGCGCGGTGGCGAGCGCTCGGCGTCCCGAGGTCGAGGCGCGCACGCGGAAGCGGAACGGCTACGAAG
>Ga0207687_10003870_pt1 | contig 10051 bp, 8 predicted proteins | sample KBSM54metaG_FD_184399 | JGI IMG/M metagenome (GOLD analysis project Ga0207687, IMG submission 184399) | Miscanthus rhizosphere microbial communities from Kellogg Biological Station, Michigan, USA - KBS M5-4 metaG (SPAdes) (version 2) | ecosystem: Host-associated > Plants > Roots > Rhizosphere >... | reverse complement strand
CTGTACGCGCTCTCCGACCTGGTCAACCCTGCGGGGTGAGCGCCCCGATCCCGGCGTCCGTGCCGGCCGCCGCCGATCCGCGGCACCGGGCGTGCCGGCGGCGCGAGCCGGATCCACCGGATGCTCAACCGCGGCGTTCCGGTGCCGCCCGGTTACGCCGGGCTCGTGCCGGCGGCGGCTCGATCAGTTCGCTGAGCACCGCCCGGAACACCGCGTACCGCTCGGCCCCGACCTCCCGCCGCCACCGCGCCTCCACTCTGGTCACGAGGGCGCGGATGGTGCGGGTCACCTCGTCGCCCCGGGCGGTGCGCCGGATCAGCTTGGCCCGCCGGTCGGCCGGATCCGGCACCGTTTCGACGTAGCCGCCCGCGGCGAGTTGCGCCACTATCTGCCCGAGCCCCTGCTTGCTCACCCGCAACTCGCCGGTGAGATCGACGACGCGGCACCCGGGCGGGGGAATCACGTCGAGCAGACGGGCCTGGGCGACGGTGGGCCGCGGCCAGTTCGGCCGGCGGCACCGCCTCGGCGGCCAGCCGGCGGTTGATCCGGTTGAGCAGGTACGCCATGTGGTCGGGTCGCCTTTCGGCAACGCGGTTGACCGGAGCCATCCCGTGGACCTACCGTTCCATGTAGACAAGTAACTTTACTTTACCAGAGGAGCGGCATGTTCAAGGACGCCGAGGCCGCCCTGGCCGCAACGCTCACCGAGGAAACGGTCGCCGGCCTGGCCGCGAAGGCCGGCGCCGACCCGCCGCACCGGTGGTGGATCGAGCCCGTCGACTACCCGTTCGGCACGCCGACCACCCTGGGCGCGGTGCGCCTGCGCGGCGAGCCCGCGGCCGGCCGGTCGTGGTCGATGTTCGTCAAGGTGGTCCGCTCGTTCCGGCACTGGCCGCTGATCGACACGCTGCCGGCAGCGGGGCGCGCGAAGGCGATCGCGAGTCCACTGTGGAGGTACGAGGCCGACGTGTACACGTCGCGCGTCGGCTCACTGCTCCCCGGCGGGTTGCGGCTGCCCACCATGCACGCCGAGTGCGACCTCGGCGACGACCACCTGGCCATCGTCATGGAAGACGTCCCCATCGCCGACGTCGCGTGGGACACCGCCCGCTTCGCCCGCGCGGCCGAGTTGCTCGGCCGGATGTCGGCCCGGCTGACCCGGCACGACGCGCTCCCCGCGTCGGCGTCCCGCATCCCCGGCGAGATCACCGAGCAGTACTACGACAACCGGCTCGTGATCGCGGAACTGCCCGCGCTCGCCGACGACGGCACGTGGACCCACCCGATGCTCGCCCGGCACCCGGACCTGCGCGCCGACCTGGCCCGGCTCGCCGAGCGCATGCCGGCGCTGATCGCGCGCCTCAAGCTGTTCCCGCAACTGCTGACGCACGGCGACGCCAGCCCGCAGAACCTGCTCGTGCCCGCCGACCGGCCCGACACCTTCGTCGTCATCGACTGGAGCCTCGGCGGCCTCGCCGCCCCCGGCGACGACCTCGGACAGCTCCTGATCGGCCTCGCCCACGCCGGAATCCTCGACGTGGCCGACCTCGCGGCCCTGCGACCCACCATTGTGGACGCCTACGCCGCCGGCCTGCGGGCCGAGGGCGCACCGGGCGACGAAGCGACAGTGGCGTACGGCCTGGACGGCGGGATTCAGTTGCGCAGCACGTTCACCGCACTGCCGTTGCATCGGCTGGCCGACCCGCTCACCGGCGAACTGGCCGCGCACCTGGAGCACCGGATCGCGCTGACCCGCTACCTGGTCGACCTCGGGCTCGCCCTTCCGCTATGAGGAAAGCTCGCGCACGTACCGCGCGATGCGGCGCTCGCGGGTCTCGGTCCGCTGGAGCCTGTGCAGCGTCATCAGGATCAGGTACCGCTCGCTCGGGCGCAGGGCAGCGAACGCGGCGGCGGCCGCCGGCACGGCGTCGAGCGGCGGGGTACGACATTTCCGGTAGGGTGCCGGCCGTGGCAGGTCTCTGGAAGGGCGTCGCGGCGGCCGTCGGCCGGATCGTGAGCAGGCGCACCGATAACGCCGCGCGGCCCGCGGGGCGCCGGGAGGTGGCGGCGGTGCGCCGCCGCACGCTCAGCTACGCACCGGAGCCCGACGGGCGCGCCGACCCCGGCGAGATCGTATGGACGTGGGTGGCGTACGAGGAGGATCCGAACCAGGGCAAGGACCGGCCGGTGCTCGTCGTGGGCCGTGCCGGCACCACGGTGTACGGCCTGATGCTCTCCAGCCAGTCCGACCGCGACGGGCAGCGGCACTGGCTCGCGCTCGGCACCGGCGACTGGGACCGCGAAGGTCGGCCGAGCTGGGTGCGGCTGGACCGCGTGCTGGCCATGCCCGAAGACGGCATCCGCCGCGAGGGCGCGGTGCTGGACCGGGCCAGGTTCGACCGCGTCGGCGCGGCGCTGCGCGCCGGCTACGGCTGGAGTTGAGCAGAAGCCGGGCCCCGGCACGCGCTCGGACGCGTACCGGGACCCGGGGATCGTGATGTCGGTTACCTGAGAGCGGTCGGCTCGGCGTACCGGAAGTCGTCCATGACGACCAGGTCGTAGTTCCTGCCGTCCAGGTTCTTGTACGACAAGGCGCGTTGCCGGCGGCCGCGAGAGCGGACACAGCGACGGCGGGACGCCGCATCTTCCGGTACCAGGACAGGGCAAAGCCCTTATGTTCAATGGTGTCAAGAGAAATGGAGCGACGCGGCCGCTCCATGCCCGTTCACACGGCGGGTTGCGGGCACCGGTTCGACGTTATCGGTTTGCCGACGATGGCTTGTAACATGCCCGCATCGGTCCTGGCAGCCATCGGGAGAGATGCATGACGGACGCGCGCGAGGTGCTCAGCTGGGAATCGTTCGGCTCCGCGAGCCGGGAACTTGCCGAACAGGTCGCCGCGAGCGGCTACGTGCCCGACGTCATCATGGCGATCGCGCGCGGCGGCCTGTTCATCGCCGGCGCGCTCGGCTACGACCTGGACGTCAAGAACCTGCACGTGGTCAACGTGGAGTTCTACACCGGCGTCGACGAGCGGCTCGACATGCCCGTGATGCTGCCGCCGGTGCCGGCCGCGGTCGACCTCGCCGGCGCGCGCGTGCTCATCGCCGACGATGTCGCCGACACCGGCGAGACGCTGAAGCTCGTGCACGACTTCTGCCGCGACCACGTGGCCGAGGCCCGCATCGCCGTCATCTACGAGAAGCCGCGCTCGCTCGTCAAGTGCGACTACGTGTGGCGGAGCACCGATCTGTGGATCGAGTTCCCGTGGTCGATGCTGCCGCCGGTCACCACGCGGCGCGGCTGATGGAGATCGTGATCCGCCGGGGCACCGCCGAGGACGCGCCGGCGCTCGCCCGGCTGCGCTGGCAGTGGCGGGCCGACGAGCGCAACGAGGCACCGGGTGACGTCGACAGGGCGACGTTCGTCGACTTCTTCGCCGGTTGGGTCGTCGACCACCTGAACACCCACCTGCCCTACGTCGCGGAGGTCGACGGACGGCTGGCGGGGATGGCGTGGCTGATGCTCACCGACCGGGTGCCCAGCGTCACCAACCTGGACCGGCGGTTCGGCGACGTGCAGTCGGTCTACGTCGTCCCCGACCTGCGCAACCTCGGGATCGGCGCCGCGCTGATGGACGCCGTGCGGGCCGAGGCGCGGGCGCGCGAGCTGGAGTTCGTCACCGTGCATTCGAGCGAGCGCGCCGTGCCGATGTACGAGCGCAGCGGTTTCCGGGGCGGTCAGCGCTGGCTCGAACTGCGGGAGTGACCCGAGAGTTTGCGCCAGATCCAGCTCGACGGGACGCTGCGGCCGGACACCACGTAGTCCAGCACCCCGTCGACGAGCAGTGTCGTGTCCACCGCTCGGCGGGCCACCGGCTCGCCGGCGATCAGCAGCTCGTCGCCGTCGCGCAGTTCCGTGTCATCGCCCGGGGTCAGCACGAACTCGTCGCCGCGCTTGAGCAGCAGCACGACGGCGGCCAGCGGTCGGTCCCTGTCGTGCGGGCTGCGCAGCAGGTCGCCCAGCCGGGCCGTCCCGGTGCCCAGCCAGCGACCGACCGCGAGCGACGACGCGGCCCGCAGCCGCACCGGCCACAGCGTGCGCAACTGCTGGCCGCAGCGCCCGCACAACCGGTCGACCATCCGCGCCGCCCACTCCTCCCCCTGGTCCGGCACCTCCTGCAGGAAGCGCCACAACAGGGGCGTGCTGAGCTTCGCGTACACCTCCTTCGCGACGACCTCGGCGAGCACCAGCAGCGCGTCGGGTTCCATGGCCTCGAACAGGGCGGCGTTGGCCGGCCGGTTCTGCCGGGCGGCGACGAACAGGTCGGGGTTGACCCGCCGGGCGGCCGCGATCAGCGACAGGTTCGTCGTGTCGTTGTCGGTGCCGGCGACGAACCCGACGGCGCCGTCCAGGTCGGCGCGGGCCATCACGTCCGGGTCGGAGCCGTCGCCGACGACCACGTCGTCCTCGTCCGGGTCGGCCGCCGGGTCGATGGCCGTCACGGTCAGCCCCTCCGCGCGCAGGTCGGCGGCGAGCTTCTGGCCGAACCGGCCGTACCCGCACAGCACCCAGCGGCCCTGCGTCGGCGGCCGGCCGCGCTCGGGCAGCTCCGCGCCCGGGCCGCTCTCCAGCCAGGTGATCAACTGGTAGGTGGCCGGCGCGCGCAGGGCCAGCCGCAGGTGGTCGCCGAACCGGTCGAACGGGTTGACCACCGTCGGCGTCCCGAACGCGCGCATGCGGTGCTCGATGTCCGGCGACACGGTGCGGGCGATCACCGGCAGGTCCGGGCGCAGCAGCGCCACCGCCATGGTGACGGCCAGGTTGACCTCGTCGTCGTTGGTCATCGCGAGCACCGCCTCGCAGGCGAAGTGGCCGAGGCCCGCGATGCCGAGGTGGTCGGGGTTGCGGGCGTCGGCCGCGAGGCCCGGCACGTCGAACCGGTACGCCTCCAGGTCCAGCGCCTCGATGTTCTCCTCGGCGGCGTCGAGCACCACGAACTGGCGGCCCAGCGAGTCGAAGGTGCGGCCGAGCCGGCGGCCGGTCTGGCCGTAGCCGGCGATCAGGAGGAACGGCTCGCGCAGCCGGGCCACCTTGCGGGTGAAGTGCTGCAGCGCCAGCGCCCGCCGGAACGAGCGGTCCTGCAGCAGGGTCAGCAGGGAACCGATCGTGTACGCCCAACCGACCACCGACAGGTAGATGGTGACGGTGACCCACAGCCGCTGCGCGTCGGTGAACGGGTCGGGCAGCTCGCCGAAGCCGATCGTGGTCGCGGTGTAGCTCACCACGTAGAACGAGTGGAAGATCGACATCCGGTTCGGGCTGCCGTCGGCGTCCCGGCCGGGGATGAACGTCAGCCCGATCGTGCTGACCGCGAAGATCACGATCACCGTGATGAGCGGCCAGCGCATCCGGCGCAGGACGAGGAAGATCGTCGCCGACGCCTGGGCCGCCGACTCCGCCGGCACCCGCCAGCGGATCCGGCGCCGGGGCGGCCGCTCGCCCGGCCCGTAGGCGACCAGCCGCCAGAACGCGCGCAGCGGACCGGCCACCGTGTCCTACCTGCGCTGGAACGAGACGGTCTCGATCACCAGCAGCACGACCGAGACGATGTTCGCGAACAGCGCGCCGCCGGACAGTGACACGATCCCGGCGGTCGCCTCGCCCGTGAGCCCGGCCGACGAGATGTGCGCCGCGTACGCCCAGAAGATCGCCGCGGCGATCAGTTGGAGGTCGGCGACGAGGCTGGTGGCCAGGTGCACGGCGCCGATCTGGGTGCGGTCGCCGAACTTGAGGACGGTGGCGATCAGGTTGATCACTACCGCGGCGAACAGCTCGTAGACGTTGTGGACGTCCGGGTCGGACAGGTCGCCGATGAAGAACCCGAAGTTCAGCGTGGCCGCGAGCAGCACGAAGAAGCCGAAGACGACCTTCTCGAGGTTCATCCGATCACCCGTGTCCCCACACCGGACACCTTACGGATCACCGGGCCGGAAAGCGCGTCACAGGCCGTCGTCCGGGGCGCGGCGCAGCAGGCAGAACTCGTTGCCCTCCGGGTCGGCGAGCACGACGAAGCCCTCGTGGCCGGACTGCCCCACGTCGGCGTGCCTGGCGCCGAGCCCGATCAGCCGCCTGACCTCCGCGTCGACGTCGCCGTCGGCGGCGACCAGGTCCGGGTGGTTGCGGTTCTTGCCGCGCTTGCCGTCCGCGGTCGGCTGCAGCCAGACGCTCAGCTGGCCGGCCCCGCCGGCCGACGGACGCAGGTGGGCGCCACCGCCGTCATCGTCGGGCTCGATCCGGTAGCCGAGGGCCTGGGACCAGAACGCCGCCATCCGGTCGACGTCGTGCACGTCAAGGGTCCACTGGTCAAATCGACTCACCACGGCGCTCGTTTCCCCTCGCATACGTCCGATCCCGGGTGGATTTGCCCCTCGCGTGGCGAGACCAAACACCGCTCCGCTTGTAGGCTTAGCCCGGCCTGGACCGGAGGGACAGCGCCGGTCGGGGTTGGGGGAGGCGAGCGGAAGGGCTGCCGGGATGTCAGAGCAAGGCGGCATGCCTCCGGGACCCGGGAACAACATCTGCGACGCGCTGGCGGCCGGCGGCGAGGTCGGCCACGATCTGCTGGCCGTCGACTGGTCGGCCACCCCGCTGGGTCCGCCGCCGACCTGGCCGCAGAGCCTGGCCACGATGGTCCGCGTGGTCGTCTCGTCACGGTTCTCCATGTGGATGGCCTGGGGTCCCGAACTGACGTTCTTCTGCAACGAGGCGTACCGGCGCGACACGCTCGGCAAGAAGTACCCGTGGGCGCTGGGCCGCCCGGCGCGGGAGGTGTGGGCCGAGATCTGGCCGGACATCGGGCCACGCATCGAGACGGTGCTCACCAGCGGCGTCGCCACCTGGGACGAGTCGCTCCAGCTCTTCCTCGAGCGCAGCGGCTACGTGGAGGAGACGTACCACACCTTCTCGTACAGCCCGCTGACCGGCGACGCGGGAACGGTGGTCGGCATGCTCTGCGTCGTCAGCGAAGAGACCGACCGCGTGATCGCCGAGCGTCGCATGGCGACACTGCGTGACCTCGGCGCCGCGACCACCGCCGCGCGCAGCGACGCGCAGGTGTTGACCGCGGCGGCCGACCTGCTCGCGACGGAGCGGCGCGACCTGCCGTTCACCCTCGTCTACCTGTTCGGCGACGACGGCACCGCCCACCTGGCCGCCGCCACCGGGATCGCGGCCGGCCACCCGGCTGCCCCGGTGGCGATCTCACCGGCCGACGCCGACCCGGTGTGGCCGGTGCACGACGTGGCCGAGGGCGGGTCGATCCTCGTCGGCGGACTCCCGGAACGGTTCGCCGGGCTGCCGGCCGGCGCGTGGACCGAGCCGCCGACCGACGCCGTGCTCGTTCCGCTGCCCGACCAGGGCGGCACCCGTCCGTACGGGTTCCTGCTGGTGGGGCTGAACCGGTACCGGCCGCTGGACGAGGGCTACCGCGGGTTCATCGACCTCATCGCCGGCCAGTTGGCCGCCGGCGTCGCCAGCGCCCGGGCGTACGAGTCGGAGCGGCGCCGGGCCGAGTCGCTGGCCGAGCTCGACAGGGCGAAGACGGCGTTCTTCACCAACGTCAGCCACGAGTTCCGCACCCCGCTGACGCTGATGCTGGGCCCGGCCGAGGACGCGCTCGCCGACCGGGTCCACGAACTGCCCGCGGAGCAGCGGCACCGCGTCGCCGTCCTGCACCGCAACGCGCAGCGGCTGCTCAAGCTCGTCAACACGCTGCTCGACTTCTCCCGGCTGGAGGACGGCGGCGACACCGCCCGGTTCGAACCGGTCGACCTGGCACGGTACACCGCTGAGCTCGCCGGCACCTTCCGCCCGGCGGTCGAGCGGGCCGGGCTCGCGCTGACCGTCGACTGCCCGCCGCTGCCCGAGCCGGCATACGTCGACCGGGAGATGTGGGCCAAGATCGTCCTCAACCTGCTCTCGAACGCGTTGAAGTTCACGTTCACCGGCGGGATCACCGTCGCGACGCGCTCCGCGACCGGGTGCGTGGAGCTAACCGTCGCCGACACGGGCATCGGCATCGAGCCGGCCGACCAGGGCCGCCTCTTCGAGCGGTTCCATCGCGTGTCGGGCGCCCGGGGCCGCAGCCACGAGGGGTCTGGAATCGGCCTGGCGCTGGTCGCGGAGCTGGCCGCCGCGCACGGCGGCGACGCGGCGGTGACCAGCACGCCGAGGCTCGGCAGCACGTTCACCGTGCGGGTGCGCACCGGCACCGCGCACCTGCCGCCGGAACAGATCGCGGAGCCCGGCGACCCGGCCGGCTCCGACGCGGTCGAGGGGTTCCTCGCCGAGGCGATGCGCTGGATGGAGGCCGGCTCCGGGCCGGGCGGCTCGGTCACCGAGCCGGCCGAGGCGACGACCCGCACCGCCGCCGGTGAGCTGGCCCACCGGCAGCGTGTGCTCGTCGTCGACGACAACGCCGACATGCGCGACTACCTCGTCGGGCTGCTGTCCGATTCGTACCGGGTGCAGACCGCGCCCGACGGCGCCGCGGCGCTCGCCCTCGCCCGCGAGGACCCGCCGGACCTCGTCCTCAGCGACGTGATGATGCCCAACCTCGACGGGTTCGGCCTGCTCCGCGAGCTGCGCGCGGACCCGGCCACCGCGCTGGTGCCGGTGGTGATGCTCTCCGCGCGGGCCGGTGACGAGGCGACGATCGAGGGGCTGGCGGCCGGCGCCGACGACTACCTCATCAAGCCGTTCACGGCCCGGGAACTGCTGGCCCGGGTGCGGGCCAACCTGGAGCTGGACCGGGCCCGGCGGGTCGGCGTCGAGCTGGAACGCCGGCAGCGGCTGCTCGACCAGGCGCAGCGCCTCGCCGGCGTCGGCAGCTGGGAGTTCGACATCGACACCGGCGCGATCCACGCCTCCGAGGAGTTCGTCAGGCAGATCCAGATCGCCGCCGAGGAGCTGCGCGAGCAGGGCCTCGCGCCGGCGATGCTGCGCGTCCACCCCGACGACCGGGCCCGCGTGACCGCGGCTGTGGAAGCGGCCATCAAGGGCGCCCCGCTGGACTACTATGTGCGGCTCGCCATGGCCGACGGGTCGTACCGCACCTTCCATACCATCGGTGAGCTGGTGCGCCACCCGGACGGGCGGCCGGCCCTCCTGCGCGGCAGCAACCAGGACATCACCGAGCAGCGCCGGGCCGAGGCCGCCGTCGCCGCGGCCGCCGCGGCGCAGGAGGCCGCCGCGCGCGAGCACAGCATCGCCGACGAGCTGCAGCAAAGTCTCCTGCCGGAGCGCCGGTTCACGCCCGACCACCTGGAGGTGGCGACGTACTACCGGGCCGGCGTCGAGGGCACGCAGGTCGGCGGCGACTGGTACGACGTCATCGAGCTGGGTGCCGGCCGCACGGCGCTGGTGATGGGCGACGTCATGGGCCGTGGCGTGCGGGCGGCCGCCGTCATGGGTCAGCTGCGGGCGGCGGTGCGCGCCTACGCCCGGCTGGACCTGGCGCCGGCCGACGTTCTGGAGTTCCTCGACGGCGTCGTCCGCGATCTCGGCGACGACCAGATCGTCACCTGCGTGTACGCCGTCTACGACCCGGGTGACCGCTCGCTCGCCTACGCCAATGCCGGCCACCTGCCGCCCCTGTTCGTGACGCCGGGTGAGCAGCCGCGCCGGCTCACCGGTGGCGCCGGGCCGCCGCTGGGCGCGGGGCCGGTGACCCTGGCCGAGGAGCGGCTGACGCTCGCCGCCGGTGCGCTGCTGGCGCTCTACACCGACGGGCTCGTCGAGCACCGCGACAGCGGGATCGACCAGGGCATCGACCTGCTGAGCGAGCTGATCCACGACGTCCGCGGCCCGCTCGACGACGTCCCGGACGGCCTGGTGACCAAGCTGCTGCCGGCCGGCCCCAACGACGACATCGCGATCCTGCTGGCCCGCATCACCGACGAGGCCGACCGGGCCCGCTCGGTGCACCGGCGCATCCCGGCCGAGGCGAGCGCCGTCCAGCACACCCGCGAGTTCGTCGTCTCGACGCTGT
>Ga0207687_10003867_pt1 | contig 10053 bp, 8 predicted proteins | sample KBSM54metaG_FD_184399 | JGI IMG/M metagenome (GOLD analysis project Ga0207687, IMG submission 184399) | Miscanthus rhizosphere microbial communities from Kellogg Biological Station, Michigan, USA - KBS M5-4 metaG (SPAdes) (version 2) | ecosystem: Host-associated > Plants > Roots > Rhizosphere >... | reverse complement strand
CCCAGCATCGAGCCGGCAAGTGATCACCCGGCGGTAGATGTCGCCCACCAGGGTGATGTTGTTACCGTTCGCGAACAAGCACATCGACCGTCCGTCAACCTCGATCAGCTTGGACTGTCCCAGGATCCTGACCTTAGGCCGCACCTGCTCGACCAGCTGACACAGCGCGTCACCACCTAGCTCGCCCTCGACGTTGTCGATAGTGATCATGGTCTGTCCGGCGATCACGGCGGCGCCGAGCCGTTTTTCTGTCTCCTCGACAGTCTTGCCGGCCGACATCACAGCCATAGGCTGGCCTGTAGATATCCAGCTCACCGTCGAAAGCAGATACGATTTGCCGGTCCCTGCGGCCGGGGCATCGATCGCGTGCATGGGCACGACAGGATAGGCGCCGCGGCAGATCGTCGAGACAATCGCCGACAGTCCCACAGCGCGGGATAGCGATTTCCCGTCCTCGTCGACGACAAAGGGAAACTCGGCCAGTAGCGCCTTCAATAGCCCCAGCGCCGCCCTGGCGTCCTCGTAGGTTGGCTTGTCCGCGATCGGCTGCATGGTTGGCGGGTTGATCAGGAGTAGCTGCGTAGCCGCGTCGTAGCCGGGATCCGACAGGATAGTGCCGTCTGGCCTTAGCGTCTGCGTCGTGATGATCCCCGCAAGCACGCGAAAGGGCCAATCTCCGAATTTCGAAAGGATCACCAGCGCCACATCCATGGGCGGGTTAGTCGGTTGCCAGGAGGCTGATTTCTTATCGAAGCGCAGCCAGGTAATCCTACGCGACAGCACATCCCGCAGGTAATGCGCGGTTACCTCGATCAGCTGCGCCGCAAACGTCGGCTCGCCGTCGAATGATTGCATGTCCAGAATGACAGGCCGCACCAGCATGCCGCCGCGCTGGTAGATCTCTTCGCCCGCGTCGAGCAACGCCTGCGCTGCCGCGTCCACCATCTCATCCAGCTTGCCGATACAGATCACAGGCTTGCGGTCCGGCGCCGGCGGCAGCGCCGAGCCGATCGGAGCCGCCCCAGCTTCCTCGCGCACGCTGCCGAGCAGCGACGCCAGCTCCTCATCCTGCTCGTCTGGGTTCGGCGTCCCCCATTTCGCCCTCGCGCCGTCGATCAGCTTCTGCACATCGTCATAACCGCGCTCGTCACCGTAACTCGGCTCGCAAATCTCATGGATCTCCGCGTCGCTCCGGCCCTTGCCGACTAGTGACGCTGTCACCGTCCGCATATTCGTATGCCACTGCGCCTCGCCGTCGTCGCTGATCTTGACCGCGTCCTCGACCAGCTGCGCGATATCGGCGTCCGAATAGGAAGGCGTAGCGTCCGGCGTCGCTTTCGCCTTCTGTTTCCGCTTCTTCGCCGCCGGACCCGGCGAGTCGATCGCCCCGGCGTCGAGGTCATCGCAAAGATCGATGAAGGCGCCGTCGACGATCTCCACCGCATGCGCTGGATTGCGATCGACTGCGCCGTAATAGTAGCTCTGCGACAGCACGAACGATTCCGCGGCCGCGGCCCCCTTCAGTACACCGTTGAGCCGCGCTGTCAGCTGCGCGCGCTCCGATGGCTCCAGCTGTACCGAGGTCGGCGCCAGCACCCGCCACTTTTCCTTAACCGTACCGTCCTCGTCAGGGATCATGTGCGAGGGCGAGGTGTAGACCAGGGCGCGGATCCCGGCCGCCTTCAGTAACGCTACCGCTTCGGTAAATGGCCGGCCGCTGTCGCTGTCGATCTCGACGCCGCTTATCTTTAAAACATTCGCGTCGTGCCGCAGTGAACCCTTGGCCGTCTTCACATCACCGAATTCGGCCAGCTTCAGCCACGGCAACAGGTTCTTGCGCTTACGGTTTTCGGCCAGGATCTCGGCGCCGATTCCGTCCAGGGTCATGTCCCAGGTCTCCAGCGTCTTCGCTGCGAAGTTCGGGAACATGGTTACCGCGATCAGGTGGTTCCCGATCTGGTATTGCGCCGGATAGTCGTTTTGGTTATCAGTCACTTGCAAGCCTTGCTCCCCTTCAGGGGTGTTTGTGTTGGCGTTTCCTCTCCGGGATGGGATGGAAATAACGGCCGCCCAGTTCACGCTGGCGCGGCCGTTTGCATTCCGAGGAGTCGATCAATATCCGCCGAGTTCGTGACGATCGCAACCACTGCCCCTAGTAGCTCGTAGATTCGAATACGCGATATCTGGTGGGGACTAAGCCGACCACCCCTCGGCCGCTTGCATTCGCAGAAAATCACCTTGCCCCCTGGCAGCACGATCAGCCGATCGAAGAAGCCTCTGGCGCCGTCGACGCGAACCTTCTCGGCCCGGCCGCCCAGCGCCCGCACCCGTCGCACCAGCTCAGTCTCTACCGCGCTCTCTCGATCAGATAATTTGACAGTCATACAAATCTATGTCCTTTGTTGATCCATTGAACATAGCAGAGGATGACATGACAAAGCACTCAACGCTGATTGGCGGCTCGACCGCGGACCGCTTGCTACACTGCCCCGGATCATTCCAGCTGATCCAGTCTCTCCCGGACCAGGTCGAGGTGCCGAGTGAATATGCCAACTACGGCAGCGCCATGCACGCGGTCATGGATCGCCTCATGGCCCTATACGCAGAAGGCTTTCCGCCGATCGGCGTCATGATCGAAACCGCAGAAGAATTCGTCGGTGAGTTCTTTTATGATCGCGAGCTGACCGCCGAGCACATCAAGGATTCGATCATCCCCGCGCTCGAATCACTCGACGAGCTGATGACCGAATACGATGGCGGCTTCCGCGTCCTCGCCAACGAGGCTAAGGTTCAATTCCCCTCGATCCCCGGCGGCTTCGGCACCACCGATCTGCTGATCGGCAACCATGTCTGGGTGGTGCTGGTCGACTGGAAGTTCGGCCAGGGCGTGCCGGTGCCGGCGCTGCACAAGGATCCCCAAGGCGACCGCGTCAACAGCCAGCTGCTGTTCTACTTCGCCGGCGCCATCAATTCGCTGCCGAAGAAGCTGTTCACCAAGAAGCGGTTCGCGGTCGCGATCGTGCAGCCGCGCGTGCCGGACGAGACCCAGCGCCTCACTCACACGCCGATCTCGCGCGCCGAAATCAGCTACTTCATCGAGGACGTCGAGAACGCGGTCGTCTCCGCGCTGCAGAAGAACCCGCCGCTCGGCGAGGGCGAGCACTGCAAATGGTGCCCAGCGTTTCCGATCTGCCCGTTGAAGTCCGCGGCCCTGTTTGAGATCAGTGAGCTGGGCGTGACGCCGCCGCGGCCGGTGCCGGCCAACGCGGATGACGGCACCTACGGCGAGTTCCTGGCTAAGGCCAAGCGCCTGGTCGACATGGTCGACGGCTACAAGAAGCAGGTTGATGAAGCCTTGCACAGCTACATGGAAAACGGCGGCAAAGTCCCCGGCTGGGATCTGGCTTACAAAAAGAAACTGCGCCAGTGGATTGACGGCGACACCGTGCACAACACGCTGCACCAGCTCGGTTTCGATACCACCGAGATCTGGACTCAGAAACTGCGCACCTTTGCCGAGACCGACAAGACGGCGAGGCGGCTCGGCGTCAAGATCCCGGATCACCTGCGCGTGGCGCCGGAGAGCACCGAGACCACGGTCGTGCCGACCGGAACGGCGGTCGGCCGTATCGTCGACCGTGACACCGCGGAGGCCGAGTTCATCGCCGCGTTAAAGCTATTGCAGAATAGTTGACAACTCGATAGCAATGACCCTGCCGGCGATTCCCGCCGGTCACCTTTAACTTGAATTGGAAATTTAAGATGAATGATTTGGTAAAGAAGTCCTTCGCCTCGACCGCCCTCACCTCATTCGATGACGACGCCGCCGCCCAGCTGCTCGCGGGCATTGAGGACAGTCAGGCGCAAACCGCCGTCCCTGGCGACGGCGTAGACCTCATCAAGCTCGACAAGTCCGACGGTTCCTGGGGCATGGGTCAGTCCACCGACCCGGTGCAGGACGGCGCCCAGTTCTGGCTCAACATCCTCTCGATGTGCCATGGCCACGTCTGCTGGTCCAACTACGAGGGCAAGCGCAAGAACGAGCGCCTCGGTGAGATCATGGCGCCGATGTCCGCCCCCAAGCCGGCCAAGCCGCAGCCGATCGATGGCTTTCCATTCAAGGAACAGCGCTCGTTCGAGTGCATCTGCCTGAACGGCGAGGACGCCGGCCGCAAGGTCAAGTTCAGCAATGGCTCGGTCGGAACCCTGAAGGCCTTCAAGAAGCTGGAGGACGCCGTCAAGGTCCAGTTGCGCAAGAACCGCAACTTCCCCTGTCCAGTGATCGAGTTCGAATCCGAGAAGTATCGCCACGGCGACTACGGCTGGATCCAGAACCCGATCTTCGTGATCGTCGACTGGGCCGACCTCCAGGGTAACCGCCTCTCCGAGTCCGACGAGAGTCAGGGCGCCGTGCCTGAGCCGAAGCCGAACAAGCCTGCCCCAGCCGCCAAGGCCGCCCCCAAGATCGCCAAGCCGTCCCTGAAGGTGGTCCAGGAGCCCCAGGAAGGGCCCCAGGAGGCCGAGGCCACTGAGGCGCCCCGCGGCCCGCGGCGTCGCCCACCGGCCGCCTAATCCAACCCTGACCGGCCCCTGCGGGGGCCGGTCCCATGTTGCCTCCCTCCCATCCCGGAGATCCCATGCGCACGCGCGGAGCTACCTTCGACCCCGACAAGATCTGCTGGTTCGATACCGAGACCGGCTGCAAGCAAGACCTCAAGGACGTCGGCGCCTACCGCTACGCTTGCGACCCTACCGCTCATGTCAAAATTTTGACCTGGGCGATCGGCCGCGAGCCGGTGAAGCTGCACGTCGCCGCCGCCGCCCCCGGTCGGCCGCTGGCCTGGCCGGACTTCCCTGCCGAGTTCCGCGCCTTCGCCGACCTCGCCCGCCAGGATCCCCGCCACAAGTTCGCCGCCCACAACGCCGCCTTCGACCGCTGCATGCTCAATTACGCGGTCGATGGCGCCCCCGAGCTGCCGCCCGAGATGTTCATCGACACCGCGTTCCAGGCCACCGCGTCCGGCCTGCCGCCGGACCTCGCCGCGGCCTGCCTCGCCGCCGGCGCCGTCGAGAAGATGCCCGAGGGCAAGAAGCTGGTCGCGATGTTCTGCGGCCATAAGGCCTGGGCCACGCCGCAATCCCATCCCGCGGAATGGGCGCTGTTGTGCCAGTACGCGGTCCGAGACGTCGAAGCCATGCGCTCGCTGTTCTTCCGCACCATGCAGCTGCCGCCGCAGGAATGGGTCGAATACTGGAGCCAGGAGCGGATCAACGAGCGCGGCCTGCGGGTCGATGTCGAGTTCGCCGGGCATGCCGACGTGCTGTCCCAGGAGGCCAAGCGCCGCGCTGGCGAAGAGCTGGCCGGGATCACCCGCGGCCTCGTCAAAAGCGTCAACGGCGTCAAGGGAATCCGCGAGTATTTGCTCGACGTCCTGCCCGACGAGGGCGTCAAGCTGATGACCAAGCGCGAGGAGGAAGAGGACGACGAAACCGGCGAGATCACGCGGCCGGCCAAGTATTCCCTGACCCGGTCCCGCGTCGAGAAGCTGATCCCCTACTGCGAAGCAGTGCAACAGCACGCCGCCAAGCGCGTCTTGGAACTCAGGTTGTTCGGCGGCTCGGCCGCGCCTGCAAAATACGGAAAAATTTTGCGGCAGCAGGTCGGCGGCTACGTCTACGGCCAGTATGTCCCGGGCGGTGCCGCTATGACCGGCCGCGCCTCCTCCCGGGGCATTCAGATCCAGAATCTGGTCCGGCGCTTCCTGCCCTATGAGCACGATGCGATCGTGGCGGTACTCGATGGCTGCACCTATGACGAATTCGCAATCGTCGGTGACCTCACGCCGGTGATGCGGAAATTGGCGTTGTTGATTCGAACCGTGTTCGTTCCCAGTAAGGCCACCAATCTGTTCGTCGGTTCCGACCTGGCCCAGATCGAGGCCAGGATCGGCCGCTGGCTGCCGAACACCCCGGAGGCCGACGCCGCCCTCCAGGTCATGCGCGACTGCGATGCCGACAAGTCGCTGCCGGACATCTACGTCCGCGCCGCCAGCGCCATTTCCAATTTGCCGATCGAGGAGATCGACGAGGATACCCGCCAGCGCGGCAAAATTTCCGAGTTGGCCCTGCTGTTTGGCGGATCTGTCGGCGCCTTGCAAGCCATGGCTTCCGGCTATGGCCTCTACATCGACGACGCCGAGGCCAGGGAGACCGTCCAGCGCTGGCGCGGCGCTAACCAGTGGTGCGTCCGCTTCTGGGGCAAGCACGATGAGGAGCAGTCCTATGGCCTCTGGGGCGCCGCCTGCCGCGCCCTGGAGAACCCCGGCAAGGAGCAGACCGCGGGCCGGATCCGCTACATCTACCTGAAGGAGTACCTCGGCGGTTCCCTGCTCTGCCGGCTGCCGAGTGGTCGGCATTTGACCTATCGCGGCATCAGGTTTGAGATGGTCGATGAGTTGGACGACGATGACAACGTCATCGGCCGATCGCGCCAGCTGCGGTTCTGGAAGGGCCGCCAGCGTGCCAAGATCTGGCACGGGACGCTGTGCGAGAACGCGGTGCAGGCGGTGGCGGCCGATGTCCTGCGCGGCATCCTGGTCCGGCTGGAGGAGAGCGGCCCCGGTGCCCGGCTGCAATCCCATGACGAGGTGCTGATCGAGGTCGCCGAGGGCGATGTCGACTACGCCACCCGCGAACTGCGCCGGATCATGCGCCAGCCGTTCGAGTGGTCGGACGGCCTGCCGCTGATGAGCGACGAGAAGGTGATGCCGTATTACTCCAAGTGGAAGGCGAAGAAGTAATGCCCGCCTACACCAATGTTCGGCCGCTGCCGCCGGCCGTCAAAGAGCGGCTCAACAAGTTGATGCTGATGCTCGGCGCCCCGTCCGATGGCGAGCGCGCCGCCGCGGCCGGCATGATAACCACGCTGCTGAAAGAGCACGGCCTCGACTGGCATGACATCATCGGCTCGATGGGCCAGCCGTCAGCGCAAGCCAAGCCGGAGGCGCCGAAATCGCCGCCACGCGGTAACGGGAATCCTGGCTACATGGATTCCGAGGAGCTGCGCGCGCTGATCCACACGATCGAGCGCAGCCCGCTCAACACGCGGGCGCGTCAATTCCTGGCCGGCATGCGCGATCGTGCCGATCTCTACGGCGAGGTTTTCTTCTCAGACAAGCAGTGGACCTGGTTTCAGGATCTCAGGAAAAGAGCAGAGGCTTACAATGCGGGATAAATCAGAACTGCGCGACTATCAGAACCGCATGATCGGCGAGCTGTATGAAGCTGACGAGCGCCTCGTCGTCGCCCGGCCAGGCGGCGGCAAGACTGTGGTCGGCGCAACTGCGTATCAAGAACTCCGACGTGATGGCCACGTCAGGCACGCGTTGATTCTCGCGCCGAAAAGGGTCGCGCGAATCGTTTGGCCGGATGAACTCAAGAACTGGAGTCACCTCGCCGGCCTGCGCTACCAGGTGCTGTCAGGCACGCCGCGGCAGCGTGCCGAGATGCTGTCGCTGTCGCCGGACTATGACCTGACGATCGTCGGCCTCGACGTCACCGAGTGGCTGATGAAAGAGCTGGAGCAGTATCCTGCGGATCACTGCTTGTTCGATCTTTTGGTGATCGACGAAATCAGCCGCCTGCGCAATCCAACCGGCGTCAGGGTCAAGCGGATCCTGCGCCGCGCCAAGCGTTGGCGTATGCGCTGGGGCATGTCGGGCACGCTGCGGCCGAGTGGAGCCGAGGATCTATTCATGCCCGCGGCGGTCATTACAGACGGCAAGCTTTGGGGTCGGAGCTTTTACGAGTGGCGGGCGAAAAGATTTTTTCCGGTTGATTATAATGGCTACACATGGGCGCCGCGGGACGGCGCAGAGCAAGTCATCAATCGCGAGATTGCACCGATCTGCTCGATCCTCCGCGACGACGAGTTGCCGCAGCTGCCGCCATTGAATGTCATCATTGATCGCGTCGAGTTGCCACCGGTTGCCCGCAAGACGTACGCGGACATGTTCGACAAGCTGTTCGCGCACGCGAACGACACTACAATCTTGGCCGCCTCGGCAGCCGTTGCAACCGGTAAACTGGCACAGATCAGCGCTGGATTCGTCTACGGTAATGACGGTACGACCGAACTCGTTCACGATGAGAAAAGGCAATGGGTCCAGGACATTGTCGACGGCGCGACAGGGCCGACTTTGCTCGTCTACGAATATCGCCAAGATTTGAAAATGCTGCAGGACATCCTCGGCGAGAATTTGCCTTATCTCGGTGGTGGTACATCCAATGCGGATTCGGATGCTCATATAACCTCCTGGAATAAGGGTGAATTACCGTTCCTGGCGTTACATCCTGCGAGCGGCGGACACGGTCTAAATCTCCAATCTGGCGGCAGTGATATGTGCTGGATCAGCCCGACCTGGTCGCCCGAGAACCACGAACAAACGATCGCTCGGATCTTCCGTTCCGGCCAAACCCAGCCTGTTGTAGTTCGTATCTGTGTCGCCACGAATACGGTCGACGAAATGAAGCTCGACCGCGTCTACAGTAAAATGTCTGCTCAAGAAGCGTTTGAAAAATTCCTCCGTGCTAACGGGCGCGCATTGCCCCGCGCAGGGCAAGCTGCCGAATAGCTTCCTGCAAGGTGATACCGCCGTGCTTGACGCGCCAGGCATCGAGTACGGCGATCTGGTGATCGTGCAGCCGAACCATTACGGGCTTGCCCGAACCGGTGGTGGCCGGCCTGCCGCGCGATTTCTTGATTTCTTTTGTTGACTCTTTCATGAGATCTCGATAGCAAGAATTCAGGATCAACGCAAAGGAAGTTTGAAATGAAACGCTGTAAAGTAACTGTCCAGAACATGACCGGATCACCCTATTCCCAGTCGGCCAAGCACGACGAGCCGTTCCTCGATCGCGAGAGCCACAACGACTACGAGCAGCGGACCTGGCTGTCGAAATGCACAGTCGACCGTGACGGCAACGTCGTGATCCCGAGCATGGGCATGAAGCAAGCCATTGACACGGCTGCGCAAAAGCTCGGCCTCAAGGTGCCCGGCCGTCGCGGCGCCACCTACAAGAATTACTTCGCGTCCGGCGTGCTGTCCGAGGGCAACGCCCAGCTCATGCACAAGGGCAAGCCGATCAAGCCGGCCGAGGCCGAGAAGGTTACGATCCAGGCCAACGCCGACGGCGTCCGCGGCTCCGGCAAACGGGTGCCGCGCTCGTTCCCGGTTTTCCCGAATTGGGAAGCCGAGTTTTCGTTTGTGATTACGGACGATATCATTACGCCCGAGGTGTTCGAGGACACCATCAAGGCCGCCGGTGTTATTGTCGGTCTTGGTAGATTCAGGGCTGAGAAGGGTGGTGTCAATGGCCGCTTCACCGTCACCAAGATCGAGTGGGAGGATTTCAGAGTTTAACACCGCTGCGCCCTGCTCTGCCGCGCTTCGCAACGCTCCGCTGCGCAACTCGCCTCGTCTCATCACACCGCAACGGTCTTACCCCCGGCAGCCGAAAGGCTTACCGGGGTTAAGGCGTGCCACCGCAACGCGCCGCGGCTCCGCGCATCGCAGCGCAGCGCGCCTCAGCGCTTCTCCGCTCACCACAACGCAGCGATTTTGGTTTATGAATTTATCTTCGCACCGCAACTCGGCTCCGCTCACGGCAACGCCGCTCCTCTCCGCTCTGCGCGATTCTTCGCTCCTCAACGCTACTCCACGCAGCGCCACGCTTCGCGCCGCGACGCAACTCGGCGCTCCGCCCCTCGACGCAGCTCTGCTCGCCTCGCCGTGCCGCAGCTCCGCTCGTCACCGCTCTTCGCAACGCCACGCAACGTTTTCATTTATCCCTTTTACGTCGCCTCGCGCCGCCTCGCGCCGCTTCGCGCCGCACCGCGTAGCACCTCGGCTCTGCTCGCCGCTACTCAACGCCCCGCTGCTCGCTGCTCCGCTCTGCCACTCGTCGCCGCTCGGCGCACCTCTACGCAGCTCAACTCTACGCATCACCCCGCGACGCCACGCTCCTCAGCTCGACGCAACGTTTCCAACCCCC
>Ga0207687_10003865_pt1 | contig 10055 bp, 7 predicted proteins | sample KBSM54metaG_FD_184399 | JGI IMG/M metagenome (GOLD analysis project Ga0207687, IMG submission 184399) | Miscanthus rhizosphere microbial communities from Kellogg Biological Station, Michigan, USA - KBS M5-4 metaG (SPAdes) (version 2) | ecosystem: Host-associated > Plants > Roots > Rhizosphere >... | reverse complement strand
GGTCGCGCCCTCGGCATCCATGCAGGTCTTGATCCCGCCGCTGGCCATGACCGCGCTGCGGCCGGCTATGACGCGGGCGAATGCCGTGATGGGGCTCTCCGCCGGGGTATCGATCTTCGCGACGGGACCATTGTAAACACGGGTCTCTCCCGTCGGCCGGCTGTTGCGATAATCATCGAGCGAAACGGAGATGTAATCGAGATTGAGCTTCGCAAGTTCATTGCAAAGCAGTTTGCTGTCCTCAAGCGTATAACCATCCGACTCGGCCTCGAACGGCGTAACGCGAAACCCTGCGATCAGCTTTGGACCAAGCGCGTCGCGTACGGCCTGCGCGACGGCGAGCGGGAAGTTCATGCGTTTCGAAAGCGTGCCTCCCCACTTGTCGACGCGATGATTGGCCCGGGGTGAAAAGAACTGATGAACCGCGTAGTGGTTGGCACCATGAACCTCGACGCCGTCGAAACCGGCCTTTCGCGCGAGCGAAGCGGCCTCGCGAAAGCTTGCAATCAGGCTTTCAATCTCATCGGACGTCATCGCCCTTGGTGTCTTTGCTCCGGGACGCAACGATGCGACGGCGGAAGGCGCACGCAGGGATTGCTCGCCGATCAACTCGGGCTTTGCGATGCGGCCGCCGTCATAGATCTGGAGAATCGCGAGACCTCCCGCCGCACGCATGGCTTCGGCGAGCCGATTGAGACTGGGCAAGTGCCCGTCATGGGCCGCACCTATTCCCTGCCAGGAGCGCCCATCCTGTTCGACGTAAGCGGCGGAAGAAATGGTGGCTCCGAATCCGCTGGCAGCACGCCGCCGGACAAATTCGAGTTCGTTGTCGGGAGCCGTCCCGTCTTCACGGGAAGAATCCGTTGTCAGCGGCGCCATCGCAAACCGATTTGCGATCTCTCGTCCGCAGTTGAACCTTAAAGGAGACCAGACGACCATCGATCGAACCTCAACGCATAAGTTATCAAAAACCCCGGCGTTAATGGAAGATGCGTCCGGCGTCGATGACGACGGTCTGGCCGGTCATGGTCTCGGTGCGGCACATGGCGACCACCATGTCGGCGCAGTCGTCCTTATCGGCGGCCTTCTTCAGGAGCGAGCTCGATGCGGAACGCTCGATCTGTTCGGACCGGAGATTGGCGGTCGCGCGCGTGCCCTCCAGCAGACCCGGTGCCAAGCAGTTGACGAGCGTCTCAGGCGCCAGCGCCACCGCCATGCAACGCGTCAGATGAATGAGCCCCGCCTTCGACACGGCATAGGCGATGGAGGAGCCGGTTGGGCTGAGCCCCGCCACCGAAGCGATGTTGACGATGCGGCCACGCCCCTGTGCCTTCATGATGGGGGCCACCGCCTTGGTCAGGCGCATCGGCCCCGTCAGGTTGACGGCCATGATCTTGTCCCATACCTCCAGCGTCAGATTGTCGAGATCGCCGAAGGGGATCGAGACGTTGTAAGCGGCGTCATTGATCAGAACATCAAGGCGGCCGAAGGCCCGGGTTACGTCCGCTACCAGCCGATCCACGGCCGCGTCGTCGGTTATATCACACGCGAAGGCTTGAGCATTGATTTGATAACGCGACGCCAGTTCGCCAGCGACGCTTTCCGCCTGGTCGCGGCTGCGAGCGTACATCACAGCCACATGTGCGCCCTCCTGCGCAAGCATGTGGCAGATGCGCTGCCCCAACCCGCCATTGCCGCCCGTCACGAGTGCAACCGCGCCCTTCAGATCCATCGTCTCTCTCCTTTGGTGCGAACGCGCGGTCTCATCGCCGCCACGCCACCCTTTGATACCGTGCCCGCGCCATCCCTGGTTCAACGGAACTTAAAACGCACAGGCAGCGAGATAATGCCGGTGATAAACGCCGACTGGGCGCGGCGCACTTCGCCGGCAAGTTCGACGTGTTCGACCCTCTGCAACAGCTCCGAGAACAGCGCCCGAATTTCCATGCGCGCCAACTGGTAGCCCATGCAGAAATGCGGCCCGTGGCCAAAGGCGATGTGAGGATTGGGCGAACGATCGATACGGAACGTGCCGGGGTCGGCAAAGACGGATTCATCGCGATTGGCCGAAGCGAAGAAAAGCGCCAGCGCTTCGCCGGCCCGAATCTGCTGGCCGCCAACCTCGGTGTCCTGCCGCGCGGTGCGCATGAAATGGCGAAGCGGCGTGGTCCAGCGGAACATCTCGTCGATCGCGCAGTCCAGCAGTTCTGGCCGCTCACGCAACCGCGCGAACTGGTCAGGATAAATGAGAAGCGCGTGCAGCCCGCCTGCAAGGGCAAGCGCGACGGTGTCGTGCCCTCCGGTCAGCATCAGGTAAAAATAGGAAATCATTTCGTAATGCGGGATTTCCTGTCCGTCGATTTTGGCATTTCCAATTAGGCTTGCCAGATCATGACGCGGGCATGACCGCCGTTCGGCAACCGCGGCTTCAATGTAATCGCGCAGACCGAGCATGGCCAGACGCATCGCCTCGGCTGGCTCCTCGGCCAGCCGGCGCTGCGGATCCTCGGCGCCGACAAATCCGTGCACGAGGCGTATCAGCTCCGCATCATCGGCTTCGGGAAAGCCGAGCATGTGCGCGATCGCTCGCATCGTGTACGGCATTGCAATATCGGTCGCAAAATCGCAGACGCCGGAGCGGTCGGCGATGGCGTCCACCGCGACCTTCGCCCGGTCACGCAGCCATTCTTCCATGGGCAGGAGCGCAGCCGAGGTGAACGATCGCTGGAGGATGGCACGATACCGTCCATGGTCCGGGTCATCCATTTCGGTCAGGCCACGCACGACCTGTGGCTTGCCGCTGACCTGTCGCAGGGCGAAGTCCATGGCTTCGCTGGACAGATAGGTTCGTGGTTCCGCCCCGAACTGCTGGCTGCGGAGTTCGACGGACAAAACGTCGGCATGTCGCGTCACTGCCCAAAAAGGCTTGATCCCGCGAATGTCTACCCAGTGCACCGGAGATAGTTGACGCAAGCGGGCGAAGGCCTTGTTTAGCGCCGCGTCATCGGCATACGCGCTCGGCGACAGCACAGTGGCGATTTCAGCTTCGAATTTGGGCGTCTCGCGTCGGATCGGACGCCTCGCAGTCCGGGAAGGCACGCATTCATCCTCAAGGTTCGCGAAAATCAATGTCGGAGAGGCAAATCCTTCGCCAAATTCTGCCGGCAGCGGACGAGCAGCGTAAATTCCCGCATTCCGTAATTTTCGAGCGTCTCGACCGAACAGCCGAGCGCGTTTTCACAGTAAGGAATCCATCGCTCGGGACTGGTGCGATAGAGTCTCGTCTCGGGTGAATTGTCAGGCGCCTCGGATGCAGCGACCACGTCGCTCATGAAGTTGACGCTGAAACCGCGCCGGCTGGTCCGTCGCATGTCCTGGAGCACAGCCGCGATGAAATCTTCCCAGACCGCGCGGGAATAACCAACATTGACGTTCATGACGCCGCTGGCAACGGAATAGTCCGCAGGCCGCGGGCTTGCCCTTCCGACGGCAAAGCGGCGGTCCGTCCTTCGGAAGCGCCGGCGCGCCCGGCTGATCATGGCGCGCGAGAGATCGACGCCGAGATAGTCGACCCTGGAATCGGGATAGCGCAGGTCCAGGAACGCGCATAGCGCACCGTACCCGCAACCGATGTCGTTCAGCGCAAACGGTGCTGCGAAATCACAAATCCTCAGGAGCTGGACAAAACGCAGGCTCTGGGTGGCCTGGCACGACCAATCCACCCCCCGCGGCGTTGCACCATATTTGGCAACCCGCGCGCCGTAATAGGCCTCGACGTCGGAATAGACCCGCTGAACCTCAGCATCGCCAAGCCGAGCACCCATATCGACACGCCCAAGGCCGCTCGTCATTTCTTCTTCGCGGCGCGCCGCTTCCTGACGATCTCCGCAACCTGCTTGCGGACCTCCCGTCCGGGCGTGGTCGGAATGGACACGATCAGATGCGTCTCGATCGTAAAGACGACAGGCCGGCCTTTTTCCACGGTCACCCTGGGATCTTCGGCTGCAGAGTGGCACTTGATCGAGATCGGAATGGGCTTTTCAGCCGCAAGACCGTCCCTGAAGGCCTTTATCACGCGGTCGTGTCCGTTGATTTTGGGCAAATCGGAGGGATACTTCTTGAGATGATCGAGGAATTTGTACCAGCGTCTCCGCTCCGACCAGTCTGTCGGCACGATGCCCAGGAGAGCGAAGGCCTGTTGAAGGGAGCGCTTGCTGGAAAAAACAGCGAACTCCTTTTGCAGTTCAATCATCTCCGGCAATGAATCTTTATCAAATCGCTTGTTCAACTGAACGAGAATCTCCAGGGTCGTGCTGTCTTTGATCATCGCTCCCACAATACTTCCTCCCAAATACGAAAAACGTCATTAAACCCAAGGTCATCAAACCCGAGGCCATTGTGTCACATCATTAGCGTGGTTCAAGCTGCAAGCGAAGTTTTTCCAACTGCGGCGCGAAGAAAGCTGCCCCCGATGCGCCCAACAGCTCATCGGCGCGGAGAATGATCTGATCGATCTCGTCAGCGTTCCGGACATCGCCGGCGGCGGCCAGGATCAATCCGCGCACCACGGTCGCATGCAGTTCGGCAAGCCGGTCAGTTCGCCGCCGCGAGACTGCAATAGCTTCATCACAAGCTTCCAACCCGACATCGAGATCGCCGGCGCGATAGAGCACGTCAGCAAAATCGGCAAGCATGCGGCCTTCGAATTCGAGACCCGCGCGGGCACGGCGAGCGAATGCGATCGCCTCTCTGAGCTCGCTGGCGGCTTCGTTGAGTTCGCCCGCGGTTGCATGTGCAAGTGCATCACAGACCATTGCCGCAACCCGCAAATACGGCATGCCGGAAAGCTCCGCCAATTCCGCGACCTTGGCCGCATGCGCCCGCGCGATTTCGGGCTTGCCCAATCCCCAAGCCATCTCGACCGAAGCAAAATGGGGAATGAACTGCACGACCGCGGCCACGCGCTCGGGGGTCGCTTGCATCAGCTGCTTGAGCCGTTGCTCGGCTTCACGAAAGCGACCGAGCCGGACCAGGATCCTGGCCTTGAGGCACTTGACCCAGTGCTCGACATCGAACCCCAGGATCTGATTGGGATTGAGGCCCAGCGTCACGTTCTTGTCGAAGCCGCCCTGTTCGGCGATGGCGGCAAGCGTGACGTCCGCGGCATTATGGGCTTCCAGCAGGCGGCCGGACATGAAGAAAGCCTGGCTGAGCATGGCGTTCACGGTTGCGAAGCGGGCGACATCCCCTTCCTGAGAGGTCAACTCGACGGCGTCCTGCGCCAGCTTGACGTAGTCGTCGGTCGCCGCGGTCGACGCCAGAACCCGACCATATGCACCGATCAGGATCGGTTCGTGCATCTTGTCGGAAGCCCGTGCGAAGCTGATGGCCTCTTCCGCGTACGGCTTCACCTCGTCGGCCGACATGCCCTCCCGCCAGGCGAAGCTCAGAATTTGGCCGCTGGCAAGGGCGCGGAGACTGTCGACATGCTCTGACCGCGGCAAATCCTGAAGCAGCCCACGTACCTTCTTCCAGCTCTGCAATGCTTCCGCAGAGTTGGTCCGGCCGATCCACTGCGCCGCCCGCCGCAAATGGGTGGCGGCCTCCAGCGTCTGGCCGGCTGACTCGTAGTGATAGGCAAGAAGGCCGGCAAATTCGTCGAGCTTTCCCCAATCAAAGGCTTCGATGGTTTTGGCGACCGAAGCGTGCAGCGCGATCAGGCGCGATCGCAGTTGCGTCGCATAGGCCACCTCCTGGATCAGCGGATGGCGAAACGCCAGCAATTCCTGATCGTAGGGCGGCAAATCGTACAGCAGTTCCGCCTGCCTGAGCTGCGAGATCGCTTCCAACAGCTCGTCGTTGGGCAAGGCTGCGACCGGCCTCAAGATCGACATCGCAACCAGCCGCCCGATCACGGCGGCAGTCTCCAGCACCTGCTTGGCCATTTCCTCGAGGTGGTCGATGCGCGCGGCGACGACGGCCTGGACGGTCGCCGGCAGCGGTATGGTGTCGACGCCGTGCTTCAGCCGGTATGCGCCCCTTTCGCCGTCGAAATCGCCGCGCTCCGCGATTGCGGTGGCGAGTTCTTCGATAAAGAACGGGTTGCCTTGCGCGCGCTCGATGACATTGCGGGTAAGCGGGGCGAGCGACGGATCCTCGCCGAAATGCTCCCGCAACAACCGATCCGCATCCGCCCATTCGAGCGGCGGCATCACGATCTGACGAAAGTGCGCGTGCTTCATGAAGGCAGCCGCGAAGCCCGGCCTGAAATTGACGACGAGCAATGTGGCAGTGTGCACGACGGCATCCGCCAGTGTCTCGATGAACTCCTCGCTCGCCACGTCAATCCAGTGGAGATCCTCTATCAGGACCACGGCCGGCGTTTCATCGGACCGCACGTGCACCAGCGTTCGGACCAGATCGAGCAACTGCAGCTTCAGCGCACGCGGGTCGAGCTTCGGCGGCGGACGCTGCGGGTCCGAAAGACCGAGAAATTCCAGCAGGAGCAAAAGCTGCTGCTCGGAAGAGGCGATTGGGGCGAAGCGCTCGATCACCCGGCGGCGCGATGTTTCGACGGAATCCCTGGGCCGGATGCCGAAAATGTCGCGCAACAGTTCGAGCACCGGCTGAAACGGCGTCGCCCGGCCATGGGCCAGCACGCGAGCCTCATACACGCGGATGCCTTGCCGCCTGCAATTCTCGGCGAATTCGAAGCAGAGGCGGCTCTTGCCGATGCCGGCGTCGCCGACCACGCCGACCACACGCCCGTCGCCTTTGATTGCGTGGGCGAGCTCGCTCTCGAGCGCTGCCACCTGTTCGCTGCGCCCGATCAGCGAAGTCAGCCGCTTGCCGCTGCGGAAGGCATCGCTCGCCGGTGCGTTGAGCAGCCCCGTCAGCTTGAAAACCTCGATCGGGGCGGCGATCCCGCGAACGGCCTGCATGCCAAGCGGCGCGACCTCCACGAACTGCTTGGCACTGACATAGGTATCGCGGCTGATGAGGGTGCAGCCCTCCTCGGACATCTGCTCCAGTCGATTGGCGATATGGACGTTTGCTCCTGCCGCGTCATACGTCTGATAGATGCTGTTTTCGATGGTCTGGACGACGACCTCACCGGTATGCAGGCCGACCCTGATCTGCAGGCTCGGGTCGGCAAGGCGCCCGATCGAATCCTGCATCGCCAGCGCAGCCAGACAACCGCGAACGGCATGGTCCTCATGCGGCCGCGGTGCGCCGAACAGCGCCATGACACCGTCGCCCTGGATCTTGTTGACGATGCCGTCGTAGCGATGAACGGCCTCCTTCATGAGGTTGAGTACCGGCTCCAGCCGGCGCATCGCGAGTTCGGGATCACCGAGGCTGTCTATCAACCGGGTCGAATTCCGAATGTCGGCGAACAGCACCGTCAGGCGCTTGCGCTCGCCGCCCTTGCTGCTGAGGGACCGAAGCAGACGTTGTGAGGGACCCCCGCCCACCGCCCTTTGCGTCAGCGCCGTGCCGCATTGGCCGCAAAACCGGCTGGCGGAGCCATTAATATGGTTGCACGCGTCGCATTTAATCCCAAACGGCGCACCACAGTTCTCGCAATAGTCGTTGTCGGTCCTGTTCAGGCTACCGCATCGAACGCACTGCATCGCCGGCCCTTTCAACGGCGCCTCTGCGGACGCCAGATGACCATACATAGGCGGGTTGCCAAATCCCCGTCAAACGCCGGCACCGTTGCGATAGATTAAGGCAATTTTTCCCCGCAAAACCGACGGGTCGAATGGAGGCGCCGAGCCCGTATTGCGCGGGGAAGAATTTTAATGCGCTTGGCGACCAGGTCGGTGACGACGCGTGATACCAGCAGCTCGTCCCGACCCGATTGCGCCACCACGCGCGCGGTTGCATGCACGGCGATGCCGCCGATTACCCCAGCTCAACGGTCGCCGTTCTCTGCGGGAAGAGGCGGATGGTGCTGGTCGTGCAGCATCGCCGCCAGCCGGTGCAATTGGGAATCGCGGAAACCTTCCGCTTCGATCGCTTTCACGGTGGCCAGAACATAGTCGCGGTTGACGCCGGACTGGCCGTGCCCTTGCAACACGTGGCGCAACTGCTCCGCCGGCGACAGCCGTCCGGCATATTGCACGTGGCCGCGATCGACCACATAGACGAGTGCGCTGACGCGCTGGCGCGCCTCGTTCTCCAGCCACACCGATCGTTTCACCTCGCGGTAGACCGAGGTGACCTGCTCGCGCTCGCGCAAATAGGCAATAGTGGCGGCGCTGTTCTTCTCCGCGACCCGGAACGCGACGCCACGGCAGGCGCCGCCGCGGTCGAGCCCGAGCACAAGGCCCGGCTTTTCCGGCGTGCCGCGATGGACGAAGGAATAGACGCAGAGCGCGCGATGTTCGCCGATCAGCCGCGCCGGGACCCGTTCGATGAATTCGAAGCCCGGGCGCCACATCAGGGAGCCGTAGCCGAACACCCAGAGGTCGCCTGTCGAGAATTCCGTATCGTTTGGCGCAATCGCGGACATGCCCTCGCACCGCTACCAGAACGGAACGACAAAGCGAAGTGAAATCAATGCCTTTTGTTGTGATCGGCGGATGCTTACATTTGACAAAATCGCTAGCCAAAGGACGCCGCATGCCTGACATGACCCCCGCGCCGCGCCGGCGCCCGCTGTGGCGCCTTTTCATCATGCCCGCACTGCTCGTCGTCGCCGCCGCGGCATGGAGCGCGTTCTGGTTCTATGCCGCGTCCGAAGTCGGCGTCCGCGCCGACGCATGGGCGGCGCAGGAGGCCAAATCCGGGCGGGTCTATGCGTGCGGCAAGCGTTCGGTGGCCGGTTTCCCATTCCGCTTCGAAGTCAGCTGCGAGGATGCCAGCGTTGCGCTGGTCTCGCAGACAGCGGACCCGAAGGCGCTGTTCACCGCGCGGCTCGGCGAAATCATGGTGATCGCGCAGATCTACCAGCCGAAATTGCTGATCGCCGAATTCAAGGCACCGGCCACGCTGGCCGATCGCGGCCAGCCGCCGTCGCTGAAGGTGAACTGGACCATCGGGCAGAGCAGCGTCAGCGGGCTGCCCGATATTCCCCAACGCGCTTCCATCGTGTTCGACAATCCCTCGATCGAGCGTATCAACGGACCGGTGCAGACGCCGCTCGCGCGCGCTAGCCGTGTCGAATTGCACGGCCGCCTCGCCGAGGGCTCGGCGAAGGACCATCCCGTGATCGAAACCGTGTTGCGGATATCCGGCGGCAACGTCCAGGAGGTGCACCCGCTGCTCGCTCAGCCGTTCGACGCCGACATCGATACCAAGCTGACCGGCCTGGCGGATTTTTCGCCAAAACCGTGGCCCGAACGCTTCAGGGAGTTGCAGGCGGCCGGCGGCCATGTCGAGATCGTGCGGTCGCGGATTCAACAAGGCGACCTGGTCTCGGTGGCCGCGGGCACGTTGACCCTCAACGCCCAGGGGCGGATCGACGGCGAATTGCAGATGACGGTGGCGGGGATCGAGAAAGTAATTCCGGCGCTCGGAATCGAAAAAATGCTGGAGGAGGGCGTGCCGCAGGCAACGCTCGATCGCGTAGCCCCAGGCGTCAAGACGCAGGACCTCAACAATCTGTTCGGCGCGCTCGACCGGGCGATCCCGGGGCTCGGCAAGGTCGTCAAGCAGAACGCCAATACCGGCGTCGCCGCGGGCATCAATGCGCTCGGCAAGGAGGCGGAGCTGGAAGGCAAGAAGGCCCGCGCCTTCCCGCTGCGCTTCGTCGACGGCGCGGTGTTTCTCGGACCCCTGAAAGTCGGGCAGGTGCCGCCGCTGTTCTAGCGGCGGCGCTAATCCGGGATCCGTTCAATCATTACGAGCTAGCGCTCGCGGCTCCACGGGAAGAGATTGGCCGGGAAATCCGCCGCGTAGCGGTGTCCTTTCCGCAGGCGGGGTTCTTCCTCTGGAGGGTTGGGATCCGGCTCCACCACTTTCCGATACAGGTGCCAGGTGGCATGACCGAGCACCGGCAGAACGACGGCAAGACCGACGAAGAGCGGTATCGAACCGATCACCAGTAG
>Ga0207687_10003863_pt1 | contig 10057 bp, 6 predicted proteins | sample KBSM54metaG_FD_184399 | JGI IMG/M metagenome (GOLD analysis project Ga0207687, IMG submission 184399) | Miscanthus rhizosphere microbial communities from Kellogg Biological Station, Michigan, USA - KBS M5-4 metaG (SPAdes) (version 2) | ecosystem: Host-associated > Plants > Roots > Rhizosphere >... | reverse complement strand
TGCCGCCGGTCGTCTTGTGGTAGCCGTCGATCACCAACGCGGCCGCGCCGGCACCTGCCGGCGCTGCCATCGAGGTGCCGGAGAGCACCGCGTAGTTCGGATCGGTCGAGTAGTTGTTGCCGACGGCAGCGTCGCCTGCGTGTACCTCGCCACCGGTCGACGCTTCGGTCGACACGACGTACGAGCCGGGCGCAGTGAAGTCCGGCTTGATCTGACGATCGCCGCTCGGGCCGCGCGAGCTGAAGACGGCGAGGCCGTGCGTGCCCGCTGGTGCGTTCGGGATCACGTTGCCGTTCATGCCGTGAATCGTGTCGGCCGTCGCGTGGTGCATGTCCCAGTCGGCGACCGATGCGCCGACCGACATCGACTGCGACGCCGTCGACGGTGAGCCGACGCTCTGCAGCGTGGGGCCGGCGTTGCCCGCCGCGATGGCCCACACGACGTTGTACTTGTCGGCGATTGCGTCGACCAGTTGTGCTTCGGCATCCGCGTCGGTCTCCTGCGTTGCGCCGAACACGTAGGCGGCGTAGCTCGGGCCACCACCGAGGCTCATGTTGATCACCTGCGCGCCGGCGCCACCCTGATCCTTCGGCAGCGCGAGGGCGAGCATGCCCGCCATCACCGAAGAGTTGAGGCAGCTGCCAGCGGCGTTGCAGACCTTTGCACCGACCAGGCGCGCGTCTGGCGCGACGCCCGGGAGCGCTTTGTTGCTCGCACCGTCACCGGCGATGATGCCGGACACGTGCGTGCCATGGCCGTTGTCGTCGATGCCGGGCATCGGCAGGCAGCTCCCGACGTCGTTCGACACCACCGACGGCACCACCGCAGTGCAGTTCACGAACGAGTCGACCTTGCCGGCGAGGTCGGAATGGTTCTCGTCGATGCCGCTGTCGACGACGCCGACCGTGACCCCGGTGCCCGTGAAGCCCTTGGCCCACGCGGCGTCGGCTCCGATGTCGTGCGTGCCGCGCTTGGTCTGGTCGGCGAAATCGGCGGCCGCGGCGGGTGCCACGCTCGCGGTCAGCAGTTGCAACACTTTGTCGGCGACGAGCTTGGTCACTTGCGGCACTGCAGCGACGCGGGAGACGTTGGCGCCGGTCGATGACAGCGACACCCAGCCGATCATGTCGAAGCGATGGCGCACGGTTGCGCCGGCCGCACGGAGCGCAGCGAGGCTCGTGGCGTTCACCGAGGTGAGCTTGGCGAGGTAGTAGACGGTGCCCGGCACGTGACCGGGAACGACGTCGGCGTACAGCTTGTCGCCCAGGTTGCGCGACACGATCGCGGTCAACTCCGGCGCGACCTTGGCGCCGGAGCTCGGCGCCTTGGCCGTGGCGCCGCTCGGGACGACGAGCCCGAGTACGAGGGCGGCGATGGCCAGCAACGTCAATCGGCGAAGCGATGGTCTCATTCGGGCACAGTTCGGCGCCCAGAGTGGCGAAACCTGCTACCTCGAGCGCCGCACAACGGTGCATCCTGGTGTGATCAGGACACGTTGACGCCAGAAGTAGGCCATATGGCGCATTGCTGGGGGATGCGCGGAACCACTACCGTCACGCAGAGCGGTCGGCGCTTTGGTATCGGTCATCTCGCGTCGGCCCTTGAGGAAATTCTTTCGGTGGTCGGCCAATTTCGGCCTCAAGAGGTGGAGGGACGTGCTCAGGTGAGACCAATTGTGACGAAATTTCTGAAGGTGGCCGCCGGTCTCGGCGTCGCCGGGGCGGCATGGTTCTTCATGTCGGGCGAGGCTTCTGCCGCGCCCAAGCCCGCTGCTCCGGCTGCGTGTGTCGATGCGTCAGCCGTGACGAACATCTCCTACACGAGCCTCAGCGGCGTGCCCGTCACGCTCGACCCGGCCACCGGCTACGTCAGCGGTGTGCAATCCGGCGACACGATCACGGTGCACTTCTCGGTGCAGGGCACCACGGCGTGCCCGAACGGCGTGCAGCTGTCGCTCGCGTCGTACAACGCGGACGCCCCTGGCTTCCCGTCGAACCAGACCCTGTTCGCATCCCAGACGCAGACCTTTGCCGTCGGCGGCCCGTACTCGCTCACGGTCACGATCCCGACCACGTCATCCGGCGGGTCGGATCCCAACTGCAACCCGCAGCACGACAACAGCAACGGCGGCGGTGCCAACCAGTCGCCTGGCCCGTACGACCCGAACGGCTGTGGGCTTCCGTCGGGGAACGGCAAGAGCACGAACAACAACAGCAGCAAGCCTTGCGCCGGTTGCGTCGGCAACGCCGATGCGAAGAACCCGCCCGGGCAATACCCCAACGGCAGCGACCACAACGCCGGCTACGAGTGTGACCGCAACCAGGGTGTCGGTCAGACGAACCCGGCCCACACGGGCTGCAGCGGATCGCCGAACTTCCAGCTCGACTTCGTCTCGGGCACGACGATCCAGAGCTTCGACACCACTGGCCATCCCAGCTACAACGACAGCGGACGGTTGATCAACTACGCCAACGGCTGATCGAGCCGTCGGAATCGCCACGATGCCCTCCCCTCGGGGAGGGCATCGTGCGTTTTGGGCGCGTGCGGTCGGCGTGGCGTGCCAAAACCTGATACGACCGTTGTCAACTTCCCTGAGCGCGCTATCCTCTTGGTCCAATGGCGCTCGATCCGAACCGCTGGACCATCAAGACCCAAGAGGCCTTCACGCAAGCGATGGAGGCCGCGCGGGGGAACTCCAACCCGGAGGTCACCACCGACCACCTCCTCGCCGCGCTGTTGCGTCAGGAAGACGGGGTCGTGTTGCCGATCCTCACGCGGGTCGGCAAGCAGCCACTGTCGTTGCGCAACGCCGCCGACGAGGCCGTCGCGAAGTTGCCCAAGGCGTACGGCTCCGACGTTCGCCTGTCGCGTGAGCTGCAGCAGACCTTCGACGCCGGCGATCGGGCCCGAGCCGACATGGGCGACGAGTACGTGTCGACCGAGCACCTCGTGCTCGCGCTGGCCGACAAGCTCGGCGTCAATCGTGAAGACCTGCTGGCCGCGTTGCAGGAGGTCAGGGGCAGTCATCGGGTCACGAGCCAGAACCCGGAAGAGCAGTTCCAAGCGCTCGAGAAGTACGGCCGAGATCTGACCGAGGCCGCGCGCCAAGGCAAGCTCGACCCCGTCATCGGGCGCGACGACGAGATTCGCCGTGTGATCCAAGTGCTCTCGCGTCGCACCAAGAACAACCCGGTGCTCATCGGTGAGCCCGGGGTCGGCAAGACCGCGATCGTCGAGGGCCTCGCCCGCCGTGTCGTCGAGGGCGACGTGCCGGAGGGTCTGAAGAACAAGCGGGTGATCGCGCTCGACCTCGGTTCGATGGTGGCGGGGGCGAAGTACCGCGGCGAGTTCGAGGAGCGGTTGAAGGCCGTGCTGAAGGAGATCACCGACGCCGAGGGCCAGGTCATCACCTTCATCGACGAGTTGCACACGATCGTCGGTGCGGGCGCGGCCGAAGGTGCGATGGACGCCGGCAACATGATCAAGCCGATGTTGGCGCGCGGCGAGCTGCGTCTCGTCGGAGCCACGACCCTCGACGAGTACCGCAAGTCGATCGAGAAAGACGCCGCGCTCGAGCGGCGCTTCCAGCCGGTGTTCGTCGGACAGCCTTCGGTCGAAGACACGATCGCGATCCTGCGCGGGTTGAAGGAGCGCTACGAGGTGCACCACGGCGTGCGCATCCAAGACGCCGCGCTCGTCGCCGCCGCGGTCCTGTCGGATCGCTACCTCACGGGCCGGTTCCTGCCCGACAAGGCCATCGACCTCGTCGACGAAGCTGCGAGCAAGCTGCGCATCGAGATCGACTCGATGCCACTCGAGATCGACGTCGTCGAGCGCCGCATCCGTCAGATCGAGATCGAGCGGGTCGCGCTGGCGAAGGAAATCGACGCGGCCAGCAAGGAACGCCTCGCCGCGCTCGAGTCCGAATTGGCCAACCTCAACGAGCAGAAGGCGGCGATGGTCGCCCACTGGCAAGGCGAGAAGGAAGCCATCGCCACGATCCGCTCGGTCAAGGAGGAGCTCGACCACCATCGAGGTGAACTCGAGCGTGAGGCCGACCTCGAGCGCGCGGCCGAGATCCGCTACGGGCTGATCCCCGACCTCGAACGCCGGATCGAAGAGGCGACGAAGCACCTCGACGAGCTCCAGGCGCATCAAAAGATGTTGAAGGAAGAGGTCGACGAGGAAGACATCGCCGAGGTCGTGAGTAAATGGACCGGCGTGCCCGTGAGCCGCCTCATGGAAGGCGAGATGCACAAGTTGCTGCGTCTCGAAGAGGTGCTGCATCAGCGCGTGATCGGCCAGGACGAAGCCGTCATCGCCGTCGCCAACGCGATCCGTCGCAGCCGCGCCGGGCTGTCCGATCCGAACCGGCCCATTGGCTCGTTCTTGTTCCTCGGGCCCACTGGCGTGGGCAAGACCGAACTGGCGCGTGCACTCGCCGACTACCTGTTCGACGACGAGCGGGCGATGGTTCGCATCGACATGAGCGAGTACCAGGAGAAGCACACCGTGTCGCGCCTCATCGGCGCGCCCCCGGGCTACGTCGGGTACGACGAAGGCGGCCAGCTCACCGAGGCCGTTCGCCGCCGGCCATACGCGGTCGTGCTGCTCGACGAGATCGAAAAGGCGCACGCCGAGGTGTTCAACGTGCTGTTGCAACTCCTCGACGACGGGCGGCTCACCGACGGGCAAGGCCGCACGGTCGACTTCACCAATGTCGTGCTGATCATGACCTCGAACCTGCCCGGCGAGCCCAAGGACTTCTTCAAGCCGGAGTTCATCAACCGCATCGACGACATCGTGCGGTTCCGCAGCCTCACGCCCGACGACCTCGGTGCCATCGTCGAGATCCAACTCCAGCGGCTGCGGGAACGCCTCGCCGCTCGGCGTATCGATCTCGAGGTCACGCAGGCGGCGATGACCCTCGTGGCGCAGGTCGGGTACGACCCGGCGTTCGGGGCCCGGCCGCTCAAGCGGGTGATCCAGCGCGAGATCGGCGACCGCCTCGCCACCGCGATCCTCGACGGCTCCATCTCGGAAGGCGACAAGGTCACCATCGACGCCGACGGCGACCAACTTGTCATCCGATAGGAGGGCAGGTCAGGCGAAGCCGCCGGTGCAGTGTTACAGAACGATGTCACTCCCCGTAGGCCGGAAGACCCATTGCCTCACCGAGCGTGAGGAACTAGTCTCGCCGTTGGGGAAGCACTGATCCTCCCGGCGCATTGGTCGCTTAGCCGGGTGGGGAGCGAGAGCGAAACCGGCCCCGGACATAGGTCCGGAGGGCCGGTCTCTTTGGTTTTGGAGCCCAGCTCACCGACTTCTCGACTCCCACGCATTCAAGGAGAAGTGATGGCTCAGGTCAGAACGACCGGGCGGGGCAAGCACCTCCGTCCGCGCTCATCTCGAAAGGTCGGGTTCGCGCTCGGCCTCCTCATCGCCGTCGTCGGCGGGCTGTTCGTTTCCTTCGCTTCATCGGCCGGTGCGGCCACCGAAGCGACGGTGCCCGCGATCACGGACTACGCGACGTACCCGCAGGCGGGGCTGATCCCGCAAGGGTGCAACCACGACGGTGCCGGCGTGCTCGTCGGCGTCAGCTACACGATCACACACGAAGGCGTCGACCGTACGTCCACGAACCTTTCGGCCGAGCAACTGTTCATCGGTGACACGGTGAAGATGTCGTGGACCGACTACGCCCCTGGCTGCGAAGGCATCGGCGTGAGCCTGGCCGTCAAGTCCACGGACCACAACATCTTCGTGCTCAGCGACAACCAGGCGCTCGTGTCCTACCAGTACTGCAGCGGCAGCGACTGTGGTGGCAACGGCCAGGGCTTCGGCAACCTGACGATCCAAGTCCCGTCGAAGCAAGACGCCTGCAACTTCCAGTTCGACGCTGTCATCGGCCCGCCGCTTGGTGTCGTGGGACCGAACGGCAGCTACTACAGCGCCGCCAGTCGTTCACAGGCCGGCAAGCCGAACCCCACAGGCCCCAACATGCTCATCGGGTTCAGCAACGGCGGCAAGGGTGAGTGCGTCGCGCCGACCGTCGCCAATGCGACCCAGGCGTGCAACACCGACAGCGGCCCGAGCGTCGACGTCGAGATCACCAACCTCGACACCAACGACATCGCAACGGTCGACGTGCTGAAGAACGGCACCGTGGTCAACAGCGGCGTGCAAATCCCCGTCGGCCAGTCGGTGCATTCGTTCGTGCCGTTCGACGTGAGCGAGACAGGAACCGTGAGCGTCGTGTGGACCGACTCGGCAGGACCGGTCGTTCCGCCGAAGGAGATCTACAGCCACGAGTTCACCTTCGATTGCATCCATCCGGGTGCGACCATCACACACAGCTGCGACGAAGGCGTCCACATCCACTTCACCAACACCGGTGAGTCACCGCTCGACATGACGGTGACCAAGGGTGGAAACGTGATCGACACCGTCCCCGTCCCTGGAAACGGATCGGCCGATCGCACGTACGCCATGGCAGAAGACGAGACGGCCACCTACCGGGTGACCGGTGGGGGCTTCGACAGCGGTGACACCACGTTCACGCACGACTGTGTCCAGCCGTCGACGACCACGTCGACGACGGTCCCCGACACCGTGCAGGGCAACGAGATCGTTCGTGGCACGACGTTGCCTCGCACGGGCTCGAGCTCGACGCTGCCGATGTCGACGCTGGCCGGCGTGCTGCTCATGACGGGTGGCGTGCTGCTCGCACTGGTCAACCGTCCGATGCCGGCAACGGCAACCACCACCTCTCGGCGTTCGCGGGGGCGATGACAACACGGTGACGCCGTGGTGGCGGCGTCACCTCTGATCTGACCGGCACTGCGGGGTGCCGGTCAGATCAACCAAATGCCGCGTGGGAGCGGAGGCGGCGGCACGGGATCTGATCCCGTGCCGCTACGCCTAATTCCCGCACGTCTTCCCGGGGAGGTCCTCCCCACTACCCTTGCTCCGTTAAGCGGGCTCACAAGGAGACGTGACGATGCCTGCGACCGTTTTGGTCGGCACCCAGTGGGGCGATGAGGGCAAGGGGCGGTTCACCGACCTGTTCGCCAAAGAGATGCACGTTGTCGTGCGCTACCAGGGCGGCCACAACGCGGGGCACACACTCGTCACGCCTGACGGTGAACGGTTCGCGTTGCAGCTCGTGCCGAGCGGCATCCTCTACGACCACATCACGCCGGTCATCGGCAACGGGGTCGTCGTCGATCCCGCCGTGTTGCTGTCGGAGGTCGACGTGCTCACACGTCGCGGCATCGACTGCAGCCGGCTGCGCGTCTCGACGAACGCGCACTTGATCCTGCCGTACCACCAAGCGCTGGATCGCGTCACCGAGCGCTATCTCGGCAAGAACAAACTCGGTACGACGAAGCGCGGCATCGGACCCGCGTATGCCGACAAGGCATCGCGCGTCGGCCTCCGCGTGCAAGACCTCTTCGATCGCAAGATCTTCGAGCAGAAGCTCGACGTCGTGCTCAAAGAAAAGAACGCGCTACTCGCGAAGGTCTACAACCAGCTTCCGATCGATCGCGAGTCGATCGTGCGCAGCTACCTCGACGAACTCGCGCCGCAACTCGAGCCGTATGTGTGCGACACCGTTCGGTTGGTGCACGACGCGCTCGACATCGGACAGAACGTGTTGCTCGAGGGCGCGCAGGCGACGTTCCTCGACCTCGATCACGGCACGTATCCGTTCGTCACGTCGTCGAACCCTGTCGCGGGTGGCGCGTGTACCGGCGCGGGCGTCGGCCCGCTTCACATCGACCGCGTCGTCGGTGTGGCGAAGGCCTACGTGACTCGCGTCGGATCGGGGCCGTTCCCCACCGAGTTGCTCGACGAGACGGGCAAGCTGCTCGTCGAACGTGGCCACGAGTACGGCACCAACACCGGACGCGAACGTCGTCCTGGTTGGTTCGACGCGGTCATGTTGCGTCATGCCGTCGAGCTCAACTCGTTGTCGGAAGTAGCGCTCACCAAGCTCGACGTGCTCGATCCGCTCGAGACGGTGAAGGTGTGTGTTGCCTACGAGCTCGACGGCCGCCGCATCGAGCACTGGCCCGACAATCAGTCGGTGTTGCACAAGGTCACACCGATCTACGAAGAGCTACCGGGTTGGCGCACCGACTTGTCGTCAGCGACGGAAGCACACCACTTGCCCGACGCGGCGCGCCGCTACGTCGAGATGCTCGAAGCGCAAGTGGGTGTGCCGATCCATCTCATCGGCGTCGGCCCCGCGCGCGATCAGTACGTGCAAGTCGGCGGCTGAACGCGCAACGGCCCCGGCCACGGAGGCCGGGGCCGGCTGTTGCGGTTGAGTTTCTACCCTTGGCAGTCGGTGTGGGAGTTGTTGTAGCCCGTCGCCCCGGGATCCTGGCCGGTTGCACCATCGTGGTAGGTCGGCGTACCCGGACCGCGGCTGTTGACGCCCAGGTTGAGGTCCTTCCCGAAGAAGCCGAACGCTCCGTGGGCCTGGCCACAATCGCTGCCCTGCGGGTGATAGCCGCTTCCGTCTCCCGCGTTGCCAGCAAATGCCGGAGCGGCCGGAATGGCGAGCAGGCCGACCACACCCAACACCATCAACCTCTTACGCATATTTCCCCCTCAATGCTTCGAGGGCGTCGGTTTCGCCTCTAGCTCCCTGTCGGCCCCACTGAAGGGGCGACCACATGGCCGACAGATCTCCGCTCCGCCGCGGCTCGAGTCGAGTCGCAACGTCACGGTACGTGCGTGCCGATCTCGTCGCCATGGCCCAAACGGGTCATCCTCCGCACGATCGACGCCATGGATTGTCGCGGTGAGTGACTAGTGGGCCCCGACCGATGACGCGAAGCGGCCCCGGCCGAAGCCGGGGCCGTTGCGCGGTACAGCGTGATGACTACTTGCCGGTGTTGACGAACTGGATGCAGTCACCCTGGTTCTTGAAACCGAAGGCAACCCAGCCACCGTTCTTGCACGCGTCCTTCGACGAAGGCGAAGCCTCGAAGTCGTACACCGTCGTGCCACCCGTCAGATTCACGACGACCTTGTCGTAGAACCCGGCGAGGCCGGCATCACTGGCGGTCGTGTCGCCGACGCTCAGTGAGAAGAAGTGCACGTAGCTACCCGCTGGCATGCCAGCGAGCGTGGTCGGACACGAGCCCGGCGCACCGATACGAGTACCACGCTGACGAACATTCACCGGGGTGTCGGTCGCCGAGAAGCTCGCGGTCGTCCACGCCGTGGTCGAGCCCGTCGTGGGCACGTAGTCGAATCGGCAGTCGTAGAAGTTGTCCGAGTTGTCGATGTTGGCGTACACGTTCAAATAGAACTGGTCGCCGTCTGCCGCGGTGCCGTTGCCGGCAACCTTGAAGTCGTACGCAATCGATTGCACCTGATTCACAGGCGTCGCGAGGAACTGCTCGGCGATGAACTTGTCTGAGGGGTTCGACCCGATCGGCAGCACGTAGATGCTGCCGTTGCCGATGCTGTGATCTGCCGTCGTGAACGTGTACGGCGTCGTCGTCGTCGTGTCGCGGTTGAAGAGCCATCCGGCTTGTCCGTCGCCGTCGACCCGCACGGTCGTGGCAGCGTCCGCTGCTGATGCCGTGATGAGGGTGATGGCTGCGAGCGCGCCGAGTAGGAGTGTGAATGTTGTCTTGCGCAAGGTGTGATCCGATCTGCTGGTGTGAAATTGGGCAGGCGTCGGTTTCGCCTCTCGCTCCCTGCCGGCCACCACGGCGACCACACAACCAGCAGATCTCAGCTCCGCCACGGTCCCCGTCCGACCGCGGCGCCACCTTAAGGATCGCGACAGTTGGCCAACCATGGCCCAAACGGGTCATTTTCGGCGAGGCGCGCACCATGGAATTCATCGCACCGGTACTAGTGCCGATCCTCGCGGGCGTCGGCGACCGCTACGGTGCCAGCACGTGAGGGTCGTGGTGGTCGGAGGAGACGGACGCGCACACACGCTCGCGCACGTGCTCGCACGGACCGCCGATGACGTGGTCGTGAGCGGGGGCAACCCCGGCACGCCGAACGCGGTAGCGGCGCCACCAGA
>Ga0207687_10003856_pt1 | contig 10064 bp, 6 predicted proteins | sample KBSM54metaG_FD_184399 | JGI IMG/M metagenome (GOLD analysis project Ga0207687, IMG submission 184399) | Miscanthus rhizosphere microbial communities from Kellogg Biological Station, Michigan, USA - KBS M5-4 metaG (SPAdes) (version 2) | ecosystem: Host-associated > Plants > Roots > Rhizosphere >... | reverse complement strand
GCGGAGGATGCGATCGATGCGCACGTTGACGGCGTTGGTCTGCGCGTGCAGCGACGCGGCGAAAAGAACGAGAGCGATCGCGAGACGTTTCATGACGCAGCAGGATAGTCGAGCGGCGCGGTCATTCAATTACCTCGCAGGTAATGGCTGCGTGGTTGGCGTCGAGTGTAGATTGCGTTCATGGCCGCAGAACTCGAAAGCCCATTCGGACGACTGCTTCGCGAGTGGCGCAGCCGGCGCCGCGTCAGCCAGCTCGATCTCGCGCTCGAAGCAGGCGTGTCGTCGCGTCACGTGAGCTTCATCGAGACGGGACGCGCGCAACCGAGTCGCGAGATGATTCTCGTGCTCGCGCGCGTGCTCGACGTCCCGCTGCGCGATCGCAACGATCTGCTGGTGGCGGCGGGATTCGCGGCGATTTATCGCGCCACCGATCTCGACGCGCCCGCGCTCGAGCAGGCGCGCCGTGCGCTCGATTTCATGCTGCGGCAGCAGGAGCCGTATCCCGCGATCGTCGTCGATCGGTCATGGAATCTGCTGAAGGCGAACAACGGCGCGGTGAAACTCGTCGAAGCGTTCGCCGATGCCGATGCGGCGAACGAGTGGGGCGGCAACGCGATGCGGCTGATGTTTCACCCGCGCGGTTTTCGTCCGCACATCGTCAATTGGGAAGCGATGGCCGCGGCACTGATTCAGTGGCTGCATCGCGACGTGTTGAGTGGACTCGGCGGCGCCGACACGCGACGTCTGCTCGAAGAATTGCTGTCGTATCCCGGTGTGCCGCCGCGCTGGCGCACGCTCGACCTCGACGTCTCGACCGCGCCGTTTCTCGCGATCGAATTCGAAAAAGACGGCCTCAATCTTCGCTACTTCTCCACTCTCACCAGCCTCGGCACCCCGCACGACATCACACTGCAGGAGCTGCGCGTCGAAGCGTTCTTCCCCGCCGATGTCGCGACCGAAGAAGCATCGCGCCGGCTCACTGCACCGGCGTGACGTTGACGAGCATGTTGGGGCGAAGGTTCAACGTCTCGATGCTGATCTTCGCGATCAAACCGTTCACTTTGTCCGGCAAAGCCTGATCGGCGCGCTCGTCGAGAATCGCGGCGAGGCTCGCGCGCGGACGCAGTCGAACGTAGCGCGGACCATCGCCACCCACAACCATCCGATACCACAGCGTCTCGTTTTGCAGTTTCGGTTGTTCCGCGGCGAGCGCCGCTTCGAACGCTTTGCTCGCACCTTGATTGAGTTGCACGGTCGTGTACTCGGCGCGAAGTGTCGGCGTCGGCACGCCGCTCCCGCGCGAAAGCGCCGGCAGAAACTCGTAGACCGCATTGCCCAAAAATTGGGCATGAGGCAGAACATTCATCTGATTGTCGCGTTCATCTTCGGCGGGCGAAACGGGATTGCTCAACTCCGCGGCGGTGTGTCCGAACGTCGCGTAGATGATCCAGCGTTGATGTTCCGTCGACGCCCAGACCGAATAGCTGTACCAGCCGAACGTGTCCTTCGCCTGGCGATGCCATTCGAGATGACGGACGTAGCCCGCCTCGAAGTCGACGGTTTGACCGTCGAGCGCGCGCATGATCGCGATGCGTGCGTACGGACCGGTCTGCGCAAGAAGAGGCGTGCCGGCGAGCAGAAACGCGATGACGAGGCGTCTCATAGGCCGTAGCACATCGCCGGTCGCAGGTTGAGAATCTCGATCGTCGCTTTCGCGATCGTTGTTGGAAGCGCTTGCTCGTTCATCGAGTCGAGAAGCGACGTCAGATTCGCGCGCGGTCGAAGCCGCACGTAGCGCGGCGCCGGTCCTCCCGCGATCATCCGATACCAGAGCGTCTCGCCTTGCAGCGTCGATTGCTGCGCAGTCAACGCCGCTTCGAACGATTCTTGCGCGCCGGGGTTCACGTCGACGGTCGTGAGCTCAACGCGCGCGGTCGGCGACGGCTCACTCGCGCCGCGCGAGAGCGCCGGCAGAAATTCATAGAGGGAGTGGCCGAGGAAGGAGCCGTGCGGGGTGACGTTGGAGATGTTGTCGCGTTCATCGCCCGCGGGATCGACTGGATTGTCGAGCTCCGCGGCGGTGTGGCCGAACGTTGCGTAAACGAGCCAGCGCTGACGCTCGCCCGCCCACACTGTCCAACCGAACCATGTCCACGTGTCTTTCGCCTGACGATGCCATTCGAGATGGCGGATGTAGCCAGCTTCGAAATCGACGGTGTCGCCGTCGTGCGGACGTAAGACCGAGATGCGTGCGTAAGGACCATTGCTCATGCGTGCACGATCGGTCCTCGCGCGCACGCATTCAATTACCTTCGAGGTAATCGCTCGCGACTCACGCGCGCTCTACATTCGCGCGCATGTCCGATTACTCGTTGCGCGCAAATCTTCGCGCGTTGCCGCGCACGACGTGGATTCTTTTCGGCGGCACGTTCATCAATCGATTCGGCACGTTCGTGATGCCGTTTCTCATCATCTATCTGACGCGGCACGGCTACAGCGCCGCGCAGGCGGGCATCGCGGTCAGCGCCTACGGCGCGGGACATCTCGTCTCATCGACGCTCGGCGGCCATCTCGCCGATCGCATCGGACGCCGCAACACGATCGTGCTTTCGATGTTCGTGTCCGCGGCCGCGATGTTCGCGCTGCCGCACGCGCACGCGTATCTCGCGATTCTCGCGATCACATTCGTCATCGGCTCGGCCGCGGAAATGTATCGACCCGCCGCGGGCGCGTTGATCGGCGATCTCGTTCCGCAAGAGCAGCGCATCACCGCCTTCGCCATGTTCCGCCTCGCCCTCAACCTCGGCTTCGCCACCGGACCGGCAACCGCGGGACTCGTCGCCGACCGCTCGTTCTTCGCTCTCTTCGTCGCCGACGCAGTGACGTCGCTTGTCTTCGGCGTGATCGCGCTCGTCGCGCTGCCACGCGGAGGTCGCGCCGAGTCGCAAAGGCGCGCACACGGCGCGATCCACAACGCGCTGACGAATCGGCCGTTCGTGTTGTTCCTTCTCGCGACGTTGTGCATCACGTGGATCGAATCGCAGGTGACGTCGACATTCCCGCTGTACTTGCAGGCGTCGGGCTTCTCCACGAAAACGTACGGATTCCTGATCTCGTTCAACGGCGCGCTCGTCGTGTCGTTCGAGCTCGCGCTCACCGCGTGGACACAACGCCACACCCCGCGTCACATCATCGCCCTCGGCTACGCACTGTTCGCGCTCGGCTTTGCGACGATCGGACTCGCGCATTCGATCCCGGCGCTGATGCTGTGCGTCATCGCGTGGACAAGCGGCGAGATGATCTTCTCGCCGGTCGCCGGCGCGTACGTGACGCACCTTGCGCCGGAGCAATTCCGCGGACGCTATCAGGGGATGGTTGGACTGATGTGGTCCGTTGGATTGCTCATCGGTCCATCATTCGGCATGTTTCTTTTTCAACGCAATGCGAACGCATATTGGATGAGCGCCGCACTTGCAGGAGTCGCCGGCGCATTGCTTGCGCTTCAGCAAACGCTGTCATTCGACGCAGTGCGATCCTGATACCGAAAATCGAAATTCGGCGATCGCGCGTTCTGCGCACGTCTTCTTTGTCGACTTCGGCCGCATTCCACACTGACGGCAAGAAAGATTCGCGCATCTCCGGCAGGAGTGCGCAACGACGAGAGGAGGCGCGTTCATGCGCGCGACGCACAACGATTCGGAAATCGCCACGCTGCATTTTCAACTCGCACATCTCCCCGACATCGGCGAGCTCGAAGTACGGGTCGGAGGCCGCCGCTACCAGCTCAAGAAACACACGCGCCGGTCGCTCGAGGTTCATGGCGAACGCAATCGCGCGCTGGCTTTGCTGCCATACAAGCAGAGGGCGCTCTTCACGCATTACGCGACGTCGGTCGCATTACCCGCCAATCGCGCGGTCATGCTTCGCGTCGTCTGTCCCGCAGAACGGAAACCCGATCTACCGCAGCTCGTGCTGCTCGCGATCCGGACACCGAGGCGGTTCCGGAAACAGCATCGGCAGAAGAAGGCGACGTTCACCGCGGCAGACGTTCCACTATTCCGCCGGCTCAACTTGAAGCCGAAGATCGAGCGCAAACGGCTCATCGACGTATCGATCGATGCCGACGATCTGCTATCGACCGCGGATTCCGCCGTCAGCCTGATCTTCCAGCACCCGCAACTCGCGACCGTGGATCCCGCGACCGCGACGGTCGTGATCGACGACCACATCCAGGCGGCGTCGAATGCGCTCAATGTCGCGCGCCTTCAAGGGACGATCGAAAACCAGGGAACCGGCTGGAACACCATCACCAATTCCACCGACTCGAGCGGGAACACGCTCGTGTGGGGACCGAACTTCACGAACGCCGGGCAGCCGGTCCAGTGCTATCAGTTGTCCTCGACGACCACGACCGCGCTGGCAACGCCGCTCGGTCCGCCGCTGACGACGACGCAGAACGATCCGTTGCTGCAGAACTCGAGCTGGGCGTCGACGCAGGGACTCAGCAGCGTCGGCGTGGATGGTTCGGCATCACAGACGGTCGCCACCCTCCTTCGCCGCAGCAAGCCCATCGCCGCGGCCGCCGGCGCGAACGAGTCGGCCGACTTCACGCTCAACAACCTGTCGCCGGGCTACGGACTGACTGTCGATGCCTCGTCGTTCGTATTCATCGCCAGCGATACGACGCCGGGCGCCGGCACGGCCAGCATCAACGTTCTCAATACATACCTGCGCTCCTTGTGGGCGTGGGTACAGTTCTACGATGCCGGCGGCAATTCGCTCGGCGACTGGCAGAGCGTCGGTCTCGTTTCTCCGGTCAACGTCGTCCTCGGCATTCCGATGCCGACCGACCCGACGCCGCTGTCATTCGACTGGCCGGCGACGGCCTCGAGCGCGGTACTCGCGCATGGCGGCCTCGGTACGAGCAACTGGAACAATGAGCTCGTCTGGAGCGGTGCCCTGCTCACGGGCGTCTTCAATTACGCGATTCCGGTTCTCTTTCTCGTTGCCGGCGCGGAAATCAGCAGTAACGCGTGGCTCAAGGCGTGTGAAGAAGAGGCGCCGATTCAGGTCGCGGTCATCAAGTACGGCACGAGCATTCTCGGATCGGTCGCCTCGAGCTCTGTTTGCTTCCCGAACCTGAAGTCGTATTTCACGGCGTTCGCGGACGGCATCGCCGGAATCCTCGCTCACAAAGGACTCGAAGCGCTCCAGCAGTACGTCATCACCACACTCGGCGAGGAGGACATGGAGGAGGCGATTCCCTACGTCAACATGCTCTTCCAGGTCGCGAACCGCGCAATCGACCTCGTCGAGATCGGCGAGACGACCGTGGCAGTGCTCCTGTCGCCGGCCGTCTACGAGGTCAGCATCCAGCGCTCGATGCCGCTCACGCTGGTCGTGAGTCCCGATCCGACGCACGGAACGCCGTCCAATCCCGCCATCTGGCCGCTCGACAGCAGCTTCTACGAGGCGGTCGTGCAATACCAGGGAGCGACGCCCTACACGATGACCGCGCCGATGGGCGGCGCCAATTCGTCGACGCCGATCACGGTCAATTTTGCGTCCCTTCCCGAGGGCGGAACGATGCAGGCGCAGTTCTCCGTGTACTCCTCGGACGATGCGCTGCTCGGACGATGGACGAGCGGTCCGGTCGCCGCGGTTCGGCCCACCTCGGGTGCCACGCTGCAGCTCAGCGGTGCGATTCAGGAAACGCTCGTGCCGCTGACGTCCGAAACCTTCTACAGCTACCAGCAGAAGCTCGTGTACGACCAAGGCGCTCATATGTGGCAGCCGAATCAATTCACGATGGATACGAGCGTCGTCGCGTCGCTGAATGCGGGAACGATCAGCTCGACCGTTCAGGACGCGTTCAATGCGAACGGCTGTTCGCTCAGCTCCGCGGCGACCGTTACCGTGGTGACGCAGAGCGTGACCTGGAAAATCATCGACGGCTCCACGACCTATCTCCTCACGTACAACACGCAAAACACGCCGGAAGTGCTCGTGGACACTTCGAATGCGCCGACGGAGGTCCTGCCGCTCAATCAGAGCGACACCGGCAACAACCTCGGTGGTCTCGTGGGAATGACCATGAATGATCCCGCGTACATGCTCGGCTACTGCTGGATGGCGTCGGGACAGAACGTGCCCGCCGTCGGGACGACGACGCCGCTGCTGACGACGCAGACGACGACTTTCCAGAACATCAATGTCCTCGCGTCGCCGGAAGACTCGCTGAAGTTCTCGGGCGTCGGCTTCGCCATCCAGCCGCTCATCGCGTACCAGCAGTACGGGCCCGTTCCGCTATTCGACGTGCCGTCCAGCTATGCGAGCTCGCTCGAGAGCGGAACCGTCCCTGCCGGTCTCGTGACGCTGTTCGCGCAGTTCTCGTATCCGCTGCCCTCGAGCGGGGTCACGGTCTCGACCGCGGTGGCGAACGAGCAGTGGACGATCAGCGTGAGCTCCACGCCGACATATTCGCTCGTGAGCGCGCCGGGACAGATCAACGTCTATGCGTACCCGGCGATCACGATCGGCCAGAACAACTTCTATCTCGAGCCGACGATCACGACGCCGCCGAGCTATCAGTACCAGCTCCGCCAGGTCGTGCTCGACGACGTCACCCCGTTCGACATGTCGCAGACGACGAGCTGGGGGCTGTTCCAGTTTCCGGGCGTGAGCGACGTCGTCGTGCATCCGCAGGGCTATGTGATCGCGACGCACACGGCGGTCAACATGCTCGAAATCCTCCAGCTGCCGAATGCGCCGTCGCCCGACGCCGATGCGATGCCGGCCGTGCCGGTGGGCGGACTCGGAACGCGTCCGGGCCTCTTCTCGCAGCCAGTGGCGGCGGCGACCACCACGGACGGCCGCATTCTCGTGCTCGAGCAGGGCAACCAGCGCATTCAGGCAATTGACGTCAACGGCAATCCCGTGCCGTGCTTCAGCGCCGGCATGATCACCAGTCTCGATTCGACGGACGCCTCGACACTCGATGCAGGTCTCGTGTCGTCGAACGTCCGCTCCGAGCTCGCCTCGGCGAACGTGGCGCTCTCGACGACGTGGTGGGTACAGGACGAAGCGCAGATCTTCCAACTCGCCGCCGGTCCTGACGACGTGACGGTGACGTCTCAGGGCACAACTCTCTCCACCGCGTGGACGCTGACCGACAGCAGCGCGACGCCGCAGGTCTTCACGCTCACTCTCGGCATCAACAGCATCTCCGTCACCGATTCGTCGGGCACGCAGCTCTTCGAGGTTCCGACGAGCGTCGGCGCGGATCTCGATGCGGGATCGATGGATTCGACGCTCAGTACATCGTTCACGCTCAACAACGTGACTCTGGTCCTGCCGGTCGCGATCACGGGGAACGGATTCACGCTCGACTCGTCGGTGACGGACGACTTGTGCCAGGGGAACGTGCCGGCGACGCTGACGTCCGGGCTGGCGACACGGAACATCACGCTGTCGTCGTCGGCCGCCGTCACGGCGAGCGTCGTCGTGACGATCATCCAGTCGACGGCGCAGTGGCAGCTCACGGACACGTTGCTGAACGCGACCTACGCGCTGACCGTGGACTCGACCACGCAGAACATCGACGTCGTGCAGCTCGTCCCGGTCATGGCGCTCAATCCGCCGCCGGCCGGACAGACGCTCACGTACCTCGGCATCGCAACCGAAACCAAGGGATACATCTACGTGCTCAGTTACACGGGACAGGGCACGGACATCGACGACTTTCTGCTCGACATCTATCAACCCGACGGAACGTCGCTGGCCACGAATTCCGGGGTGAATGCGGGCGCCATCGTCGTCGACATGTGGCGAAACCTCTACACGCTCAATTACGAGTCGTTCCTCGGGCCGGGCGGGCGAACGGAGCCCTCCGTGAGTATCTGGACCCCCTCGACCTGATCCAACCGATTACGACAGGAGAAACCGCGATGACTACTCAACAGGCGCTCACGATCGCTCTGTCTTCCACAGGCATTCCCAAGCTGATGAATGCGCTCGTCGCGTCCGGCGGCGAGTTCGCCGCGACGCTCAACAGCGAAGTGCCGGCGAACCAGTCCATGAACATCGGCAATGTTCCCGACACGAACATTGCGGACTACCTCGTCCTGCTCGATACCGGGAGCATCTCGAGCGCGACGGCAACACTGTCGTCAGTCGATCAGGGGTCCAACAACCAGTTCACCCTGAATTACAGCGTCTCCATGACGGTGACGTACCAGAGCTGGATCGAATCGGGCAAACGAGGAGAGCGAGGCTTCGAGATTCCGTTCGGTCCAAACAACTGCGGTGCGTTCAGCTTCTCGACGAGTGGCATCTCGCTCGACGCAACGATCGAGATCGCGCAGAGCGGGTCGTCGTGGACAATCACGTTCGTCAGCGCCAGCACGAACTCCTCGGGTGCCACGGTCAACCCGACATTTCCCTCTTCGAGCGTCCTGAGCCAGTATCCGCCGGGGAACTGTGCCAACGGTCCGATCCTGACGACCCTGGAAGGGGTGCTCAACGACATCAATTACAACTCGGCGATCCAGAGCGCGATGACGACGATCCTCAACCAGTTGGCCGAAAGCGGAAATCTCACGCCCTCCATCACCTTCCAGTGGACGCCGAACACCTTCTCGTTTCCGAATCCCGGGCTGCAGGCGGGCGTTACCGGCCTGGTCGAGTACAACGGCACGGCATTCTCGTCGTCCTCGATCACGCCACCGAGCCTCGCGCTTCCGACGGTTCCGCCCAGCAACGACCTGCAACTCTACGCCGCGGACTATCTCTTCTCGTCGCTCTACTGGGCGTACTACAGCGCGGGTTCGCTGTCGCAGACGGTCACGGCGTCGATGATCTCCAACCCGTCGTTCCTCAACACGAACGGCTATTGCAACCTGATCCCCAATTTCTGCAGCAACTACCCGCCGTCGACCTACCCGAACGGTGCGTCGATGCAGGTCGTCATCTCGCAGCCATCCGCGCCGACGGTCAGCTTCGTGCAGGTCTACGTCGTTCCGTCGCCCTACATCCTCACGCCCGCCTCGCTCGCGTCCATTCAGTCACAGATCCCCGCGACCGACTACACGAACCTCCAGCCGATCCTCAACATCGGATATACGACGCTGGCGTCGTTCCAGACCGCAGTTCAGTCCGCCCTCGGCGGCGACTATTCGTCGTACGGATCGATCGTGATCACCGCGGGCACGACGCAAACCGCCACAGTCCTCGAGCCACTGCTCAGCTCGAGTCTCTACGCCGATCTGCTCACGATCCAGAACGAGGTCTACACGAGCCAGAGCGAATTCGTCACGGAGTTGCAGGGCGTCCTCGGAAGCGGGCCCGCGTCGCAGTATCAGACACAGATCGAGCAGGTGGCCGCGGTCGTCGTCGCCCAGATCTCGCACACGCCGCAAATGGTGTTCAGCGTGGACGCCGGCGGTACATGGACGAATCTCTGGACCATCCAGATCAACGGCCCGACGCCCACCAGTGGCACAGCGGGTCCTCTCGTCGACACGCTGGCGAACTTCGCTCTCGGTACGGCGGGCAGCGCGCAGACGCTCCAGGCCCAATACTTCCCGACGGGGAGCGCCAATTGCTCTGCGACGCTCATCTCATCGTCGGTCACGGGCGTCAACGCGGGCGATTTCCCGCTTCTGTGGGACCTGCAGTTCGCCGGTGTCTATGCCGAGGCGATGCAGGCCGTCGTCAGCGAAGGCGTCGCGGTTCCATACATCGAAGGCTACACGTTCCAAGACGCGACTGTCGCGCTGCAGCCGGGCTATGCCGACGTGACTGCCAACATCAGTTTCTCGTGAGATTCCGGTGACGCGATGAGTGGAGTGTTTCTCGGCAAGGTGACGATCGGCTCGACCAACGGCAGCGGCGCGCAGGTGTTTCTGCAGTTGGTCTCCGCAGGCACGGTTCAGGTCGCGGAGATGTCCGCGACGTCCGCCGTCGAGTGGGTTCTGTACGACGGCGGAGAGCAGAACGGGCAGGAGACGACGATCGTCGCCACGCCGCTGCCGAACGCGCTCTATCTGAGCGTCGACTCGTCGACG
>Ga0207687_10003854_pt1 | contig 10066 bp, 9 predicted proteins | sample KBSM54metaG_FD_184399 | JGI IMG/M metagenome (GOLD analysis project Ga0207687, IMG submission 184399) | Miscanthus rhizosphere microbial communities from Kellogg Biological Station, Michigan, USA - KBS M5-4 metaG (SPAdes) (version 2) | ecosystem: Host-associated > Plants > Roots > Rhizosphere >... | reverse complement strand
TGGACTCCAAACGGACTCCAATTAGGCACACCGTGGGCATAGAAATCGCGCTCAGTCTTTGAAAACCTTGTGGTGGCCAGGGACGGAATCGCACAGCATTGCATGGAGCTCTTGCAGCCTTTTGGAAGAGTCTACCTCGACCCCAGATCGGACGAATGGAGGCAGTGTGCATGAGCGAGGAGACGCCTGGTCCAGCCGCGCCTTGGCATCGGACTATTACGCGGTTTGCCGGTCAGTTGCGGCCCCAAACCACAACATCCTCTAAATGTTTGGGTTGTTGCACGCCCGAGTCCGAAAGTAGTCTGTCAACAAAACTGCCCAGTTAGTTCGAAACCGGAGTTGTGGCTCCCCAGAAAAGGGTTTCCAACTAATATCCATGAAAGGGTCCCTGTACAACACCCCGCCATAAAGTCGCGATCTCGCATAGGTAACAGAAGATCAGCCGCGAAGTTAGGGTGCCCGATATGCTGCATTATCGATGCCATTTTGTGAACTTCCCGGAATCCGAGGGCTGGCCTCGTCGTGTAGATTTGTCGGTGCGACAGATTTGGATGCCTATCCCGTCAACTCGCCGACCATTCTAGGGGAGACACCCGGGCACCAGCTCGGCACCGTCGCTAACATGGCCCCCCGAACAAGGTCGCGGCAAAAAAGCAGGCAGGCGCGCCGCCACCTGGGACATCCACTCCCCGAGGCTAAACGCGAACCGACCCACCTTTGCCGGCCCGGCACGACCTTTCAAAACGTGAACCGGGCGATCAGTTGGCCTTGACGCGGTGGCGACGCCACGGTGGAGGTATTGATCCACCCGAAGCCGCCGGTGCGGTTCTGCCAGTTTCCGGAGCATGAAGCGGACGACGTGCCGGGCGTAAAGCACGTGGGCGCCGCAGATGCGTTGGTCGCTACCGGATCCACCATAGAGGACCGGTTAAAGATGTTTGTGAATTCGGCGCGTACCTGCAGTCTTAGGCTGCGGTCGCCCGGGCCCAGGCGGAAGTTCCGGGCGATGCTCATGGATTCACGAGGCCTGCGCTCCGCGCGGAAGTCGTTATAGTAGGCGGTGGATGTGCCGTACTGGCCCTGCGGAGGATCGACCCAAGCGGAAGGATTCAACGTGAGAGTCTTGTTCGGATCAAAACAGTGGCAGTTTAGGTCTTGTAAGAAGAGCGGCTGACCGGGGACCCGGTTCGCGTAGGTACTTCGGAACAAGGATGAGGCCAACTGGTTGTTGGCGCTAGGAACCCGGATCGGTAGCCCGCTTGCGTACGTCATCACTGCGCCTATAGCCCAATCGGCGACAACGTGCTTCACGATGCCCGGACCCCGCCTCGGTGTCGTATAGTTGCCGGCGATGACCAAACTGAAAGGTTGGCTGAAACCGGACAAATATTTGTTCGTGTTCCGGTTGAAGACGTCGTTTATTTGCGGATTCACGGCGCCGAAAGCGGCAAATTCGTTCTCCGCACCAAGCGTAAGTTCCTTCTGGTACGTGAAGGCCGTGGTGAAGTCCAGTCCATGGGACATACGTTTGGTCGCCTTCATTTGGAGCGAGTCATACCAGGTCTTACCCAGAGGTGAGTAGCGATAGGAAATTGTTCCGAACTGCGGAAACGCTCTCAAGGTTTGCGCGACGGTGGATCCCGTGGGGAATCCCGGGTACGGCGGCGTGGCAAAACCACGCTGAGCGGCATAAGCTTGGGTAATGGGCGTTGCCAGCAAACGCCGATCGTCAGGATTGTTGATATCCAACCCGAAACTGCGAAGCCGGTCCGGCGAAAGCGCATTCACATCGATAAGCCCAGTTGCGTTCCACCATGCACCGCGATTGCCGACGTATGCCGCTTCGACGACCAAATCCTTCATGACCTGCCGCTGCAAACCAACGGACCACTGCACGGTACGGGCAGGACGGCCGGCGTTAGCATCCATGGCCACATTCGGAGCGTTGAGATTTCCCGGCGCTGGAAACTGTCCGTGCGAGAAGTTGGGCCACGTCAAAGTAAACGGTAAGCCCTGCCGCAGAGAGTAGACGGGGTCGCCAAAAGATGTCGCGCTGTAGATCTGCAAGGAACCTAGAGAGTACGACAAGTTGTTGTTATTGTCCGTGCGATCGTACGCGACACCAGCGCCGACACGCAACACTGTCTTGGAATCGATCTGATACGCCACTCCCACGCGCGGACCAAATGCGAATGGGTAGCTGTGCGCGATCTGGCACTGGCAGCGGTTCGGCCCATAACCTTCAAAAGCCAGATCGCCCAGCCGTCCGCCGGCCGCGGGATTAGGAACATTGGGAGCAAAGTCTGGAATGCGTCCGTATTGTTCCTTTAGGTACGTCTGGAAATCGTATCGGAGCCCGTAGTCCAGCGTCAACTTGCGAGTCACCTTCCAGGTATCCTGAGCGAAGCCCGAGAGAGCGTGGCTGCCCAGGCGGGTTTTGCTCGGAAGAGAAATCCGGCCGTTGTCGACCGCGCCCAAAAGGAAGCTGGCGTAGGGAAATCCGATGTTACTGTTCGTCAAGCTTTGGCCCAGGGTAGAGGGAAGCCCGGTTTCCGTCACAGCGAAAGCCAGCCAACCATTGGCGTACGTGCGCGTAAAGTTGGTGAAGCCTTCCACAATCAGTTGTCCGCCGAACTTGTAGGTGTGGTTGTTCTTGACCCACGTGAGAGTGGCATTCGCCGTGGGCTTGGTGCTGTCCAGGTGATTCTGATTACCGGACCCCATGGTCGCGCTCATGCCTCCTTGCGCATTGGAAAGACCGGTAATATTGGGAAACATGTTGGTATAGGTGCCGCGGAGGCCCAGTTGGGATACCGGGTCGTAGTCGGCACCCGGCTGGAAAATAATCGTCCGGAGCATGCCCACTCCCAAATGGCCAAGCAGGGTTGGCGTGAGGGTGTGATCGTAGTTGATGCGGTAGGTGTCGGAGCTGTAGTCGCGCGGGACCGATGAAGTAATGGGGAACGGCAGACCGTCGGCCGAAGGCGAGTTGTTGGTGATGCGCGACCAGAAGCCGGAGACTTTCGCTGCGGAGCTGAGGTTTTGGTCAAGTTTTACCGATGGCACTGCGGAGCGGTTCGGGTTAACATAGACCGGCCGATAGTTGCTGATCACGCTGGAGCTGAGGTTCGGCGTAGGGATGAAGTTCTGGATTTTGGTGCTCACCGGATCGAAGAAGGTCGGCGAAATCAGATTACCGGCATAGGGATCGCGCACGCGCTGCCCGCCCACCAGCCGATCCGTGCCCGGGTCGTAGATCGTACCTTCGGTGATCGGCCGGCCCAGTGGATCGCAATTCGGCGTTGCCGCGGGGCACAGGTTCCGTGTGAGACGCGCTGCCGCGAAGTTGCCCAAACGATATTGCAGAGTGGGCACGGTGACGATCTTGTTGGTGATGAGATTGTCTTCCTGATAGCGTTCGAAATTGAACAGGAAAAACGTTTTGTCGCGCCCGTTATAGACGCGTGGGACGCGGATCGGGCCGCCGAACGTAAAACCCCAGTCATTCCGGCGCTGGCGATTGCGCAGGAGGTTACCGCTGCCGTCGTCGGTCCAGGACTGACCCGCGTTCAAAAATTCGTTGACGAAATAGTCGTATGCGGTCCCGTGGTACTGGTTGGTACCGGATTTCATAGTTAGGTTGAACACGCCCCCACCGGCCTGTCCAAATTCCGCTGCGAAGTTTGAAGTTTGAATAGCGACTTCCTGCACCGAATCCACGCTGGGTTGAATGGTCGATTGGTTTTGCGAAAAGATCCGGTTGGAAGCATCCTGGCCTTCGATCAGCACGGATTGTGAATTCCCGATCATCCCGTTGATGCGCACGGTAGTGTCTGCGTTGTACGTCGCGCCCGGAATGAGTTGGATGGAGGAATACACGTTGCGCAAACCCGCCGTTGTGGATCCGATCGAGAGCACCGGCAGGCTGTTCAGCCGTTCCGTCGCGACGTTATGGCTCAGTTCGCCGGATTCGGTCTTTAGTAATGGCGCTGCATCCGTGACTGTGACCGAATCGCTGGTCGCTCCGACTTCGAGGACCACATCGAGCCGGATCGTTTGTGCCACCGGGACTTCGATATTTTTCCTTACGTAGTGTTTGAAACCTGGAACCGTAAGTTCCATTTCGTACGTTCCTGTCGGCAGTTGTGCCAGCGTGTAGTTGCCTGTCTGGCTCGACCCAGCCTGGAACGTCGCGCCTGTGGCGACGTTATGTACTTCAATCGGAGCACCGGGGACTACCGCCCCGGCGGGATCGCTTATCGTACCGGTAATTGTTCCGCGATCGCTTTGGCCCGACGCTATAACGCAGAGCAGACTAAGAATGAGCGTGGTTTTCAGCATTTAAGGAGACCCCCAAGACCAAACTCCGCAATAACCCCATCGCCCAGGCCGATCCGTGGAAGACGAAGCGCTGCGATGGTAGCGCTTGGTCTCCCTAGTGTCAATCCAACTGAAGTGATGGCAACGATCAAGCGAATTGATTGTGGGTAAAGTACATGCGGATTGACCAAACAATAGGACGAACAGGGGAGAATCGGTCCACTCACCCCGTTCTATTCGGATAGGCCTTAGTACGAGCCCGCCGGGGGGATGTCCGGTCCAACGATATGCGGCGGTCCGCCCGCGTGCGATTCGTCGTGCAGGAAATGCGCGGCATACCAGATGACCACGTCCTGATTCTCGACAAGCTCCGCCGGGCTCTTGAAATTGTCGATGTGCGCCTGGGACAAGGGCCGCGTTGGTCGTGAAACCTTGGGCGTCCTCGATCTCATTCGGGTGATAACGCAAAACCCACAGATCGCCGACGCCGTAGGCGTCAGACTTGCCATCCTGTCCGGGCACCAGTTCGTACGCCGAGCCTGTGCCGGTGTTCGAGATCTTCCACTTCCGCTTATAGCCCCCCCGCATCCGTCGGCCGACGAATCTCGTAGACTTTCTCGTGCCAATTTGAGTTGCCGACGAGAATCGGGTCGTTGAACTCTTCTACAAGGTTGTTCGCCGCGGTTTCTATGTCGAAGTCGGGACGCCAGTACACGTGGTGATGGTGAGTCTTGCACTTACAGCCGTTGTCAACCGCGCCAACGCCCACCTTGGGCGAATCGTGCCGTTAATGTTGAAGCGCCAGGTCGGGATATACCGGTACCAGCCAGCCTCCAATTCACTTACGAAAACGACCTCGGGTCCGTCGATGTAGATGGCGACTCCGCGGAAATTCCCGGAAGCAGGCAGATGGAACCGATTTCTGGGCTCTGCTCCAGCGGGACAGAGACTAAGTGCGACCGCTTCGCATCCCGAAAAACACCGCAAAATCTTCTGTGCGCTTCAATTGGAACGGAGAACGTCGATGATCTCATCGCCGACCTCCAACAGGCCTGCTAGAAGGGCGACAGAGTGCGCCGCTCGGAAGGTTTCATTTCGATTTCGTGTCGGACTTGCCCCTAGGCGTTACCTGTCTATACTCGGGAGGAGTCATGATGCGCAAAACGGGATGACCGTTTAGATTCTGGAGTGGGAAGTAGACAAGATGGGTTTGCGGATCGACTGAGACGGTGTGCGCATGCGGCATTTTAATCGTGCCCTTGAGGACCAGGGCGTTTCCGTTTTCCTGGAATACAGTGACCTGCCCTGACTCCGCCGCGACGTACAACATCTTCACTCCCGCGTCGAAGGCAAGGACATCGGGACCGCGGCCAACAGCGTAGGTTCCCAGAACATGCATGGTCGAGAGGTCGAAGACGGCGAGCTTGTTATTGCCCTCGCCAGCAACAAAGGCAAGTCTTGCGCTCACATCCAGAACTACCCCATGTGGTCCTTCGATACCGGGCAAGGGGTAACGGCCAATGATGGCTTCCGATCCCGGATCAATCATCACCAGTTCGTCTTTTTGGCTGACCGAAACCAGGATTTTGCCGGAGACGGGATCGTATACGGTATTGCCCGCATTGCCTCCCAGCGGGATCGTCTTCAGGAGCGCGCCGGTGACGGCGTCGAGGACAGCGTCCGCATTCCCATGTTCATCGGAGACGAATACCCGCTTCACCGCGGGTGCGTAGGCCAGTCCGTCCGGATAACGGATTGGACCGGCTTTGGCGATGGTCTTCAACGTCTCCGCATCGACGGCGTAGACCTTGTGGTCCCCAGTCGCCGACGCGTAGATCCGGTTCAGTTCCGGTACGATTATCACCCCGTGAACATCGGGAAATCCTGCCAGCGTCGCGATGATGGAACGGTTCTTCGTATCGAAGACGACCAACTGGTCGGCATCCATATGCGCGATGTACAGTCGGTTGTTAGCGATGTCGAGACTCTGATAGTCGAAGCGCACGGCTGCGCCGGAGAGCGGCACATCGGCGACGAATTCGAGAGGCGCCAGCTCAGCGGCAGGCGCGCCAACGGTCCAAGCCAAGCACAGTCCCAAGAGGGCGGGTATCACGCGCAAGCACATGTTTCCTCCTTTATCGCCGAATAAGACCACCACTTACTTACGCACAAGGGATCGTTGTCCGATTGGGCCGAGACGTGGCTCGGATCGCCCCATGTCAACCTACATGCCTCGGACCAATCTGTTAGCGCGGCTCGATCCGGAGCAGGGCACCGTCTTCTTCCGCGGTTAAGACGTAGAGAAGGCCATCCGGGCCCTGGCGCACATCGCGAATCCTTTGCTTCAGTTCCATCAACATCGGCTCGCGGCGCAATTCCTCCCAGCGCTCGTTGAAGACAATACGTTGAATCTGGCCGGTCCCCGGGATTCCGCCTTCGCGCAAGCCTCCGACAAACAGATTACGCTTCCAATGCGGGAATCGCTCTCCCGTGTAGAATGTCATGCCTGTGACGGCAATGGAGGGGAGCCAGACAACGATAGGATCCTCCATACCTTGGCGAAACGGATGAGACGAAACCGGCGAGCCCCAGTAGTCACGTCCAAAGCTTACCAGCGGCCATCCATAGTTTCCTCCCGAGCGCAGTATGTTGAGTTCGTCACCTCCGCTCGGTCCCTGTTCGGTCTCCCACATTTCACCGGTCTCCGGGTTCACGGCGAGCCCGTGACCGTTCCGGTGGCCCATCGTAAAGATTGCTGGCTTGTAACCGGCGCGGTTAATAAAAGGATTGTCTCCAGGGATGCTACCGTCGTCGCGCAGCCGTACAGTCTTGCCGGCGTAGTCATTGGGATCCTGTGCTCGGTGAACCATGGGCGATCCTGGAGCGCTGATGGTCATGTACAGCATTCCATCGCGACCAAACGTGATGCGCGACGCTTCCGTGTCTGTAGCGCCCGATTCGAAGATGTTGTGCACATCAACAAGAGCCGAGCCGTTCCAGGTTCCGCGCGCGAGCACCGTCTCGCCCGCATCACCACCAGCCGGTTTGTGGTACGCGAGATATACCCATTTGTTTTGGTCGAAATTAGGGTGAAGGGTGATGTCCATCAATCCCTGAAGTCCTCGGGGCCCTCCGCTCTGAACTGGCGGAACTCCAGCAACGGGTGTGGACACTAGCTTTCCATTGCGCACGATCCGCACCCGACCAGCCCGTTCCGTGACGAGCATCGCCCCGTCTGGAAGAAAGGCGACCGACCAGGGCTGCTGCAGCCCCTTAGCGACGACTACCGCTCGGAGATGCGGTTCTTCCGCCGAGTCGAAATTACTGCTGTTAGGCAAGGCCGGGGTTTCCCTGATTATTGGCGGTGGGCCGTCACTGGCGTTTCGTTCCTGCGGAGCAAGCGTCTGCTTCCTGACCGTGGGCCCACTCCCCATAACTGCTGCAGTTGCAGCGGCTAAAGCAATGCCCCATCCTAAATACGACCGTTTAGAGAATCTCATCTGCCAGCTCCTGGAAACAACCAGGCAATCTGCGTTCCACTCGAGATCGGCTGGCAACGGAAAAACACGCCCGTGACATGAAACAGAGAAGGATCGGCAGACAAGAATAGACAGATGTGCTTCAATGAGGTTGATCGTTAATGTACTTCGTTGTCAGAGTAGGTGGGCTCCATGTGGTTTGGCAGATGACTCCAAAGCAGATGTACGCCCGCGTCAACGCCGAACCAGGACTGCTGGATTGTCTGCACCAACACCCTTTTGCGACACAGGCCGAAGCCGAGGAACGGCGCGACACGCTCAACACTAGCCGAAAAGCGCCTTTAAAGGTGCAGATGATTGGCGAGGCCGCCCGGAAGTCTGCCTAGGCTGGCGGATTCGATCACCCTGAGCGCCTTGACTCTGGCGGCTCCGCCCTTCAGCCCTCCCAAGCGTCCGAGGCTGACCGCAGCCGGATTCTTGGAGGGGTCTCGCGGTTCTTCCTTGGGTTTAGCGCTGGTGGCGCCACATCGAAGGCGATCTGGTTGATGTCCTTGGGCCCTTGGCCGCGCTTCCGGCTCTTGTTGCCGTGTAATTCAGCATCTACCTTTGAGCGTGGGGAAATCGACCGGCCAAGTCAAGACTAGGAATTTGTCGGGCCGGTTCGCCCTTTCTTCGGCAGGTATTAGGTTTGGAAGGCGTCCCGTGCAGGTTCGCCCTCCGGTTGTGGATCGCAGGTCCTCGGAGGAAGAAACTCGCAGATCCTAATGAGACTCACCGTACTACCTCGAGCCATTAAATACTGTGCAAATTTGCTCAAGCTATCCGAAAGATAAATAGGCAGGCGTCAACGGAGGGCGTAGTCTATAGCCGGCCCAAACCGTGAAACCGACCGGCAATCACGAAACAGAAATTGCCCGGATTGTAGATCAGATTTCTGTGGAAGGCAGACTCGACCTAGCCTCAATCCAGGAAGTGATAATGGTGCTGAACTTCATGATGACGGGCACCGATACGCAGTTCCTGGTAGAGTACATCCGTTGGCGGATGGATCACCCGATTGTGAAATAGGTCCTTGGCTTTCTCGGGTTCGTCCTTCGGGATCTGCCAGGTTAGCCTGCTGCACAACGCGCCAAGTTACATGGTTCGGATCCCTGGGCGGACGAGGTGCTCCTCTCCTAAGAGTCATGCTCGCTATCGCTCGGAAACGAACTCATGACGCCCCTCTGCCGCCAATACCAGCAAGCTGCTCGCGTCTTTGAGTATCGCCGGACTCGTTACCGATAATGATGGACATCAGGCTGTCTTGGGGGGGGATCGTGTTCGGATACGTCGCAATACGGAACCACCATCCGAACCGAGTACCTCTTCCGATTGGGTAGCCTTGGAGAGATGGCGGACAACAAAACCCCCACCAAGCAAAGTGAGGCGTCTATCGATCCATCAGTCTGCCGCGCTTTTGTGGACTGGCGCGTCCATCTTTCCAAGCCTCGCACTGCGTTTAAGGATCGAACGAGAAAACCATGAAAAACGTAACACTCAACAACGGCGTAGAAATGCCTATCCTAGGTTTCGGCGTCTTCCAAGTGACGGACCTGGCTGAATGCGAACGCAGCGTCATCGATGCCATAGATACCGGTTACCGTCTGTTGGATACGGCCGCTTCCTACGGCAATGAGCAAGCTGTAGGCCGCGCCATCAAGAAAAGTAGCGTAAACCGAAAAGACCTGTTCGTTACGACTAAGTTATGGATCGAGGATGCCAGTTATGAAGGAGCCAAAGTCGCCTTCGAACGATCGCTGAATAAACTGCAACCGATCGGGATCTTGGTAACATACGACGGATTATCGAACGTTGCATCGCCACTCGGTTTACCGGCCGCCCTTGGGAGGGAATAATCTGCCATTCAGATGAAAAGAATTCGACCCAGTATCGGTCGCCGATTAGGAAAGCAGGATCGGCGGCAGCTTCGCGTCCTTTACCAAGACGACGCTATTGTAGTCCTCAATAAGCCGGCCAAAATGCTGGCGGTGCCTACGGACGACTCCGAGCTTCCGTCCGCGCTCTCTCTTCTTTCGGAAGAACTGGAATCGAAGAGGCAACGGGCCTTTGTCGTGCATCGCATCGATCGTCTCACGTCTGGGATTCTGCTGTTTGCAAAAACCTGGCCAGATCGAGAAGCACTCGTTCAACAGTTTATCCGACACACCCCGGTGCGGGAGTATCTCGCGGCAGTTCGCGGTCATCTCCGCTTGAACGAAGGGACACTC
>Ga0207687_10003852_pt1 | contig 10070 bp, 5 predicted proteins | sample KBSM54metaG_FD_184399 | JGI IMG/M metagenome (GOLD analysis project Ga0207687, IMG submission 184399) | Miscanthus rhizosphere microbial communities from Kellogg Biological Station, Michigan, USA - KBS M5-4 metaG (SPAdes) (version 2) | ecosystem: Host-associated > Plants > Roots > Rhizosphere >... | reverse complement strand
TGCGCCGTAAACGCTCGAACTGCTGGCGTAGACTAGGTGCTTCACCGGGAAGCGTCTGCATGCTTCCAGAATATTAGTAAAGCCAACAATATTGCTTTGAATATAAGCGTGCGGGTTCTCCAGGCTATAGCGAACTCCCGCCTGCGCTGCCAAATGGATTACGCGCTCAAACTTTCCGCCGCTGAACAATTCATTTACCCGTTCACGGTCGGCCAGATCCATCTTGAAGAAACAGAAATTGGAATAGGGCTTCAATACGTTGAGGCGAGCTTGTTTCAGCCGAACATCGTAGTAGTCGTTCAGATTATCGATGCCTGTCACGTTATGTCCGGCTTGCGATAAGCGGGCGGCCACGTGCATGCCGATGAATCCCGCCGCTCCCGTTACTAAAATTTCCATCGCAACCTCAGTTTTGGCAAATTCCTTACGCGGCTTGGCTTTTGCTGCGCGGCGCTGCCTCTTCTCCTTTGCTCGCGGCATATGCCGCTACTTTGCGCAGCGCTGCCGCACATTCCCGAACGAATCGCTCTGAGACCTTGGTAAATGGCGGCAGAGTCATCAGTCCGCCCGCCAGGCTACGGACGACCGGCAGATCGCTCTGCTTCTGCGAATGATCTTGCACCCGACTGGCCTCCAGATTGCCGCCGAGCACAGAGCTATCAAGCGTGGTGAAGATCGGCGTCTCGCTCAGCATGCGCTTGCTCTTGCCCAGCCGCGCATAACGTTCTTTCGATATCGGCACACCCTCCGCCTGCGCGGCCTGTAGAAACTCTGAGCTCTTCCAGTTTCCCGCCTTCTCAGGTGAATAACGCACGATGAATTCGAGGAAGCCGCCGCGTACCGCCTCCGGCAGAGTTTTGATTGGCTGGACAGCTTCACAGCCGGCGAGTTCTTCACACAGAATGTCGTAATTGCGTTGGCGTCTTCGGTTCAATTCAGGTAGTCGCGACAAACTGCCGGTGGCAAGCAGAATGGCATACAAGTGTGGACGGTACTTGACGCCGAGGCTCAGGTAATCAGTATCAAAAGTGTTCTTTGCCTGGCCCGCTTTCAAGCGCCCGTAATGACCAAGAGCCAGCATGCGGTCAAACAGCACGGGATTATCAGTGACGGCAATACCGGCTTCTCCGCCAGAGACCGCCTTCGGGCCCTGCAGGCTGAAGCAACCGATGTCTCCCCACGATCCCACATGACGGTTGCGATACGAAGCGCCGTGCGCGTGAGAGCAATCTTCGATCAATCCGAGATTGTGGCGGCGCGCAATTTCAACAAAGCGGTCCATGGGCGCGGGATTTCCCCACAGATGCACAACGCAGATTGCGCGCGTGCGCGGTGTGATGCGGCGCTCCACGTCATCAGGATCGGCCACCAATGTTTCCGGATCAACATCACAAAAGACAGGGCGACCGCCGCATTGCAAGATCGGCGCGGCTGTGGCAAAGAAGGTATAACCGGGAACGATGACCTCTGTCCCCGGCTTCACTCCCAGAGCGAAGTAGGCGCTGTGCAGGGCCGCTGTCCCGCTGTTCATTGCCAGCGCATATTGGCTGCCGGTAAGCTGCGCAAACTGCCGCTCAAATTCAGCGATTGGCCCCTCGCCCTTAGCTTCCGTATTGATGTCGTCACGGGCAGCGGCCAGTATGGGGTTAAGGTCGGAGCGCCGCACCTGTCGCCATCCTTCCTTATATTCTGTGCGGACGGCGCGGGGGCCGCCGAAGATTGCTAGTTCATTTGCGTTCATGGGTCTCCTAATGATGGATCTCCTCACGCTGGTATCTGCTCAGCCTCAGCGTTTGATTTTCGGTTCTGCCGCTGCCGTCCGTCATAAACGGCGGTCGTCAGACCTGCATAACAGTCGTTAGTGTGATCAAGTGGGAGCGTAACTGGCCGCCCACTCAAAGCGGCAGCATAGATCGCCGTACAAATTTCAAGCGACGCGCGGGCGTCATCAGGGCCGATCGGCAAAGAGCGTCCTTCGAGAATCGCAGCAACCACATCCGCCAGGTAAGGCGTGTGCGCGCTGCTCGCGGCGTGTTTTGTAGAGGGCGGTTCAGCCAAAGGGTGTGCCTCCAGAACAGCACGCAGCGATTCATCGCGCCAATTTGTGTCAAGGGATTCCAGTGTCCAGGGCGAATGCGTTGACGCGCGGTCGCCGATTACATCAAAGCCGTGGCTGGAGCGTTGCGCCGTCATGGTCCCCTGGCAACTCACCATCGCACCGCCTTCAAATCGCACGGTGGCCGCGCAGGTGTCTTCGGATTCAATTGCTTCGCGCAGTGTCTCCATTGTGGCAGTGACTTCAATCGCTTTACCAAAGATGTGCTGCATGATATCAATCTCGTGAATGAGCTGCGTCATCACCACGCCTCCGCCGGCAGTCTGCCATTGTCCCCACCACGGACTGCGTTTCTTGGCCGGCTTCGCCGGTTTGCCGTCTTTTGCAGGACGGGCCGGGGCTTCAAATTTGGCGAAGCGGTGAAAACGGCCGAATAACAGCCTTCCCAGATACCCGTGGTCGCGCAGCCAGAGCGTTCGCTGCACCTCGGGAAGATAGCGGAATTGATAGACAGTCGAGAGCTTGCCCGGATGCTTCTTTGCCACGGAAATGATCCGGTCCGCCGACTCCAGCGTGTGCGCCAGCGGTTTTTCGCATATCACGAACTTTCCTGCTTCCAGCGCATCTACCACTACACGCTCATGCAAGACTGGTGGTGTGCATACGGTAATAACATCGATATCGTTTCTATCGAGCAAGCTGCGATAGTCGCCAGCGGCGAATGGAATGGAATACTTCCCGGCTGCCTTCTGCAACTGAGCTTCGTCGATATCGGCGATCGCAGCCAGCCGAGCGCGGCCTGCAAGCGAATTGCAGGCTATAGCATGCTGCTCAAAGATTTTTCCCGCACCGACAATTCCGATTCCCACAATATCCATATGGTTCCTTTACGCGAAATTAGCTCTTAGCCTTTAGCCGAAAAAGGAGGAGCAACCGCTAAGGGCTAAAAGCTAAGGGCTGAGAGCTAAGACCTGCTTTTGCTTGAGCAGCCAGCGCTTGCATCGTCTGGCAACAGGCATTTGAATGGCGCGCCAGAAGCGAGAGCAGCTGTGCCAGCGCTTGCATTTCTTCAGCGTCCATCACTTCATGATGAAGCATGATCCCAACAGAGTCCGGGCTTTCGAATTTTGCAGCCAGCAGTTCTCCCCATTCCGCCTGGCTTAGCCGCACTTTTTTGCGATGCGCAAACCAATCCACTGCTATTGGGATTTCGATCAAGCCAGGGGTATCGAACGCCTCGGCATGCGAATCGCGAGAGAGCGCCTGAAATCCGAGTTCCGCCAGACAGCGCACCGTTACCGCAGTGCAGCGGTTCCACGGTGGAGTAAAAATGGGGTCTGGCGCTGCCCCAAGCAGCTCAGCCAACAAGCGCTGGCCTTTTTCAATGTCACTGCGTTGTGCCAGATAGTCTCTTGCGGAGCCGAATTCGCATTTCTTGCCACTAGGCTCGTGGTTGAGGTGCGCGTAGCCGTGCTGATGAATCCGCAAACGTTCTGGATGGGCCGCCATACGCCGCGACAGTCTTTGCGCGAAAGCAGGATTCAGGGCGGCAGGTATAGCGGCGAGATCAACAGGAATATTGAAGTCCGCAAAAATATCCAGCAGCATCAGAAGACGATCGTCGCTCCAGCCGCAATCATCGTCGCGGAAGAACAAACATGCCGGAGCCGCCAGCGTGTCAAGCGCATCACGTACAGGCATCAGCCATGCAGGAACTCCGGGTTGACGAATCGCGCAGCCCTTCGCTGCTCCCATTTGTTGAACCAGGTCTTTGAGCACCTGCGCGGTGTTTTCCACTCCATTCATGTCAAGCGGTATGGGGTTCGGCTTGAACCGGAGCAGGGCGTCCATTTCTGTCGCAAGTGTTTGCGCATCGAGGCGATCCGGCTCAAGAACACGCAAAGCACCCAGACGCTCCAGCCGTCGCGCCCTGTTTGTTTGTTCATCCTGTTTTTCGCCACTGAATGGCACCACGAGGGCTGGCACATGCGAGCGCAGAATGTCCATTGCGGTGTTGTAGCCGCATTGGCTGATTGATGCCGTAGCGGTTCGCAGTTCCGCGCCTAAGTCCGGCACAGACCTGATTAGCGATATGCCTTGCTTCCCGCGCGCAACCTCTTCCAGGTCGTACCACGATTGCTCTGGAATGAACGGTCCCCCGATGATTCGCATTTCCGGTTTATCCGGCATGTGTAGGAATTCGTAAGCCTGAATCGCAGTACGCAGCAAGGTTTCACCCACCAAACCTCCGCCGGCGGAAACTACGATGCACGGCTTGCGCTTGAGTTCCGGATCTGGAATCATTTTTTGTTCTCTTGTCACGAAGCCGGTGTAATGAACAGGCACTTTCAGCGGCGAGCGTGGATGGAACGATTCTTCCAAATGGGCAAAGCGCGCGTCTGAGTGGACAAGAACAGCATCGAAGTAACGGTTGGCGCGATGGCACGCAAGCTCATCATGGTGCTGGTTGCGTTCCACCAGAATGTCGCGCAAGCTGCAAACCACAACCGGAGGATTACTCAAGGCGCGGGCGTCCTCCAGAAGCGCAATTAACTCAGCAGCAAATTTCTTTCTTCCAAATGGGAAGAGCTCAATCAGCAGGACGTCAGGATTCATCGTGCTTAAGGCTTCCCGCATGATTTCCATGCGGCGCTGCTGTGCCTGCTCGACGGTATGGTTGCCGTCGCGGCTCAAGAGCTGCATCTCCGAGTCGAAGCCCAGCGGAGGAAGGTTGATGATCTCGATTTTCTCCGGAGGCTTTTGCCCTTCCGGCAAGGGCCCGCCATTCAGGAAGACGACGTCGAAGTCATTGGTGAGACCGTCCGCAATCGCCAGCGAGCGAATGAGGTGCCCCATGCCCAGGGAGTGCTGGCAGTAGAAAAGAAGTCGCGGGTGGTTACTCATCGCCATCTATTTCGTTGACTCCCGGAAATTAAACCTCACCGACATCTGAATCGTGCGGCCGGGCAGGGCGCTGGCGGCCTCGCCAAAGCGCGGCGATGAAAGCTGGCCGATGATGTTCGTGAGATTCGTGTGGTTGAACAGATTGAAGGCGTCGAAACTTATCTCCATCTTCCTGAATCCACTTACGTCGCCATCTTCGTTCAACGGACCTTTAAAGAAAGTGAATAGCTTGCTTATGCGCAAATCCGTTTGCACAAAGCCCGGCCCCTGCCCTGTATTGCGTGTGACTCCCAGTGGACGGTCATTCGCGACCCCGTCACCATTGTCGTCAGAACCGGTCGTGACATTGAAGGGCATTCCTGAATTGGCAACTAGCATCAGGCCTAGCCTGAAGGCTCCGGGCAGGTCAGATGTGCCGGCCACCACAAAGCGGTGACGCATATCGAATGAAGAACGTCCCCATTCCGGTCCCAGGTTGCGGCTGTCGGCGGGCAAGACCAGAGGGCCATCGGTGTCGTCATCGCTGCGGGATAATGTGTACTGCGCCTTGAACTTAACGGCCTTTTTTATGCTGGCCTGTAGGCTGGCGATGAGCGCATTGCTGCGTAGCAGCGCATTAGATTCGACGACCCTCTCTTGAAAAAGATTGGGATCAGGCCTGACGCCGGCCACCGGCGCGTTCACATCCAGCGCGCGGAACAGGTGGACGCCACGCAAATACCGGTATTCGAGCGTGCCTCGTAACGCCTGGAAAAGTGAATGCTCTACGCTAAAGCTTGCCTGAAATAAATACGGTGATAGAGTGTTCGGACCAAGCAGCCAGATGCTCGGCTTGACACCCGCCAGTGAAGCAACCGGAAACGTCGGCTGCTGAACGATGAGTTCCCTTGCCTGAATGCCATTCAACAGGCTGGTTTGTTCGACCACCTGATCAGAAAGGCGATCATAAAAAATGCCCGCGCCAGCGCGAAATACTGTTTTTCCATTCCCCGGCGCATAGCCAAAGGCAGCCCGCGGCGCAAAGTGAGTGGGGTTGGTCAGGTGTTGCTGCCAGTCATACCGCACTCCCAGCATCGCGGTGACATGGTTCTGGAAGTTAATCGTGTCCTGCAAGAATCCATAGGCTTCATGCTTGCTGAAAGAGATGCGTGGATTCCCATTCGCCACCTGGAACAACACAGGGTCTTGGACATTGAAAGCGGTAAGGCTGGGAAATTTAAATGTTCCACCGAAGTTTGTCGCGTCAACAGCGCTGAATGATTTCGGCAGAAAAGCCGCTCCGGCGCGAAGCGTGTGCGCTCCATGGACATAATTGACCACGTCCTGAATTTCCATCCGCGTTCCGTCTTGTGAGAATGAGGATTGGTTTGGCCCTCCGATAAATGCTCCGCTCACATCCAGCGCGGGCGACGATGTGGGATTTCCAATGCGATCGTGCTCACGTTCATAGCTGAACCGCACCACGTTCAGAAAAGTTGCCGATCCCGCGCTGGTGTACCAAAGTTTCAAATTGTTGCGGGTGTTATCGGATGTGGTGGCCTGTGATGGAAGCCGCAACGCGCCTACGCCACGATTTTCCTGCGGGTTATTGCGAAAGTTATAAAGGATGGAGAGCGTGTTGTCCCCGACGGGCTTGAAGTCTGCCCGGCCAATGATGTTGTTCGTGATCTGCGTTGTAGGCACGTTTTGCACCAGTTGGCCCTGCGGCGTTGTGGCGTTCACGATCGCATCTTCATCGTTGGAGAGACGTGAAGCGCTCAAGAAAAATCGCGCATGTTGAATGGGCAAAGGGCCGCCCAAGGTCCCTTCCCAAAAACGGCGAGCAAGATTGGGTTTCTCCTCAGCAAAAGCATTCTTGGCATCAAAAATGTCATCGCGTCCGTAAAAAGCCAGATTGCCGTCAAAATGCGAGCGCGACCCGTTGCGCGTGACTATCTCTAATCGTCCTGACCCCGGGCGCCTGAACTCGGCCGAGTACGGGTCTTTATTGATATAGATCCTCTTGATTGCATCTGTAGGTTCGCTCACAGCGCTGCCTTCAACGCCATCCACGACAACCGAAGTTCCCTCGACGCCCTGGGCTGCAGGCGAAAGAAAATTGCTGACGACGGCAAGAATGTCCTGGCTTTGCGAGGGAAGCCCCGCGATAAAGTCTGAATTCACATTCAGAGCATCGGCATTGTTTTCCGGCGCATCAGGGCGCGATCCTGCAGCGCTCACGTCTACAACTTCTTCCGTGCTGCTGATCGGCAGTGTCACGCGAAGATCCGTCATCGCCTGGTTATGAACTGATACAGGCATTTCGAAACGCTTGAAGCCCTCGGATTCGCCCCTCAGAATGTATTCGCCAGGAGGCACGCCGGCAAAGCTAAACCGGCCTTCTCCGTCGCTTTTGGCCTGGCGTGTTTGACCGGCGGCATTGTTCATCAATGTAAGCTGCGCACCCGGGATCACAGCGCCAGTCGGATCTTCCACCGAACCGCTGACGTTCACGCCAGTTTGCGCGCTCATGATGACGCCAAAAAAAAGGACCGGTAACATGAGCAACCGTGCTGCCTTCATATCTTCCTCACAATGGCCAAGCCAAAAACCGTTAGTTTCCGCTCACCCCAATTCGCTCATCTTCTGATCTCATTTGCTGTAATGGGACGTCCCCTGAACTCCCACAGGTCGCGGTATTGGCCTTTCCACGCCAAAAGCTCCTGATGAGAACCCTGCTCCACGATGCGTCCATCCGCCAGCAGCAAGATCAAATCCGCCTCAGATGCCGCCTCCAGATCGTGCGTGATCAGAATCGACGTCCTGCCTTCCATCAGCCTGCGCAAGGCTTCACGCACGGTCGATTCGCTCTCAATATCCAGGCCAGTCATGGGTTCATCGAGAATCAAAATGGGCATGTTGCGGATGAAGGTCCTTGCAATAGCGATTCGCTGGCGCTGTCCGCCGGAGAGCGTTGTGCCGCGCTCGCCCACCACCGTGTCGTAACCGTTTTCCAGCTCCATGATGAAGCCATGAGCATTCGCAGCCCTAGCCGCCGCTACGATCTCTTGTTCGGTGGCATCGAGTTTTCCGTAGGCGATGTTTTCACGGACTGTGGTAGCAAAGAGCAGCGAATCCTGGAGAACAATTCCGATTTCGCGACGCAAGCTCTCAAGGCGATATTTCCTGATGTCAATTCCGTCGATGCTTACGGAACCGGCCTGCGGATCATAGAGACGCAAACTGAGAGCGCTCAAAGTTGATTTACCGGACCCTGACTTGCCCAGCAGAGCAATGTGCTGCCCAGGCGACACGTTGAACGAAATGTCCGTGAGCACCGGTGCGCCGGTTTGATAAGAGAAGGACACATTGTTGAAGCCGATTTCTCCCTTGAGATTTGCGGCTTCCAGAGCGTCAGGAGCATCTTGAACATCAGGCTCAAGATCCAGGACTTCGGCAATTCGGTGTGCAGTCACCGCCGCGCGACTGACGCGACTGGAGAGTTTCGCAAGGTTCCGGATCGGCGTGTACATGCTGTTCATGTAGGCGGCAAATACCAGAACATTTCCGGGCGTCATATTTCCCCGCAGAGCTTCCAACGATCCCACCAGCACAACTGCACAGGTGCCGACGGCAACCGTGAGATCGGCAGCGCGCGCTGCAGCCGCCTCAAGCCGCGCTGTGCGCACGCTTTCTTTCAAGGCTTCAGCGCTGTCATTTTCAAAGCGCTCCTTCTCATAGCTTCCTCTTCCAAATGCCTGCACCAGGTGCATGGATGCGAAAACCTCGCTGGCCTTGGCTGCGATTTGTCCCTCTGCTCTCCGCTGCCGCCGGGCAGAGTCCCTGATCTTGCGATAGCGCAGAAGCGACAGCAAGATCAGCACAGGAGACACAGCCAGGACAATGAGACTCAATCTCCAGTTCACTGTCACCATAATCACAATCATTCCCAGCAAGGTCAGGAACTCAGAGACGAAGGTGAGCACAAACTCGATGAGCGCATCCCGCAGTACGTTCGTATCTGACGTGATGTTGGTCAGAAGCTCGCCTGACCGCATGCGCGTGTGGAATGACAAGGAAAGCCTTTGCAGGTGGACAAAGAGTGCCTGACGGAGCGAATGAGCGAACCGGAAACCGATCTGAGAGACGATGTGCGTTTGTGAATACGCAGCAAAGCTCTTCAGCATCGAGATGGCAACGATTCCGGAAGAAATGATGATGACGGCCATAACCGGTCCGCGCGACATCAATCCGTGCATGAATGCCAATGAATGCGGTATCGGCTTCTTGAAAAGGATGTAGTCAAAGATGAGCTTGAGCGGCCAGGGACGCAAGAGATCGGCGAAAGCCAGCAATAGCGTGCAGATCGCGGCAATCGAAAGCCGACCTTTTACTTCCACCAGATGTTCGCGAACAACCCTGTAGAACCGTCCTCTAGTATCCTTGCCCATCAGCGGGATACCTCCACCGGTTCGCCTAACAGACGTTGCGCATCATGCAAGAGTTCAGGGAGGCTCTGGAGTCCGCGTACGCGAATGCGGCTTACGGCGCGGAATGCGCGTTCTGCGAACAGCGCCGCTGCCATGTGCCAGCGCAGCGATTCCGGCTCAGGCAGTATGCCGAACTGCTGATAGCCGGCAAGAAATGCGTTCGCCAGCGACTGTTCTTCGGTTTCCGTCAGCTTTCCAATATGCCGTTCATAGCGTAGTGCCGCCAACAGGCTGCCCAGGTCCACAGCGGGCGAGCCCACCGAGGCCTGATCGAGATCAATCAGGGCAACTCCCCGTTCCAGAAGAATTCCATTTTTGGGATGAACGTCACCATGCAGGCATACGCTCTGCTCATTCCACTCGCTCTTTTGAGCGCACAACGCATCGCAGAGCTCTGAAGCCTGTTGCGCCAGATCGGGGCGCACGAGCCCGATGCCGGCACTCGCCAATCGCATATGGGAACCTGTAAAGCGCGGGAACTCGGGTAGATGCTCCGGTGCAGGCAGCATATGCAGACCTGCCAGGGCCTGCCCCAGACGTGTGTATGCTCCAAACACTTCGCCGCCGTGGACGTCAGCCATGCGCCTGCCATGCAACGCCTGAAGGACCAAAATGTGGTGCTGGGCAGAGTGGTGGATCAC
>Ga0207687_10003850_pt1 | contig 10074 bp, 11 predicted proteins | sample KBSM54metaG_FD_184399 | JGI IMG/M metagenome (GOLD analysis project Ga0207687, IMG submission 184399) | Miscanthus rhizosphere microbial communities from Kellogg Biological Station, Michigan, USA - KBS M5-4 metaG (SPAdes) (version 2) | ecosystem: Host-associated > Plants > Roots > Rhizosphere >... | reverse complement strand
GATCTACAGCGATCTGTTAAGGCGGTATGCTAGTGGGTGGACTGGAGCAGCCGTCGCCTTGGTGGTCGGCGGCGCGGCACGCCGATCGCAAGCCGTTCCTGATGGCGCGTAGCGCGATCACGAAGGCGGTGCGGGCCTGGTTTGAGGAGCAGGGCTTTGCCGAAGCCGAGACCGGAATTCTTCAGATCTCACCGGGAAACGAGACGCATCTGCACGCTCCCCGTACCGAATTGATCCGCGCCGACGGCACGCGCGCGACGCGCTATTTGCGCACCTCGCCGGAATTCGCGGCCAAGAAATTGCTGGCCGCAGGTGAAGAAAAGATATTCGAATTCGCGCGCGTATTCCGCGACCGCGAGAGCGGAGATTTGCATTTGCCTGAATTCACCATGCTGGAATGGTACCGCGCTAATACTGCCTACGACGCGGTGATGGCGGACACCATTGTCGTGATCGCGCATGCCGCGCAGGCGACCGGCATCGGAAGATTTTCATTTCGCGGCCGAACCGCAGATCCCTTCGCCGAACCGGAGTTGCTAACGGTGGCGGCGGCGTTCGAGCGCTTCGCTGGCATAGATCTGCTGGCGACGATTGCGAACGGCGAGGGCGATCGCACGGCGCTTGCAGCGGCGGCGAGGGACCGGGTACGGGTTGCGGAAGACGACACCTGGTCCGACATCTTCAGCAAGGTTTTGGTCGAACATGTTGAACCCAATCTGGGGCAGGGACGTTTGACGGTATTGTTTGAATATCCGGCGCCGGAAGCCGCCCTTGCGCGGACGAAATCGGCTGACCCACGCGTCGCGGAACGGTTCGAGGTCTATGCGTGCGGCGTCGAACTCGCCAACGGGTTTGGCGAATTGACCGATGCTGCCGAGCAGCGCCGCCGCTTCACCGCGGCGATGGACGAAAAAGCGCGGCGCTATGGCGAGCGCTATCCGCTCGACGAAGATTTTCTCGATGCGGTCGACGCTATGCCGCAGGCAAGCGGCGTCGCGCTCGGCTTCGACCGGCTGGTGATGCTGGCAAGTGGTGCGCTGCGCGTTGACCAGGTGGTATGGACGCCGCCGGCAGGAGAAACATGAACAGGGAAACATGAACAGGATCGACCCAAAACTGGCTGCGACGTTGCGGCAACCGGCCGAGCTCATCGCGGGTGGCTTTGCGCCCGCGGACGCACTCGCCGATCTCGAACGGGTCGCCGCGCGCTACGCGATCGCGGTGACGCCCGACATCGCCGCGCTGATCGACCCCGAAAATCCCGACGACCCAATTGCGCGCCAATTCATTCCGAACGCGCTCGAATTGGTGAGTGAACCCGGTGAGAGCGCCGATCCGATCGGTGATGACGCACATTCGCCGGTTGCCGGTATCGTTCACCGCTATCCCGATCGGGTGTTGTTCAAGCTGGTACACGTCTGCGCGGTGTATTGCCGGTTTTGCTTTCGCCGCGAAATGGTCGGACCGGGCAAGGCGACCGCGCTGTCGGACACCGCCTATCGTGACGCGCTCGATTATATCCGCGACCACAAGGAAATCTGGGAAGTGATCCTGACCGGCGGCGATCCCCTGATGCTGTCGGCGCGGCGGCTCGCCGAGATCATGGCGGATCTTGCCGCCATCGATCACGTCAAGATCATCCGCATTCACACCCGCGTGCCGGTGGCCGCGCCTTCGCGCATCGATGGCGCGATGGTCGCCGGCTTGCGGGTTGAGGGCGCAACGACCTGGGTCGCGGTTCATGCCAATCATCCGCGCGAGCTGACGGAAGCGGCCCGCGCGGCGTGTGCGCGGCTGGTCGATGCCGGCGTTCCCCTGGTGAGCCAGTCGGTGCTGCTGCGTGGCGTCAACGACGATGCCGTGACGCTGGAAGCGCTGATGCGGGCCTTCGTCGAATACCGCATAAAGCCCTATTACCTGCATCATGGCGATCTGGCGCCGGGCACGGCGCATCTGCGCACCACGATCGAGGATGGGCAGGCCCTGATGAGAAGCTTGCGGGGACGGGTCTCCGGCCTGTGCCAGCCGGATTACGTGCTCGATATCCCCGGCGGTCACGGCAAAGCGCCGGTCGGCCCGAATTATTTGTCGCATACGAATTCGCACGAACGTGAACTATGCTTGGAAACGCGCTATCGTGTGGTCGATTACTGTGGTGACGTTCATCTCTATCCCCCGAAGCCGTGATCGACCGATGGCTGAGGGAGAAGGAAAACAGGAGCCGCCGGAGGAAGAGGGCAATCGCAAGGTCGAAAACGCCGTGATGCTCGGGTTTTTCGCGGTGCTGGTGGTGGCCGGGATCTGGCTGCTCGGCACCATGGCCGATGTACGGAAGGTGCAGGATTGCGCCGCACAGGGGCGACGTAACTGTGGAACGATCGAAGTTCCAGCGCGATAGTTGAAGATCTGGTACAATAAGCAGAACAAAAATCGGGAGAACCAAGATGCGAAAAACAATCCTGTCGGTGGCGCTGATGGTTCTGATCGGCGGCCCGGACGCGTTCGCGCAAAGCGGATCATCCTCAGTCTCAAAAAACTCCGACAAGCCAGTGATTCAGGCGCCGGTCGGGCATCGGCAGCCGCGCGTCGGCGACGTGCCCAACGAGAAAAACCTGACCGATCCGAACGACCCCCTGAGCAAGGAAAACGCATTGCTCGATCGCAAGATCAAGAGCATCTGCCGCGGCTGCTAGGGCGTGTACTCATAAATTGGCAAATCGGATGTCCGCTTTTAAGGAGTGAACCGGACATCCGCCAGCAAGGTCGCGATGTCGCCTTTTGACCCATTTGAGACATCAAGCCGACTTGCTTTCCTCGGAAGTTTCGTCAATATCGTCCGCATGACTGTCGTCGTGATCACGTTCGCGAACTTGTGGTGGCGCTCCACTTAGGAGCGGCACGGCTTTGTCATTCCCAACCGTCGCCGCCGTTCATCGGCCTGCGAGGTTGCCTGCATCCACAGTCCGATTGAACGGCGGTTCCTATCTGGAGAACCGCGATGCAACATTCGTCCGCCACCCACCCTGTAATCTTGACCGGCGACAGAACCACCGGCCCGCTGCACCTGGGGCACTATGTCGGTTCGTTGAAGAACCGCGTCAGCCTGCAGACGACGCACCAGCAGTACCTGCTGCTGGCGGATGCCCAGGCACTGACGGACAACGCGCACAATCCTAGTCGAGTTCGTGACAATGTCCTTGAGATCGCGACAGACTACCTGGCTGTCGGGATCGACCCGAGCCAGACCACGATATGTCTTCAATCGCATCTTCCGGCCCTGGCCGATTTGACCCTGCTGTACATGAACTTTGTCACGGTGGCGCGGCTTGAGCGCAACCCAACTATCAAGGACGAGCTTCAGGCGCGAGGTTTCAGCAGAGATATTCCTGCAGGGTTTCTCTGCTATCCCGTCGCCCAGGCCGCCGACATCACCGGCTTCAAAGCGACGATTGTCCCGGTTGGGGAAGATCAAGCTCCGTTGATCGAGCAAACCAATGAGGTTGTTCGCCGCATCAATCGCCAAGCTGGTTTTGACGTGTTGCCAGAAGCCCACGCGCTCATTCCTCGCGTCGGACGCCTTCCCGGCATCGACGGCAAAGCCAAAATGAGCAAGTCGCAGGGTAATGCTATTCAGCTATCAGCCACGGCCGATGAAATACGTGAGGCTGTCCGGCATATGTTCACCGATCCAAACCATATTAAGGCATCCGACCCAGGTCGCGTCGAAGGCAACGTGGTCTTCACGTACCTGGATGCGTTCGACGAAGATCACGCTGTGGTTGAGGATTTGAAGGCACGCTATATCCGCGGCGGTTTGGGCGACAGCAGTGTGAAGAAGCGCCTGGATGATGTGCTGCAGGCACTTCTCGCGCCAATCCGAGATCGTCGCCGCGCACTTGCTCGTGATCCCGGCTATGTGCTGCAAGTCGTCAAGCACGGCACTGCGCGAGCCCGTGAGATAACAGATGCGACTTTGCGCGATGTTCGCGCCGCGCTTGGTCTATTCACGCTGAATTAATCGGATTGGGCCAGGCCAGAATATGTCCGGATTTGGCACGTAGCGGACATATCAAGATGTCCGCTATTTGGTTGCTTTCGGGGGAAAAGCGGATATCAGCCAGCGATTGCCATTTAAGAGTACACGTCCTAGGCAGGGGCGCGACGAAACGACGACGCGCCCCGCATCACAATCTCTCGCTAGGCCGAAAGCTCCTGAAATTTGCCTGGCTGCACAGTCCGTCGTGCCGCCACAGCGTCGGCAAGCCTGTTCAGCACCTCGACTGTCGTATTCCAGTCGATGCAGCCATCCGTGATGCTCTGCCCGTAGGTCAGCGCCTTGCCCGGCACTACATCCTGGCGCCCAGCGACCAGGTTGCTCTCGATCATGACGCCGACAATGCGCTGTTCGCCACCAGATATCTGGTTGCAGATATCGGCTGCGACCAGCGGCTGGTTTTCCGGCTTTTTGCTGCTGTTGGCGTGGCTGGTGTCGATCATGATTCGCGGTGTCACGCCGGCACGCGCGAGTTCGGCTGAGGCAGCCTCGACGCTCGCTGCGTCGTAATTCGGCTTGCTGCCACCGCGCAGGATGATGTGGCAGTCGTCGTTGCCGGTGGTTGCCGCGATCGCCGAACGTCCACCCTTGGTCACCGCCATGAAATGGTGAGGATGCGATGCCGATTTCACGGCCTCGGCGGCGATGCGCACATTGCCGTCGGTGCCGTTCTTGAAGCCGACCGCGCACGAAAGGCCCGACGCCAGTTCGCGGTGGATCTGGCTCTCCGTCGTGCGCGCGCCGATCGCAGCCCACGATACCAGGTCGGCGATGTATTGCGGCGTCGTCATGTCGAGGAATTCGGTGCCGGCCGGCAGACCCAGATTGTTGACCGCAGACAATACGCTGCGGGCGAGATGCAGGCCCTTGTTGATGTTGAAGCTGCCGTCGAGATCCGGGTCGTTGATCAACCCCTTCCATCCAACTGTCGTGCGCGGTTTCTCGAAATAGACGCGCATCACGATTTCGAGCCGGTCGAACAGTTTTTCGCGCAAGGCCGCAAGGCGCCCGGCATAGTCGACTGCCGCCTCGGGATCGTGCACCGAACACGGGCCGACGACGACCAGAAGTCGGTCGTCGGTTCCATGGAGGATGCCGTGAATGGCGTTGCGTGCCGCCATCGCAATTCGCGTCGCGGTCAGGGTACGCGGAACCTCATGCATCACCTCTTGCGGCGGCGTCAGCTCTTTCAGTTCGCTTATTCGAAGGTCGTCTGTGGTGCTCAACACGGCTTTGGCTCCTTTGTTCAAGAACCTGCCGGCAATAAAAAAGCCGCCAGGTCTGGCGGCTGTTTGGACTTGGTGCTGCAATTTTTCAGATTGAGCGCGATCCTCCCACTGCCAGCGAGCTGTCGAAGCTAAAATACCAAAAGTTGCTGGTGGCGATCATGATCATGGGGCGGCTCTATAGCGTAGGTTTAGGGGCTTGTCATCCCCATAATCGGGCAGGGAAGAGGCCGCCCGATTATGGGGAGTTGCGCGCGGCCAGCGCCATGCCGACCAGCGACGCTCCGCCGATCACCAGATTGATCCCGACGAGGAGGCCGATCGCCCATTCCGCCGAGCCGGGCAGGCCGGCGATGATCAGGAACGAGATCAGGAGATCCATCAATCCGGCCACCAGCAGCCAGGACCAGCGCCCGGACAGTTCGCGGCGATGTTCGAGCGCGTACATGATGGTGGCAACGCCTTCAGCCAGGAAATAGGCGCCGACGACGATTGTCAGCGTCAACACGCCCTGCATCGGCCGCGCCAGCAGGACCAGGCCGGCAAGTACGGCCAGAGCCGCCGAGATCAACGACCACCAGAAGCCCGGCATCTGCCGCGCCCAGAAGGTGACGACCAGTCCGGCAATGCCGGAAATCAAGAACATCCAGCCGAGGAAGATGGTGACGGCGAGACTGGCGAGCGGCGGCACGATCATTGCCGCGAGGCCAAGCACCGCAAGCACGATGCCTTCGAACAAAAAGGCCTTCCAATGCGCCTTCACCGCGGCGCTCATTTCGGATTGCAATTTGCTGACGTGGTCGGAATTTATGTCGTGGGGAACGGTCATGGCAGCTCTCCCGGTATACGCGGGAGCGATACTAGAGCGTTTTCGAGCGAAGTGGAAAGCTGTTCGCGTCAACAAAACGCGTCAATCAAATCGCAAATGGAAGGCTATCCCTGACCGGGGACAGACGAAAAGCCCGCCGCGCGGGTCCGCATCCGGTTGCGGCCCAGAATATAAGCGGCGCTGGTTGCGATCAGCAGCGCAAGACCGATCACGATCGATGTCAGCCCGATCGGGACCAGCACCAGCGACGCGTCCCGCTCAGGATTGATGAACCAATGGTGCAGAGAGGTCAGCAGAAAGGCGACGCCGGCAAATCCGGCGCCGCCGCCCGCCACCAGCAGAGCCCACATCCGCCGCAACTGGCTCAGCCGCTCGCGCGCCAGTTCGGTGCGCGGCGCATGATGCCGGCCGACACGCCGCACCAGCCGCACTGCAAATCCGATCGAACTGAAGCCGATCAACACGCTTGCGGTTCCCAGCATCAGCCGGGTCGACGATGCGAGGTCTGGATTCCTCTGTAGCGTCAGCAGCGGAAAATCGAACGCCGCATGCAGCGCGACCGGCGCGAACAGCACCAGGGCCCAGCTCGAGATGCGCGCCCAGTCGCGATGATGCCTGTTAGCGCCGAGCGCGGTGCCGGCGCGGGCGATTGCGATATAGGCGCCGGCAATGATGCCGAGCGCGCCATGGAATGGCACGGTCAATACGCTGCGCAAGGCGGCCAGCGATCGCCACATGTCGGCGTGCTGCACGAGATAAGCGAGGTTCTCGTAGGCCGCGAATCCGAGGCCGGCGGCGGCGCCGTAGACCACCGTGTCCATCGGATCGGCGAAGGTGCGCCGCCGTGACGACACCGCGATGATGACCAGAACCTTGACGATCTCTTCGGGCGCGGCAACGCCGAAGACCGAGCGCAGCGCCTGTGTCATCCAGGCGTTTCCGGGGACCGCGAGAATCGCCGCGAACGGCGCTCTGGCGATTCCCAGAAGCGAGATGCTGGCGGCCCCGAGCAGGAAGGCGATCCAGACTCGCGCCGGCGGCCCCGGGCGTTCGTCGGCGGCGATGACGAGCCATAGCACGAACAATGCGGGGGCGATTGCGGCGGCGCCGATGACGGTTGGAAGGGATTCAAGCAGCAGCATCTGTATGGAGCTTTACCTCGTGCGAAACGCAAATGGTTATAAGTTCAGCGGTTCGCAAGAAAATCAAACGCGGTGGCGGCCTCGCATGGATGTACGCTCTGGGCTGGTCGGTGTTCGGCGAGCTCAACTTCATGGACTTCGGCATAAGGTCACCACGTTCATTCCGGGACCTGCGTGATCGCATCAGCAACGGCCGCGCCGCGGGTAAAGTTCAACCTGCCGATCAGGTTGGTTGATGCGACATTTTCGTGGCCGATTTGTCACGAGGCTGGTCAAAATATGACGCAATCGTGATGTCTGGTTTCGTGCAGCCGGGTTTGTGCGGGTCTGTCCTTTTAGTCCGCATAATGATCCCCGTTGGTTTGTTTTGAGAGCTTCGATCCTGCTGCGGAATGAATTGGGCCGGCGCGCTGTTGGATCGGCCCCCGGCTTTTCATTGGCTGGGCGTCAATATCGCTTCCGGAGCTTCGGCGACCTAGCAACCCCGGCAGATGTTGCGGAGCTTGGCCCTGACGCGGAGGTCTTCATCACTGACGAGGTCGACATATTTGCTGCCGTCGACATTAAAAGCCTGCGGCTTCGCAGCGACCGGTGGCGGTGTGGCCGCGACCTGCGGCTTCGCAGCGCGCGGCGACCGTGCGCCCGGGGCCCTTGCGGCGGTTGTCGCAGATGGCGCCGTATTATTATAGCAGTCGAGCAGTGCCGTGGGATTGGTGATCGATCTGCAATCGCCGGTCTGGGCGGCCGCGGCCTGAGACAGCGCACAAATCGCACAGAGAACGGCAATCAGTCTCATTTCAACTCCTATGTCGTTCAAGTCCACGTCTCAACTTCGTGTCTTTCAACTCATCTCGGCCGGTGAAACTCGGCCGTCAGCGCGGGCGTTATCGCCCCGCGGTTATGTGGGGCATACCAGAACATCGCGCGCCCGTCCAAGAAAGCTAGGCACCGGGCGTACCAATCTGCCGTCATGGCAGAAATGACGATCGCGACGTGGTCTGATCAATTGGCGTGATAGACTTAGCTCAACGCCACACAGGAGGCATTGCCGGGTGCTGTTTCGTGGAGCGGAAACACATGCGAGATCGGTTCTCAAGGCAGTGAGCTGGCGAACCCTGGGAACGCTCGATACGTTCGCCATTAGCTGGTTCCTGACCGGCCGGGTCGCGGTCGCGGGTGCGATCGCGGGGCTCGAGATCATCACCAAGATCGCCTGGTATTACCTGCACGAGCGAGTCTGGGCCGCCATCCCCTGGGGCCGGCGCAGTTCGGCCTGACCCCGTCGCTCAGCGCCTGACGATACGGAGGTCGCGGAAATGCGCCACGCTTCCGTTGTAGATCCACAGTCCGACGGGGCCGGTCGCATCGGCGCCCATCTTCAGGTCATTCACGATCAATGTGGGTTGAGCTGCACCGTTGACGAACAGGCGGGCGCGGGCGCCGTCCACATCGATGCGCACCCGAATCCATTCTCGCGGTCCAATGTCGACATAGGATTCGTATTTCTCCGGTTCGGCTGCACGTAACGGTGCGAAGTCGTATTTCGGAAACGACATATATTGCGTCGAGTGATTGCGGCGCACCTGATCGTCGGCGCGGCCGTTCAATGGTCGCAGATAGAAGGCTTCGAAACGATCGCGGCCGGGCGCAACGCGGAACGCCAACCCGACAAATCCGCGCGCGCCCGGCGGCGCATGCGGCGCTACGTCGCTTTCCAGCGTTACTTCGATGGTGCCGTTGCGAAAATCATCCGTTCCCTTGATCAGCGCCAAGGTTACGGTGTCAACAGTCGCCGTACCCGGCGATATGGTCGGATCGATCATCAGTTTGACGGCTTTGGCGCCGGCGAATTCCGATGCTTCGGCGACCACGCCGACCGGACTTAGCTGTTCGATCGATTCCAGAGCAAATTTTTGAACGCTGTCCTGGCCGTAGGCGGGAAGCAGGCCTGCCTGGCCGATAGCGAACGCGACTATCGCGATTCTTGATGCCATGTCTTCAGCCCCGATCTTGGAGACGATCACCGACTAGGCTAAAAAGCCCGGGGGGAGGAGGTCAAACCGGTACAATAGATGGTCGAAAACAGACAGGCCGGCATATGACGCCTGGCTCAGATGCGATGCCGATCCGGGAGATCGGCTACGTCAACCATTCCTTTCCGAAGCTGGATATCGAGGCAAAACCGTTTGCCGAGATCACCGGCCATATGCCGCCGGATTTGTCGCGCTACCCCCATCGGCTCAGCTTTCACCATCTCATGCTCGTGACGGCGGGTAGGGGAACCCACCGCGTCGATTTCGAAAGCTATAAATGCGAACCGGGGGTCGTGATTCACGTGCGCCCCGGTCAGATCCATCAGTACTGCTTCGAAGGCGGGTTTGAAGCCCAAACCGTGTTGTTCGCGCCGACGTTCATATTGCCGGTGCCAGCGGCAGAACGATGGTCGTCCGCTGAGGCCCGGTTTGATGGTGGCTCGACGGCCAGCGCGTTGCGTTTGGACAGATCGAGCATGGGATCGATCCAGCAGGCCTTCGCCTCTGTCACAGAAGAATATTGTCGCACGGACGCCTCGGCGCTTTCCAGAAGCATTTTGCAACACCAATTGCATGCCCTGCTGTTGCAGCTCGTGCGCCAGTCCGGCCGTGCTTTCGCGAACAGCGAAGGGGGCCATCAATATCAGACCTACCGAAGGTTTCTTGAGCTGCTGGAATATCGTTTCGCCGAGACACGTAGCGTGCGGGAATACGCGCGCGAACTTGGATACTCGCCGAAGACGCTGCATCGTGCCTGCGCCGCGGCCACCGGGCTTTCACCCAAGCAAGT
>Ga0207687_10003848_pt1 | contig 10076 bp, 7 predicted proteins | sample KBSM54metaG_FD_184399 | JGI IMG/M metagenome (GOLD analysis project Ga0207687, IMG submission 184399) | Miscanthus rhizosphere microbial communities from Kellogg Biological Station, Michigan, USA - KBS M5-4 metaG (SPAdes) (version 2) | ecosystem: Host-associated > Plants > Roots > Rhizosphere >... | reverse complement strand
GGGCTCGCGCACCTCGGTTTTACGGAGCCCTCATGAGCACCTCGAACAAAAATCAGAGTCGCATGTTCCGCACTATCGTCGTGATGGGGAGCGGTCTCGCCATCAGCTGCGGCGGCAAGGCCGGTGTAGATGGGCAAACGGCGGCGGGCGGCGGTGGTGCGGCTTCTGCCGGGGGTGCCTCCGGTGTCTCGGGTGGCGGGAGCGTCAACGGTGGCAGTTCCAGCGCCGGCTCGTTGAACCTTGGCGGGTACACCGGCGGCTCGTTCGGCGTTGGCGGTTCCTCCGGCGGCGCGCTCAGCATCGGCGGCTCGCCTGCAGGCGGTACGAGCGCAGTGGGAGGTTCGGGCGCCGCACCCAATTGCCCGCCCGCCGAGTGGACGTGCAGTGGTCCCGAGGGTTGCAGCTACGATACGGGTTGGACCCCAAACTCCTGCAAGTGCGATCCCTCGCACCCGAAGACCAGTGCGGACTGCAAACCCGGCCAAGCCTTCACTTGCTTACGCACGGGGAGCGTCGCGGCCAAGGATGTGCACGGCTACGATTGCCAGTGCGTGCCGGCAAATAGCAATTGCGGTGCGCAATGCGCCGCCGCATTTCCGAACCTCCTCCGCGGTGACGTGAGTTGTGACACCGAAACGGTGCCCAATACCGTCCTGTGCGGCTGCGCGATCGTGTTGCTGAAGTAGTCAGCCGGTGCCGAGCGCCCTCGGCTTGCGGGTGAGGCCACTGAACCCGAGCCGCGTGGAAGAGGTGAAAACGAATGAAAATTCACTGGCCACGCGGCGCGTGAGCAGCAAGCGCAAGAACGCCGCTCCGAGCTTCGGCCGAACACCGTAGAAGGCCGGCGCTTCGAGCCCGCTTCGCAAGCAAGACTCGGCGATCTCCTCGGGTTTGAGGAACAGGCGCAGCACGTGAAGATGTGGTGGCGTGTTGCGCACGAACCATTCCACGCCCTTGATGATCACGAGCCAGGACAGCAAATTACGATTGAAAGTGTGGAAGAAGAACAGCCCTCCAGGGGCCAGCACGCGCGCGGCTTCCGCGATGGCGCGCTTCGGATCTTCCACGTGCTCCAGGAAATCCATCGCGCACACCACATCGAAAGAGCCGTCGGCGAAGGGCAATGAAAGCGCGTCGCCGCGCTCGTAAATCACGCTGCGTGTCGGATCGTGAGCGGTTGCCACGTGCAGTGCATCTGCCGATGAATCCAAGCCGGTAACTCGATGGCCCGCGATCGCCAGGTGGTTCGCCAGGAATCCGCCGCCGCAACCGATGTCGAGCACGGAGCACGGTTCGTCGTGGAAGGCTTCGCGGATGCGCTCCACGACCCAGGGATTTCGCAATTGTGATTCGGCGCGCAGCAGCGCGACCGGGTCATCCTCGGCGCCGTACCAACGCGCGCCGAGCGTTTCGTAGATGTCGTTGTTTACTGCGACCGTTTGGCTGAAATTCTGGGCCATGACACGCTCCAATACAAAACTTGATACACCCCGAACCCGAGCGTCAGCGCGAGCTCGAGTTCGAGCACCCGCGGCGCGAGGCCGAGCCACCAAATGAACCCAAAGCCCGCAAACACCACCGGGTGCAGCACGAACAAGAGCGAGTGCAACCACTGCTCCCCGGGCTCGCAGTAGGCGGCGTGTACGGACTCGTCTTTGGTGATGAACAGGCAGGAAAACGCGGCCAAAGCGAGATAAATCCCGAGCGCGTGGGGCGCGCTCGGCCGCATCAGGACGAGCCAGCCGTAGCAAACGGCTGCACTCACTGTGTCGAGTGGGTGCCCGATGCGCTCCCAACGCGGCAAGCCGCGCGCGCGGTGATAGTGCAGCTCGTCGAAAGACATGGCGAGCATTTGCAAGAATGCGGGGGCGAGCAAGAGAGGCAGCATCAGCGCTTCTGAAACAGACCGCCACACACGGTCAGCCCCGGACCGAACGCCAGGCTCACGATGAGCCTGCCTTTCGGCACGTTTTCGTCGGCCAAGAGCCGCATCCACACGTGCGGCAGGGTAGCGGAAGACATATTGCCGTAGTCGAAGAGCACACGACGGCTGGCCTCGACTTGGTCGTCACGAAGCTCCAGCACGTCGCGCACTTGGTCGATGATTTTCGGGCCGCCTGGGTGCACGGCAAAGGTGGTGCTGCGCAGTTGAGACGCGAGATCGACACCGGCGCGGCGAAACAAGTCGCTGACGAACGGGCGAAGTGCCGCGGCGATGTGCGCGGGCACGTCGCGCGAGAGATTCATGTGCATGCCGAAGTCACCGGCGCCCCAGCCCATCGAAGCCGCTGAGTCTGCCAAAACAGTCTCGCCGAGTGAGAGCACGGCCAGGCCCGGCTCTGCTTCAACATCGCGCACCGAATAGCGGATGAACCCGTCGGCGAACAGGCTTTGCACCACGCACTGCTCGGCTGAATGGTTGCTCGGATCGAGATGCAGCGAGCAAAGTTCGGTATGAACGATGTCGACGCGGCGCTCGGGGTTTGCTGACCGCAGTGCCTCACTCAACAGGAGTTGCCCTGCTGCCAAGCGCAGCGCAGGGAATGCGGCATAACAGCCCATGTGGTACGCATGTGTCACACGGGTCAGCGCGCCCCAGCCCTTTTCGGAGACCAACCGCTGAGCACCGCTCGGCGCGACGTAACCGGTGCAGGTCACGTGAATGAGATCGCTCGGGGCGAGCTGTTCGCGCTCATACTCGCGCGTGAAGTAAGCATTCACGGCCTCGGCGAACAGCTTCGAGCGCAACGCGGTGCCGCCACCGTGCGGATGCCGAGTGGCGTCGTACAGCTCGTGGTCGTCGAAGCGAGATGAGCCCAAATCGGAGCTGACATGGCCGCGTTTGCTGATCTTGTCCGGCCCGCATGCGCAGCGTTGAAGGAGCTTTTGCATGCGCAGCGCGAAGGCGTCACGTTCTTCGACGGGCCAGCCTTCGAGCTTCGCCTCGGCGGCCGCGTGGATTTCTGCGAGCCACGCCAATGCTCGTTCTTGGCTGATTTCGAACTCGGGTCGCTGCATCGAAAATTGGGTCAAAGTCAGCATCGGTAACCTCGGAGCGGATCGCTCGGAGGCCCGTGCTGCAAGGCGCATGCCCCTGGCATTGGGGCGTTTCAGCGCGCTGACTCAACCCAGTGGGTGACGCACTCAGCGAACGCAGGGCGGGACGACGGTGTCGAAGTACAGTGGCGGCCGCGTTGCGCAGAAGGCGGCGATGCTGGCCACCACTTCGGGTGACGGATCGACGAATTCGATGCCGATGCCGGGCCGCGCATCCGAATCGGGATCGAGCACCCAGCGCACCTGACCGAGCACTTCGATCTGCGCGCCGTTGGGCAATTCGAAACGCAGATTGAGCTGCGAACCGACGGGTAGCAGATGATACGTACTCACGAACAGGCCACCTCGTGAGATGTCCTGCGTCAGACCGGCGAAGAAGTGCGTCTCGTCTGCGAATTCGACTTCGATATCGCAGCTGTGGCGAGGCTCGCCGCGCCGCTCACTCGCCGAGCTGCCCGAGCTCACGACGACGTTGCGCAGCACCGGGTAGGCTTCTTGCCACTCCGGATCGATCCGGAACGGCTTTTCGGGGGCGATGCGGAACGAGTCTTCGGTAGCGATCTGAAACGAATCTTCGAGCGCCGCGCTGGCTGCGCGCGCGAGGGCTTCGGGTTCGGGGGCGCGCACCGAGGGCACGGCGCTGGGCGTCGGCACGGCAGCGACGAGGGGCGTCACCTCGGGCGCGACGACGGGCGTCGGCTGAGCGACGACGACGGGCGTCGGCTGAGCGACGACGACGGGCGTCGGCTGAGCGACGACGACGGGCGTCGGCTGGTCGACGACGACGGGCGTGGGATCGGGTACGAGGAGCTGGATGGTGTCGGCTTCGGGCGCAACCCGCGGAGCGACGCTGATCGGGCCAGAGGGCGGACCGACGCGGAGTGAGTGTCGGAGCAGGTCGTTTTCTTCGCGTGTGTGCTCGAGCTGCGAGCGCAGTGCGGCGAGCTCGCGCTCTTTGCGGAGCAGCTCGGCCTGTGCGACTTCGAGCTCGACGCGCAAGCGCTCGTCGCGCTGCTGCGCTTCGATGTCCGCGAGCGAGCGGCGCACCGACGCGCTCGAGGGCTCCTGCTCTTGGAAAGGCGAGTCCGTCGGATTCACCTTGGCATTGAGCGCATGGAAGCCACTGACCCCCGTCGATCCTTCGGCGGTCGTCTGTTCTCGTGGTGCACGGCGCACGCTATTCACGCCTTCTCATCAAGTAAGTAACCTATACGATCCCCGTGACGTTTTCTTGCCCCATTCAGTGGGTGGTGAATCTGATTGCAGATTCTGAATAGCGTCAGCGGAATGCGTCGAAACAACCGCGGATCACTCGCACTCTGGACCACCCAGGCAGTGAGTCACATACCTGTATGGCGGCGGCGATACGACTGGCATTGCGGAACACATCAGCCCATCCTGGGCAGGCATGAACGCCCGAACCCAGGTCGTCCTCCCAGCGGTGATTGCAGTGTGGGTGACTTGCGGAGGGTTGCCCGGCCTGGGCGTGGCCATCGCTCGCGCCGGGGTCAGCAACGATCCCGCGAATCACCTGCTCACCATTAGCGATGACAGCGGGCAGCTATCGCTGAAGTTGGATTACGACACCAAGAGCCTCGTCAAAGAGGCCTCGGTGCGGGGACGGCAGGTGCTTTCCATTTATGGCGCCTGCTCGGCCATCAAAACCACGGACGGCAATTGGTACACGACGCGTGACGGCATCGTGAGTCCCACGGTCACCGTCAACGGCAACGTGGCGACCGTCAGCGGCATCGACTTCGGCGGCAGTGGCGTCACCGTCGCGGAGACTTGGACGTTCACCGCGAAGCCGAACTCCATCACTTGGAAGATCGATCGCAACTATCCCGCGGCGGGCACGCTGATGGATACCTATTTTCCTGGCTGGGATTTCGCTAGCGGCACCACCTGGACGGGCGGGTTACTCGACAACGGCGGCGTCGCTTGGATGAGCCTGCTGAATAGCCCGCTGCGATCGCTCGGTTCGCATGCGGGCGCCGTCACGTTCTGGGATAAAACCAGCAACAGCAGCCTCAAAATCGTACCCACGGTGGGCGCCGGCGTAAGCGTAGCCAATCGCTTCACGAAGCAACCGAATGGCGCGATGACCTACTGCAGCGAGGTCACCTCGGCCAGCCTGACCACGAAGCACAACTTATCGACGTACCTCGCGGCCGGTGACGACGTCTGGAATTCGTTTGCGGTGTCCAGCGGCACGATCAGCGCCAGCTACGAGCTCAGCGCGCTCGACTACGCCGCGAGTGATGACATCGGCACGCTGAACGGCATCGATGGTGCCGCCGTGCGCGAGATGAGCAACACCATCGCGCGCTATGGCGTGCTGGACAACCACCACGCGGGCTTGAATGGTTGGGCCACCGGCTACATTTGCCTGCACGAGCCCTATTTGGGCAAGGTGGCCGCGGCCGTCAATCAGCCCGATTACACCCAGGCCGTGCTGGACTCGTACGCGTTCTACCGGACCAAAGCGGTGCAGCCGAGCGGTCGAGTCTTGGCCCGCTACAAGGACACGACCGGTGACGAACAACCCGGCACCTACACCGCTGACGGCTTCTACGAAGCGCAGTGGGGGACCTTGCTGGATAGTCAGCCCGACTACGTGATCGTGGTCTCGGATCTCTTCAATCTCACGGGCGATAGGAGCTGGGTCACCGCGCAGAAGCCGACTTGCGAAAGCGTGTTGGACTACCTGCTGGCGCGCGACAGCGACGGTGACGGCCTCGTCGAAATGATGAATAGCACTCACCTCGACGGCAAATCGAGCGACTGGATCGACGTGGTTTGGGCGGCCTACGAAAATGCCTTGGTCAATGCGGAGCTCTACGGCGCCCTCCGCCAATGGGCGGATATCGAAGACGTGCTAGGCGACAGCGCCAAGGCGACTTCGTATCGATCGCGCGCTCAAAAGCTGAAACAGAGTTACAACAAGCCCACCGATCAAGGTGGGTTCTGGGATGGGACGAACAGCCAGTACATCTATTGGCGCGACGCGGACGACTCCCTTCACGGTACCAATCTGGTCACTCCGGTTCAGTTTGCTGCGATCGGTTACGGCGTTTGCGACGACCCCGCGCGCGTCACGGCGATCTTGAGCAAAGTCGAAGCCGGAACGGCCGCGGAGGGCTTGTTTACCTGGCCTCTGAGTATGACGGCATATGCAGCGGGCGAGCAGGGGAGCGGCGCTTTTCCGAACTACGAAAACGGTGACTTGTTCTTGTCCTGGAACGAGCTCGCCTTGCGAAGCTACGTCAAATTCGCGCCGAATCTCGCCGTCAAATACGTCAAGAACGTGATCAGCAAGTACAACAGCGACGGGCTCGCGCATCAGCGCTACCTGCGCCGCGATCAAACGGGCGCCGGTGACGACATTCTCGCCGGCAATTACCTGACCATCGCCGGCCTCTACAGCAGCGTCTACGGCGTGCAGCCCTTTTACAATCGGTTGTACTTGGAGCCGCACCTCACGCCGGAGCTGAACGGCACGGCGCTGAAGTACCAATTGCGAGGGCAGTCGTACTTGATCGGCCTCCAGTCGCAGGGTGATTACAGCCTCGGCGTGGGCGGGCTCACCATCGCGGACAACAAGCCTTTTGCTGCCGATCTGAATACACCCGATGAAGCGCGCTACTTCGCCGGTGCCGACAAAACCAGCCGATTACAGATCACCCGCTCGAATGGCGCGGCCCTGAAGGTCGACATGAGCAATTGGTCCCCCACGAGCCAGCAATGGACGGAGACGGCGAGCAGCGCCACCACGACGACTCACGACGTTGCACAGCTCACCGCCAATGCCACTTACGCCGTCTACGTGAACGGGACAGAACTTCGCACACTGACGGCTGATGGCTCAGGGACCGCGAGTTTTGTCGTTGATCTCGGCGCTTCCGCCGCGGCTGAGATTCGCTTGGGCGAGCCTGGCGCGGAGGGCGGCGCTGGCAGTGGCGGAGCGGCTGGTGGGAATGCCGGGAGCACCCAAACAGCAGGTGCCGGCGGAAACGGCGCAAACGCCGGCAACGCCGCGGCCACCGGCGGTTCCGGTGGCAATGGCGCGTCGACTCCAGCACCCGCGAGCGGCACCCACTCCGGTTGCAGTTGCAGCGCGGCAGGTTCGCCAGCTGGGCAACCCTTGGCGCGAGTGCTGTTCTCGTTATTGGCAATGATGTCTTGGGGTCTGCGCCGCCGGCGTCGCTCCTCAATATCGCCACGACACTGAAGCCGTCACGGCACGTCTGGTTTCGTGTGTTTCGTGACCCAGCCGTTGCGAAATGTCGCGCGGCAGTTGCCACAGAAGAGTTCCTTCACGTCGCTGTGTGATCTGTCACCCAAATCGGGGTCAGTCAGTAGTACACAGTCGGCGCGGCGGGCTTGTGCTCTCCGCTCTGAATCGGAGGGCTTCATGACAACGGATTTCTGGAAAGGCCACGCGCTCGTGGTTGCAAATCGCGTCACGGATTCTCAGCATCGCTGGCCGAGCGCCATCCTGTGTGGAGCAACGTTCATCTCCATCGCCGTGCTGACGAGCTGTGGTGGACAGGCCGCAAGCGAAGCGGGCGTGGGCCTCGAAGCTCAGCCGCTCGGCGGGACCATTGCATTGCCGGGTCGCTTGCAGGCCGAAGACTACAAGACGGGTGGGGAAGGCGTGGGCTATCACGACACCACTGCTGGTAATTCCGGCGGCCAATATCGGCAAGACAACGTCGACGTCGAAACCACGACCGATACCGGCGGTGGTTACAACGTGGGCTGGATCGCAGCGGGCGAATGGCTCGCGTATTCGGTCAATGTCGGTACGACGGGTGTCTATCAGTTGACGGCGCGCGTGGCTTCGGCCGTTGCAGGGACCAAGACCGTGGGTGTCACTCTCGATGGCGCTGCGCTCGGCCAAGCGAGCTTCACGGACGCGAGCGGTTGGCAAGCCTGGCGCGATCTGCCGATCGGCGCATTTTCGCTGAGCGCTGGCACGCACGAGCTGCGCTTGCAGATGCTGACCGGGAATTTCAACGTCAACTACCTCGATGCCACGAAGCAGGCGACGGCGATCGCGTTGCCCGGTCGCATCCAAGCCGAAGACTACAATGCAGGGGGTGAGGGGGTCGGCTATCACGACACCACGGCGGGCAATTCCGGCGGCCAATATCGCCAAGACAACGTCGACATCGAGGTCACGACGGATGCGGGCGGCGGCTACAACGTCGGCTGGATCGATGCCGGTGAGTGGCTCGAATACACGGTGAACGTCGCCAAGACGTCGAGCTACCAATTCACGGCTCGCGTCGCCTCTGCCGCTGCGGGGAGCAAAACGCTCGGCGTGAGCGTGGATGGAACTGCGCTCGGCGCCGCCTCGTTCGCGGATGCGAGCGGCTGGCAGTCTTGGCACGACTTGGTGCTAGCCAAAGTTTCGCTCACCGCGGGGGTACATCGCTTGCGAATGACCGCGCAAACGAGCGGTTTCAACGTCAACTACCTGGACGTGGCGGCGGCTGACGCCGACGCCTACGGCGCTTGCACCGATACGCCCAAGGCCTCGCGAGTGCTCGTGCTCGTCTACGATGCTTACCACCCGAGCATTCACCACGACGAAGCCACGCACGGAAACGCCATCGTCGACCCGGTGGTCACCTCGCATCAACTGGTCGATACCTTCCGGCAAACCAGCCATGGTCTGATCAACTACCAGATCACGGACGTTCGCTTTCTCAACGGCCAACCGCCGCAAGCATCGGTCTCGATGCCCGGTACGTCGGTCGACTACAACGCGCTCTTCCAGCAGAACGACATCTGCAATCTGGTGCAGACGCAGAACCTATCGGAGGTTTGGGTGTGGGGTGATGGCAGCGCTGGGCTCGACGAGTTCGCCTACAAAGTCCCGAACGACGCGATGCCGAACGACGCGCAGGCTGAAAGTCCTTGGTTTTACGACTATCGCAAGAAGAACATTCCAGATTGCGGCAAAACCATTTGGGTCATGGGTTGGAACTACGAGGTGGGCATCGACAACGCGATCCACTCCTACAATCATCGCGTGGAGAGCATCCTCTCGCTGCTCGTTGGCCAGGGTCACTGGTATCAAAATGTCGATCCCAATAACCCTTGGTTCAAGTTCAGTCGCTACGACAATGCCTTCCCCGGGCAAGCCGGCATCGGCAGCGTGCACTTCCCCGCCAATGCCAGCGCTGAGTATGACTACGGGAACACCCGCCAAGTGACGTCCACAGCCAACGATTTCCTCAACTATCCGAACCTCACCGGTGCCACGACGCCCGTTGCTTGTGATGCGTGGGGCTGCACGCAGCTCGGCTACCAGCAATGGTACGACAGTCACTTGCCGCACGTGAGCGGCACGTCCTATCTGAACACCTGCAATAGCTGGTGGACATACATCGCCGATTACGATCGAAGGCTCGGGGCGTGCAATGGCACTAGTTGTTTGCAGGCAACCGGCGCGCTCTGCGGCAGCAATGGCGAATGCGCCACTGGCAATTGCGCGTGTGGAAAGTGCGCCGCTGCGGGCAGCTCACCGACGTGCCTCGGCGCGGGGTTCGATGCTTGCTCCAGCGCAGCGCAATGCCAATCGGGCATTTGCGGCTGCGCGGGTGAGACCGCACCGACCGAGTGTTTGCCCAACTCCAGCTACTCTCAGTCTTGCACCCAAGCACTGGGTTCGAGCTGCTGGGGCGACGCGGATTGCACTTCGGGGCTCTGCGGCTGCAACGGCGGAGCCACACTGATGTGTCTGAGCGCTGGCCAGCCGCGCACCTGCAGCAACGTCCCGAACTGGGCGCCGTGCTTGCAGGACTCCGATTGCACTACCGGGGTGTGCGGCTGCAACGGTGGCCCACTCCCCCGAGTGTGCCTGCCGAGCCCGGCCTATCCTAGGACCTGCTCCAACTAGGCCGAGCCGAGGGAAGCGATGGCCCGGCCCTTCATGTGAAGCCGGGCCATCGGTTGGTCAGGGCTTCTTTTTGGTGTGGTGCGGTTTCCCGGCGTGCACGTGTTTTGCG
>Ga0207687_10003838_pt1 | contig 10091 bp, 14 predicted proteins | sample KBSM54metaG_FD_184399 | JGI IMG/M metagenome (GOLD analysis project Ga0207687, IMG submission 184399) | Miscanthus rhizosphere microbial communities from Kellogg Biological Station, Michigan, USA - KBS M5-4 metaG (SPAdes) (version 2) | ecosystem: Host-associated > Plants > Roots > Rhizosphere >... | reverse complement strand
CAGGCGAATTGAGCGCGAGTGTTTATCGAGCTTTGGGTGCGGCATTGATCAAGTGTCGCACTAAATCGTTTGCTTATTCATTAATTTTCTTTGCCTCACGTCCACCCCGCCGCTGTAATACGCTGGCGTTCTCGCTTGCGTGTTAGTGGAACGAGCCGGCGTCCGATCTCCTGCACCAGCCCGCCACTCACAATCAGCGCGGCGTATTGTAGACAGTCCGCGACGTGGCTCGCGCCCTCCGCGTCAAATTTCTCCGGGATCGCCCGCAAGCCCCCCGCGGGATGCTTTTTGTAGCGATAACTCCCCGCCATCGCCCGCACCAAAAACGGGCAGCCCTGCGGATTGATCACCAGCGCCGGGCCGCCCATCACCTGCCGGCCCAATAGCATCTCCACCGCCCGCAATCGTTTGTCGATGTCGTTTGTGGGTGCGGGAAACGACGGCAGTCCCAGGCGCTTGAGGGCATCGAAGCAACTCTCCTCCGCGATCGTGCCTTTGGCCACCCCGGAGGGATCGCCGACCACGACCACCTTGGCCCCGCTGTACTTGCCGCTGTACAGCCGCGGGCGCACGTGCTGCTCGATGTGTTTCTCCAGCCCGATATTGGTGGCCGGGATTTCCTCGTGCACCAACAGCCGGCCCAGGTGGTCAACCTGGCAAATCAAGGTCCAAGGATTGCGACCAAAGTCCTGAGCGAGGATGAGATTGTAGCCCGGAACAATCATCGTCTCTCGCACATGGAACGCCCGATTAAAAGTGGCCCGGAAAACGGCTTCGCCACTGGGGTCCTCACCATATTCAGCGTAAACGTATCGCTTAATCCATGGATGATCACTTCCATACATAGCGATAAACCGCTCGTAGTATTTGCGTCCGGCCGCCAGCCGATCGGGGTGATTGAGCGGAAGCTTGATGGTCTTATCGTTTTGCAGGAGATAGTTAAGGTTCTCAGCTCGCTCGCTGATGCCCGAAGGTTGCCGGAACACCTGCCAGTCCGGTGGCGGGTCCTCCATGAATTTAGCCCAGTCGCTTTGCTCCGTCGGCATGTTGGTGTCCGCCACGATCCCTTGCCAGGTTGGCGTGCCACGCTGCGCCGATGGATAGCGGCCGATACGTCCGCTGACCGGGCCGAGAATATCGATGTTCATCTCGATGGTTTCCGAGAGCCAGCACCCGGTCAATTGCATCGACAACAACCGCGCCTGGTCGGCGGCTTCCTCGAGCGGAATGAAAATCCATTCGCTTTTGACATCGCCAAAATTGAGATGAAACGTATTCTCACTGACGCGCCATTCGCCGAGCCCGCCGCCCAGCCAGGCCTGACAGTCCTTGAGGACAGTGTCCTTGAGCTGCTTCAGCGTCTGCCGCACGATCGCCATGCGCGTGTAGCGATAGCCATCGGGCGCAGGTGCCTGTTCCATGGCACGGCGCATCATCTCGATGACGCAAGCGGTGGTCTTGCCCGACCCAACCGGCCCAGCCGCAATACGGCCGAAGGCGTTTGATTTCATGAACCGCGCCAGCGTCGGCGGGGCGGTGAAGGTGAGGCTCATTTTGGCCTATGCAGGCCGATGGCCAATGCAAAAATCGACCGGGGCATCGGCTATCCTTTCCTCGGCCTCCCTGGCCCGCGCTTGAAGGGCGACACCGGCGCGCTCGAGGCCTTGGTCTCAATTACCCGCGGCACGTCTATCACTTCGGCATCGGCCACGACCTCGCCCACGATTGTCTTGTCGTAGGTCTTGATGTCGTCCTCGCCCAGATTGATCGTGATGGAGAACCGCTCGGTCGACTTCTGCTCGCCTTTGGCCTCGCCAATGCCGGCGGTGCGCGCCAGGTTCTTGTAGGCCTCGATGACGCTATTGAACGGCTCGCCGTCATCGTGCATGCGCCTGTCGATGATCGGCAGCCCGCGCTCAAGCAGCACGGCCGCGGTGAGCTTGACCCGCTCCGGGGTCGCCACGGTGGCGTTCCAGTCGAGTGCGAATGCCTCCTTCGCCCGCCGGTAATGCGGATCTTTGGATATCTCGTAGAATTCCGTGTCCGAGATGCCGTAATCCTCGAGCACGTCCGGCCACCGGCGCACGTTCAGCACTTCCTCGCGCGCCAGCTTGGTCAACTTGGCTTCGTCGAAGCCGTCGGGGATGTCCGCCATGAATGCTCCCTGTGCGCCCGAGGCGCCGGACAGTTTTGCACTCAAAAGGTTAATAAAGAATTAACAATCTGCTGGTACACGCCATCATGGCTGTCAATCCGCTCGGATCATCCGGTGTCTTGCAGGTGGTGCCGCCCGCGGCGCTGGAAGCGCACCTGCACGAACAGCAACTCGCCAAGTCCGCGGCGATGGCCCCGCCGCAGCAGGCCGTTCCCGAGCTCGCGGGTTTCATTAGGACTCAGTGGGAGATCTTCCGCAACCACCGCAACACCGCAGCGGGCTGGTCTAACCGGCTGCTGGAAGCGCTGCGCACTTTCAACGGTCAATACAGCCCCACTAAATTCCAGGAGGTGGTCAAGTTCGGCGGCTCCCAGGTCTACGCCCGCCTGACCGCACAGAAATGCCGGGCGGCATCCTCGCTGCTACGCGACATTTACCTCGGCAGCGACAAGCCATGGTCGATCCGCCCGCCCGCCGACCCTGCCGTGCCGCCCGAAATCGTGCAGAAGATCGATGCCCTGATGGCGCACGAGCAGCAGATGGTCATGCAGACCACCGGCCAGCAGCCCGACCCGCAGGACATCACCAGGCGGCGGCAAGCCCTGCTGGGGTCCGCGCGCGAGGCCGCCAAGAAGAAAGCCGCCGATCAGGCCCAGATCGCCGAGGACAAGATCGAGGAATTCCTGCGCGAGGGTAATTTCTATCACGCCCTCGCCGAGTTCCTGGTGGATCTTCCGATCTTCCCGTTCGCATGCCTCAAGGGACCAACAGTCCGCATTGCCCCGGAAGTGAAGTGGAACAACGGCCAGCCGATCGTCCAGCAAGTTCCGAAGATGATGTGGACGCGGGTGTCGCCGTTCGACATCTGGTGGACTCCCGGTGTCGGCGACATCGAGAACGCCAACGTCATCGAAAAATCCAGGCTCACCAGAGCCGAGCTTAACGACCTGCTCGACCTCCCCGGCTTCAATCACGACGAGGTTCGCGCCGTGCTCGAGGAGTACGGCCGCGGCGGTCTCTACGACACATGGGACACTACTGACGCCGAGCGGGCGGTGCTGGAAAGCCGCGAGAACCCGGCCTGGAACCGCTCCGGGCTCATCACCCAGATGGAATTCCACGGCAACGTCCAGGGGCGATTGCTGCAGGACTACGGCATGCCGGGCATCGCCGACGAGCTGCGTGACTACCGCATCGATGCCTATGTGATCGGCTCACACGTCATCAAGGCCAACCTCTCGCCGTCACCGCGCGCGCGCCACCCGTATTTCATCACCAGCTTCGAAAAAGTCCCCGGCACGCCGGTCGGCAACGGGCTGGTGGACATGATCGCGGACTTACAGGACGTCGCCAACGCGACATTGAGATCGTTAGTGAACAATCTTTCTATCAGTTCAGGCCCGCAGGTGATCGTCAACGATGACCGCCTCGCCCCCGAGGAAAACGGCGAAGAACTCTTCCCCTGGAAACGCTGGCATGTCCGTAACGATCCGGTCGGCAACAACGCCAAGCCGCCGATCGAGTTCTTCCAGCCACAATCCAACTCGCAAGATTTGCTGACAGTCTTCAAGGCGTTCGTAGATTTATCAGACGATGTCAGCGCCATCCCGAAGTACATAGGGGGGCAAGCATCAGGCGGGGCAGGGCGCACGGCATCCGGATTGGCTATGCTGATGGGAAACGCGTCCAAGATCCTGCAAACGGTCGCAGCTAATGTAGATCGCGACGTGTTCGAAGTGGCATTGCTGCAGTTAACCGATTTAGTTCTGCTCTCCGACACCACGGGGCTTTTGAGTGGCGAAGAAGATATCTCGGTCCAAGGCGTCAACGTCGCGATCCAGCGCGAGACCCAAAGGCAGCGTCAGCTCGAATTCCTGCAGCACACGATGAACCCGGTCGACCAGGGCATACTAGGCTTGAAGGGACGAGGAGCAGTGCTCCGCAGTGTTTCAAAAACAATCGGCCTCGATGGCGACGAGATTGTTCCGTCGGATGATGAGTTGGAAAAACAACAGGCCCAGCAACAGCAGGGAGCCGAGCAGCAGGCCCTCAATCAGCGCGTTGAGCAGGGTGTTCAGATGGGGGTCCAACTTGGCACCCAGAAGATCGCGTCCGAGTTGACCGCAGGACTGCTGGCGTCACAGGCCCCGGGCATGGGTGGCCCGCCCGGAATGGGTGCGCCGCCTGCTGGCGGACCTCCGGGGATGCCGGGCGGCATGGATCAGGCCGCCAAGCAGGCGCAAGGCAACCAGCCGTCGCCGATGTCCAATCAGAATTCCCAGCCCGCCAACGTTGTCGGTAATCAGCCGGCGCCGCCCGGGCCGGGTGCACGGCCGCCGGTGATCGGAGGCGGACCTGGATGACCATCGCGTGGCATGCCATCGTTCGCAACGAGGCCGCGGTGCTGCCGCGCTGCGTCGCCAGCCTCATGCCGCACATCGATTGCGCCGTCGTGGTCGATACCGGGTCGACGGACGGCACTCCTGATCTGCTGACACAGTTGTTCGCGGAAGCCGGTAAATCCATCGAGATCGCGCACGCACCGTTCGTCAACTTCGGACAGACGCGCAATGATGCGCTGGAGATCGCGCGCAAGTCGCCGTTGTCGTTCGATTACATGCTACTCAGCGACGCCGACATGGAATTGCGCGTGCACACCCCTGACTGGATCAACGGCCACCGCGGCCATGCCTACGACCTGCGGCAAACGGCAGGAACTGTCAGCTACTACAACCGCCGACTGCTGCATCGGCAAGCGCCCGCGGCGTACAAAGGGGTCACCCATGAGTTCCTTGCTGTTCCCGCTGACGGTATTCTGCATGGTGCTGAGTTTGTGGATCATGCTGATGGGGCGAACAGGCCCGAGAAGTTCAAGCGTGATATCGATCTCCTCACATCCGCGCTACAGACCGAGACCGATCCCGGGCTAGTACAAAGATACGAGTTTTACCTGGCTCAGTCGTATTTCGACATGGGCGACTGGGCCAACGCCGCCATCCACTATCAGAAGCGCACCACCCTCGGCGGTTATGCCGAGGAAGTGTGGAATGCGCAGCTGCACTATGCGCACTGCCTCGGCAACGATGGCCGCCACGCCGAGTTCCTGCACGAACTGCTGAAAGCCTACGAGTTGCGGCCGCATCGCGCCGAGACCCTCTACGACCTCGCCAAATACTATCGCGAGCGCGGCGAGAACCACACCTCGCTGCTGTTCTCGGAGGCCGGGATGCGGACGCCGTACCCGAAGGACGATCAGTTGTTCGTCAACGACTTCGTCTATTCCGCCGGCTGCCGCGACGAGTTTGCAATCACCGCCTACTACGACCCGGCCCGACGCACCCGCGGGGCGCAAATCTGCAACGCGCTCGCGCTCGATCGCGCAATCCCCGCCGGCACTCGCGCCCAGGCCCGCGCCAATCTCTACTGGTACCTGCAGCCGCTCGCCCAACACGTGCCGTCGTTCCGGCCAGTGCAACTGTGCCTCAACGCGCCCGAGCCGTACGTCTTCTGTAATCCGTCGGTGGTCAACTGGCGCGGCCGGCCAGTCGCGGTGCTGCGCGCGGTCAACTACCGCATTGGGCCGTCCGGCCAATACGACACGGGTGGCGACAGCGCAATCCGCACCCGCAATTTCCTGATTGATGTTGACCATGCAGCCGAGACCGAAATCCTGACCGAGCTCACGCTGCCGGAGAACTGGCCGGCGTCCCCGGCCTACGACCAGGTCCGCGGGCTCGAGGATTGCCGCCTGTTCGAATGGGACGAGCAACTGTGGGTCAGCGCCACCGCGCGCGAGCTCAATCGCGAGGGCATGTGCGAGATGGTGCTGGCGCCGGTCTCATCCGACGGCATCGGCGGCGCCTGGCGCAGGATGCTGCCGAAGGAGCGAACTCATGAGAAAAATTGGATGCCTTTTGTCCGCGCGGGCAGCCTGGAGTTCGTGTACCGCCTCGGCGCCTTGGTCAATTCCTACGGCGATCCTGTTCTTCGCCACCACTGTGCGATGGTGGTCGAGCATCTTAGTGGCAGCAGTCAGGTAATCCAGGCGCAAGGCCATTACCTCGCGCTTGTGCACGAGGCCGGCACCATCCCCGGCAAGCCCAATCGCTATTACAGCCACCGCTTCGTGCGGCTCGGGCCCACGGGTGCGGTCCTGGGGGTATCGCCGCCGTTCGTGTTCACCGGCCGCCAGATCGAATTCGCCGCCGGGCTCGCTTACTTCCCCGCCAAACGCCAACTGCTCGCGTCCTACGGCGTCATGGACCGCGAAGCCTGGCTGGCATGGATGAATTTGGACGAGGTGCTGGCGTTCATCGATCAGGGAGCACAGTGATGGCCAAAGCATACGAAGGCTCGAAGCGCGACATCGCGGAAGACAAAAAGGGCGCCAAGAAGTCCGGGGTTTCGCTCAAGGCCTACGAGAACAGCGCCCAGGACAAGCGCGAGGATGCGCGCGGGCAAGCGAAGCTGAAGGGGCGCAAGAAATGAAACTCGTCATCAGTTCCGGGCACGGCAAATACGTCCGCGGCGCGTCCGGCATCCTCGATGAAGTCGACGAAGCGCGCCGCGTGGTTGAGCAGGTTGCCACCGAGTTGCGCAGCGCCGGCGCCAACGTGACGACGTTCCATGACGACCTTTCCACCACCCAGAGCGAGAACCTGAACCGGATTGTGGCGTTCCACAATAATTGCGCCCGCGATCTCGACGTGAGCGTGCACTTCAATGCCTACGAAACCACGTCCAAGCCCATGGGCACCGAGGTCCTCTACGTCACCCAGGAGGATCTGGCCGCCGAGGTCTCGTCCGCCATCGCCTCGATCGGCTTCATCGACCGCGGCGCCAAGAAACGCACCGACCTTGCCTTCCTCAACGGCACCGAAATGCCGGCAATCCTGATCGAGGTCTGCTTCGTCGACTCTGAGGCCGACGCCGCGCTGTATCACAAACAGTTTGACTCGATCTGCTGCGTGATCGCCGACGCGCTGCTCGGCGATGACAGCGGCGAGCACGAGGAACTGCCGCCCCCTGACTCGAACGCGCTGTTCGAGGCCGTTGGCAAGTGCTCGACGTTCGGCGGCCCGGAGGATGAGGGGGTGCAGCGCGACGAGGACCTTGCGTTCTTCGAAGTCGAGGCCGACATCGCCAAGGCACCGCACCTGTTCCTGCCGTATCAGCCAGAGGGCACGACCGGGTTAGCACGGCGGCTCAATCCACACGTCCATTACATCGCCTGTCGATGGGACTATGAGGAGACGCCGCGTGCGATGCTGCTGGAAGAGGTCGCGCTGGTGCGCGCGCCGATGACCGGCATTGCGTTGCAGGCGTTCCCGGCCGACTGGGGACCAAACAGCAATACCGGCCGCGTGGCCGACCTGTCGCCCTCGCTGATGCAGGACCTCGGCATCGGCACGGACGATGTCGTCGAGGTTACTTTCCCGTTCCGTAGCGGCGACTGACAATGACGGACTTCCGGGCATGGGCTTCCGACAATCCGACCTTGATATATTTTATCGGAGGCGACAGATGATCGAAGACACCCACAAGATTGCGGCTTCGACGCTGGAGGCGATGAAATCGACTCCGCTGGCGATCGCGTTGCTGGTGGTGAATGTCGGGTTTCTCAGCTTTGCCGCCTATGTGCTGGGGCAGGTGGCGGCCAACGCCAGCGAGCGTAACCGCACCCAGACCGAACTGATCACCAAACTGGTGACCGACATTCGCGATTGCCGGCAAGGGCCGACATGACGCCACAGAACGGGAGCGCAGCCACATGATCAGTCTACTGGTTTACTTAGCCGTATTCGTCATTTTGGCGATCTTGATCTGGTGGATCCTGCAGCAAGTCACGCTGCCGCCGCCGCTCGATAAGATCGTCATGATCGTGTTCGTGGTGATCGCCGCGATCGTGCTGATCTCGCTGCTGCTGTCGGCGACCGGCGGCGGCACCCTGCATCTGCCGACAATCCGCTGAGGAGAGAAACATGCCTTTGGAAGTCTTGAACGGCCCGTTCATCCGTGCGGGCGAGTCGCTATCCGAGCCGATCGACTGCTCGGCCGGCGAGATCGTGCGTCTGACCATGCCGGGCAACTGGGATACCGCGCCGATCACGTTCCAGTTCTCGACCGATGGCGCGATGTACAACGAGCTCTATCACGTGGTCGGCAATCCCGACTCGTTCGTCGGTTTCCCGGTGCAGTTGACCCGCGTCGAACCCGGCGTCGGCCTGGTACTGCCGCCCGAGTTCGGGCGCGGCATCGTCTGGCTCAAGATCCGCTCCGGCACCAAAGTCACGCCGGTCGTACAAACCGAAGAGCGAGAGTTCGCGATCGCGGTCGATGTGCCCGCCGGTGGCGTGTCAGCCGATGCGGAGGCGGCCACGCAGAACAGCCGCCATTACCCCAAGAGCAAGCGCTAAACTGCGAGGAGGCTAAAATGCCATCGCTCTACGCGCTCCCTGGCCCGAACATCCTGGCCGGACAATCGCTCTCTAACGGAGTGGACTGCTCCGGTAGCCGGATCCTGCGCATCATCGTGCCCCCGCAATGGACCGCCGCGCCGATCTCGTTCCAGCTCTCGCCCGACGACATCACCTACGGCAACATGTACCACGTCATGGCCAGCAACTTTACCACCTACGAAGTCGTGGTATCGCCGATCGTGGCGGGCGCGGTCATCGTCATGCCGGCAGGTTCCGGCGACGGCATCGCGTTCTTCAAAATCCGCTCCGGCACTCATGCCGCACCGATCAAGCAAACCGTCGACTGTGCCTTTACGATCGTCCTGCTGGTGCCGGATCCACCAGCGGCGCGTGGTGTGTCTGAGAAACCCTTAACAAAGTCTTAACAGTCTACCCTTATCCTTCCGTTATGCACAGGAGGTGCGTCCATGACTCCGAAGTCAAAGCTTGAGACCTCGAAGAACGTAGAATTCGCAGAGGGTGGCGACACCCACATGTTCGGTCCGCAGGCGGCCGGCCCCGATAAGCCGGGTGATACCGGCAAGGATCAATCGTCCGCACCGGGCGCCAAGTTCGCCTCCGGCGGGTCGAACAAAATGTTCGGCTTTCACCCATCGCAGCCCGCCACGGCCGGGCAAACCGGAGCGCGCTGATGGCGCGTTCAGTCATTCCCAAGCCACCCGGGCTGCCGCCCGCGCCCAAGCCCATGGATCCGGGCAAGGCAGTGACGAAGCCGCCACGGCTCAAGCCCATCTCAACGCGTGAGTACGGCAAGGGCGGCACGCCACTGTCCGGCGCCCCCGACATGGGCATGCGCGGAGCCGGCATCGGCTACGGCGGCCTGAAACCCTTCGGGTGAACCCATGGTCTTCAAGAAACACCTGACTCCGCTCTCCAAGCACGGCCGCATCGTCAAGCACCAGGGCAAGGGCTCGACCATGCAGCAGCCGGACCCTGGCGAGCGCGAGAGTGTCACCGGCGGCGATCCATTGGCCCGCGCCATGAACCGCTACCCGGCCACCCAGCAGCCGTCCGCGCCGCCCACGAGCGCACCGCCGCTGGGTGGCCCGGCCTTGGGATCCGCGCCAGCCCCGATGGGGCCACCGTCTCCCATGGGGCCGCCCCCTGACGATGCGGCATGAGCTCGACCAAGGGCCTGACCGACCAGGCGCGCTTTCTGCGCAATGCCGCGCCCCAGGCCTATGACAAATTCCTTGCGGCGTTTGCCGAGTATGCGGCTCAGATGACCAACAACCTCATCGAGACAACGGAGCACCTGCCGGTCGCGCAGGGTCACGCTCAGTTGGCGATGAAGGTGTTGCGCGCGCTCGAGGCCGCGCGAGTGTGAAGGTAGAGCATGGTTGATGTGATCGTCGACGCCAAACCCATGGCGAAACTTCCGGTGGATCCCAACGCCAATATCCCGGAAGCCGTACGAAAGCGCGCTGCCGCGGTCGACGCGCTCTACAACACCGCTG
>Ga0207687_10003837_pt1 | contig 10093 bp, 8 predicted proteins | sample KBSM54metaG_FD_184399 | JGI IMG/M metagenome (GOLD analysis project Ga0207687, IMG submission 184399) | Miscanthus rhizosphere microbial communities from Kellogg Biological Station, Michigan, USA - KBS M5-4 metaG (SPAdes) (version 2) | ecosystem: Host-associated > Plants > Roots > Rhizosphere >... | reverse complement strand
CGCAGTCTCATAGCTCTCTTAAACCTTGCAACCTTTCCATATTGTTACGATGCCGATACCGACCGGGTTCGGGAAAAGTTACGGCTTCGGCAAATGAAGTACCAGTCCCTCTATTTTAATGACCTCTGATTCAGGTTTAAGTTGCTCTCCTGCTTCAGCCGAGGCCAAAGCTCCCTGACCTGAGCTCGAAGCGCCTCGATATCGCCGGTGTTTTCAAGCAGGTAGTCGGCGCGAAGAGCCTTTTCACTGTCCGGAATCTGGTGGGCAAGACGCGACCGGGCATCTGCCTCCGCAGCATCGCGGTTGGTTCCATTCGGGGTAGTCCGTCCGACGTAGCGCGCAATCTTCGTGTCATCGGAAGCGACCACAAGAACGACTCGATCGATGCGCTTGCGCAATTCCATAAACACCGCGTTTGCTTCTCCACTCTCCCGTGCATCACGCTCAACTTCAAATATCAGCGCCGAGACCACGACAGCCACAGCCGCCGGATCGCGTGCAAAGACTTCTTCCATCCACCGTCGCTGCGCTTCAATCACCGCGGGATGGATGATTGCATTCAGTTCCTTGACGCGTCCGCCTTTGAATGCCATCTCTGCAAGTCGGGCACGATTCAGCCGACCGTCCGGCAGCAGAACTTCCTTGCCGAAGACGCGGACGATCTCTTGGAATGCCTGCTGCCCCGGCTCCATGAGCGCGCGCCCCAATTCGTCTGACTCGATGACCTCGGCACCCAGGTCTCGGAGCATCCGCGCGACAGTGCTCTTGCCGCTGCCCAGGCCGCCTGTGAGTCCAACGCGCAGCATCGGCTAGAGACCTCTCCGCGGCATTTCCCGCCTCATTTTGGCGGCGCGAACCGTATTTGCCATCAGCATAGCGATGGTCAGCGGCCCCACCCCACCCGGAACCGGCGTGTAGGCACCGGCAAGTTCAAATGCCTTTGGATGCACGTCACCCACGATGGTCGATCCGCGCCTGGCGAACGTGGCCTGGCGCTTCGCATCTCCGGCAAAGAAGCGGTCGAAATCCTCAGCGTTTGTAATCCGATTGATGCCGACATCGATAATGGTTGCGCCCGGCTTCACCATCTCCGGAGTGATGAATCCCGGCCTGCCGATGGCTGCCACCAGGATGTCTGCCTCGCGCGTCACCGCACCGAGGTTACGCGTCTTCGAGTGGCAGATGGTGATGGTGGCATTCTCGTGCAGCAGCAGCATGGCAACCGGCTTGCCAACAATGTCGCTGCGCCCGACAATCACCGCGTGCTGCCCGCTGATGGGCAGATTGCTGCGCTTGAGAATCTCGATTACGCCCGCAGGCGTGCACGGAGCCAGCGCTGGCCGCCCGGCCTGCAATTTGCCGGCATTTACGGGATGGAAGCCATCCACATCCTTCTCTGGGAGAACGGAATCGAGCAGAGCCTTGGTGTCGACCTGCTTAGGTAGAGGAAGCTGGATGAGGATGCCGTCAATGTCTTCTCGATCGTTCAAAGCTCGGACAAGGTCCAGCATCTCTTCGGTTGTCACCGTGTCGGGAGGCGTGATCAGCTCACTGTAGAGGCCAAGTTCCGCGCAGGTCTGCACCTTGCTTCGAACGTATATCTCCGATGCCGGCACATGGCCCACCAGCACCGCCGCAAGTCCAGGACGAATTCCCTTGTCTGCAAGCGATCGGACTTCCCGCGCTACTTCCTGCTTGATCGCCGTCGCAATCGCTGCCCCATCGAGCACTTTCGCCATTGTTCTCTCCCATTCAATCGTATCGCTTTGGGCGCCCGCGGGTGCTTGACGATATGGTGCATCCTCAAGAATCCTCTTTACTTTCAATATCTGCGCCAGAGTATGCTTTCGCCATGCGTCCAAGCAGGTCGCTCTTCCACGTTGTCTGGATATCTCTCTGTCTCGGTTTTGCAACTACCGTGACATGGGCTGCGGAGCAACCGCAGCCTGTCTCGCCGCTGATCCATACCATTGAAGGTCTCGGCCACGATGCTGTTCCCCTGGCAGGCGCTTGGGCTTTCCATACCGGCGATGACCCCTCATGGGCTTTGCCTGCGCTTGACGATTCTCAATGGAATCGCATAACCGCCGATGACACCTGGGGCTCGCAAGGCTTCTACGCCTACACTGGCTCTGCCTGGTACAGGTACCACCTCACCATCAATCCCACTACGGGAACTCCAAGGGAACTGGCGTTGCTGATTCCACAGATCGACGATGCCTACGAGCTTTACTGGAATGGCCAGCTGATCGGGAAGAACGGCAAGTTGCCGCCTGATCCAATCTGGCATATCAGCCAGCCGCCGCAGACATTTGGGTTGGGACACATCGAGTCGGGAGTGCTGGCCATCAGGGTGTGGAAGGCACTGCTTGCCTCAAATGATGCAGGAACTCTGGGCGGGTTCGAGGGCATGCCTTACCTCGGCGGCCCCGAGGCAATTGCGAGCCGCAAAGCGCAGCTTGATTACCGCTGGCTGCGAAGTCAGCAGTTCACGTTTGGTCTCGACTCTTTGTATGTGCTGGTGGGTCTACTGAGCCTGCTGGGATGGTTTCGCGACCGGAAGCAATGGGTGCTGCTGGCCATGGCTGGATACGCGCTGATGCCGATCGCAGGACAGATTCTGAGCCAGATGCGTATCCCATTGTCCTATCCGATTGCTCTCGGAACCCTGCAGCTGGTGCTGATGTTGCAGGACGTCTGCCTTTGGATCCTGGTGCTCCTCCTGCTGGATCTCGAAAACAACAAGCGGATTGTTCATCTCGCCAGGCTCTGGATCTTCGCCTTCATGATCGCCTTCGGCCTGGATGGAATGCTCACCATCTGGTGGTCCGGTCCGTGGGAACGGCAGATGCAGCTTGCCGATGCAGTGTTGACCTGCATATTTACGCCGTTGGAGACGTTTCCTATTGTCCTGGTGATTGCCGCTCTCGTGCAGCGCAAACGCCTTGACCCGGCGCGCTGGGCAGTTGCAGCCGCCGCATTTATCACGGAGATGATCTTCGTCGTCCGGAACGGTGCGACCCAGTTTGTACGATTTACCCATTGGACCCTGGGCGACAAGCTGGCCGCGCCTCTGTTCACCATCAATGGCAATCCAATTGGCTCCCGCCAGCTGGCAAACATTCTGCTGCTGATTTCGATTGTGTATGCGGTTTATCGCTTCTCCATTGAGAATCGCAAACAGCAGGTTGCTCTCGAGCAGGAGTTCAAAAACGCGGCTGAACTGCAGCAGGTGCTCATTCCCGAAAAGCTGCCCGCGGTGCCCGGCTTCACCGTAACCAGCGCCTATCGACCGGCTAAGCAGGTGGGCGGCGATTTCTTCCAGATCATTCCAATCGAGGGCGGTTCGACGCTTGTGATTCTGGGCGACGTAAGCGGCAAAGGTCTGCGGGCGGCAATGGCGGTTTCACTCATCGTCGGTGCGGTACGTGCGCTGGCCGATGATTACCCATCTCCCGCAAATCTTCTTACGCAACTCAACCGTCGGCTATTCGGGCGCCTGCAGGGAGGCTTTGCCACCTGCCTGATTTTGCTGTTGAGGCCGGATAGCACTTGCCTGGTGGCCAGCGCCGGACACCCGGCTCCCTATCTCAACAAAGATGAAATCGAGATACCCGGCGCACTGCCTCTAGGGGTTTCGCAGAACACCACCTATGTAGAACGCGAATTGACCACCCGCCCCGGGGATCACTTTGCTCTCTACACCGATGGATTGCTTGAGGCCCGCAGCCGCACCGGCGAATTGTATGGATATGCGCGCCTGGACCACCTTTTTTCTTCTCCTACCAACGCGGCCACGGCGACTGAGGCGGCAGTCAACTTCGGGCAGGACGACGATATTACAGTTCTTACGTTAACGCGCTTGACGGCCGGTGAGGAGTCGCAGGCGATTCACCTCGCGCCGCCGTTGCAAGTGTGATTTGCCGTGCAAGGAGCCACGATCGTACGTTGTATTCGCGGAAGTATAAGCTCTTGCAGGAGCACGTCTTGACCGACCATTGCGGTGGTCGTCACAGTCGCTGGTGACCTGCCTCACATACAGAGGTATATTCATCCACTCAATCTCAGTGCCGAACATGATCTGGATCACATGAGGCCTATCTAAGCCCCATGCTGGCCCGGGCCGGGAGATTCGGCTGCAATGAGTGTCTTCAAGGATGCAGGACATCTATTCCGATTTGCGGGACTCTTCGTTCTCGCTTTCATCATCTTCCTCGTCGTTCGACATTACGTGGTTCCGCGAAGCTTTGGGCAGTACGGGCACTACCGCGGCGCTGCCATCAGCGAGATTGCAGCACGGCCGGTAAAGTTCGCCGGGCACCAGACGTGTGAAACCTGTCACAGCGATGTCCTCGATGTAAAGAGCAAAGGCAAGCATGCGCACGTGAACTGCGAAGCGTGCCACGGGCCGCTGGCGAAGCACGCCGACGATCCTTCATCAGTGACTCCGGTAAAGCCGGATACCGCGGTGCTGTGCGCGCGATGCCACACAGCGAGCGCCGCCAAGCCCAGAGGATTTCCGCAGGTTGATCCTGCGGATCACTCCAACGGGGTGCCGTGCGAGACCTGCCATCAGCCTCATACCCCGGCAATCGAAACCGCAACCTCACCGACCACTGCCGCACCGGCAAAGACCGCAGGAGGTTCGAAATGAATCTCTCCAGACGTCATTTTCTGGTGCTGATGCCGGCAGCAGCCATTGCCTGGAAGTCAGTTCTGGCGGGAACACCGGAGCAGGCGGAGAACTACAAGTTATCCGACCACTGGTGGGGCATGTTGATCGATGTGCCCAAGTGCATAGGATGCGGAAACTGCGTTCGCGCCTGTGCGGCGGAAAACGACGTACCCGAAGGCTACTTCCGCACCTGGGTGGAGCGCTATCACGTCTCCGATGAGAACATGACCAATCCCGAGGTTATTTCGCCCGATGGCGGCAAGGATGGGTTTCCGGTTGCGAAAGAGGACGCGGAGAAGTATTTCTTCGTTCCGAAGATGTGCAATCACTGCGCCGATTCACCGTGTACGCAGGTATGCCCGGTGGGCGCGACGTTCGTGTCTCCCGATGGCGTTGTGCTGATCGACCAGAAATATTGTCTCGGCTGCGCTTACTGCGTTCAGGCCTGTCCGTATGGATGCCGCTACATTCATCCCGAGAAAAAGGTCGCCGACAAGTGCACGCTGTGCTACCACCGCATCACCAAGGGCCTCACAACAGCCTGCGCGGAAAACTGTCCGACCGGGGCTAGGCAACTCGTCGATCTCAAGAATCCAAAAGATCCGATCCACGAGTTTCTCAAGACACACAGCGTTCAGGTTCTGAAGCCGCAAATGGCAACGGGTGCAAAAGCCTTCTACAACGGGCTGGATGGGTCGGTGCGCTAATGTGCAACCTCGCGTTGTTCTTACAGGAGCAGGGAAACATTATGAATGGCGTTGAAGGCTTCATGTATCCCAATGAGGTTGGGCTGCAGTGGAGCGTACTGATCGTCTTGTATCCATTTATCACTGGACTCGTCGCGGGCGCTTTCATCCTGGCTTCGCTGGAGCGCGTGTTCCACGTCGAAGCCGTGAAGCCTACCTATAGGCTCGCGCTTCTCACCGCACTTTCATTTTTGATTGTTGCCCCGCTGCCATTGCAGCTGCACCTCGGCCATCCCGAGCGGTCGCCGGAGATGTACTTCACTCCACACAGCACTTCCGCGATGGCGATGTTCGGCTATGTATACCTGTGGTATTTGATGGCCGTGCTTGTATTCGAAATCTGGCTCGATTACCGGCGCGACATCGTGCTGCTGTCGCGCTCCAGCAAGGGATTGCTGCGACTGATATACAAGGTGATGACGCTGGGATCGGACAACATCAGCCCCCGGTCGTTGCACATCGACGACAAGGTTGGCTGGATCGTTACCCTGATTGGTATTCCGTCCGCATTTTTGCTCCACGGTTACGTTGGATTCATCTTCGGATCGATCAAGGCCAATCCGTGGTGGTCGTCGCCGCTGATGCCGGTGGTGTTCATCTTTTCGGCGATGGTATCCGGGATCGCTGGCGTGATGTTGATCTACATGGCGGTGACCAAGCTGCGCAAGCAGCCGATAGATATTCGCTGCGTCGATACAATCGCCATGTATCTGTTCTATATCTTCATCATCGACTTTAGCCTGGAAATGCTTGACCTGATTCACCGCATCTATGAGGCGGACGAATCTTTCCGCAGCCTCAATTTCATGGTCCACACCAAGCTCTATTTCTCGCATATCGTTGTCCAGATCATCCTCGGAACCGTGACGCCGCTGGTGCTGCTGTTTATCACCCAGGTGGTGAAGCTGCCGGAACAGGTGCGCAAGCGGATGTATGTGGCGTCAGGGTGTCTGGCATTGATTGGCATCTTCGCGATGCGTTGGAATGTAGTAATCGGCGGGCAGCTGTTCTCCAAGAGTTTCCTTGGATACACCACCTACAAAATGGCCCTGGTTACCCGTGAAGGCTCGATCGTGGCCGTGGCATTGTCGATCTTGCCGCTATTTATCTTGTGGGCCCTCGTAAAACTGTTGCCGCCGTGGATCAATGACCATACATCGCAGGCCGCTGCTGGCGATTGATCGTAACTTTAGCGCCGATCGGGTGAGATATGAACGAATCTCCCGGATCCTTCGAATCGCTTTCGAGTCGCGTGGATGAGCTGGAGAAGCGCGTCCATGCGCTGGAACACCCAGACGCAGTGAAGGCGTCATTGGCGAATCGGACTGTGGGCGTGGCGAGCGCTACCCCTGATCTCGGACCAGGCTCTCTTCAGACAGCGAACATTTTTCCTCTACTCGGCCGCGCGCTGCTGGGAATCGCTGGAGCGTATGTATTGCGAGCGATTGCAGAAGCAAACGTCATGCCCAGGGTGATCGTCGCCACGGTGGCGATTGCTTATGCATTCGCGTGGTTGGCATGGGCAGCACGATGCTCAAAAGTTGCAGGAATAGCACCGCACATTTACGCAGGAACATCGGCGGTAATCTTTGTGCCGATGCTGTGGGAGATCACGCTGCATTTTCATGTCTCTACTCCGGTAGTGACCGCAGGAGTATTGGCTGCGTATATGACACTCGCAACCGTGATTGGAACGCGAGACGGCTGTATGCGATTTGCCTGGATCGCGCAGAGCGTGGGCGCCATTACCGCAGTCGCCCTTGCTGTTGCAACGCATGATGTATTGCCATTCTTAGTAACACTTCTGCTTGCCCTCGCGGTGATTGAATATGCCAGCGTGCTGGACTATAAGCAACCGATCCGTCCTATGGTTGCCCTCGTGACGGATGCGGCAATCTGGGGAATGATCTTTATCTATAACGGTCCGCCAAATGCGCGTTCAGAATATGTTGGCCTCAGCACGGCCGCACTTGTGTTTCCTGCGTGCCTGCTTTTCGCCATCAACGCTTCAGGCGTTGCCGTTCGAACGATTCTGCAGGAAAAGAAGGTCGGCGTATTCGATGCGGTCCAGGCGACAATCGGGTTTCTTCTGCTGATCGCAAGCGTACTCTGCTTCGTTCCGCGAAATGGATCTGCGACCCTCGGCATTTTGTGCGTCGTTCTTTCTGTGGCCGTCTATGTGGCGATTTTCCTGCGTCTCCGTCAGCATGGCGAGCCCCGCACCTTACACGTCTTTGCCGTGTGGAGTGCTGCTCTGCTTGTGGTGGGAACATTGTGGATTTTGCCGCCCCAAGGCGCGGGAGTAGCGCTGGCGGTTGCTGGATTGGCAGCGTATCTTCTCGCAGACAGGGTTGATTTGAGAATCCTCGAACTGCAGGGGACACTTTTCTTCTGCACGGCGACGGTGGTTTCTGGCGTTGCGCACTATGTCTTCAATGCTCTTGGCGGCATATTGCCGGGGCGACCTGCCGTGGTCGTTTGGATAGTAGCGTGCTCCGCATTCTTGGCTTACGTGGCGGGCAGGGACGCCTCGAATGATGGATCGGCTCGCCAGTTGCTTCATCTCCTACCTGCGCTGTTGGCGGTTTCTACAGTCTCCGCCCTTCTTGTGCACGGCGTCCTTAAATTCGCTACTATCGCCGTTGCTCTCGACCTCCATCACATCGCATTTCTACGCACACTCGTGATCTCCTCTGCTTCCCTCTGCCTGGCGTATATCGGACCGCGCTGGGGACGAGTCGCCATCACCCGGCTAGCGTATGCTGCACTGGCGTTCTTAGCGGCGAAGTTGCTGTTTGAAGACCTGCGCCACGGGCACATGGAGTTTATTGCAGGATCGATCTTTCTCTTCGCAGTCACGTTAATTGCCGTTCCGCGGGTGGTACGCCTGGGAACCAGATCACGTGCCGCAATGCACGCTGAGACTGCAGTGCATCTCGGAGATTGAGCGTGTAAGCTGGCGGAAGCGCGTGTGAGTCGAACACACCGTCGCCCGTTAAGGACGACCGCCGGTTTTGAAGACCGGGAGGATCACCGGAGCCTAAGCGCTTCCGTCTTAAGACTTTCTCACATGCCACCGTGCCGATGTAACACCGCTCGACATTTCACGAGGAATAAGGGAAATGCAAATGGATCATCGCGAGACGATTCGCTTGACTCAGCATGTAAAAGCCGGCGGCTGCGCCAGCAAGCTTCCTGCCGGGTCACTCCGGCAGGTCCTCTCCGCACTTCCTGTACAAACCAGTCCAGACCTGGTGGTCGGGTTTGATACCTCTGATGACGCCGGTATTTTTCGCATCGGACCCAATCAAGCTCTGGTTCAGACAATTGACTTCTTCACTCCGTTGGTCGATGACCCATTTACGTTCGGTCAGATAGCGGCAACCAATGCTCTGAGCGATGTGTATGCCATGGGAGGCCGTCCTCTCACTGCATTGGCCGTGGTCTGCTTTCCGCAGGAGGCTGATCTCGGGATCCTGGAGCAGATTATGCGCGGTGGCCTTTCGAAGATGTCCGAAGCGAACTGCATCGTGGTGGGAGGACACTCAGTTCGAGACGCGGAGATGAAATTCGGCTACGCTGTCACTGGCCTCATCGATCCAGAGCGCGTCTATACAAATGCGGGAGCGGTGCCGGGAGACGCACTGATTCTGACCAAGCCTCTTGGCACCGGCGTCATCACAACAGCGCTCAAACAAGGAAAATCAGAACCGCCCTGGGTGGATCGAGCCATCCGTTCCATGACTACGCTTAACAGCGCGGCGTCGGCACTGGCGATCGCTTGTTCAGGCGTCCACGCAATTACCGACATTACGGGTTTCGGCCTGATGGGCCACGGTCGCGAGATGGCCTTGGGAAGTGGAGTTACGCTGGAGATTGAAACCGCCCAGGTGCCGCTTATTGACGGTGCACTGAAGGCAGTCCGACTGGGGGCCATACCCGGTGGTCTACTTGCAAATCGCGATTTCGCGGAGTGCCTGGTTCACGATTCTGGAGGGAGTCGCATTTCGGACGATCTCCGTATGCTGCTCTATGATCCGCAAACATCGGGTGGATTGCTCATCTCGGTCGCTCATGAAAGCGCGAATGAGCTACTTGGTTCACTTTTAGACAAAGAAATTCCGGCTGCCATCATCGGGCGCGTTTCGGGTGCATCGACCCCAGGATCCAGCGCACCAGCGATCATTCTGCGATGATGCTTTACTCTGACTGAGGAATCTTCTGCATGACCACAAGAGATCTGCTCCAAGACGAAAAGCGCAGTCCTCTTTATCAGGCGCTGCCATCTGTCAACGATCTTCTTTTGATGCCTGCGTTTCGTGAGTTCCTCAAATCACATTCCCGCACCGATCTTGTCCGCGCAATTCGGAGCACACTTGCAGAATTGAGGTACGAGATTTCATCTGGCTGTCACACCTCCGAAAGTCTGCAACAGCGCATCGGTCAAATACCTGATCTCGTCCTTACGAAAGTTGCATCAGACATGCCCTTCTCGCTTCGGCCGGTCATCAATGCAACCGGCGTGGTCCTACACACCAACCTCGGTCGTGCTCCACTGAGCGAGGCGGCTCTCCGGCACGTTGTAGAGGTTGCACAAGACTATTGCAACCTCGAACTCGACCTTGACACGGGTTTGCGCAGCCGCAGAGACGTGCACGCCGAAGCTCTTGTG
>Ga0207687_10003828_pt1 | contig 10107 bp, 8 predicted proteins | sample KBSM54metaG_FD_184399 | JGI IMG/M metagenome (GOLD analysis project Ga0207687, IMG submission 184399) | Miscanthus rhizosphere microbial communities from Kellogg Biological Station, Michigan, USA - KBS M5-4 metaG (SPAdes) (version 2) | ecosystem: Host-associated > Plants > Roots > Rhizosphere >... | reverse complement strand
CCTGGAGCTCTCGAACGGGCAGGCCACGTTCGAGGAGGTCGAGCTCGTCAAGTAGCTCAGCGCTACTGACTGACGTGTCCGAGGGCGGCCGCCGGCCGCCCTCGGCGCGTCTGCGGGGCGCTACTTGGCGGCGAGCCAGTCGTCGCCGATGCCGATGTCCACGGCCAGCGGCGGATCGAGCTCGAACGCCGAGCACATCTCGCGCCGGACGAGCTTCGTTGCGTCTTCCATCTCCGCCTCCGGGCCCTCGAACAGGAGCTCGTCGTGGATCTGGAGGACGAGGCGTGTCTGCATCCCGGCGTCCGCCAGCGCCGCGTGGCAATGGAGCATCGCCAGCTTGATGATGTCCGCGGCCGTCCCCTGGATCACTGTGTTGACGGCGAGGCGCTCGCCGAGCGAGCGGCGCTGGCGCTGGCTCGAGCGCAGCTCGGGGATCGCCCGCCTGCGGCCCAGCAGCGTGTAGACGAACCCCTCCTTCTCCGCGGTGGCGATCGTCTCGTCGATCCAGCGCTGGATCGCCGGGAATCGTTCGAAGTAGCGCTCGATGTAGGTAGCAGCCTCCTCGCGTGAGATCTGCAGGCGGTCCGCCAGGCCGAAAGCCGAGAGGCCGTACGCGATCCCGTAGTTGACCATCTTCGCCTTCGAGCGCTCGGCCGGGCCGACCTTGTCAGGAGGAATCCCGAGGACCTCGGCGGCAGTCTCGCGGTGGACGTCCTGGTCGGAGGCGAAGATCTCGCGCAGCACGTCTTCGCCAGCCACGTGCGCGAGGACCCGCAGCTCGACCTGGTTGTAGTCGGCCGAGAGCAGCTGCATGCCCGCCTCGGCGACGAAGCAGCTCCGCACCGGGCGCCCGATCTCGGAGCGGATCGGGATGTTCTGCAGGTTCGGGTTGATGCTCGAGAGCCGGCCGGTGGCAGCTGCCACCTGGTTGAAGGTGGTGTGGATCCGACCCGTCTCCGGATCGACGAGGTCCGGCAGGGCGTCCAGGTAGGTGTTCTTGAGCTTGGTGAGCTCACGCCAGCTCTCCACCTTGGCAACGATCTCGTGCTCGTCGCGGATCTGGGCCAGCACGCGCGCGTCGGTCGAGAAGCCGGTCTTGCCGCGCCGCTTCTTGGTCAGCTCCAGCTCCTTGAAGAGCACCTCGCCGAGCTGCTGCGGAGAGCCGATGGTGAACTCGTGCCCGGCGAGGTCGTAGATGTCGCGCTCGAGCTCGTCGATCCGCTCCGCCATGCCGTTGCCGATGTCCGCGAGACGCTTCGTGTCGAGCTTGACGCCGGCGCGCTCCATGGCGGCGAGCACCTCGATCAGCGGCATCTCGACCTCGTTGAGCACGCGCTCGAGCCCGAAGCGCTCGATCTGCTCGCGCTGCCGGGCGGCGAGCTCGAAGGCCAGACGGGCCTCGGTCGGCGGATCGGCGGTGGGCTCGCCCTCGGGCGCCAGCGAGAGCTGCTCGCTCTCCGCGGGGTCCTCCGCCCCGCTCTCGGTGGCCGCCGCGCTCGCCGCGGCGAGGCCGGCATCGGCCGCGAGCTCGGAGAGATCGTAGACCCGCCGTGCCGGGTCGATTAGGTACGCGGCGACCATCGTGTCGTGGGCGAGGTCGAGGGTGCCGGCGGGCGCCACCGCCACGAGCCCTGTGCGGCCACCGCCGCCCTGCGACTTGGCGTCGTGGAAGGTCAGCGGGTGTTTGTGAATCCGCTCGGCGAGGGCCGCGAGATCATCGTAGTCGCCCGCCACCACGCGATTGCCGTCTGTCCCGGCCCACCGTCCCTCGGCGATGGACATGGTCACCGGACCCTCCGGGAGGTCCGCCGGAGTCCCCTCTTCCGCCTCGATCATCAGCGTCTCCTCGACGGCGCGATCCGGGACGTTCTCGGAGAACTCCTCGTCGAGGCGCTGCATCACCGCGCGGAGCTCGAACTCCGCCGCCACGTCGCGCAGGCGGCTGCGATCCGGCGGCGTCCGCGCCTCCTTGCTGACGTCGATCGGAACGTCTATGTCGTAGTTGAGCGTGGCCAGCTGCTTCGAGATACGGGCGTCGTCAGCGTGCTCGGTCAGGTTCTGCTTGCGCTTTGCGCCGGAGATCTCGTCGACGCTGCCGAGCACGGCCTCCAGCGACCCGAACTGCTGCAGGAGTTGGGCCGCCGTCTTGTCGCCGATCCCAGGGACGCCCGGGATGTTGTCGGAGGTGTCCCCCTTTAGGCCGATCAGGTCCGGGACGAGCTCTGGCGGCACGCCGTAGCGCTCGACCACTCCGTCGCGGTCGTAGATCTTGGTGTCGGTCACTCCGCGGGAGGTGGTCATGACCCGCACCCCGTCGCCGACCACCTGGTAGACGTCGCGATCGCCGGAGACGACCATCACGGGGATGTCCGCGTCACGGGCGCGCTGAACGAGGCTGGCGATCACGTCGTCGGCCTCCCACCCGTCCACCTTCACGTTGTGGAAGCCGAACGCCTCGGCGAGCGGCGCCAGGTTGGGCCACTGTTCCTTCAGCAGGTCGGGACGCGAGGGACGCCCGGCCTTGTACTGCGTGTACTGCTTGTCCCTGCCCGACATCCCGGCGTCCCAGGCGACGATCACCGCCGTCGGCCGGTGCTCGATGAGGATCTTGGCCATCATCGAGGCGAAGCCATAGATGGCATTGGTGGGCCGCCCATCGGCTGTCGCGATCGACTCGGGCAGGGCGAAGAACGCGCGATACGCGAGGCTGTTGCCGTCGATCAGAAACAGCTCGCCGCCCGCGGCCGCAGCGGCCGAGTCGGCGGCGGTCTTCGTCTTCGTGGCGGGCACCCATCCATCCTAGGACGGCACCCGGCTCCCACCGACGCCGGTCCTCACTCGGACGCCTGCATAAGATCACGCGTCCATGCCTGCGATCCCCTCAGTTTCGGCACAGTTCTCGGTGACCGTCCGCGTCGAGCTCGACGCGCGGCAGGAGCCGCTGGGCAAGCTCACCGGGCAGATCGCCGAGGCCGGCGGGGCGCTGCAGGGCGTTGACCTCGTGCCCGGTGCCGGCGGCGAGGGAAAGCGGGTTCGCGAGTTCACCGTCGACGCTCGCAACCAGCAGCACTGGGAGGAGATCCTCCGCGCGATCGGCTCCACACGCGGCGCGAGGGTGCTCGGTTACGTCGATCGCACCCTTCAGATGCACCGCGGCGGCAAGATCGCCCAGCAGAACAAGTATCCGCTGAAGACCCGCGACGACCTCTCGATGGCCTACACGCCGGGCGTCGCGCGCGTCTGCCAGGAGATCGCCGCCGACCGCAGCAAGGCGTTCGAGTTCACGATCAAGCGCAACACCGTGGCGGTGGTCTCCGACGGGAGCGCGGTGCTCGGGCTTGGCGACATCGGCCCCGAGGCGGCGATGCCGGTGATGGAGGGGAAGTGCATGCTCTTCAAGGAGTTCGCCAACGTCGACGCATTCCCGATCTGCCTGGACACGCGCGACCCGGAGCAGATCATCAACGCGGTGCGGCTCATGGCGCCCACGTTCGGCGGCATCAACCTCGAGGACATCTCCGCGCCCCGTTGCTTCGAGATCGAGCAGCGGCTCAAGGAGGAGATCGACATCCCCGTCTTCCACGACGACCAGCACGGGACCGCTGTCGTGACGATGGCGGCACTGTTCAATGCGCTCAAGATCGTCGGCAAAAACCTCGAAGACCTGCGCGTTCTCGTGGTGGGACTGGGCGCTGCCGGGGTGGCGGTGACGAAGATGATGCTCGAGTCCGGAGTGACCCACGTGATCGGCTGCGACCGCCAGGGCGCGCTCTCCACCACCCGTGAGGACTATGAGAGCGGCGAGATGAGCGAGATCAAGCGCTGGTACGCGGAGAACTCGAATCCCGACAAGCTCCAGGGCGGCCCGGCCGACGTGATCGAGGGCTGCGACCTCTTCATCGGCGTCTCCGGGCCCGGGATCATCGAGGCTGAGGACCTAGGGAAGATGGCCGACGACGCGATCGTCTTCGCGATGGCCAACCCGAATCCGGAGGTGATGCCGGAGGAGGCGGGCCCCTACGTCCGGATCATGGCCACGGGGCGGTCCGACTACCCCAACCAGATCAACAACGTCCTTGCCTTCCCGGGGATCTTCCGCGGCGCGCTCGACGCGGGCGCCCCGCGGATCACCGAGGAGATGAAGCTGGCCGCCGCGCAGGGCATCGCCGATGTGGTGGCGCCCGACGACCTGAGCGAGGACTACATCATCCCCAGCGTCTTCGACCGCGACGTCGCACCCGCGGTGGCCCGGGCGGTGATCGAGGAGGCCAGGCGCGACGGCATCGCGCGCTTCTCGGAGGAGACCGGCACCTTCACCGCGGTCGAATGAGCGAGGGGAGCTGACCATGCGGGTCCTGCTCACCGGCGCGAGCGGATTCCTCGGCTCGGCCCTGAGCGACGCGCTGCTCGCCCGCGGCGACGAGGTCATCGGCCTGACGCGCGATCCCGAGCGCGCCCGCAGCTCGAATCCAACCGTCGGCTGGTACGCGTGGAACGCCACGGCGGAGCGGCCGCCGGCCGCCGCCCTCCAGGGCGTCGACGCCGTCGTCAACCTGATCGGCGAGCCCATCGACCAGCGCTGGACCGACGAGGCCAAGCGGCGGATCCGCGACAGCCGCGACCGCGCGACCAAGAACCTCGTCGACGCCCTGAGCGCCGCCGACCCAAGGCCTCGCACGCTCGTGAGCCAATCTGCCGTCGGCTACTACGGCGACCGGGGAGACGCGATCGTGGACGAATCCACGAAGCCAGGCACCGCGTTCGACGCGGGCGTCTGCGTTGGGTGGGAGACGGCTGCGCGCAACGCGGAGGAACTCGGAGTGCGGGTCGCGATCATCCGCACCGGGCTCGTGCTCGACCCGGACCACGGCCTCCTGAAGCAGCTACTCCCGCCGTTCCGGCTTGGCCTCGGCGGGCCGATCGCCGGCGGCCGCCAATACATGCCCTGGATCCACGTCGACGATTGGGTCCGCCTGGTGCTGTGGGCGCTGGACGGCGACGATCGCACCGGCGTCTACAACGCCACCGCCCCCAACCCCGTGACGAACGCCGAGCTCTCGAAGGCACTGGGACGGGCACTCGGCCGCCCGGCCGTCATGCCGGTGCCGAAGATTGCGATGAAGGCGCGCTTCGGCAGCGAACTGGGCGAGGTGATCACAGGCGGGCAGCGAGCGGTTCCGCGGCGAGCGCTCGACAGCGGCTTCGAGTTCGCGGAGCCTGAGATCGAGCCCGCGCTCCGGAACCTCCTTCGTCGCTGATCAGGGGGTCGCGCTCAAGGCGGTGTCGAACACCGGCCGCCCGTTGACCACCCGGTAGCCCGCGAGCCGGCTCAGCGTGGTGTCGCCGACGTCGTCGATCGAATAGGAACCGAGAATCGAGCGGCGGTCAACGGTGTCCAAGAAAGCGCTCACCACGGAGTCCCGATCGGCGCCCGAGTCGCCGGCCCGCCTGATCGAGTCGAGCACGACCGCCATCGCCTCGTAGCCGTAGGCCGCGTAGCGGCCGGGGGCCCGGTGGTAGCGCTGTTGAAACGCACGCAGGAACCGCTGCCCTGACGGCGGCAGCTGCGAGGGGTCCTGGGCGGCGGAGGTGACGAGGGCCCGCGAGGAGGCGAGGGCGCGAACGCCCGCGGGATTGAGCAGAGCGTCCGTCGTCATCAGGCGAGCGCCGGCGGCGCCGTTGGTTACGCAGCGCAACTGCTGGTCCGTCGGGATCTCGGAGCCGGCGTAATAACCGAGGATCCGGCTGGGCGAGCCGTTCTTCAGGCCATTGAGGCCGCATACCTGCCGGGGAGCCGTGAGCTTCGCGCGCTCTACCTTGATCCCCGACTGCCTGGCCTGCTCTCCGAAGGCACTCTCCATCACCCTGGAGAACGGGCTTGTGTCGCCCACCACCCTCGTTTGGGCGATGCCCAGGCGCTTCGCCCACTTGGCTCCGGCGTCCGCCTGCGCCTCGTCGCTCGGAATCACGCGGCCGAAGGTCCGCTGCCCGGTCGGCTGCACCTCGTCCGGGATCTGGTCACCGGCGCCGAGGAACGGCTGCACGAGGTCGATGGCGGAGCTCGCCGGCGAGACCTGGAGGATGTGGGCCTCGTTGGTGATCGGGAGCGAGAACCGGGTCGCGCCCGAATCGAAGTCCCCGATGTAGGCGATCGCCGCCGAGTCCTGGCTCGCACGCCGCGCGTTGGCCGCGGCCGCGGCCGGACTCCATCGCGCGTTCGCGCCGTGACCGGAGGTGTCGTCCAGGTAGATCGCCCTGATCCGAAGCCGGCCGGCCATTCCGTTGGCGTCCCCGAGGGCGAGGCGGGCCGCGTCGACGACGTCCCGGCCGTTCCGGGCCTCGGAGCCGTGCAGGGGCATGCTCACGTAGACGTCGACCCGCTCACCCGTCTGGATTCCCGAGCCGGTCGAGAAGCATCCGCTGAGCGTCGCCGCAAGCGCGAGCGCGGCGGCGAGCCAGACCACGCGCCCCCTCCCAGCGATTGTCGGATTTGTTGTCATATGTCGAGGAAATCCGACAATCGTGTCCGTCGAATGGGGCTAGCCCATGAAGGGCGACGCCGCCTCGTAGTCCTCCGGCGGCACCGTCCGCAGCTGTGCGACGGCCTCGTTCAGCGCGACGAGCTCGATCCGCGTCCCGCGCAGGGCCGGCATCGTCCCCCAGTTGCGGTCGTGCGCGGCGTCGATCGCCGCGACCCCCAGGCGCGTCGCCAGCACACGGTCGAAGGCGGTCGGCGTGCCACCACGCTGGACGTGCCCCAGTACCGTCGCCCTGGTCTCGAACCCGGTGCGCTCCTCGATCTCGTGCTCGAGGCGGGGCCCGATGCCGCCGAGCCTCGCATGCCCGAACTCGTCCTTGCCGGCGGCGACGAGCTCCATGGTGCCCTCCTGGGGAACCGCCCCCTCGGCGGCAACGACGATCGAGAAGGCGCGACCGCGGGCGTGACGGCGGCGAATCAGCTTGCAGACCTCGTCGATGTCGAACGGGCGCTCCGGGATCAGGATCACGTCGGCGCCGCCGGCGAGGCCGGAGTGGAGCGCGATCCAGCCCGCGTGACGGCCCATCACCTCGACCACCATCACTCGGTGGTGGGACTCGGCGGTGGTGTGCAGCCGGTCGATCGCCTCGGTCGCGACCTGGAGCGCCGTGTCGAAGCCGAAGGTCACATCGGTGGCGGCGAGGTCGTTGTCGATCGTCTTCGGGACGCCGAGCACCGGGACGTCGTGCTCACTGTTGAGCCTCGCCGCGGCCCCCAGCGTGTCCTCGCCGCCGATCGCGATCAGCCCGTCGAGGTGAAGGCCCGCCATGTTCTCCTTCACCTCCTCGGGGCCGCCCTCGTCCCGGAACGGGTTTGTCCGCGACGTCCCGAGGATCGTCCCGCCGCGCGGCAGGATCCCGCGAGTCGACTCAATCGTCAGCTCGTCGTACTCGTTGTTGAGCGGCCCCTTCCACCCGTCTCGGAAGCCGACGATCGCGTGCCCGTAGACGTCGATGCCCTTCCGCACGATCGCTCTGATCGCGGCGTTCAACCCCGGGCAATCGCCGCCTCCGGTGAGCACCCCGATCCGCACGGTCGCACCATATCCCCCGCGACCGCGGGCGGGATCGGGTCAGGCGGCGCCGCTCAGCGCCTCGTGGCGTGCCCGCATGAACTCGACCGCGGCGCCCACCGGATCGACCGCGGTCAGAAGCTCGCCATAGCTCAGCTCTGCACCGTTGAACGCGGTTGAGTTCCACAGGTCGCCGTCCGTGGGGGCGCTCCACGGGACGACGTACACGTACGGCTCGGCATGATCCCCGTCGCCCGGGGACGCGCCGTAGTTGGCCCGCATGCCATCCGCCTCCGGACCGGCCTCGAACGCGATATCAAAGTGCTCGGGCCAGAGGGTCGTATCCGACGGATCGTCGTCGGCGGGCAGGCCGGACTTGACGTCGCCGAGAGCCTCAGCGGCGAACGCGTAGAAGTCCGCCAGCCCGTCTGCAGCGGGGCGGTCGAGGCCGAGCGGCGAATCGTCGTCAGGCAGGCCATCCGGCAGCAGCTGCGGCCCCAGGAGAGCAGCGCCCGCCGCGATGCTGGTCAGCTCGATGCGGCTCTCGTCGCCGTCCCGAGCCAGCACCAGTTCGGTGCCCTCGACACGAACCTGGGTCCGGGCGCCGTCGAATTCGAACTCGGGCGTCCCGAACCCGCCCGGCGTCGCACGCAGTGCGATCTCGTTGTGCGGCTTTCGGGCCGGCGCGACGAGCTCTTCGGCGACGCGATGCAACGCGTCCCGCGTGGCGGCAAACGACTCGGGGAGACGCTTGGGCACGCCTACGGCTTCAGGTGCTCCAGGAGCGGGTGGGCCGCACGCACGAATATGCCGATGAACAGGATCAGCAGGAAGATCAGGAAGGCGGTCGTGCCGCCCAGACCGAAGCCGTAGGCGGCAACGAGCGCGCCCAGGCCGACCGTGGTGAAGACGAGAAGCTGCACGGCCCGGAATCTACCTGACAGGGCCGCCGGCGCTCGTCATCGCCTCACGAGCGGCGCGGATGAACTCGCTGACGGCGGCGCCCGACGCGGCCGGTCCGTCGGCCTCCGCCACGGCCCGCACGAGCCGTGAGCCGACGATCACCCCGTCGGCGATCCGCCCCACGGCGGCCGCCTGCTCCGGGGTGCCGATGCCGAACCCCACCGCAACGGGAACCGTCGACTCCGCGCGGACGGCCTCCACGAGGTCGGTGAGGCCCGCCGGAACGTCGTCCCGCTCGCCCGTCACGCGGGTGTCGGAGACGACGTAGACGAAGCCGGTGGCCCGCTCGCAGATGCGGCGGCGGCGCTCCGGTGGCGTGGTCGGCGCCACGAGCGGCACCGGTGCGATGCCGGCGTCGCGAAGCGCATCGCCGAGCTCGTCAGCCTCGCCGAGCGGCAGGTCGGGGATGATCGCCCCCGAGGCGCCGGCGCCCACCAGCATGGCGGCGAACTCCTGAGCTCCTTTCGCGAGGGCCATGTTCGCGTAGACCATCGGCACGAACGGCGCGTGCTCTGCGAGGGCCTGGCCGATCTCGAGCACGCTGTCGAGTGTCGCGCCCGCCGCCAGTGCTCGGGTGCCCGCCGCGTGGATCACCGGCCCGTCCGCCAGCGGATCCGAGAACGGAACCCCGAGCTCCACCAGGTCGGCACCCGCCTCCGCGTAGGCGTCGGCGACCGCCCGGGATGTCTCCTGGTCGGGGAAGCCGCCCATCATGTACGGCATCAGCGCCGCCCGGCCCTCGCTTCCGGCGGCCTCGAACGCCTGGGCGATCCTCTCGACGCCGGTAGCTACGGCCTCAGTCATCTAGCTCATCGAGCTTCGCGAGCACTTCGGCGAGATCCTTGTCGCCTCGCCCACTCAAGCAGAGCAAATCAAAGCCCGCCGAATGCTCCGCTTCGGCGGGGTCGCTGCCAGCCTGCCCACCTTTCAGGAGCCAGGCGATCGCATGGGCCGGCTCCAGCGCGGGGAGGATCCCCTCCAGCCGCGCCAGCTCGCGGAAGGCGCGGAGAGCCTCGACGTCAGTGACCGCCTCGTAGCGGGCGCGGCCCGAGTCGCGCAGCTGCGCGTGCTCGGGGCCAACGCCTGGATAGTCGAGCCCCGCCGAGATGGAGTGCGCTTCGAGGATCTGGCCGTCCTCGTCAGCGAGGATCGAAGACATGGCGCCGTGGAGAACGCCCGTGCGCCCGGCGACGAGCGACGCGCCGTGGAGCCCGTCGAGCCCCTCTCCCCCGGCCTCGATCCCGATCAGCTCCACCTCCGTGTCGTCGATGAACGGATAGAAGGTCCCGATCGCGTTCGAGCCGCCCCCAACGCAGGCGATGACCCGGGCCGGGAGCGCGCCCTCCGCTTCGAGCGCCTGCTCGCGCGCCTCATCCCCGATCACCCGCTGGAGGTCGCGAACGAGGGCCGGGTACGGCGCCGGGCCGACGGCGGAGCCGATGATGTAGTGGGTCGAGCCGACGTTGGTCACCCAATCGCGGATGGCGGCGCTCACCGCCTCCTTCAGGGTGCGGGCGCCTGCCTCGACCGGGCTCACTTCGGCGCCGAGCAGCCGCATCCGCTCGACGTTGGGCGCCTGCCGGCGCATGTCCTC
>Ga0207687_10003826_pt1 | contig 10111 bp, 10 predicted proteins | sample KBSM54metaG_FD_184399 | JGI IMG/M metagenome (GOLD analysis project Ga0207687, IMG submission 184399) | Miscanthus rhizosphere microbial communities from Kellogg Biological Station, Michigan, USA - KBS M5-4 metaG (SPAdes) (version 2) | ecosystem: Host-associated > Plants > Roots > Rhizosphere >... | reverse complement strand
AAGATTGTCGAGTCCGCCGAACAGGAGATCGCGGCTGCGGCCAAACTGGCACGCCGCGAACTGACCGCCTATGCGGCCAATCTGGCGGTATCGCTGGCCGCCAAACAGATGAAGGTGGATGCGGCCACCGACCAGGCGCTGGTGCGGGAGTTTGCCAAAGAGCTTTCGCCGAAGAATCCCAATGGTGGCAGCACGAAAGCCGGACAGGACGGAGACTAGAGCATGGCTTCCGTGACCAGCACCTACGCCCGCGCTTTCGCCGACGTGGTCTTTGACCAGCGCCTGGACCCGGCGAAGACGTTGCAGGAGGCGCAGTCCGTGGCCGAGTTGGCGGCCGGCAGCCGGGAATTGCGCGAAGTCTGGGAAGCTCCCTCGATCCCGGCGGAACAGAAGCGCGCGTTGCTGGACGCCATCGTCGCGCGCGCCGGTTTCTCCCGGCCGGTGAGAAATTTTGTAGCCGTGCTGATCGATCACCGGCGCATTAAGTTTCTCGATCCGATCGTGAAAGAATTCCAGCACGAACTCAACCGCCGGATGGGGTTCGTCGAAGCCGAGATCATCAGTGCGCGGGAGTTAGGGGCGCCGGAGCGGAGCGCGCTCGAGGCCCAGGTCGCAAAGCTGACCGGCCACAAGGTCCGCGCCCGCTATGCGCAGGATGGGTCAATTCTGGGCGGCGCCATCGTGAAGGTAGGCAGCATGATCTACGACGGCTCGGTGAAGGGCCAGCTGGAAAGGATAAGAGAAGCTATCAGCTCTTAGCCTTTGGCTTTTAGTTTGAACCAAAGCCGGGTCGATGGGCTGAAAGTTTCAAAAATTTTGACCGCAAAGGGCGCAAAGAAAATCCGCAAAGGACGCGAAGACAAGATAGAAGCCAGAAGCTGGAAGCCAGGAGCTAGAAACTAAGAGCTGACTTTATGGCACAAATCAAAGCAGACGAGATCACGCAGCTGATCCGGCAGCAGATCGAGAACTACGAGTCCAAGATTGCCGTGGACGAAGTCGGCACGGTCATCACCCTGGGCGATGGTATTGCCCGGGTGCATGGCCTCGACAAAGTCATGGCCGGAGAGCTGCTCGAATTTCCGCACGACGTGGCCGGCATCGCCATGAACCTGGAAGAAGACCAGGTGGGCGTGGTGTTGCTGGGAGAGTACACGGAAATCAGCGAGGGCGATGAAGTCAAGCGCACCGGCCGCATCATGAGCGTGCCCGTGGGCGAGGCCCTGGTCGGGCGGGTCGTGAACTCGCTGGGCCAGCCCATCGATGACAAAGGCCCCATTGCCACTGACCAGTTCATCGCGCTGGAGCGGCTGGCTCCGGGCGTAATTGACCGGCAACCGGTGCGCGAGCCCATGGCGACTGGCCTCAAGGCCATCGACAGCATGATTCCGATTGGCCGCGGTCAGCGCGAGCTGATCATCGGCGACCGCCAGACCGGCAAGACGGCCGTCGCGCTGGATACCATCATCAACAGCAAGGGCAATGACCTGATCTGCATCTACAACGCGATCGGGCAGAAGCGGTCTTCGATTGCCCAGGTGGTAAAGATTCTCAGTGACGCCGGCGCCATGGATTACACCATCGTGGTGGCCGCATCGGCTTCCGAGCCGGCTCCCATGCAGTACATCTCGCCCTACGCGGCCTGCGCCATGGGCGAATATTTCCGCGATACCAAGCGGCATGCGCTGGTGATCTACGACGATCTGTCGAAACACGCGGCGTCGTATCGCGAGATTTCGCTGCTGCTGCGGCGCCCGCCCGGCCGCGAGGCCTACCCTGGAGACGTTTTCTATCTCCACTCCCGTCTTCTGGAGCGTGCCTCCAAACTGAGCGACAAGATGGGCGGCGGTTCACTGACTGCCTTGCCGATCATCGAAACCCAGGCGGGCGACGTTTCGGCGTACATTCCGACCAACGTGATTTCGATTACCGATGGCCAGATTTTCCTCGAGACCGATTTGTTCAACAGCGGCGTACGTCCGGCCGTCAACGTGGGAATTTCCGTAAGCCGCGTCGGCGGCAGCGCACAGATCAAAGCCATGCGGCAGGTGGCCGGCAGTATGAAGCTGGAACTGGCCCAGTACCGCGAATTGGCCGCCTTCGCGCAGTTCGGCAGCGATCTCGACAAAGCCACGCAGGCCCAGCTCAATCGCGGCCAGCGCCTGGTCGAAGTGCTCAAGCAAAAACAGTTTTCGCCGTTGCCCTTCTCCAAGCAGATTCTGATCATTTTTGCCGGCACCAACGGGTTTTTCGACGATCTCCCGGTGGACCAGGTGCGCGAGTTCGAAGCCGAACTCTACAAATATGTGGACGCCACCAACCCCGGCCTGCTGCGCACCATCATGGAGAAAAAGGTTCTGGACGACGCGCTCAAAGCCGAGATGAGTAAAGTGATCAAACAGAGTAAAGAAGCGTTTGTAGCGGATCGGCAAGCAGTAGCAAAGTAGTACTGGGAACCGAGAACTATTAACTGCTTACTGGGTTTTATTACATCTCAATGCCTGAGACCGGCGCTGAGATGAAGACTTTGACGACCGAATAAAAATGCCAAACATTCTCGACATCCGGCGGCGCATACGCAGCGTGACCAACACGCGGCAGATCACCAAGGCCATGAAAATGGTCTCGGCGGCGAAGTTACGCCGGGCCCAGGAGCGCGCCTTGGCGGCGCGGCCCTATGCCCAGATGCTGGCCAACGTGCTGAAGTCGCTGGTATCCCGAGCCGAGATTTACGATCCGGAAACGGGCGAACCCCGGCATCCTCTATTGGCCCGTCGTCCTGAGAGAAACGTTCTGCTGATTGTGGTCACCGGCGACAAGGGGCTGGCCGGTGCTTTCAATACCAATATCCTGAAAGCAGCGGCACGTTTTATCGCGACCAAGGCGGACAAGAACCTCGAGATCGAAACCATCGGCCGCAAGGGGCGCGATTTTCTGCGACGCCGTTACCGTACGGCAGAGCCGAGAGCGGTCGACTCGCAAACGCCGCCGCAAACCACCATCGTCGGCGAGCAGATCGGGATCTTTAACAGGATTGACTACGCTCTGGCGTCGGAGTTGGCCGAGCGTGTCATCGAGCGCTACAGCCGGGAAGAAATTGATGCTGTGTATCTGGTCTTCAACGAGTTCAAGTCGGTAATCGCGCAGCGCCTCGTCGTGGAACAGATACTGCCCATCGAACAGATTGGCGCGCCTGAAGTGCGGATGGCGGAAGCCATGACCGAAGAGGAAAGGGACCGCGCTCTTGAAGCCGCGAAAGGTGCGGGCGTCGGCATTCGCCCCGTGGACACGCGTGACATTGACGCTGCGGCCGCCCGGTTCGCGACAGCCCCGGTGGACTATATCTACGAGCAGTCTCCGGAAGAACTGTTTCGATCGCTCTTGCCCAATGCCCAAATACGTGGCCATACAGGTCTTTCGTGGCCTGCAGGAATCGGTGGCGGCAGAGCACGCGGCCCGCATGACCGCGATGGACGCGGCTACCAACAATGCCACCGACATGATCGATTCCCTGACTCTGGCCATGAACCGGGCCCGGCAGGCCAAGATCACGAAAGAGATTATCGAAATTGTAAGTGGAGCAGCAGCGCAATAAACCGCTTCTAGCTCCTAGCTCCTGGCGCGACGCCAATCGTAATTAAGGAGTCGGCGCGACTGCCAGGAGCGGGAGATCGAGCCAGAACTAAGAGCTAAGAAGCCGAGGTCCCATGCCAGAGAGAATTGGACACGTAACCCAGATTTCCGGTCCCGCCGTCGATGTGCAGTTCGTCGAGGGCGCCATGCCGCCGATTTACGAGGCGCTCAAAGTCGTGAGCGACGGATTCACCGTGCCCAACCCGGTCAACGTGATTCTTGAAGTTCAGCAGCACCTGGGCGAAGGCCGGGTGCGCTGCGTTGCCATGGAAGCCACCGAAGGCATGGTGCGCGGCATGAGAGTCATCGATCAGGGTGGACCGATCTCAGTGCCCGTGGGTCGCGGCACGCTAGGTCGGGTCATGAACGTGATCGGTCAACCCGTGGACCAGTTGGGTCCGATCGAGCACACCAAGACCATGCCCATCCATCGCCCCGCGCCGCTGTTTGAGGACCAGGCCACCACCGCCGAAATGTTTGAAACCGGCGTGAAGGTCGTCGATCTCATTCAGCCCTTCCTGAAAGGCGGCAAAATCGGATTGTTCGGCGGCGCCGGCGTGGGCAAGACCGTCTTCATACAGGAACTGATTAACAACGTTGCCAAGCAACACGGCGGATATTCCGTGTTCGCCGGAGTGGGCGAACGGACCCGCGAAGGCAACGATCTTTGGCTGGAAATGACCGAGTCCGGCGTGATCAAGCCCGGCGATCCATCAAAGTCCAAGGCCGCCCTGATTTATGGACAGATGACCGAGCCGCCCGGCGCGCGCCTGCGGGTGGCGCTGACCGGCCTGACCGTGGCCGAGTTCTTCCGCGACGAGGAAGGCGCCGACACGCTGCTGTTCATCGACAACATTTTCCGTTTCACCCAGGCCGGATCGGAAGTCTCCGCGCTGCTCGGCCGCATGCCCAGCGCCGTGGGCTACCAGCCGAACCTGGCCACGGAAATGGGCGAGTTGCAGGAACGGATCACCTCGACGAAAAAGGGCTCCGTGACATCGGTACAAGCCATCTACGTGCCCGCCGATGACCTCACCGACCCCGCTCCGGCCACGACTTTTGCTCACCTCGATGCGACGACGGTGCTCTCGCGCGCTTTGACCGAAATTGGAATCTATCCGGCGGTCGATCCCCTGGCCTCGAGCTCGCGTATTCTCGATGCCCGCATCGTGGGCCAGGACCACTACGACGTGGCGCAGTCAGTAAAAAAGATTCTGCAGACCTACAAGGACCTGCAGGACATCATCGCGATTCTGGGTATCGACGAACTGAGTGAAGACCAGAAGATCAGCGTGGCAAGGGCGCGAAAGATTCAACGCTTCCTCTCGCAGCCGTTCCACGTGGCCGAGCAGTTCACCGGTTCGCCCGGACGTTACGTCAAAGTGGCCGACACGGTAAAAGGCTTCAAGGGCATCGCCGAAGGCAAGTACGACGACATCCCGGAACAGGCCTTTTACATGAAGGGTACGATCGAAGAAGTGCTGGAAGCAGCGGAAAAGATGAAAGCAGCGTAAAGGCGGACTTCGGACCTCAGACCTCGGACGTCGGCCATTGATTGATTCCGGCTGAAGTCCGAGGGCCGACGTCTGACGCCGGGTTTCCCATGGCTGACACTTTCCAACTCGAGATCGTCACCCCGGAAAAAATGGTGGTGAAGGATGTAGCGGAGGAGATCCAGATTCCTGGCAAGGACGGATACCTCGGCATCCTGCCCGGCCACGCGCCGCTGATCACCGAGTTGGCGGTGGGTGAAATCAGTTATCGCAAGGGCGGCCAGACCCACTTCTTGTCAGTGGCCTGGGGCTTCGCCGAGGTGCTTCCCGACAAGGTCACGATCCTGGCCGAAACCGCCGAGCGCCCGGAAGAGATCGACGTGAAGCGCGCCCAGGAATCGAAGCTGAAGGCCGAACAGGCCTTGAAGACCGGAAAGACCGAAGCTGACTTCACGCACGCCGAAGACGCTCTCAAGCGCGCCGAAACCCGGCTGGAAGTAGCGGAGAAGAAGAGCTGACCTGAGGGTCTTGTCATCGTGGCGTGCGGCAGCCCTTCAGTCTTTGGCCGGCTTCCTCAATAGAAGAACGATAAATCTCTCCGGATCCGCCGTCGCGTTTAGAAGAGTGGACGTCCGTCCCGCCGCGATCCAGACCACGTCGCCCGACGATTTGCGGATCCTCTCGTACTCTCCGGCTTTCAGGTCGATGTCGGTGACTGGAAGCAGTAACTCCGCTCCTGGGTGCTCCGGCGGCGGAAGGGGATCGCGAGAAAGCAGTTGAACGTCACTCACCGTGACCGGGCCCAGCGGAATCGAGTTCGTGAACCTGGCGCGGGGATCGACCGGCGGGCCAATGGAGGCGGGCCCATAGTCCAACCCGCCCGAGGATGCCTGGTAACCGTAGTTCGTCACTTTGGGATCGAGAAATTCGACGGTGAGATTGCGATATTCGGTAGTGCTGTCATTGCGGATGCCGAGCGGACGTCCGGCGGAGTAGAAGCGCACATCGCCCTGGTTGAAGTGAAAATCGACAATGTCCGATTCTCCTTCCGGCCAGATCACGACATCGGAATCGAGCAGCGCCACCACCAGGAAGTTGCGATCGTGCCGCGCCATGGTCCGTTCCAGAGGCCGCAGCGTGAGCGCGAACACGCGCACCTGATCGTTGGCCAGCAACTGCCGGTAATGCGGCGCTGAGGCCATGTCGGGCGCGCTTTGCGCCCACGTCAGGGGCGCGCACAACAACAGCACCAGGAGGCATGGCTTCATGAAGGAATTGTATTCCGGAAAGCTGGGCAGGCAAATATTCCGAAGGTGCGACCGGCTCCCCTCTGATAGGTGGCTGCCGTGAATCAGGCAAACTCCTCCAGTTGATGAGCGTCGTCATCGAGGCATCGGGTGTTGCTGAAGCTGGAACTTTGACGTTTTTGCGACGACTCTGGCCCTTCTATCCCAGGCGATCCGGTTCGGCATTGCCAATGCGGCTGCTGGGGTCCAGGCGTTCAGGAATGTGGATGCGATCCATGACCAGGCTCGCCGGGATGATCGGCCACTTGCGCCGGAAACTTCATTGATTTATGAGGCGCTCGTGACCAGAGTGATCATCTCAATGGACGTCCACAGCTTTAACCCCGTACCTGTAGGTCTCCAGAGTCTCTGCCAGCAGGGGTAAAGCCTTGAGCAACCCCTTTTCGGTCTTCGAACTCAGCACCACAAGCGCAATGATTTTTTCTTCGTCGATGTAGGCAACGGCCTCGGACGAGCCCTGGTTGACGCCGTGGAAGTAGCGGACCCTGGCAGTCCGGCCATTGAAAGGGATGTCGCCATCGACATAGGTCATTCCTGGATTGTCTTTGCGAAATGTTGCCAGGTCGGAATCCATCAGTTCCTGGAGCGTTGCCCGCCCCCGTCCCTTGGTCACAATGTTGGGATACATGACCGTTTCCGCGGTGTCCCAGGACCCTTTTTCGTAATAGACGCAGCACACACCAAGACGGTGTCCGACCTTGCGGTCGGCAATCCAGTTCTTGGGCCCTTCGATGGCAAAAGATCCACCGTCCGACTCAAGAATGACCGTGTGGGTTTGGCCGTTGGTCGCCGGTTTCGGGTCAGCCTTCTGCGAAACAGCGGGCAAGGCGAAAGCAGCCACGACCATAACGTGGACCAGACAATTCATAGAGAGCCAATGCGGCAAGCATAGCTGACGCACCACAAACCTCTACACAGTCGCGCGAGCTATCGTTAACTGTGTTGATTCTCGCTCTATGTACACTAATGGCCTGAAGTCAAGCTGCACTCGACTGGGCAGATGAGCACATCTGCCCCGAGGGCCTGGAAAGCCCGGAGGATGAAATGAGATTCTGCTGCATTACCGCTCTTCTTATTATCTGTGGTGTCGCTCTCCGTGCTGCCGGCGAATCCAGACCGGCTCAGGCTTCCACGAGCAAGCCAGCCCGTACCGGGCAGAACGATATTCCCGCGTCCATCGCTGAAAGCGTCAGCGGCCCGCTCCAGTTCACAGAAGGCAGCCTTCTCGGCCTTGCTGAAGCCATGCCGGAAGACAAGTATTCGTTCGTTCCCACGGCCGGCAAGTTTGAGGATGTCCGCAGTTTCGGCGAACAGGTGAAGCATGTCGCTTGCGCGCAGTTCGCTTTCTTCAACGAATTTGAGGGCAAACAGCTGCCCGCCGACTGCGAAAAGGGTGGTCACGATCCGGCAAAGACAAAAGCCGAACTGGTCAAGTACCTGAAGGATTCGTTCGACTACTCCAACCGCGTCCTGGCCACGCTCACCGCGAAGAATGCCCTTGAACGGGTGGAAGGCCGTTATGGCGGACCAAACACAAGACTTGGTATTTCCGTGATTGCCGTCTGGCACATCACCGATCACTACGGACAACTGGTCGAGTACCTGCGCATGAACGGTCTCGTTCCGCCGATGACCCAGAAATACGGATTGAAGGTGCGGTAACGCAGGAGTTCAGGGCTCCGCCCAACGTAGATCTTCGGTCCGGGGTCATCAGCGGGACTTCTCTGCCTTCCCCAGCGTCTCTGCCCGATACAGCCTTTCATCGATACGATGTAAACGTCCGGCCATCCCCGGCCGCAGCAGCTTGTAATGGTGGACTTCGAAGAGGTAATCCACGATGAACCATACGGGTTTCTCCGTGGTCATCCAGTGCAGATGATCGAAACGGGCGAGGTGCACGGGACGGGAGAATGTACGCAGCGTCCGGTCCCGCCGCATATTGAAATAGAGATTGAAAAAGCTCATGGCCAGCTCGCGCAGCGATCGATACACCGGCTCGCGATAACGGCAGCCGGTGTAGTTGGACTTCGCCACCACGCCCCAGTGCCCTTTCACCCGGTAAAGCGCGAGAACGTGATCGGTATCGTGTTCAGCTTCGAGATCCAGAAGCAGGGGAGGGAAGCCATTCGCCCGCAGCGCCGCCGCGGCGAAGATCGCTCCCTCCAGGCAGTGCGCGGTATTTTCGCGCAGCACGCGGCGCGGCGACCAGGCTGTGTCAGCCAGATGGTACGGCATGTCGTCGAGGTGACGCTGGATGCCATGGGGATCTTTCATACTGCGCAGCTTGCGCAGTTCGGCGGGGGTAAAGCTGGCTGGCTCTGGCGGTTTGTGCATCCTCGATGGAGTTTAGCTGATGAAGGCCGGAACAGAGTTAACCACGGAGGACACTGGGGACACGGAGAAGGCGATACGGTGGTGTTAAAGCTGAGCGACGAACTCCGTGTCCTCGGCGTCCTCTGTGGTTATCTTGATTCGAACCACGGAGGGCACTGAGGACACGGAGCGGGCTTCAAGCAAACAACTGCGCCAGTTCACCCGGCCGATCGACCAGCACGTCCGGCGCGGCGTCGCGCAGGGTGTGCGGAGCAAAGCCGTAGGTCACGCCGCATGTCCACGTCCCGGCATTGCGGCCGGTCAGGACGTCCACCCCGGAGTCGCCCACGATCAGGGTTTCCCGCGGCTCCGAACCCGTTTCCCGCAGGATGGTTTGCGCTCCCTCGGGATCGGGCTTCTTGGTGGCAAAGCTGTTGCCGCCATAGACCAGGGGAAAGAACTTGCTCAGCCCGAGGGATTCGACGATAGCCCGCGACGGATTCACCGGCTTGTTCGAAAGCACGGCCATCTTGCGGGGCGGGTTGTGCGAATTCTGCATGCTCGCCAGGGCTGCGCTGATGCCTTCGTACACGTGAGTGTGGTCCAGTTTATGTTCGCGATAATAAGCCAGGAAGTATTCCAGGCCCGAGCGCACCAGCTTCTGGTCGCCGGCCTCCTTGCCCAAGGCGCGGCCGATCAGCGCGGGCGCTCCATCCCCGACGTAGCTGGCAATCACATCGTCGGGCAGTTCGGGACGCTTCATGTGGCGCAAGGTGGCATTGACCGAATGCACCAGGTCGAGGCGCGAGTCGATCAACGTACCGTCAAGATCGAAGATCAGCAGGCGAATTTTATGAGGATCGAACGGGCGATGGAATTTGATCATGCAAGAGTAGTTCTACCGCCGAGTACGCCCAGAACGCCGAGGAAACCAGGAAGAGGTTTTCTCGGCGTTCTGAGCGTACTCGGCGGCCAATTTTTTGAACTATTCAGTATATTCGGAGTCCAGCCCAGGATTTACAATGCAAACGCGGCTTGTACTCTTGCATCGAAGGGAGCCGGATGGCCACCACCAAGACTGACCCTAAAGCGGCCGCAGTATCCGAACGCGATGGCAAGAAAGCTGGAAAGACCTATGAAGGTCTCTCCCGCGAACAGCTGATCGAAGCCTACCGCCACATGTACACCTCGCGGCGGGTGGACGACCGCGAAATCCTGCTCAAGCGCCAGCAGAAGATATTCTTCCAGATCTCCGGCGCCGGCCATGAAGCCGTGGGCGTGGCCGCTGCTTTCGCCCTGAAGCCCGGATACGACTGGTTCTATCCCTACTACCGAGACCGGGCCCTTTGCCTTGCCCTGGGCGCG
>Ga0207687_10003823_pt1 | contig 10116 bp, 4 predicted proteins | sample KBSM54metaG_FD_184399 | JGI IMG/M metagenome (GOLD analysis project Ga0207687, IMG submission 184399) | Miscanthus rhizosphere microbial communities from Kellogg Biological Station, Michigan, USA - KBS M5-4 metaG (SPAdes) (version 2) | ecosystem: Host-associated > Plants > Roots > Rhizosphere >... | reverse complement strand
TGCCGAACGGGAAAACAAGGCGAGATGGCCTTGTTCTTTGCCCTCAGCGAACCTGCCGCTTATATACCAAATTTACACTTACAATGCCATTTCGATCGCGCATCGCCGTCGCCGCCCATTGCGGATTGAACGTCCATTCCACGCGGATCGTTTGGGCGTTGGCGTCACTGGCTCCCGTCACGTAGGTAAACATGACGTTGCTGGCAACGCGTTGTTGCAATGTGAGTGTCGCATTCGGCGTATCCGTGCCGCTAGTGAACGACGGATCGATTTTCAGTTGGCTCACGCCGAACACTCTTTGCAGCCGGCCAGCCACAGGGTCTGCTACCGCTTTTCCGAGCAAAGCAGACTCTCCCATTTGCTGGAAGGTCTGCGGCGGCTGCGCCGGCTGATTTGCGAGTAGCGTGGGATCCGAGGTAGGAGTCGCGCCAGTCGCCAGCAATCCTACAATCTCCTGGAATTGAAGAGGCGGGTCGGACGTGTAGCTCAACTGTAGATTATCCAGCGGACCCGTCACCCTGAGTGAAACCGTCACGCCTTTGGCTTGAGTCTCCAGGTTCAGATCTAATCTCGGTTCGATGCGTACAACGTTAAAAAATCCAATGGTGCCGGAATCTACCGAATAGGTCGATCCGAATAAGACCAGATGACCTTCGTTGCAGGTAATCCGTCCCAGCATTCCTGGATGGCTTGCCGTCCCACGCAACTGCAAATCCGCATCGAAATTTAGATTGTCGGCGAGTGATGATTGGATCGTTGTCGAAGCCAGTGACCTGATGCGAACATCAAGCTTCATGTTGTCGAGAAATGAGGGAGCGCCAGTCTCAACCACGGTAGGCGCTCGACTCAGAATCGAGGCGAGATCGGTCTGCGGGGCGTAGCTTACACTATCGAGATTGACAGTTCCCGCTAGCAGATTACTTTCCAAGCTGCCAGTTAAATTAATATTACCGTTAGCTACCGCGCTGATGCCCTGCTGAAGGCGTACACGCACTCTCGAAGCATTCGCGCGGAGCCCTAATCGCACGCCGTCTCGAAGGGCTACAAACCCGCTTAACGTAAGCTTGCCCCCGCCCGACTCAGCGGTTACGTTGCGAAACGACGCGGCGGTGCCGTTAAACTGAATCGTTCCATTTGCATTCGCCAGCCCATTTCCAATATCCGCATAAGTCAACGTTCCGTTTCGCAACTCGATTTGTCCTGCGATTCGCGGATTGGTCATAGCTCCATTTACGGTGGCCGCTAGCGTGATACTTCCGGAGGAATCAACATCGGGGCTTAAGCTCCGCAGTAAAGCCAGATTTGCATTGCCATGTACATTCAAATTCATGGCTTCGCCGTGCAATGGCGCGGTCCCGCTGACCTGCAGGTCTGTCTGCGGACCAACCACGTGAGCACTTTGAATTTGAATCACTCCGCGATCGAGGGTAGCGGCGATCGGACCCTGATTTTGCAATGAGACTCCAGGGCTCGATCGAGAACCACGACTTTCGGTATTCAGCTGCAATCGCGAAACCTGTATGGATCCGCCCATCTGATCGCTTTTCAGGACCGGCCCACGTGCGCTGATCTGTCCGTCCGCGACGGCCTCGAAACCGGAAGGGCCTGCACCGAGCAGATTGCGAACTCGCGTCCAACTCGCATTGGCGAAGGAAACTTGCGCGTCTATCGGATAATCGCCGGATAACGTCGCATTGCCCTGTCCGTGAACCGACGCGTTAGCCAAATTGGAATCCAGCACAAAGCTCAGTTTGCCGCCGGATGTATTGGCTGTCAGGCTCGCGTCACCGAACTTGGCACCCCTGGCGGTGACGGAGCTGGCTTTGATGTTGGCATTCAAGTCGCGAACCAGGAAGCGCGGCTCCGCAGCCTGCACCTGCCCACGCCCATCGCCGGAAATCTGCAGAACCCCGCCTAATGCGGGCCACCTGCTTTGTAAATATTTGACTCTCGCGATGTCGACGCGCCCGTCGTTTACTCGGATCTCAAAGTTCCCGGATTCCCAGACGCCTTGAGGGTGCGCGTAGTGCGCCGTCAGATCCAAATGCGAAGAGCCCGCCGCGATCTGTAATTGCTGGATGTCGATATCTTGCGCCCTATAAATGGCGCGGGCGCGGAGGTGATCGAGCGACTCGTCGTATAGCACGGCGTTCGCGAGATCCATACTCACGTCGCCTTCAGGGTTATCGAGGGTCCCGTTCAAACGGGCAGTTCCGGAAAGATTCCCTTTGACTCGAATGTCCGTCCGGCGGACTAACGCGAGCACGCGTTCGACTGGCAGCCCGCTGAGCTGTGCCTCAACGTTGGACGAGTAACCCGGGGCGAGCTGCGTGCTCCCCGCCAGCTTAACGTTGGATCCCGCGAAATCCGAGGTGACGTTGTAAGTCACGGTGTTTCCAGAGGTCCGGGCGCTCGCAGTCAAATCGCCGTAGTTCTGTCCATCCGCGTGCAGCCCACGAACAGAGCCGTCGGCGATGATTGTCGTCAGCAGAAAGCGTGGGGTGTTGGATGCGCCACTTCGATTCTCTGAAAGCGTGCCCGTGACGTCGCTATTCAACTGCACGATCCCTGCGGTATTGGGCCGCTCTCGCTGCAGAAGCGTGAGATTTGCCAGATCGATGCGGCTGCTTTGCAGATGGGCATGGAGTTGGCCTGTGGTGACGCTATCGCGGGGGTGCTGGAATTCAGCTGCTAAATCAGCGCGGCCCGCTGTGGTTTCAAGCGACGCATTGCTGAGCGTGATGTTTTGGTCGGTGAGATTGAACTGAGCTTGTATCCTATCGAAGGGCTGGCCTTGGAGCGTACCGTTTGTGGCTTGAATGCTTCCGGACCCGCGAGGGTTGCCGACAGTGCCGGCAATATGCGCCGTCGCATTGAACATTCCCGAATATTGATCGCTCTGCTGGCCGGCGAGGGCGATGGCATCGGCAAGGTCGGCGTTCTGAGTTGTGACCTCAGCGGAGACGGGTCGATCTGGGAGCGCCTTCCAGTCGCGGAGCCCTACGGCAGCCGAAAAATGCGCCTGCATGCTGCCCCGCGTGACGTTCCCGTTGCGTACGGCCGCTTGATTTCTCGAGAGCAGCGCATCGGCATCTAAACTATCGAAGCGGCGGCCCTGAATTTGGAATGTGGTAGCCGCCAAATGTCCGGCTACCTCCGGGGAAGTGAGTCCGCCCATCACAGTCGCGGTAAAGGTGACACGGCCGCCGTTGAACGTGATAGGAGAAGCCGTGCCCCTTGTGGCGGTGACTATATCGTTCAAATCGGTGCTGGAAAGAGCAATTTGCAATTGATGTTTGACGGAGCCGCGAAGATTCACGCGGGTATGCGGCAGCGCTACGTAGGAATTATCCAGCGTAAGATCGTCGGCCGCTTCACGATATGCAACGTTAAGCTTCCCCGACACCGGAACACCTTTCGAACCGCTCGGCGAAATTGACATTCGCGCGTCCAGTGCCAAGTTGTGGTCCTTCGGCGTACTCAAATCCCCGCGAGCGTCGATCGGACCGCTCATGACGCCATCGTACCCGAGCCGTTGGTAACCGCCAATCTGTGCGATCGCCCGTAAAGCCAGATTACGTACCGTCCCGCGTACTTGATACCTGGCGAAGTCATGCACGGACGCGTTACCACGCACCTCGGCCCCGTAGGCTGCTACTCGGAAATCATTCAGGGAGAGGACATGTGGATCCATCGCCGCGGTTCCAACCATGTTCACGCCGCTGATTCGCTGGCTGCCCTGCTGAAATGACACGTGCTCCGCCTGGATTCGGCCTGCGACGCTATATTCGTTGTTGGCATTTAGACTGGCAGTACCTTTCACGGTCAGCCTACCGTCAGGCCGAGCGGCGATATTTGCAAGTCGGCCGAGTTCGCCGAGAGCTAGATTGCCTTCAAAGTTCAAATCCGAGCGCCCATTCGTGTCCTTCAAAGCACCTGAGGCGAAGACGCTTGAGTTTCCCAAAGCCAGTTGGAGCGTGTTTACACGAATTCTCCGATTCGAGACGACCGCATTAGCATTTATGTCGAGCGTTGACGGGGGGACGGAAGCATCCGCTTGCAACGGAAGATTCGCGGCAGCCTTCAACTCGGTTAATGCGACACGGCCAGTAATCTGCGCCGCAATCGTAGGATCTCTCAGATTCTCCAGGGAACCATTGATAGTAAGTGAAGATCGCGGCGTAGCGATCGTGGCATTTCGAAAGGCAATCTTGTCTTTCTGCAATGTCATCGGTAGCGTGACCGCGAATTGAACCGGCGTGTTTCGGCCTGAGACAACATATATCGGCTCAAACACCAGCCTGCCTTCATATCCTTGAGTCAGCACGTTAAACGCGAGGTTCATGCGCAAATTGCTGCCTTGAATGTTCAAATCATGTTGCTGGGAGGCAAAAATAATCCGCCCGTCATTCAACGCGAAGTGGCCGACTGCCAGATCGACTACCGTTTCGAGTGGTGTCTGCTTCGATTTCGTCTCCGTTTTGGGAGCTGGAATGTTGGTATGGCCATCTGGAAAGACCATGATGTTTGCCTGGGGCCTGTCGATTACCAGCGACGTCACGTCGAGCAAGTGATGAGTACTGGTGAATAGCCGAATATCGACCTGCGCGTGTTCGGCCTGCAGATACGGGGCCGCTCCGGCAGGCTCGTTTCCATGCACCACAAAGTGTGTGAAGGTGGAACGCAGGTGCTTCCAGTCGAACGCGTACGATCCGATTTCAACTCTCCCGCCCGTCCCGCTCTCGGTTGCGGTTATGATCTTGTTTTTTACATATTGACGAAACCACTCCGTCTGCGCGATAAGCACGAAAGTCATGGCTAACGCTGCGGCTAAAGCCATCGTAGCGAGGGCAATCTTGATCAGGAGCTTTGTGGGCCGGTTCATTTCAGTGCCTCCTGTTTATACTCGATCCGGTAGCGACTGCGAGCCTGGGTGAGCCACTGATTGAAGCTCTGATTCACGCGCTCGCCTTCGAGAAGTGTCCGGACCTGTGGCTCCAAAGCCTGGTAGCTGCTGGCTTGTGGATTTTGACGGCGGAGATCTGCCAGATGCTGATTGTAGTAAGACCGCACATCCTCGTCCGTAACTACGGCGCCGCCCTGAAAACGTTGATCGATGAAACTGAGAACCGTTAGTTGCCACAGCAACTGTTCGCGGAGGTCATTCTCGCTCAAGCCGTAACGGATCAGCTCCATCCGCAGCCGCGCTTCCGAACCGCCGAAGCGATCTCTCGTGACCTGGCTTTCGAGTCCCGCGGCTTGGCTCTCGGCGGGACGGCGAAACCCGCCGCTGATAATTTCTTGTCGAATGATTTCCTGATCGATCAAGCGTTCCGCCGATCGGCGCTTATTGTCAGAGTCGCCGCGGACTGGTTCCCGATTAAGGAATGCAGTGAGACGCAGGTCCACATCGATATCGCTAGTCTTAATGACGCGCTTCCCCACGATCACCGCGATCCGATCCAACACCACCGCGTTACCACTTGCCGCCATAGCTACCGAGCAGCAGAGTAACAATCGCGACACTATGTTAAGGGGCTTCAAAAGGTCTGTCCAATCGAAAAGAAGAATTGAAAATGACTGATGCTTTGGGGAACCCCTTGGCAGAAGCTGGGCGAGGCAGCGGGAGGAAGATTGGGGTTGCACTGCAGGAGTTGGTCCGGAGTTCCCTTGAAGCCCACGAAAGACGGAGGATTGATACTGTATGCCAGGTCTCCGCGAATCGGCCCGATTGGGGTCTGGTACCGGATTCCGAAGCCCACCGCGTGGACGCCGTAGTTGAAATCCTTTAAATCGCGTTGATTGAAGCGCAGTGAGAGATGGCTGAGGCTGCTATAAACATTTCCCATGTCATGGAAAAGCACGCCCTTGATGTTGTTACCGATCAAAGGAAATCGAAGTTCTACATTGTTGAAGAACAGAGCATCGCCGCCCAGCGGGAATCCAGTAGGCTGATAGGTGGTTCCACCGGCCGTCGTGGGGGCACCGATATCGCGTGGACCTGCCTGATTAAAGGAAAACGCTCGGAGAGAATCCGCACCGCCGCCGAAAAAGCGTTCCGGAAGGGGCACTGATTCTTGATCGGTGAGCCCAGCGGGTGGGGAGAAGGGCGCGATCACTCCGAACTGTGTCTGGCGCGCCAGCACAATATTTTTAGTAAGCGAGTAATATGTCGCGTTTCGAATCAGAACTCGGCCAAAACTCCGCTGTGAACCAAAGTATTTGTCCGCCACGCCAAAATTCACGGTTGTGTACATACCGTGATGCGAATCGGCTGGATTGTCCCGGCGGTCATGGATAAAGGTCGCCGAAAGTATTCCAATGCGCACGGGTTGCACCAGTTGAGGAATCAAAAGCTCGGGAATCACCACCTGACTGACGCTCACGCGGCGATACGAAAACTGGAACAGGCCATTCAGACTCTTGCTGAAGCGCTGGGAGAGCTGAATTGAACCCTCTTCGCGGCGTGACGCAAATGTCCGCACATCTAAAGAACTGTCATACAAGAGCGTATAGGTGATGTTCCGCCCATCGACGTTCCGGAAACGGGGCTGGAGGTAGCTCAGGGAGCCGAGCTTTTCAATGGACGAATAGGCGCCGCGCAGGCTGACGGTGTGGCCCAAGCCCAGAAAATTGAGGCGGGTGGCCGTAAATGAAACCGACGGGCTGAAACCCGTAGTCCCAGCGGGCGACGACAAGCTGGTCGTGCTGGGCGTGCCGAAACGCCCTAATTGGGCTCCGAATCCCAGGGAAAATGTATACCGGTTGGCTTCATCGAAGCTATAGAGGACATTTTTGAATCGGGTATCGCCATCCGGATTCTCGGTTGCAGCGTCGACCCGGGCGAAGATGCCCAGATCGTAGAAGCGCTGTTGTATGTCCGCTTCTCTATTTGGAGAGAGCGGATCGCCGTTTTTCAGCGTGATGTATTTGTCGACCACGCTGCGGCGCGTCGTCTTGAGACCGGAAACAATCACGCTCCGAACATATTGCGGATCGCCTTCATTGATGACATAAACCAGGTCCACATGATGGGGAGTTTGAGTAAGTTGCCAGGAAGCAGTGAAGGTAGCCGCGGGAAAGCCCCGATCGTAGTAATAATTCAGCGCAGTCGTACGATCAAGGCCCAAGTTCCCATCGGAGAAGGGTTGGCCGGCACTCGACGCCAGTTGTGGGGTGAGCTCGGCGAGATTTTCCTGAGATACTCCGCGAATCTCCAAATGATCGATGATCCACTGAGGGCCTTCGTCGATCTGGAAAGTTACAGCGAACCGCCCCGGCTTCCCCTGATATTGGCGGTCAACCACCGGATTAATTTTAACGTCGCGAAAACCGTTGTCGCGATAGAGTCCGCTTACGGTCTCCTGGTCTTTGCGTAAAAATGCTTCACTGTAGCGCCCATGCCTGACGCTGAAGGACGCAGGCGCGGTAAACATCCGCTCCCGAATTAAACCACTATCAAAATATTTATTACCGGCGATCGACACGTGCGCAAGCTTAAACCGTTGCCCGCGTGAAATCACGTATTCGATGGTCTGCATGTCATCCGTTGCCGGCTGAAGACGGAAGTCGACATCGGCGTCGTAATAGCCCTGGCTCTGAAAATAATCACGCAAGTTCCTCCGCCCCTCGACCAGCAAGTCATTGTCAACGGAGCGTTCCTGGAAGACTGGAACATAGCGTTTCAAAACCCGCTTAGATACGTGAGTTTCGACCGGCTGTATTTTGACTTCGGGTCCTACTCTGACGGTGAGGTTAGGGCGAACACGCCGGTGTTCGGAATCGTAATCCAGTTTGTCGAGTTCAACACGCGCCGTGAGGTGATCCTGCGTTTGGTATTTCGCGAGCAACGATTGAACGCCCTTCCGCGTGCGCCCGGCGGTGACCTGCCGCCACCAATGGATAATGGGAATTCGCCATCCCGTTATGCGCGCTATTACGTCGTCGGACAAGTTATTTTCGCCAGCGACTATCGGCATCTCATATTTGGCACGTTTACCCTGGTTGATCCGGAAGATAATCGAAACTAATTGATTCGCATCGTCGGGAGTGACGGTAGGAGTCACTTGCGCTTCGTAGAGCCCGTTGCTTTGAAGTAGCCGCTGCAGACTCTCCACCGCGTGAGTGACATCCTCTTCGTGAAAAACGGCTCCCGTGGAAAGGTTCAGCGCTTGAAACGCTTGTCCACGGTTAGGCGATTCCACCAACTTGCCGGCTACTGATACGTCTCCGACGAATTTGACGTTCTCGGTGACGAAACGAATCACAACACCACTTCCCGAAGCCTCGGCCTCGACAACGATGTCAGCGAACCGGCCGGTCGCGAACAGGCCATCAATGGCGTTTGATACGTCCTCTGCGCGTAGCGGCTGGCCTTTCTTCAAAGGTTGTACGCGCGCCAAGTCTTTCGCATCCAAAGGCTGGGGCGCCGAAAACTGGATATCTACGATAGGCTTACCTTCGAACGCGGAAGGTGCTCCGGGCGCCCCGAAGCCCAATGACGCCAAGACCCACAGTCCGAGACAGACTTTTAACGGGTCCCCCACAATGGTTAGATTGAATACGCTCGACTCAGTTACAACTGAACTCTGGTTCCATCGCAGGACCGTCTCGGCTTTAGCGAACCTACCCTGCGGATGCAGACCTTGTTGAACTCCGTCCCGCAGAAACAACCGCTGAACGCAGTAGACCCAAACCAGAACCACCGCTCAAGATCTTTCCGCGTAAGTCCAACCAATACTTACCGTTCCCGAATAACAGGCAATGGTCGCGGGAGAAGCAGGTCGGTGAACTTTTGCGGCAGTTCGTCTATAGAAATCACCATTTCATACCTCTCCGTCCAAACTTTGTACACCACGGCCTTGTGGTTATCGCAACGTAGCGACTGTTGCGCCCCTGAGCCATTTTTTCGCTACCTCATGCCTAGGTCTGCAATAGTCGATGTCGGCCCGGAAGCGGAATGAGGGAGTGTGCCGAGCAGAAGGCGTCGCACGCGTAACGTTGGCGCGGAACCGTATCGATTGGCGAATACCTGAGTGAATTCGGCGCCCAGAAAGAAGATGAGGGCGGAATAATAGACCCAAAACAAGCAGACCACCAACGAGCCTGCGGCACCATAAGCGGAAGCGAGGCCCGTTTTGCCTAGATATATTCCAACCAGGAGCTTCCCCGCGTTAAAGAGGAGCGAGGTTATCACAGAGCCATATGCAACGTCGCGCCATTCAAGGTCCACATCAGGCACTATCTTGTAGACGAGGCCGAAGAGGACCGCGGCAACAAGGAAGGATGCGATTGTACTCGTTGCCTGGGCAGTCCATTGTGGGATCCGGACCTGATCGCCGAGCGCGGTGCCAGCCGCCGCGAGCCCTGCATTGATTACCAGCGAGACGAGGAGAAGGAACCCTACACCCAGGACGAGGGCAAAGGAGAAGAAACGTTCGCGTGCAAAGTTGAGGATACTTTTAAGCCCTTGAATCTCGGCGACAGGGACTTCCCAGATTGTGTTGAGTGAATCGCGCAATTCTGCGACGACCGCGGTAGCCGAAAAAAGCAAGAGACCGATACTTAGGGCCGCGGCAACCGAGCCTGTGACGGGTTTTCTGGCTCCTTGGATCATTCCCTCAATTGCGACCGCCGATGTATGGCCGACCAGACCTTCGATCTGCCAAACAATCTGTCCCTCTGCCGCCTGTTGCCCAAAGAAGAAGCCGGCCACCGCGATTACCACAATGAGCAGGGGCGCGAGCGAGAGAGCCGTATAGAACGCAAGCGCGGCGCTAAGACGCGGCGCCTTGTGTTTGTACCACTCCTCGTATGTGTCTGACAGGAGTAGACGCAAGTCCAATGCGCACAGCTTAGCTAGGGGCTTGCGATATCGGCGTGCCGTTCCTGCACGTGTTGCCGCCTCCGTGCCGCCCGGCTCCCAAAGAGTGTGTTGATCATCTTTCATCCAATCCAATAGACCCTTCGCACGAGCGCGATGTTTCAAGAGGGAAAATTAGCCCTCGATTCGTCTTCCTCGATTAACGCTGCCTCGCGAGGTCCACTGGAATAATCCCTCGGTCGAGGAAGTCATTGAGGCGAGAGTGCGCTCGCCCCATGTCTTTCCGGGCAGCG